>OCZT010000352.1_pt1 | contig 44821 bp, 44 predicted proteins | sample 1539031 | NCBI WGS metagenome assembly OCZT01 (sample SAMEA3539308, study PRJEB22396) | soil metagenome | biome: tundra; feature: field; material: soil | place: USA | collected 2010-05 | depth 0.15 m
GAGCCCGCCGGTCAGCCAAGCCTGAGCGGGAGTCGTTAGTCCGCTGGACCGGGCGATGGCTTTGCTGCGTGCAGGGGCTCCGGGGGCGTGATCTCGTGGAGTGAGTGACACATGATTGTGTATACTACAGAAATGTGTGATCGCGACGGCGAAAGACACCAGGGTGACGAGATCGCCGAGCTTGCCGCGGCGACCGATCGATTGCGACGCCGCTCGAGAGTCGGGGCTCCGGTGGCCTTACGCGACGATCTGATTCGCCTTCGCAGAGTCATCGATCGCATCGAGCTGGAGTTCTCGTCTGTGGCTGGCGCCTTTTCCGCAACCGAAGAGGAGGAGTGGCAGGGTTGTTTGAGCCCCACGCATTGGATGCGTCTCGAGTGTGGGATGACCGCGGTTGCGGCGGCGAACGCAATCGCCGTCGGCTCGCATGCTGACGGGCTCGCGGAAACCATCGCGGCTGTCGAGGAGGGAAAGCTCGGCTTTGCGCACCTCGCGTTGATGGCTGGGACGGCGCGGGCCTTTCAGGAGTCGCCGACGGCGACGCCGTTCGATGAGCAGCCACTCCTCGACCAGGCGATGAGTCACCCTCTGAGTCGCTTCCGAGTCGACTGCGCACATGCTCGCCATGCACACGACGTCCAGGCGTTCCAGGCTGAGCAATTGCGGGACGTGGAATATCGCACGCTCGACGTGCGTACGCACGAAGGAGGGGCGTTCTTCATCAAGGGATTCCTCGACGCGGTTGGCGGAGCAACCCTGTGTGCTGCGCTCGATCCGCTTGCCCGTCGCGCCGGCACCGACGACGATCGACCACGCGCCCGACGCTACGCGGACGCCCTGGTCGAACTTGCCGGGCACAGGCTTGACGCAGGGCAGCTCCCTCGCGTTGGCGGCCAGCGACCGCACCTCCAGGTCACGGCGAGCATCGAGACCCTCGTCGGGGCGACCGGCGCGCCGGCGGGAATGCTCGACCGTGCCGGGCCGATCAGCACGCCCACTGTGCAACGCCTGGCATGCGACGCGAGCGTTACCAGGGTGCTCCTTGGCCCTGACTCAGCCGTCGTCGACGTCGGGCGTGCCCGCCGTCTGCCGTCCGGACCGACCCGACGCGCCCTTCATGCGCGTCACGGGGGATGCGAGTGGCCAGGATGCGACCGCCCGACGTCGTGGACCGCGGCGCATCACGTCGAGCACTGGGCGCATGGTGGGGCGACTGACCTCAGCAACCTTGTCCTCGTCTGCCACCGTCATCACTGGTTGGTGCATGAGGGTGGGTGGAAGCTCCTGCGAGGTGAGGACGGACAGATGATGTCCGTCGCGCCCGTGCCCGTCGTCCGGTGGCAGTCGCGCGCACCCGATCCGACGGCCCGTACGTGATGTGCGGTCAGCCTCGCCCGATGACTGGCTGATCGACGCCTGTCTGCCGTTTAGGGTCGGAATGCGCGGTCACATGATCGGGTCGACGCTCTCGCCGACATCGCGCATCGCGACGCGCGCCGAATGGCCTCGAGTGACGATGCGGACCGCTATGGTTGCGCCAGCCCACGCACATCGAGCCTTGTCGGCGGGCCTACACTGACCGGGCAGCCGCCTCAACAGAAGGCACGTGCACGATCAGGACGGGCACGCGGCTGTGATGCAGCACGGCGTGACTCACGCTGCCGAGGAGAAACGACCCGGCATCGCCCCTTCCTCGCGACCCCACCACGATCAGATCGTGATCTCCAGCGCCTGCCTGTTGCAGGATTGCCTCGGCGGGCGAGGCATCGATCACGAGGACGCGTGCCTCGACCTCTGCCGGGATCCCACTCTTGGCCTCGTCCGCGATCGCCTGGGCTTCGCTGCGAACGCCGGCGACGAATTCGTCGACCGCACTCTGGGGCAGCGGGGCGACCGGGCCCCAGGGCATCAGCGTGCTGTAGGCGACCAAGACCGTCAGTGATGCCTTCTGCGTTCGGGCGATGTCAATCGCCTGAGTGAGCGCGACCTGCGCGTGCTGCGAGCGATCGACGCCGACGAGAATACTGGTGAACATGGTGACTCTCCGTTGGATCCCGCGCCAGTCTGCGCAGTCTCCCGATTCTGGGCCATCACGGCGTGGCCACGGTCAGATTGAAGGAGCTTGCGGAGCACGACGATGGCGCCGACACGCGCCATCGCACGCTCGACTACGCCACTCTGCCGAGGATGTCGGACCCGTCCGGACGGCAGCGGGCGATCAGATCCGCGATGGGCATCGGTCGCGCGTAGAGGAATCCCTGTCCCGTCGTGTACCCGATGTCCAGCAAGGTGGATGCCTCGGCCTCCGTCTCGATGCCCTCGGCGACGATGCTCGCGCCGATCGCGGCACTGAGTTGGAGGATTGCCGTGGCCATCGCGCGGCCTTCCGCGCGCTTGTCGATGGCGGTCACGAACGCCCTGTCGAGTTTGATGACGTCGATCGGGAGGTCCTGGAGCCGCGACAGTGAGGAGTAACCGGTCCCGAAGTCGTCGATGGAGACCCGGACCCCAGTCGCCCGGAGCCGATCAAATGCAGTCCGGATCGAGCTGATGTCGCCCATCAGGGCGCCCTCGGTCACCTCAACCGTGAGGGCGCTGGCGGGCATCCCACTGCGGGCAAGCACCGCCTCCACCCACTCAGCAAATCCTCCTGCGACGATCTGCCGCACCGAGACGTCAACTGCCACGTAGATGCCGTGATCCCGGCGCAGCGGGCGCATGTCTCGGCAGGCGGTGTCCATGATCCACCGACCGATCGGCACGATCAACCCGCTCCGCTCCGCGCCCGGTATGAACTCTGCCGGCGAGATGGATCCGCGCTGTGGATGGATCCAGCGTAGCAGCGCCTCCGCCCCGACGACGCTCTGATCGGTAAGGCTGACGATGGGCTGGTACGCCGCGTGAAACTCGCGACGGCTCAACGCGAGCCGGAGTCCGTCCTGGATCAGCAAGCGCTTGCTGACGTCACGTCGCATCGCCGCGTCGTAGAGGCGGAACTGTCCCGTGCCCGAACTTTCGCATTGGACAGCGCCGAACCCGCGTTGCGTACCAACGTCGATGACGAGACGCCCGCGATCGACGCTTCCTCGAGTGCCACCCCGAGGCTACCAGTGATCCTGAGGATTCGACCCTCGACATTGACGTCCGCGTCGAGCAGTGTGCGCATTCGCTGCGCAGCAAGCAGGGCTGTCGGGCCGTCGACCACAAAACGGTGCAACCACCGCGAATTCGTCGCCACCGTACTTGGCGACGACCGAGCCGGGGAAGCCGCTCGACAGCCGTCGGGCGACCTCGAGCAGGACAGCGTCACCAACGTCGTGACCGAGGCTGTCATTGATCACGCTGAAGTCGTCGAGATCAAGAAGTAAGAGAGCGCCTGCGTTGTGGCCCGCCATCGCCAACTCGCTAAGATGCTCGACCAACGCGGCGCGGTGGAGAAGACCTGTGAGCGGGTCATGTCGCGCCGCGAACAGGCGCACCTCGTCTGCTCGACGACGTCTTGCTTCCGCCGACACCTCGGCAGAAATGTCGCTGGACACAGAGACAACCCCGATGATCGCTCCATCGTCGTCTCGCATTGGCGCGTTGAGGCCAAGGTAGGTGCGGTCACCGATCACGGTCCGAGATGTTGTTTCGGATCCGCCAAGAGCTTGCTCGAGCGCCAGGATCGTGTCCGAGTTGTCGCTCAGTTCGGAGATGTGTTTGCCGAGAGACCTCATGTCAAGGTCGCCCTTCCTTGTCGCGCCGCTCGCTACAAACGTCAGCCGCAGGTCGCGGTTGAACGTGGTGAACGCCACGGGCAGGGCGGCGACTGCGGCATCGATGAGAGCCTGACTGCGGCGCTGAGCACTCTGCGCCGCGTGCTGGATGGTCAGGTCTCTGAAGAGGACGAACAGTGTCGTCGGGACGCCGGCCGCGTCGCGGACCGCGGAAACGGTGGACATCACGGGAAAGGTCGACCCATCGCGACGCTGCAGCGTGCGCTCAACGAAATACCCATCCACGGTGACCGCGGCAAGGCGCGCCACGGTGTTCTCGCTCGGGTTCTGGTCGGTCGGGAAGATCACCCCGACTGGCTTTCCAGTCACCTCACTGGCACTGAAGCCCGCCATGGCGCAGAAGGCGTCGTTCACGACACTGATGCGCAGGGACGCGTAGTCAACGATGAGTTGCCCAAGCGATCCGCGCTCGAACATGGTCTTGTAGAGCCTGAGACTCTCGATAGCGCCTGCTTCGGCACCCCTGCCAGGTGCGTCGGGCTCAGGTGGCAGACAAGTGGCTGACGTGACGCCCTGAACGCGGCGAGGCATGAGATCAACCTAGCACCGCGAATACGAGCCCTCATGGTGGGGGGTTACAGCGTTGCACGCAAGTTGCGTAAGCGCTGCGAATCTGCGCTCCACATCGGAGTGGCCGCAGGGAAACCCTTAGAGAGGCGTGTTTGTCCGGGACGCGTCCGGGACCGACTCCTAGAGTTTGGCTTCCAGCCCCGAGCGGGCTAACCGAGATGAGGGTTGAGGAGCGTTCGCCATGCTGGTCCTTGCTGCTACCGCTGCGATCCATTGGCTCCGCGTGTTGAGTCAGGTATCACCGAACGATCCCCTCTCCCAGCAGGTGCTGGCCCGTGTTGCGAATCCGCTGCTCACCTCCGCGCAATTCCTGATCCCGGCAGCGGTGGCAATCTCGGGCATTCACAAGATGATGGAACATCGGGAAAGCGGCGGCTCTTTCATGGTCGATATGGTCACGAAAGGTGGGGGCGCGATCCTTGTGTTGCAGCTCGTGAAGTCGATTTCAGGTGTCGGCTGATGCGCGTCGAAGTGTATCTGCTCTCGATTCCTTTCGCTCGACACCGGAGCATCGTTCCGAGACCCCACCGGTTTGCACCGGCACTCGAAGGGTACGGAGTCCCGCCTGTGCAACGGCAACAGAGTGTGACTGATGCGCTCACCGAACCGCGAACGTTTCCGGACGCGCCGCAACCCATCGATCACGACTGACCCAGCGGGAATTCTCGAAATGATAGGCGCTGCCGCCTGGTGGAATCCAGTCAGCTGGCTCCAGAACGTCGCCGGCTTCTTTCATGGGGCGTACGACGCAGGAGGCGCTGTGCTGAACGTGATGGGTGGTGCGCTGACCATTCTCACTCAGTTCTTTCGATTCTTCTTTGACACCGGGCACTTCATCGCTGATGCCGTCAACTGGCTCATCAATGCCCTCTTTCCGCCGGAGCTGCAAACGTGGTTCCTGGGCACCATCGGTGCACCGGGCGGCCAATGGAACTCGGCGCAAATTTACGAGTCGCTGTATAGAGGCATGATCCCGGCCGCCCTGATGATCGCGAGCGTCGCAGCGGCCGGTCGCATTGTCCGAGCGCTTGTCGATCATCGAACCGGATCGATGGACACGATCCTCTCGGTGCTCCCGCGGTTTCTCCTGGCAATCGCGGTCATTGGCGTGCCGGGCACCTCGGTCAGCATCGGATACACCGCCATCGTCTGGTGCATCGACGCGTCAGTCGCGATTTCGGGGGCAGTCGTCGGGCTCATCCTGCATGCATCCCTCCTGAGTGGGTTCCCGCCGGGTCAGGGATGGTTCAGCCATCTGTATGGGACTCTCGCGGCCACCAGTCATAACTTGGTCGCGGTCGTGGTCGGCGGGGCGCCGCTCCTGATACTCGTGCTCTATGCCGCCTTCCTGATGGTCGTTCGCACGGTGATGCTCGGCTTCTGCGTCGTGTCGGCACCACTCTGTCTGGCTACCGCAGTATTCGACGCCAACAACCGTTTCTTTCACTGGTGGCTCGATCTGCTCGGCAGCGTTCTGCTGACCCCGCTCGTTCTTGGCATGGCTATTGCACTCAGCTTGACACTCGCGTCGCACGTCGTCGTCGCCTTCGCTATTGGTCCGCTGCTTGCTGTTGTGATCATGTGTGGATGGACCGGACCAATCGCTTGACGTCGTCCGGCGGTGAGGTCGACCAACTCGCTCTTGGTGCTCGTCGCGATCGCCGGACCATCCCAGTCAAACAGGTTCGGTATGACGAGAGCCGCGGTTTTGCCCGATCGGGTCGGGCCAACTACGAGCACACTGGTTTCCGGCTGAGTCACGAGCCGGCGGCGCCGATGCTCACCGAGGAGAAATGTGCCACCGTGACCTGGCCGCCCGCGCAACGAGTGCAGATCAGCCGCGCGAGCCCAGCGCGCCACGCGTACGACTCGCGTTTCGCCAGGCAGGACCCATCTGAATGGGCCGCCTGAGGCACGCGCAACCTGAGTCCTCGTTCCCAACCCGGCGACGACCGCGACGCAGACGATGAGCGCAAGCGCTGTCCAGAATTTCCAGGCGACGACGCTCGACGTTGGTGCAACCAAAACCCACCACTCGAATGGCGCAGATCCCGACGCGACGCGGTGGAGCAAAGCAACAGGGTCGATGAAGGCCACCGGCGACGCGCTCGGATGACCGCCTGCGATCCACGTCGCCACGGTGAGTACGAACCACGGAGCGATCCAGACTGTGACGAGCGCAGCGACCACGCCGATGTCGCGCCACGCCTGGCTTCGATACCGTGGGGCTGCGGCCATCAGTCATGCATCGTGCGGCCCAACCCCGGACGTCATCCGGACATCCGCGCCAGCTGATCGACTGCTGGTCAGTCTGTGTCGCGATGCGCCAGGGCAAGCATGTCGTCGGCGAGTTGATCGAATGTCGAGTGCAGAAACCCGCGCACGGTCATCACGCGCACTCGATCGGCGAGCCATTCGACACTCTGACGATCACTCGCGGCACTATCGACGATCTCCTCGACCGATGAGGATGACCGCTGGAGGCGATTCCGCACCAGCAACCTCAGTTCCGGGAGCAGCGCGTCAACCGGCATCGGAAGCCGTCGACCTGACGGGTCCGCATCGAGCGCGAGGTGTCGATCCGGCAGGTCGCGGTTCGTGCCGAACAGCGTCGATAACGTGGTGTTCGGATCGTCGTCCTGCATGACCGCAGGGCGCGTGGCGGCTTGCGGAACCTGTTCGCGCCGCGGCCCATAGAGGCTTGTCGTGATGACCGCAGGCGCCATCGCGGAAAGTGGGCCGGGCTGGGACGACGCGCGCGCGCCGCGGTCGACAAGGACTCGAATGGCGCCGACGCCCTCGGCGCTGAGGTTGTCCACGAGATCGGGGTCGCCGAGCGCAAGATGGGATTCGGCGAAGGTCGCGACCTGCTGCCCCTCGCGGATCACGGTGACACCTCGACCGCCCGCGGTGGCCAGCTCCACGACGTACGTCGCGCCGCGCTGAAGGAGATCGTCCAGCAGCCTCGGCCACACGACCCACTCGAGGCGGAGATCGGCATAGCACGGCTCGCCCCGAATCAGCGGCCCCACCACCGCCATCGCCTCGTCGGAAAGCCGGCACGCTGATACCGAAGACGCCACGGCAGCACGCATCAGGGCGAACGCCTCATCACCGACGGTCCGGGCGCCGTCGACAACCCAGAGGCAGTCGGAGATGATGCCATCGCGGACGACGAGTACTCCCTCCCGCGGATCGTCGCGCATCGTGATCAGGCCGTCGCCGACCGCCGGTGCGAGAGCGTCGAGCACGAGCGCGGCAAAAGGCAGGGACTCGAATATTGTCGCCCCAGCGGGGAGCAGCGGCAGTGACCAATCCCTTCCCAACTCGCCAGCCATCGGGCTCAGTATGGTCGTCGCGGGGTGGCCCGCGACGGACAGTCGAGGGACATCGACCCCTGCGCCAAGCTGCTAGGGTCCAGCTGTGGATCTCGGGCTCCGAGGACGCGCGGCTTTCGTCGCGGCGTCGAGCAAGGGAATGGGGCGTGCCATCGCCGAGCAGTTCGCTGCCGAGGGCGCCGATGTCGGCATGTGCGCGCGCTCCGACGCCACGTTGCAATCGGCCGCCGATGCAGTGCGATCGCATGGCGTGCGGGTCGTCACCACGCTAGCGGACGTTGCTGACCAAGACCAGGTCACTGCTGCGGTCGACCGCACCGTGTCCGAATTCGGCCGGCTCGACGCCCTGGTCGTCAACGCCGGCGGACCTCCGCACGGCGTTTTCACGGACCTCGACGAAGCCCGGTGGGTGGCAGCGCATCAGCTCACCTTCATGAGCGCGGTGCACCTGATCCAGGCTGCCCTGCCGGCGTTGCGGAGCTCCGATTCGGCGGCCATCCTCTTCATCGCATCGACCAGCGTCAAGCAGCCGATCAGCGGCCTCACCCTGAGTAACAGCATCCGCGGTGCCGTAAGCGGACTCGCGAAGACTCTCGCGAATGAGCTGGCGCCACACATCCGGGTCAACTCGCTGCTGCCGGGATGGATCAGGACGGACCGTCAGATTGAGCTCGCCCGCGCCTCAGGGGTCACGGACTTCGATGCGTTCTTCGCGAGCGCAGGCAGGATCAATCCGCTCGGCAGAGTCGGCGAGCCTGATGAGATAGCCCGCGTCGCCGTCTTCCTCTGTTCTCCGGCGGCCTCGTTCGTTACCGGAACGACGCTCGCGGTCGACGGCGGACAGATCCAGTCAGTCGTCTGATCGCGCCGGCGATCAGTACTCGGCGCCGATCCCGTCCGTTCGCACCGAGTCGATGCGGCGAGCGAGCAATTCCGCCTGGTAACTCTCGGCATGACCCTCGAGGACGAGACGCGCCAGACGCGCGGCATCCTGGCGCACGCCGTTCTCGATCCGTGTCCAGCGAGCGACCTCACCTTCGGCAGAGGGTGTATCGGACGTGCGCGTGATATCGCTCATCGCGTGCTTCCAGTTGACGTGCTGCCCAACGACGCTTGCGGAACATATACCAACCGCGTCGATTCCTGAAGGGTCAACACGTGGTCGTCGTGCTCAGAATCGCGATGATGTTCGGCAAATTGAAGAGCGCGTGCGTGAGGATTCCTGGAATGATGCTGCGCGATCCCTGATAGAGCGAGGCAAGCACGAGCCCGACGAAGAACAGTGGCAGGAACAGCACCAACTGTTGATGCACGGCCGAGAAGATCACCGCGCTGAGCGGTACAGCGAGCAGCGCCGGTCCCCACCGATGCAGCCAGCCGTAGATGAAGCCCCGAAAGATGGTTTCCTCGGAGATCGGCGCGATGACGCAGACCACGATGATCGCGAGCACGTAATAGTGACTGTAGTCGTGCTGGACTTCGTGACACTGGCCGTTGGTCACGCCGGGAAACAGGTTTTGGTTGATCGTCTCCAGGTAGTTCGCTCCCACCAGCGTCACATACGTGGCGGCCGGCACGATGGGAAGCCACCACCATTTGAAACCGCGCCAACCGAGGTCGCGTAGGGTCCCACCACGGCGCATGAACCCGAGCACGAAGATGTTGAAGAGCATGCCCGCGTACTGGCAGACGGCGAGCACCGACGACTCGATGGCATTGCGCACCGTTGGGTCGGAGTTGGTGCTGATGAGATTGGTCAGGATGACCGCCACCGAACCGAGGAGCTGGAACGCGCTGAACCATCCCGGCCAGAACATGACGAAGTCGGTCCAGTCCCAGGGCACCTTCGGGTCAGGATCGGCCGGATCGCGAATCACAAGCACATCGCGTCGCATGCGCGTCGCGCCAACCCCGAGGATGACGACGCCGACGATGCACAGTCCGCCGCCCCCGATGACGGTCAGCAGGTCACTCCCTTCGGCGCCGCTCAAGAAGCCGAACGAGATGAGGACGAGGAAGGCCGCCTCCATGTAGAGGATGACCCGGGCGGCGTAGTGGCGTCCGCTTTCGGCCTGGTGCGGCGGCATCGCTGCCTGCGCTGGCGTCTGGGACTGAGTCACCGCGGGCAATTCTGCACAATCCGTCCCGTGACCACGCTCGACTCGGTGATCGGCCACGGCCCCGTCCTCCAGCGTCTGGTGGCGAGCGGGGTCGACGAGGAGCTCACCCACGCGCTGCTGCTGATCGGCCCCGAGGGCGTGGGCAAGACCACGGCGGCGCTGGCGCTCGCGTCCGAGCTGCTCGACGCCGCGCAGTGGCCTGGCGGCCTCGAAGCGCACCCGGATTTCTGGCTCGAGGACTCTGCCGCGGAGAACGTTGGCATCGATCGGATGCGGCCCTCGCCGAAGCGCAAGCCCGGTGACGAGGAGGCTGGACCGTCCCTGCAGCAGTTCCTGTCGCTCTCCGCCTATGCCGGTGGTCGCCGCGTGGCTGTGATCGCGCGCGCCGACCGACTCACCGAGCAGGCGGCAGACAACGTCCTCAAGACCCTCGAGGAGCCGCCTCCACGCGCCCATCTGCTGCTCACCTCTGCGCATCCGGAGCAGCTGCCTCAGACAGTGCGATCCCGGTGCGAGACCGTCGTCCTCGGCCCCGTCGCGCCGGCCGTCATCGAGGCGTGGCTCGAGCGCGCCCACGGCGTGAGCCAGCACGATGCCGCCACAGCCGCCGCGCTGGCGGCCGGCCGGCCGGGACGCGCGCTGTGGCTTGCAACCGAGCCCGGTGCGCTCGACGGTGAGCTCGATGCGCTCGATCGATTCGTCGCCGCGGGGGGTGGGGGCACAGCGGGCGCACTCCGGGCAGCGGCCGCGGTGACCGTCGCCGTGGCGGCCGGCACCGAGCGCAGCGCGGAGGTCCGTGAACAGGCGCTGATCACGCTCGGTGCCTGGGCCTCATTCGTCCGCGACGCTGCATGCTTCGCATCGGGCGCCCCGGAGCTCGCGGTCTGGAAGGCATACCGACCTGCGCTCGAGGCGTGGGCTCAGGACCTCGATCTCACCCGCATCGTCGAGATCCTGGCGCGCATCCTCGAGACAGCCGAGTCGGTCGCCATGTATGCGCAACCACGCCTCGCCTTCGAGGCGCTGATGCTCGACATCTTCGCCAGAACGGACAGCCCGCCGCTGGTGGACGTCGTCCCTCGGGGAGGGCTCGAGGTCAGCGCCGGCGGCGCAGCACGAGGAAAGCCACGCCGATCCCCACCAGCGCGGCGGGGATGATCCACGGGCGCCTGGCCGCCATCGACCGGATACGGTCTGAGATCCCCGCGCCTGCATCGTCGATCTCGAAGGGATCCTCGGTCATCAGCCGGACCGTGCCTGCGACCCGGCGCGGGCTTTCCTCTTCGCCCCCGACGGCGTCGTCGTGGCGGGCCAGCTCTGGAGTGGGCATTCGCGCATTATGGGCCGGTCCGGGAAGGCTGTCGGAATCGCACCTGCCAACGGCTGTACCGAGCGGTCGGTTCCGGCGGGCTCGGCGGAGACCCCGCGGCACAGGCCGCACGTATTCTGATGGCGTGATCGGAACGGCAGGTCCTGCGGTGGTGGTGGCAGCGTCATGGCAGACGTCCCGCTAGTCGACCTCAGCGGCTCGGAGGAGTTGTGTACCGAGCCAGGCGCGCTGGAGCGGGTGCGCAAGGCCTACGCGCGCCTCGAGCCCGGAGGCCGCCTCGAGGTGCGTTCGCCCATCGCTGAGCACGCATTCGCCGTGCGTGCCTGGAGTCGCAAGAATGGCGTGAGCGTCGTCGTCGACGAGGCGTCGGACGGCTATCGCCGACTCATCCTCGAAGCCCCCGCGGCGAGCGGGTGACCCAGCGACGGTTTCCTGACCGATTCCTCCTCGGATGCGCGACTGCGGCGCATCAGGTCGAGGGAGGCATCGACAACGACTGGTCGAGGTGGGTCGCCGACCACCCTGAGGCGGTCAACGGCGGAGGCGACGCGGCAATCGCGATTGACCACTACCGGCGCTACCGAGACGACCTCGAACAGCTCGGATCAATGCAGCACAACGCGCATCGATTCTCCGTGGAGTGGGCGCGAGTCGAGCCCGCGCCCGGCGTGTTCGACCAGGACGCGCTCGCGCATTACGTTGACGTGGCGCGCACCTGCCGTCGTTTCGGCATGGAGCCGGTCGTCACGCTCCAGCACTTCACCCTCCCCGTCTGGCTTGCCGAGGCCGGTGGCTTCACCGCTCCTGACGCGCCGGTGCGGTTTGCCCGGTACGCGGCTGCCTGCGTGGAAGCGCTGGGAGAACAGGTCACCTGGTGGGTCACCGTCAATGAACCTGTGGTCGTCGCGGTGCTCGGCTACCTGGAAGGGTTGTGGCCGCCCGGCGAGCGCTCACTCCCTCACACGATGGCCGCTCTCCGCGGGCTCCTGCGCATGCACGCAGCCGCCGCACACGCGATCACGACGGTGTCGCATCAGCACGGGTGCGCTGCGCAGATTTCGATCGCTCATCACGAGCGCCGTCTGCTGCCACGTGACCCGTCGTCGCGGGCGGATCGAGCCATCGCGAAGGTGCCGGACTATCTGTTCAATCGCTGGTTCCTGCGCGCCTGCGTCACCGGCCGAATACTCCGCCCGGTCGGGAGCGGCGAGGCGGTGCCTGGTCTCGCGGGTTCGCTCACGTACCTCGGCCTCAATCACTACACGAGCGAGGCCGTCTCCCTCGACCTCGGAGCGCCCGGCATGCTCTTTGCCAGACATGAGCCAGTACCGGGATTGCCGCTCTCAGGTACTGGATGGGCGATCGATGCAGGCTCGCTCCGGGTCGCGCTGATCGACCTGGCAAGGGAGTTCGGTCTGCCAATCATGATCACCGAGAACGGCGTCGCCGATGATCACGACGAGTTGCGTCCCACCTTTCTTCGCGACCATCTCGGCGCAGTTGCCGACGCGATCGATTCCGGTGTCGACGTTCTTGGTTACCTGTACTGGACCGCCTGGGACAACTTCGAGTGGGCCGAGGGGTATACACAGCGCTTTGGGCTGATCAGCGTCGACCGCGAGTCGTTGCAGCGCGTCGCCAAGCCGAGTGCGGCGCTGTTCGCTGAGATATGCCGGACGCACGAGGTGCCGGACGCGCTCGTGGCCACGCGGCAGGGGGCGTGAGTTAAGTTCGCTCGCGCTGCGGAGGCACGCTCGCGCGTGCCCCCGCACGCACATCGGTCGCGTCAGATGCAGTCATTGCGCGCCGACCATGGATTGACCATGGCTGAGACACGTTGCAGCCTGCTGCGCTTCGAGCAGTCGGACTCGTCGTAGAAGCTGCGCTGGCGCTCGATGGAGCGAACCAGCTCGGCAGCCCGAGTCAGCTCGATGGTGACGAAGCCACTCATCTCGGTACCTCCTGTTGTTGGTTTGCGATGGATTCAGTGGGTGCGGTGGGGCGGACGCGGGTAGGCGAAGAACAGCACCTCGATCGGCGCCGCGCCGCGCGGTCGTTTCTTGGGGTTGCCGATGCGCTCGACAAACGGCTTGATCAGGTTGCGCATCTGTTCGTCCAACGCGTGCAACTCGTCAACGGTCACGTAGAGCAGGTATTCGCTGGCGCCGGTCGCCTGCTGCCACTCCGTCGGGGTGTCGCGGCGCAGCGCCAGGCCCTCCTTCAGACGATCCAGGTAGAAGGCGTGCAGCACACGGTTGAGCGCTGTCGCGGCGAGACGGGTCTCGGGGTCGTCGCTCACGTCCGAGAAGCTCAGCCCGGTATGGACGAGGCGCCACGGGCGCTTGCGCCCCGGAACGCCCGCAACCTCCTCGATGAAGCCGTACTTGGCCAGCTGGCGGAGGTGGAAGGAGCAGGTCGTCGGGCTCTCGCCGATGTGCTCGCCGGCCTCGGTTGCCGTCAGCGGCCCCTCCGTCCCGAGCACCTCGAGCAGCGCGATCCGAACAGGATGGGCCACCGCGCGCATCGCCTTGGGGTCGGTCAGCTTGCGTGGTTCGAGATTGGGCAGTGAGGATGGCTCCGACTGCCGTTTTGAGAGATTCGTATCGACATCCATGTATCGAATTATATCTCTCGAAAGTTATCTCTGCAACCCAGGGTCGCCACTTCGTGACAGTGGGCGTACCATCGTCGTCGCGGGAGCTCGGCGGGACCGGGCTGAGAGGGTCGCTGCGGGCGGCCGACCGTGGAACCTGATCCGGGTAATGCCGGCGCAGGGAGCGCACCGCCTGCGGACGGCGGCTCTCCGGGCGTCGTGTCACCTGGAGGCGGACCACGCCCAAGGAGCACCTCGGACTTCCCGACCGGCAGGACGTCAAGGACGGGGTCATCGCGTACAAGATTGCCGCGCACGCCGCCGACCTCGCCAAGGGGCATCCTGGCGCGCAGCGCTGGGACGACGCACTCTCCCAGGCACGCTTCGATTTCCGCTGGGAGGATCAGTTCAACCTGAGCCTCGATCCCGAAACAGCGAGGTCGATGCACGACGAGACCTTGCCCGCAGCCGGCGCGAAGGTCGCGCACTTCTGCTCGATGTGCGGCCCGAAGTTCTGCAGCATGCGTATCACCCAGGACATCCGGGACTACGCTCGAGACCACGGCGTGGGCGAGGACCAGGCCGTGCGCCTCGGCATGGAGGAGAAGTCGCTGGAGTTCCGCGAGCTGGGCGGCCGGATCAACGTCCCGCAGTAGCACGTCGATGTAACCAGTCCGCGGGGCTCTGGTTAGAGTGATATGAGCGTGGACGAGATGCCGTGCCAATGATCCGTCTGCGGCGACCCGCCGTCGCGGCGGTGGGCCTGCTGACGCTCGCAGCCGCTGTCGCGCTCCCACTGTGGACACTCGCGGATGGCACCACGTCCCACGCGACCGCGCAGATTTCGGGTGGCCCCACGGTCATCTCGACGCCGACTCCACCGGGGCAAACGGCGACGCCGGTTGCCACCGACGCCGGAGCGGTGTACCTGCCGGGGCCGATCATCAAGCAGGATCTCGCCCTCGACTGCGAGTCCGCGGCGCTCCAGGTCGCGCTGGCGGTGCGGCACATCGACGTGGCGCAGGACCAGATCTACGCGAGCCTCCCGCAGGATCCACGGCCTGTTCAGCTGGGGGCCGACGGATACCCCGTCCGCTGGGGCGATCCATTCTTGGCTTTTGTCGGTGATGTCAACGGATACGAGCCCAAGTACACCGGCTACGGGGTGTACTACCCGCCGATCGTCGCAGCTGCCGAGCGATACGGAGCCGTGGCTGACGGCCACACGGGCTGGACGATCGCGGAGATCGTGGGCCAGCTGCGTCTCGGCAACCCGGTGATCATCTGGTTGACGTCGGACTTCAAGGCGCACATCCCGCGCTACTGGACCGCCTGGGACGGAACGCGGGTCCCCTGGTCGATCGGGGAGCACGCCGTGCCAGTGATCGGCTACGACCCCGTCCAGAACACGGTGACCTTCGTCGACGTGCTCTACGGGGTGCAACGGACCATGACGACCCAGGCATTCGCAGCCGCGATGACCACCTTCGGCGGAATGGGAGTGTCGGTCACCTCCGGATAGTCGCCGTCGGCAGAGCCGCCGAGGTGCTGTGCGTTGCGCACGACGATACTCGCCACAATCGGCGGCGGGGCAAACCGAAGAGTGCGCTAGAATCGGCCGAACCACCTGCGCTTGTGCGCCCCGCCCTAGTTGGAGGCCATCAATTGCCATCATCCACCCGTAGGGAAGCGCCCCCCGACCTCGTGGCCAGGGTTGAGGAGGCGCAGGTGCGCCATATCGACCTCCAGTTCACCGACGTCGTCGGTGGGGTCAAGACGGTCACCATCCCGGCCTCGCAGCTCGGCGAGGCGATCGCGCATGGAACCTGGTTCGACGGATCCTCTGTGGACTCGTTCGCCCGCACCGCCGAGTCGGACATGTACCTGGTGCCCGATCCGTCGACGTTTCAGCTCCTGCCCTGGGCCGACGAGCGCACTGCGCGGCTGATCTGCTGGGCAACGACCCCCGACGGCGAGCCGTACCAGGGCGACCCTCGGGGTGTGCTCCGGCGAGCAGTTGGGGAGGCGGAGCGCCTCGGCTTCGAGTACCGGGTCGGACCCGAGGTCGAATTCTTTCTGCTCGAACGTGGCCCGGACGGCACGCTGGTGCCCACCCGCAACGATCGCAGCTCGTATTTCGACTTCTCGAGTGACGGCAACCGCGACCTGCGCCAGCGCATGGTCACTGCGCTGATCAGCTTGGGGATCGCCGTGAATACGTCGCACCATGAGATCGCAGGTGGCCAGCATGAGATCGACATCGACGCCGCCCCCGCGCTCAAGGCGGCTGACGACCTGATCACCTTCCGGTACGCGCTCAAAGCGGTGGCCGAGCAGTCCGGGGTGATCGCCACGTTCATGCCCAAGCCCTTCGACGGCAAGCCGGGCAGTGGGATGCACGTCCACCAGAGCCTCGAGCGCCTGCGCGACTCGGTGAACGCGTTCGCTGGAGACGATGCGTACGGACTCAGCGAGGTTGCCCAGCACTTCATCGCAGGGCAGCTCCATCACGCGGCGGGGATCAGTGCCGTGCTCGCTCCGTTGGTGAACTCATACAAGCGCCTGGTGCGCGGCTTCGAGGCACCGATCTTCATCTCGTGGGCGCGGACCAACCGGGGGGCGCTGATCCGGGTTCCGCATGTCGGACGGGCCGAGGCGACGCGCGTGGAGTTGCGCAGTCCGGACCCGTCGTGCAATCCGTACCTCGCCTTTGCCGTCATGCTGCGCTGCGGTCTCGACGGCATCGAGCGACGGCTGCCGCTTCCGCTACCCGTGGAGGAGTCGCTCTACGGATTCGACGAGACCGAGCTGGAGCGACGCAACGTCGGCGTCCTCCCCGACAACCTGAAGGACGCCATCGACGCGCTCGAAGCCGACGAGGTGGTCATCGATGCGCTTGGCGACCACCTGGCGGAGCGGTTCATCGCTGCCAAGCGCCTCGAATGGCAGGCGTACCGCGGGCAGGTGACCCCCTGGGAGATCGACCAGTACCTCGAGCGCTGCTGACCGATGCTCGCGACATGAGCTCGCCGACGCTGACGGTCAAGGATGTGTGGCGGGGGGTCCTGCCGCCCGGCACCGACCTGCTCGGCGGCGGCGGTGGCCTCGAGCGCAGGGTTGAATGGGCCTGCGCACTGCGCACTCGCCCGCCGGCGTTCGAGGCCGTGAAGGGCGGCGAGATCGCCTTCGTGCCGGTCAAGAGCATCCGCCTGCTCGACGAGCGCCTCGATCTGCCGCAGGTGATGAGCAGCTTTGCGGAGAAGGGCGGGGTGGCGGTCGCCGTCGTCGGCGACGTCTCCGTCGAGAGCATCGCGGCCGCCGACCGGCTGATGATGCCATTGCTCCGTCTGCCCGAGGGGATCCATGCGACGGACGCGCATCACACCTGCGTTCGCTTCATCCTCGACCAGCGAGCGCTTCTCCACGAACGCGCCCAGGAGTTGCAGCTCTCCCTGATGGATCTCGCACTCGGGGGGGCGGGTCCGGACAAGATCATCGAACGGCTCGCCGAGGTCACCGGCCTTCCGTCTGCCTGGTTGGACGAAGCCGGCGCGGTGCGCCACCTCACGGTCAGCGACGAGACGCTGCTCGCCGATGTCGGAGCGGGGGCTGACGCGCTGCGACGATGGGGGGGAACCATCGCGGTGGTCGGGGCCGATCCACCGGTGCGCGAGTTCACCGTGGGCCGCGACGGGCTGGCCTCGCTCGTGAGCCCCGTGCCGATGCGAAACGGCGTCGGCGGCTTCGTGTGCGTGATCGGCGAGGAACATCGTCTCGATCAGATTGCGCGGCTTGCGGTCGCGCGGGCCGCGTCCGCGTGCGCCATCGAGTTCGACCGCGAACGTGCCGTCACCGAGACGCGCGACAAGCTCGAGGGCGATTTCATCGCCTCGCTGCTCACCGGATCGTACTCGTCGGAGCGAGTCGCGCTCGAACGCGCACGACGGCTCGGTGCCGATCTCTCCCAGCACGTTGCCGTGATCGCGCTCCGCGGCGCAGTTTCCTCGCCCTCGTGGGAGTCGCGCGCACTTCGAGCCGCGCAGAACGTTGTCGCGCGACGCGAGGTGCGTGCGCTCGTCGCCGCATACGAGGACGCGGTCTGTGTCGTCGTCATGCCGGAGCCTGACGGCGCCGTCGACGCCATGTACCGGTTCGCGGAGCTGGTGCGCAGCGAATGTACCCGCGCCACCGGGGATGCGATGACATCGCTCGGCCTCGGGCGCACCCACGACGGCGCCTCGGGCGTGCGCCAGTCGTTCCGTGAGGCAGAGCACGCGCTGGAGATGAGCCGCCGCCTCCTCGGTCCGGGCCGGCAGGCGAGCTTCGCAGACCTCGGCCTCCACCGCCTCCTCTTCGCCATGGCGCAGCACCCCGAGCTGAGCGACTACTACCGGGGCACCGTCGGGGAGCTGGTCGCGTATGACGAGCGATCGAGCGCCGAGCTGATGGCCACGCTCGACGCCTACTTCGAAGCCAACGGGTCACCGACCGAGACGGCGCAACGTCTGAAACTCCACCGCAACACGGTGCTCTACCGCTTGCGCCGTATCGAGGAGGTGGGCAGGCTTCGCCTCGACGACCCTGCCACCCGCCTCAACCTGCACCTCTGCCTTCGCATTCGCGATGTGCTCCAGGCGGGAGCCGCACGGGGCGCTCAGCCAGAGCCGGAGGGAGTCCCGGATAGCTGAGCGCCCTTGGTCGGCGGCGCGGACTGTTAGTGGAGCAACTCGAACGTGTTGGTCGCGTCGTCCACGAAGTACACACCGTTGCGGGTGGGTGTCACGACGAGTCCGAAGAGCGCGCCGCTCCCGGGCGGTGAGCCGCTCATGTCGAGCCAGTGGAACGCGACCTGCGCGCCCGCTGCCGTGGTTTCGACGATCCTTCCATCACCGGCGTTGACGGTGAGGATGTCACCGTTCGGCGCCAGGGTCAGACCGAGCGGCGCGTTGAGCCAGCCGTTGCTGGTGACGTCCGTTCCGGTGAACGCCGTGCTCTTCCTGGTGAGAGCTTCGGGGATGGCGGCGATGCGGTTCGAGGCGGTGTCAGCGACGTAGAGCGTGCCCGCCGCGCTCACCGCGGCCCCCGTCGGTCCGACCACCAGCGCGGCGGGGTCGGTCCGCTCCGCGAATCCGGAGCCGACAACAGTGCTCGACTCGACCCATGGCGCCGCACTGCCGCCGGTGTGGAGCACGATCCGGACGACCGTGCCGCGGTTGACCACTGCGCCACCCGCTGCGACCGTCCCGTTGAGCACGTTGGTCACGAAGACGAAGGAGTCAGCGCCGCGGTCGACGGTTGTGAGATCCCAGGGCCCGTTGATCCCGTCTGCGTTGTTCAGCGTCTCGACCACGTTGCCGTTGCCGTCGAGAATGATCAGGCACCCTGCCTTGGCCGTCGCCGACGTGCCGTCGGTCGTCGGCAGCGATCCCACGATCACCCAGTGGTTGTGGAGAATCCCGAGCGCGGTCGTCAGCCCGACACCGCCGGTGCAGATGCCTCGCACGTCATTCGACGTGATGTGCGCGAATACCGATCGCCGCCCCTGCGGCGTCATCTCGACGATCGTGTTCCCGGTCCCCTGGAAGTTCGAAGCTGCGTTGAAGTTGCTGATCAGCACGTCGCCGGCCACAAGGCGGCCCCAGTTCTGACTGACGACGGCCATGCCGTACGGGTTCACGTCGCCGTTGTGGGGCACTGTCGAGCCGAGTGTTGTGACGTGTGTGAGCCCCGCGATGAAGGGCCCCGATGCCGAAGCGGCGACCTGACCGAGCGCGAGGCCGGCGGTCGGAATCGCCACCATGGCGAGGCGTCCCAGGGTGTGATTTCCCCTCACTGTCCAATCTCCTCGGACGCCGGACAGTCTTCCCCGGACCGCCTAGGGCAGCGCCACACAATGAGTACGCGCGCCGGTTACGCCGAGCGCGGTGAGTTCGCCTTGGTAGACTCAACGGCGGCTATGACTTACATCGTCACCGAGACCTGCGTCGACCTGAAGGACAAGTCCTGCATCGAGGTGTGCCCGGTGGACTGCATCCACGAGGCCGCCGAGGACCGCATGGTCTACATCGACCCCGACGAATGCATCGACTGCGGCGCCTGTGTCGATCCCTGCCCGGTTGACGCCATCTTCGCCGAGGAGGACGTCCCCGAGGCCCAGGTCCTCTTTGTCGACATCAACAAGGTCTATTTCAAGGACAAGGCCCTCGCTCGATCCCAGGTCGCGAACATCAAGCCGCCGGTCGCTCCCTGAGCGACGTCCCGGCGCTTTGGTTTGTGCACTGCGCACAAGCCATCCCTCGAAATCATGGGTCTCCGAGACCATAGTCCGCTGCCCGCGAGAACCCTAATCTGATCTCGTAGTGTGCCGCGGCGGCCGAGGGGTCCAATCGGCGGCGGCGGTGAGTCAGCCAGCGTCCGCGGAAGGAGTCCAATGGCAATCGACGAGTCCTTAGCCGTGAGAGTCATAAACGAGGTGCCACCCGCGATGTCTCCGACCATGACCACCAAAGCCAAGCCCGCAGACGTCATCCGCAACGCGCGCGAGTTGGGGATCAAGATCGTCGACCTGCGTTTCGCCGATCTGCTCGGCAGCTGGCAGCACTTCAGCATCCCCGTCGGCGAGCTGACCGAGTCGCTCTTCTCGGAAGGCATCGGGTTCGACGGTTCGAGCATCCGCGGCTTCCAGAAGATCTACGAGAGCGACATGCTCCTGTTCCCTGATCCCGGACGCACGTTCGTCGACGGAACCCTGGAGATTCCGACGATGGCGATCGTCTGCGACATCAAGGACCCGCTGACGCTCGAGGACTACAGCCGCGACCCACGCTACGTCGCGCGCAAGGCCGAGGAGTATCTGCTCGGTACGGGAATCGCCGACACCTCGTACTGGGGACCCGAGCTCGAGTTCTACATCTTCAACTCGGTTCGCTTCGACCAGAACACCCACGAGGGCTACTACCACATCGATTCCGACGAGGGGATCTGGAACACCGGGAAGAACGGCACGGCCAACCTCGGCTTCCGCCCGAAGCTCAAGCAGGGCTATTTCCCGACGCCTCCGATCGACAAGCTGCAGGACCTGCGCAGCAAGATCGTGCTCGCGCTCATCGACGCGGGCGTCCACATCGAGGTGCACCACCACGAGGTCGGCACCGCGGGCCAGACCGAGATCGACATGCGCTTCGACTCCCTGGTGAACATGGCCGACAAGGTGCTCATCTACAAGCACATCGTCAAGAACGTCTGCTACGAGAACGGATACACGGCGACGTTCATGCCCAAGCCACTCTTCGGCGACAACGGCAGCGGCATGCACACCCACCAGTCGCTCTGGAAGGACGGCGTCCCGCTCTTCTACGACAAGGACGGCTATGCGCTGCTCAGCGACACCGCGCGTTGGTACATCGGCGGCCTGCTCATGCACGCGCCGGCGGTGCTGGCGTTCGCTGCGCCGACCACCAACAGCTACCGGCGGCTGGTGCCCGGGTACGAGGCGCCGATCAAGCTCGCGTACAGTGCTCGCAACCGGAGCGCCTGCGTGCGCATCCCGACGTACAGCGCGGCGCCGGCGGCACGCCGCCTCGAGTTCCGCTCGCCGGACCCGATGTGCAATCCGTACCTCTCGTTCGCGGCGTGCCTGATGGCCGGGCTCGACGGGGTCAAGCGCCGGATCGAGCCGCCGACGCCGGTGGAGGCCGACCTCTACGAGCTCGAAGGCGAGGAGAAGGCACGGGTCAAGGATCTTCCCGGCTCGCTGACCGAGGTGCTCAACGCGCTCGAGGTCGACAACGAGTTCCTCCTCGAGGGTGGCGTGTTCACCCAGGACCTCATCGACATGTACATCTCGTACAAGCGCGAGAACGAAGTGGATCCGGTGGCGTTGCGGCCCCATCCCTACGAGTTCGCCCTGTACTACGACGCCTGAGCCAGGGGCTCATTCACTCTCAGCACACTCCTTCCTGGACAGGGGGGCCGGGTTACCTCGACCCGGCCCTCCCTTCTTTTAAGTCAGGACGTCCAGGGGTCACGAAACGCGCGGCCGGACTATCAGCGGCGGATCGCGGCGCTCGGTGATCAGGACGTGGCCGAAGGCGTCCTCGCACTCAAAACGCAGAACTCGTTGGCCTCGGGGTCGGCCATCACCACCCACGTGACCTCCCCCTGACCGATGTCGATCCGGCGAGCCCCGAGCGACAGCAACCGCTCCACCTCGGCGGCCTGGTCGTCCGGGCGAAGGTCGAGATGGATGCGGTCCTTGACCGATTTTCCCTCGGGAACGTGCAGGAACAGGATGTCCGGGCTTTCTCCACCCGGTTCGATCCAGTACTCGCCCTCCTCGGGTCCGTGCAACTCGAGCCCGAGCGCCTCGCTCCAGAAGGATGCGACCAGGAGCGTGTCGGTGCAGTCGATGACGATGTTCTGCCAGCGAAGCGACATGACGGCAGTCTAGCCGTGCACCCTGGTGCCGAGTACCGCGTCGCGGATGGCGCAGACCTGCGCGGCAGGCGTGTACCAGCGCAGCGTGTGCTCGAGCCCGCGCTCCGCGACGCCGGCGAGGTCGAGTTCGCCGGACACCGCCTGTTCGAGACGGTCCTCCCAGTCGTACGCATCGACGAGGTATCCGTTGACCCCGTCCTGGATGGCGAGCCGGAATGCGTCCGTCGGGGTCGCAAGAGTCGGCGTCTCGACGATCGCCGCCTCGAAGTATTTCAGCTCGGACTTGGAGTTGCTGAAGACGTTGATCTGCAGCGGAACGATGTTGAGCCCGGTTGCGCCGATCAGTGACTCGAGCATAAGGAAGTCGGCAAGCGGGATGACGTCGATGCGATCGCCCAGGCCGCGGAGTGCCGGTCCGAGATCGAGGAAGCCGACGATGCGCAGACGCACATCGGCGTGCCGGGTCATGACACTCGCGAGTGCGGTCGAGACCAGCTCGAAGTCACGGTTGTGGGTCGGCGTCCCGCTGAAGTAGCCGATGCTCATTGTGTGACCCGACTCCGCGGCGGCATGCCGCGTGCGCCGGACCTCCGCCGCGCGCTCGAGCTGCAGGTGATTGAGAAAATTTGGGACGACCCACGTGGGCAGCTGCGCAAACTCCTCGATCCGAGCGGTCAGGAAGTGATTGGTCGAGATCGCGGCGTCGCAGAGTCGGAGCAGGGCGCCCATTCGCGACATCGACGCGAACCATTCGTCGAGCATCGCCTCGCCTGGGTTCCGGTCGAGCGTTTCGAGGACGAGGCTCACGTACCGCGTATCGAAGATCAGGTCGTCGATGTCGAACAGGACGCGGCATCCGGCAGCGCGAGCCCGCGTGATGAGGCTGTCGATGCGAGCCGTGTAGCGCGTACGGCAGATGACCAGCGTGTTGATGCCACCGATGAGGCGTTCGAGGATCGGCAGCTCCGCCCGGGTGAACCATGTCGCGGCGATGCGCTGGTCGTGGTCCTCGAGGTCGAGCGCCTCGACCATGTTGAAGATGCGGTAGCGAAAGGTGCTCGTGTCCGGCACCTCGTAGAGATACGCGACTCTGTGGACGCCGTCCGCAGACGCTCTGCGGACACGTTCCTCGATGCTCTGCGCCCACGGTTCCGGAAACTGTGGCGGAGCCGGCTTGCCGCGCACCCCTATCCTTCGGTCGCGGCGAGCGCACCCGCGAGCTGATCGCACACCGGCGCAAAGACTGCACCCCAGTCGGTGAGAAGCCTGCTCTTCCGATGGTTTGCGCTGCGTCGCTTGACGTCATTCGCGAGCGCGACGCCCTGACCGATGCCGGCGACGAGGCCCGCCACGCTCGGGTCGCTGCAGATGATGTTGGCCGAGTACTGATCCAGCGATTGCTTCTCCGAGCCGAACGTGTTGGTCACCACGGCAGCTCCCGCCGCGGCCAGGTCGAGCGGGGGATAGCTCGAGTGCGGAGAGGCCATCAGCGACAGGCCGAGGTCCATCCGGCGGAGCAGCTGCTGATAGGCGTGCCAGCCCAGGTTCTCGATGAGGGCGGGGCGGACTCCTCCGGGGAGTGCCACCGGCTGCAGGTCCCGGCCGATGAAGAAGAAGTCCCACGTCGACGGGTCGAGATGGCCGCACTCGATGGCCCCGGAAATTGCCTCGAGGCCGCGGTAGTACAGATTGCGCAGATTGTTGGGTCTCGCGTAGAAGATGAAGTTGCGTTTGGATACCACCGACGGCTCGCGCGGGGTCAGGAAGGCCGGGAATGCGGGCTCGAACCACGACGGCGCGCGCGCATGCACGGCGGGGCCGCTGAAGAGATGGTCGAACAGGGGCTTGGAATTGACGATGCACGTGATGCGTGGATCCTCGAGGATCTCCGCACAGCGGATCGAGTCGTCGCCCTCCGGATAGAAGCGTCGCTCGTCCTCCTGGACGAGGTAGACGATGCTCGATGGATCGACCGATGCACGCGTGGCCCAGGTGGTCCACCAGGAAGTCGTGACGAAGAGATCGCCGTCGGCGACGTCGACCAGCCGCCCGTCCGAGCTGTCGCGTGACGAGAAGACGAAGTCGACGTCACCCTGCCACGGAATCCCATTTGCCTCGAGCACGGTCCGGCAGTTCGCCGGGGTCGGCGGCTCCGAGCGGGTGATGATGCGCAAGGGGCGTTCCATCCGCCGCGCGAGCAGGGTGGCGAAGATCAACGCCGTGCCGACCCCGCCGAAGAGGCTGCCGCTGTTGATGCTGTCGGTGACCATCGAGATGCGCTTCGGCGCCGAGGCGTTCGTGTAGACGCGCAACGGGCGGAGGTTCGGAAAGCGCTCGTCGAGCGTGAGTGTCAGCCACTGCCGCTCGACCGTCGACGGCGCGATCTTGCTCCCGCGCGCCCGCCCGAGACGCACGTAGTGCAGCAGCGCGTTGGTGCCGCGCGATACGTCGGGGTTGTGCTCGAGGTAGAAATCGGTCGAGAAGCGCGGGCCCGGATCCCATCCACGGGACGCGCCGATCGTCGCGTAATGTCGGAGCGGGTCCAGCCCGGAGTGCGCGGCCTCCGGGTAGTTCGCCTGATACCAGGACGGATCGAACAGGCCCGAGCCTTCGAGATCACGCAGATCGCGTGGAAACCGCAACCGCTCCAGCGCGCGACGGTGGAAGTTGACCCGCCCCGACCCGGTGACGACGTTCAGCGCCTTGATCGCCGTGTTGGCGGCCTGCGGATAGTGGTGGATCACCGAGCGCAGCTGGGAATACGGCGGCTCGAGCAACGACTGCCGCAAGCGGACGTTCTCTCGCCGGGCCTCGTCGAGCTCGTGCCGGAGCAGCGTGAGCTGCAGACTGGGATCGTCGGACCCAGGGGCAGCGTCGTTCTGATGCGACGGAGTGATTGGTGTGAAGGCTTCGTCCATGGTCTCGCGCTGCTCGGGGCGACCGGTCAGCCCGTGAGCACCTCGGCTGCGGGCAGGAGCGTGAGCGCTGCCGCCGCGATGCCGTCGGCGTCGAGCCCAAGCTGACCGAGCAGCGTCGCCTGCGCGCCGTGCTCGATGAAGCGGTCTGGAAGGCCCATGCGCAGGAGGGGCACGGTGATGCCGTCCGAGGTGAGCAGCTCGGTCACCGCCGACCCGAAGCCACCACTGGCCACGCCGTCCTCGACGGTGATCACCCCACGATGCTGCGCGGCGATGTCGCTCAACTCCGGCGCGAGCGGCTTCACGAATCGTGCATCGACCACAGTCGTCGAGATACCGCGAGCGCTGAGCTTCTCCTGTGCCTGCATGGCCACGCCGACCATCTTGCCGACGGCGAAGAGCGCAAGGTCGCTGCCCCGATGCCGGATGACAATGCTCGGGATCGGGATCGGCTCGAGCGCAGCGGTGCCCGCCGACGGTGCCGCGCCGCGGGGAAAGCGCAAGGAGAACGGCCCTTCGTATGCGAGCCCCGTCGCGAACATCCTGCGCAGCTCATCCGGTGAGCTGGGGGCTGAGATGGTCATACCCGGGATGCAACGCAGGTATGCGAGGTCGAGGAACCCGTGATGGGATGGCCCGTCGGCGCCGGTGATCCCGGCGCGATCGATGACGAAGGTCACCGGGAGGGCGTGCAACGCGACATCGCATGCGATCTGGTCAAAGGCGCGCTGCAGGAAGGTGGAATAGATGCACACCACTGGGCGCAGTCCGCGCATCGCGAGTCCGGCCGCGAACGTCACCGCGTGCTGCTCGGCGATCCCGACGTCGAAGAAGCGGTCCGGGAAACGCCGCGCGAACTCGAGAAGCCCGGTTGAGGATGCCATCGCCGCAGTGATGGCGACGATGCGCTCGTCGGCTTCCGCCGCCTCGCACAGGGCCTCCCCGAAGACGTCGGTCCAGTCAAGGCCCTTTTTGACCGCCGTGCCACTGTCCGGATCGAAGGTCGAGACCCCATGGAACTTGTCAACTTTGTCGGCAACCGCCGGGCCGTAGCCCTGCCCCTTGTTGGTCACGACGTGAACGACCACCGGCCCGCGGATGCGAGCGGCATCGCGCAGCGCCTTCTCGACAGCCTGGAGATCGTGGCCGTCGATCGGTCCTCCGTATTTGAGCCCGAGCGTCTCGAAGATCGAGATCGGCGCGACCAGCTGCTTGAGCGAGTTCTTCATGCGGCGGGCTGTCTCGTAGGCTGAATGCCCGACGGCGGGCAGCGAACGCAACGCTGTCCCGGCGGCATCCTTGGCGGCCTCGTAGCGCGGTGACAGGCGCAGGTGCCCGAGGTTCTCGGCGATCCCGCCGACCGTGGGCGCATAGCTCCGGCCGTTGTCGTTCAGGATGATCACCATCTCGGGCTTGAGCTGGCCGATGTTGTTGAGCGCCTCGTAGGCCATCCCGCCGGTGAGCGCGCCGTCGCCGACCACACAGACCACCTTGCCGGTCTCGCCGCGCAAGTCGCGCGCGGTCGCGAACCCCAGTGCGTAGCTGAGCCCGGTGGAAGCGTGCGAGTTCTCGATCAGATCGTGCTCAGATTCGCGACGCGACGGGTACCCGCTGAGCCCACCCTGCTGGCGGAGCGTGTCGAACTGGTCGAGCCGGCCGGTCAGCATCTTGTGCACGTAGGCCTGGTGCCCGGTGTCGAAGATGATCGCGTCGCGAGGGCTCTCGAACACGCGATGCATCGCGACCGTGAGCTCGACGACGCCGAGATTCGGACCGAGGTGACCTCCGGTCCTCGATACGGCCGTGATCAACTCTTCGCGAATCTCGGCGCAGAGGCGGGTCAGATCCTCCGGACCGAGCCCACGAAGGTCGTCAGGCCCGGCGATCTCCTCGAGCAGCACACAGTCAGTCTAGTGGAGGCGGCCCCGCCGGGCTCCTCCGCGGAAATGCCCCCACACACGGGTCGCGGAGCATGATTACCGGCCATGCAGGGACTGGAGCCACGTGAGGCGGTGCTCGAATGCGCCGCGCGAGACGGCGATATCGCCGAGGGCGCCCTCTGGCTCGCGGCAGACGACTGCCCCGGAGTCGAGCCGGAACGCTGGCTCGAGCGCCTCGACGACCTGGCCAGTGAGTTGCGCTCGCGCTGCGGGCTGCATGGGTGCGGACCTTCCGACGCGCCGCTGGTCGGCGCCCTGTTGCGCGACCGGCTCCGCCTTCGCGGCGCCGGGGGTGGAGATCCGCGCGCCCACTACCTCCACAACGTTCTCGAACGCGGCGCGGGTGTTCCCATCGCGTGCTCAGCCATATGGATCGCGGTCGGCGCGCGAGCAGATATTCCGATCGAGGGAGTGAATCTCCCCGGACACTTCGTGGTCCGTGTCAACGGCCACCTGTTCGACACCATCGCAAGCGGCGAGCCGCTTGATGAGGACGACGTCAAGCGGCTGGTCACGACGTCGACAGGACAGGAGATCGATCGCCTGGAACCGTCGCAGGTGGCGCGGGCGAGCTCTCGCGACATGCTCGCGCGCATGTCCCGCAACCTGCGCCGCTGCTACACGAGCCTCGAATGCTGGGACCAGGCACTGCGAGCAGCTGACCGCTGCGTCGACCTCGTGCCGTCGCCGGCCGAGCGCCGCGATCGCGGGTTGCTGCTGTGGCGCATGGGCAGGGTCGTGGCGGCGCTCGCGGACATCACGGCATACCTCGACGAGGCGCCTGAGACCTGTCCGGATCGCACCGCCATGACCGAGGTCGCGGGCAGGCTTCGCGCCTTCCTCAACTGACCTGAGCTGACCGACCCAGTCGGCTCAGTGCACCCCGATCAGCAGGGAGATCAGCCAAATCACGCCGATGAGCGCGAGGACCGCGAATGGCATGATCACGAACACGACGAACGAGAAGACCAGCCGCTCGTCGGGCATGAGCTCCGGCGTCCGCTTGCGAACCCGAAGGTCGTGCGCATACCAGGAGATCCCACCGACGAGAAACCCCAGGAGCAGGAAGAAGATCCCCGCAAAGGCGGTGACGATCCCGACGGCGTTGGGCGAAAGCGTGAAGCGCCACGCCGCGCCGCCGGCCAGGGAAAGCAGTCCGCACGAGATGTAGCGGAGCAGCGTCGGGACCGGACGCGGTTGGGTTGGATCTGCTCGCCGTCGAGCCGCCGCCTTGTTGGGCACGGCCGCATCGGGACGCGAGTTCGAGGGCACGCGCCGAGTATAGAGACGGCGACCCGGCCGTCCGGCGGGCGCGGTCGGCGACTGGCGCTCACCTACACTTGGCCACCACTGCGGCCGCGTATGGAGGACCCGGAACCATGAGCGTCGGGGCACGACTCCCTGACTTCGACCTCGAAACCAGCGAGGGAGGCCGCGTGAGCAACGCCGACCTCGAGGGCCGCCGCACGGTGCTGTACTTCTACCCCAAGGACGACACGCCAGGCTGTACCGTCGAGGGGCAGGAGTTCACCCGGTTGAACGACGCATTTGCCGCGGCGGGCGTTGCGGTGTACGGCGTGTCGCCGGACACGTCGAAGAGCCACCAGCGATTCATCAAGAAGTGCTCGCTGGGCATACCGCTGATCAGCGATCCCGAGCGGCGCCTCATCGAATCCCAGGGGCTCTGGGTCGAGAAGAAGTTCATGGGACGCCAGTACATGGGCGTGGCACGGACCACGCTGCTGATCGGGCCGGACGGGACCATCGAACGCGAGTGGCGGGATGTCAAGCCCAGCGGGCACGCCGCAGAGGTCCTGGAGACCGTCAACGGCGGTTAGGCGCGCGATCGCCGGAGAGCGGATCGACCTCGCAACGCTGCTCGCGCGGCGGGTCATCTTCGTCGCGGGCAAGGGCGGGACCGGCCGGAGCACGATGACCGCCGCGCTGGCGCTGCTCGGCGCACGTGCCGGCAAGCGCGTCCTCGCCATCGACGTCGACGCCAAGGGCGACCTCGCCGCGGCGCTGGGCTCGCCACCCGCCGGGTTCACGCCGCGTGTGGTGCAGCACGATCTCTCGGTGCTCGAGTTGCGCACCGACGAGTCGTTTCAGGAGTACCTGAACATCTATTTCAAGGTCCCGCGCGTGACGCGTCTGACGCCGCTCGCCCGCGTGTTCGACTTCATCGCCACCGGCGTCCCGGGGCCACGGGACATGCTGGTGGTCGGCAAGATCGCATACGAGGAGCGCCGCAAGGAGCGTGAGTCGCGGGCGCCGGTCTGGGACCTGATCGTTGTGGACTGCGCCGCCGGGGGCCAGGTCGAATCCCACCTCGCAGCCGCCAAGGCGATGCTCTCGCTGGTCAGAGGGGGGATCATCCGCGCCCAGGTCGAGTGGATTGACGGCCTGGTGCGCGACCCTCAACGGACCACGGTCGTGCTCTGCGCCCTTCCCGAGGAGATGCCCGTGGTCGAGGCGATCGAGCTGCACGATCGTCTTCGTAAGGGAGCCGGCGTCGCAGTCGACATGTGCGTGCTCAACCGTGCGGTCGACGAGCCGGTGACCGCGGCGCACCGGCGTCTCATGAAGGCGCTGGTCGACCCTGAGCACGCCGATGTGGTTGCCCAGCAATTGGGTGGGGCGCCCGCGCCGCTCGAGGCGGGCATCGACCTCCAGGCGCACCTCTACGACACAACTGCGCGGTACATGCGCATGCTCCGCAGCAAGCTCCCCATGCCCGTCGTTCCGGTCCCATTCATCGTCGACCGGACGGGGCTGACCACGACGCGGGCGGTGGCAGACGCGCTCAGCAGCAGGCTGGCGTGAGCACTGCAGACGCCGGGCCCGTCCCGGAGCGGCGCCGGAGCGTTCGCCAGGATGCGGCTGGACTGGGACGCCGCCTGGCGCCGCTCGATGTGGTGATCTGCTGCGGCAGCGGCGGTGTCGGCAAGACCACGGTGAGCGCGGCACTCGGGATGGCCATCGCCGCCGCCGAGGACAAACGTGTCCTCGTGCTCACCGTCGACCCGGCGCGACGGCTCGCCACGGCGCTCGGTATCAAGGGCATCGGTGCGGAGCCGGTGCGTATCCCCAAGGCGCGGCTGCACCGTGCGGGGATCACCATCACCGGTGAACTCGAGGCGGCGATGCTCGACATGAAGCAAGCATGGGACCGGATGATCGAGCGCTACTCGCCGGACCGCGCCACGGCGCAACGGATCCTGCGCAATCCGCTCTACCAACGCATCACGGATTCGTTCGTCGGATCGCATGAATACGCGGCGATCGAGGCGCTCTATGAGCTCCACGACGCGGGGGAGTACGACTGCATCGTTGTCGACACGCCGCCCTCGCGCAATGCGCTCGACTTTCTCGAAGCCCCGAGCCGCCTCACCGACTACGTGGGTTCGCGCCTGCTGTCGCTGCTCTCCGGTGGCCCGTCGCGTTTCGGCTTCCGCGCGATGAACTACGCGGCCGCGCCGTTCCTGCGCCTTGCCGACCGGCTGCTGGGCGCCGAGGTGCTCGCCGAGGTCTCAGACTTCGTCCAGCAGCTGCAACTCCTGTACGACGGCATCCAGGGCAGGGCTCGCTCCGTCTACCGGCTGTTGCGAAGCCCTCAGACTGGATTCGTGGTGGTGACCACGCTCGAGCCGGGACCGTTCAGCGAGGCGGAGTTCTTCTGCACCAAGCTGCGCGAGTTCAAGATGCCGCTCCGCGCGGTGGTCGTGAACCGCGTGCTTCCCGACGTGTTTCGCGACGCGGGCGGATTCGCCGCGGCAACCGCGCTGGTCGACGACCCGAAGATTGCGGCCTGGCTGAGCCAGGAGCTCCACATCCGTGTCTCCTCCGACAGCGCGCGCTTCATCGGGAAGACATATCTCACCCGCACTACCCTCGCCCAGCGCGAGGCACGTCAGCTCGCCAAATTGAGCCGGCTCGGCGAGGTGCCGATCGTGCGCATGCCCCTGTTCAGCGAGGAGGTCTCCGAGCTCGAGGGTCTGGTGCGCATCGCCAAGACACTCTGACCGGCGCATCGCGCGTCGTTGTGGGCTCGCCGCTCAGCCCTGACCGGCGACCAGGCGCATCCTCGCGCTGTGGCGCCCGAGCGAGTGCGCGTCGCCGATCACGTCGAGCACCGGCGGATCCTCGAGTCGCACCACCGAGCAATCGCCCGCGGTGACCCGTGAGACCGCCTCGATCATCGTGGGGTCCGCGGTGCTCAGCAGGATCTGGTGTGTTGCAGACAGATCGTGCAAGAACTCGATGAACAGGTCGCGACGCAGTGGGTCGGACGTCAACAGCGGCTCGTCGAGCAGCAGCGGGGTGCGCTCGCCGCCGCCACCGAGCACCTCGCACAGCGCGAGCCGGAGGAGCAGCGCGACCTGGTCGCGGGTGCCGTGCGACACCGCGTCGAGCGGCACCATGTCGGGTCGCTCGCGGCCGAGCAGTCCGAGCGCGAAATGATCGGTGTCGACGTTCACCTCGATGTAGCGTGCGCCGGTGAGCAAGCACAGACGGTTGCCGAGCGACTCGGCAAGGCGGGGCGCGAGCTCTCGGTGGGTGATGCGCGACGCCGCCTCGATCAGCTCGGCCGCCCGGCGAAGTGCCTTCAACTGACGCAGGCCGCGGTGGCGTGCGGTTTCGCAGGCGTCGCGCTCATCCTCGAGGTCCGCGATCGCCGGCAGTGTGTCCAGTACACCGCCGAGCCGCGCGCGCAGTTCGCGAGCCTGGTCGCCCGCAGACGTCGCCGCCCGGCGCGCCCGCTCCGCCTCGAGGTCGAGCGCCTGAATGGTTGCGGGGTCGGTGGGCGCAGTCGCGAGCGCCTCCCCTGGGTCGCCGCCGCACTGGAGTAGCTGATCGGCAAGTCCCGTCTCGATGCTCTCAAGCAGGGCCCCGTCGCCGCCGAGCGCCTGAGCGGATCGCTGCAGGTCATCGAGGCGGCGGCGTGCCCCGTCGTGGCGGCGACGCGCATCACAACCATGACGAAACGCGGCCACCGCCAGGCCTGGGTCACCGTCCTGGGTCGCGATGCCGGCAGCCTTCAGGATGGTTCGGAGGCGGACCTCGAGGTTCGCGACGGCCCGAGCCGAACGGTCGACTTCGTCGCTCGACTGGGAGCAGGCCGACTCCTCCGCGGCGAGCAACGCGTCCTCGGCGATGAGCTCATCGCGCCGCTTGGCTCGCAACACCATCGAATCGACGCGATCGAGCGTGAGCTGGGCGCTTGCGATGACCGCCTCCGGCGTTGCGTCGGTCCCGCGCGGTGGCTCGGTGGTGCCTGCCTCGGCGGCGAGCGCGCGGCAGCGCTCGAGCAGCGAGGTCAGTGCGACCTGGAGCGCTTCCGCGTCGGCGCGCCGCCGGGACGTGCGTAGCTCGGCGTCGTCCAGGGCCTCGTGCAGGGTGCGCAGCAGCGGCAGCCTGGCCTGAAGCCGGCGAAGCTCGGCGGGGTCGATTCCCGCTTCCAGGGCGAGCGCCGTCGCCGCCGCACGCGCGCGGGATGCGGACGAGGAGCGCGCCCAGGCGCGCCACCCGCAGGCGCCGACAGCGAGGGCTCCGAGGGCCGAGGTCATCACCGCGGCGAGGGCGAGATGCGCATGAGCAAGCCCGGCCGTCAGCGCCACGGCCAGGCCCGCGAGGAACACTGCGCCGAGAGCAAAGCGACGACCGCCGCGTCCGGCCGCCTCCAGGTTCGGGAGCAGCTCGTCGATGACCGTTGCCGGGAGGCTGCGCAGCCCCGTGGCAGCGATCTCGCGACGGAGCGCAGCTTCCCGCGCATCGTCGCCGCCGGTGCGGCGGACTGCTCCGGCGGCCGCGATCAGCTCGCCGCGCAAGCGCTGAGCACGTTCGCCGACGTCGGTGCCGATTGCTCCCGCAGTGCCGATCGCCGCCACTCCCGTTGCGATCTCTTCACGCCGCGCCCGGATCGGCCGGAGCCGGTCAATTGCTGCCTGCCAGCGAACCTCGGCGCCGGCGGCGTTCGACCTCGCCTGCGCGAGTTCGCCGCCGAGAGTGGTCACCTCGGTTTCCACGTCGAGGGGGAATCGTGCGTACGACGTAGTCGCCTCGATCTCAGCCATCTGAAGCTTGGCTTCGCGCACGATCTCCGCAAAGCGGACGCGACGGTCCGCGACCTCGGCCAGCCGTGCCGCGATGCGAGCGCGCTCGGCTGTGACCCACTGCGCGGTCTCGGTCGCGAGCGCTGCGTCCAGCGCAGTGAGGCGCTCCTGGTCGACCGCGACGGCGGCCAGCCGAGTGCGAGCGTCGGCGATGACGCGATCCAGTGCCCGCAGCCGGGCCGTCGCCACTCCAAGCGGGCTCGTGGTGCGGCGCTCTGATCCCACCCGGTCCATCGCTTCTCGGATGCGCACCAGCGCCTGGGCGGCGGTCACTCCGCGGCGCGTGTCCGCGAGCCGCTCGATCGCCTCCTGGAGCTGCACGGCGCGCTGGCGTGCGCTCTCCGGTGCGTCGATGCGGAGGCCGTCGTCACCGAGCCACGCGGTGGCGCAGAACACGGCCTCGTCGATCCCGAGATGAAACCGGCCCGGCGTGACCGCGCGTCCGCTGCGCAGCTCGTCGGTCAGCTCCGATCCCCCGAGTTCGAGGACCTGAACCGACTGTTCGCGCGTGTCCAGACGGCGGGCAACCCGGATGCGACGCCCGTCATCGAGCTTGTAGGTCAGCGCGAGTCCATAGCCGCCCCGCGTCCACGGTTCGTAGCGCGCCCAATCGCTGCGGTCGACCGCGCGACCCTGGCCGCCGGCATCGATGCCGTAGAGAGCACCCCGAACCGCGCGCAGCAGCGTCGTCTTCCCGGACTCGTTGCGCCCCGCGATGACCGTGACGCGCGGGTGGAGGTCGGTGGTGACGTCGTGCAGGCAGCCGAAACCGGTGATCTCGAGACGCTCGAGGATCATCGCAACCCGACCTCGGCGCCGGACAGCGCCATCAGCCCATACCGGAGCGCATCTTCCAGGACGAGCGCCTCATCAGGATCGGCGCTCTCTGCGGCGGCCGTCGCGGCGCGGACGAACGCTCCCCGCGTGCTCTCCTCGACGAGCGCGCTCTCGAGGTCGATGTACGGTGAGGTCAGGTCGCGCACCTTGATCGCGGCAAGGTTGAGGCGCTCCCGGACCACGAGTTCCACGGTGAAGGCGTCGAGGGACACCGAGGAGTCGATGGCACCGCTGAGGTCGACGCGGATCATCGTGCGCTCAGGGTCGTCGCTGCCGGTCGATGCGCAATGCATCGTCACCTCGTCGATCACCGCCTCCACCGAGCCGCACTCGCTGGCGTCGCACTCCACGGTGTAGACCGACCAGCGGTTGGTGTCGTGGGCGATGAACCGGACGTCGCCCCGTCCGCTGACCTCGATGACGACCGGGCCGCGGCCACCTTCGTCGTCGAATCCGAGGGGTTCAGGGGTGCCGGGATAGAGGAGCCCCGAGGCCGAATCCAGGCGCCGGCGATGGTAGTGGCCGCAGAGCGCTGCCGCGAAGCCGGCAGCGTGAATGCGCTCGGCGTGGAATGGACCGTGGATCGACTTCCCCTCGGGTCGAGAGCCGAGTTCAGCGCCATGGAACAGCGCGAGATGCACGCCGGATGCCGAGGTCGCAGGCGTCCCCGCGAGCGGATCGCCCTGCCAGGCAGGCTCGCGGTGGGCGAGCCCCCAGACCGTGACGCCGTCGGTGAGCTCCACCGGTTCGAGCTCGTTGCTGGCGAAGATGGTGACGTTGGAGGGCCACTCAACCCGCCGGTAGAGTGAGCCGGGGAGCAGCGCGTCGTGATTCCCGGGTGCGATCAGGACGCGCATCGGTTGCCAGGACGCGAAGGTGTCGGCGAGGAAGCGGCCCGTGTCGACCCCGGCCCGCTCGTGCTCGTACAGATCACCACCGATGGTGACCGCCGAGCATCCCTGCTCCATCGCCAGACGTCCGGCATTCGTGAGCGCTTCCCGGAGCCCCTGCCGCCGCCGCCGCGCGAGCTCCCCCTGGCAGCCCATGGCGGCGAACACCCGGTCGAGGTGGAGGTCGGCAAGATGGAGGAGACGTATCGTCATGGTGCTGGGAACAGGAGCGGCGACCTCGGGGCGAACGTCAGTTCGCACAGCCTATCACAGGTTTATTCGCGAGACTTCTGCCACAATTGATCGGTACCGACGATGGCGTGACCTGGCCGCTGGCCTGTGGTCGAGTCGGATCAGCGGGTGGGGGATCAGGTGGACTTTCAAGTGCATTTGTCTCGGCGTTTCAGCCAGGCAGGGGCGGGAGTCGTTGGCGCCGTCGTCGCGATCCGGATGCTCGTGCTTCCGGTCAGCTCCGGAGTTCGCCTCGTGGATGCGCTCATGGCGGCGTTGGCGGTCTGCATCGGGTTCGTTCTGCTTCGCCTGCCCGCGGCATGGGAGCGGTATCGCCAGGCGGCGTCGGTGCTGGGCGCCGTCGGGCTTGCGCTGGTGGCCGCTGTCGGGTTCCGCGCCGCCGCGGGCGAGCTGCCGGACTTCACCGTCCTCGCCGCAGTCACCTTTACGGCAATCCTGGTCGGGCTGGATACCGATGCGCCGCGAAACTCCTCGGCACGGACGATCGCCTCGCTCACCCGGGCGCCGTGGCCGTTCGCCGTCGCCGCTGCCGGAGCCGTCGTCGCGATCTTCGTTGCTCTCTGGCTCACGACGGCACCTCGCTCGTCAGGTCTTGCGGCGTTGATCGTCACCGTGATCGGCATGACCGGCATCAAGCTGCTTGCCGTCGGCGGGACCGAACGGAGCCTCGCAGGACTGGATTCGGAGACACGGCGCGGCCACGTGTACGCGACCCTCGGGCGCAGGCTCGGCGTCGCTCGCGACGTCACCTCCGTCGCGGCGGCGGTGCTCGAGGCGTGCCGGGAGATCTTTCCGGGAACGTCCACGGGCATGGTGCTCATCAACGACCCCGCAGACGGCCTGCTGAAGTCCCCCGGCACCTTCCTCTCATCGAGTGGGGTCGGTTCGGGGGGCCCGGCGTATGAGCTCGCGCCCGGAGAGGGGCTCGGTGGAGCGGTGTTTGTCGCCGAGCGTGCCGAGATCTGGCCGACCACCCTCTCGGCTTCGATGGCGCAGGCAAGCCTCCGCGAGACCAACCGCGTCCGGCTGCGGCGATCGAAGCTTGGTTTCATCCGCTCGGCGATCGGGGCACCGCTCAGGCTCGACGGCGCGACCATCGGCGCCATCCTGCTCACGTCCGATCGTCAGGAGCACGCCTGGGACGAGGAGGACGCCCCGATCATCGAGGCCCTCGCCGACGAGGCCGCACGGGCGATCGAGCGTGCGCGCCGGCACGAGGATGAGATGGGCCGGGCGCAGCTCGACGCGGTCACCGGGATGCCCACCCGACCGCAGCTCCTCGCGGTCATCGACAAGGAGCTTGCTCGCGCATCCCGGCTCGAGGGGACGCTCGCTCTGATCATGGCCGACGTCGACGGCTTCGGCGAGCTCAACGACCGGTGGGGCCATGACGCGGGCAACGAGGTGCTCGTGTCATTCGCGGCCGTCCTTCGCTCGATTCTGCGCCGGGAGGACAGCGCCGCCCGCTTCGGCGCCGACGAGTTCGTGTGCGTGCTGCCCGGCGCTGATCGCGAGCAGGCCGGGGCGGTTGCCGCGCGCATTCTGCAGCGCTTCGCGGCCGACACATCCGCCGACCAGAGGATCGGCCGGTCGGGTGCCACCGCCTCGGCAGGCATCGCCGTCTACCCGTCCGATTCGCAGGAGGTCGCCGGTCTCCTTGAGGTGGCCACCCAGCAGCTTGCCGCGGCCAAGGCATCACACGAATTGACCGGGCGTTCGCGGCTCCTTCGCCGCGTTCGTGACCCCGCTCCGAGTTGACGTCGACTGGCGAATAGTTCTACACTAAAACTATTCGTCCATCGAACTCTCTCGAGGCGCGCATGAGCCAGGCTCCATCAATCGAACGACCAGGCCGTTCCGGACAGGACAGCGCCAGCGGTCGACGTGACCAGCTCGCCGATCTGCTGTTCGGTTACATCGGCGGCCTCAAGCGCCGTCTGATGGCCAGCGTTCCCGAGGAGTTGAAGGGGGAGTTCGGTGCGGTCACCTGGCACCAGGTGGGGGCCCTCGAACAGCTCCGCGCCGCGACCCAGACCTCGTCCGGCGCCACCATGAACGAGATCGCCCGCATGCAGCAGTGCGCGCTGAGCTCGGCGAGCGCGCTCGTCGATCGGATGATCCGCCTCGGGTTTGCCGAGCGGCTCAGTGACGCTGAGGATCGCCGGATCATCCGCATCGTTCCGACCCAACTCGGCCTGCAGATGCTCGACCGGTTCGATGAGGCGAGGAAGTCCGTGGCGCTCGAGGCGCTCGCCCCGTTGAGCGACTCGGATCTCGAGCAACTCGTGCTTCTCATGGGCAAGATCGTCGACTGGCCGGAACCCGGACACATCAAGGAGGCTTCGCGTGACTGAAGTCCTCGACCGCCCCGACACAGCATTGGTTGTTGCCGAGTCTGCGAATGCCGGTGCCGGGGTCGCCAGTGCTCGATCCGGACGCTTCGACTACAAGTGGATCGCCCTTGGCGTCGTGCTGCTCGGCACGATCATGACGATCCTCGACGCGACCATCGTCAACATCGCGATACCGACGCTGCAGGTCGACCTCAAGGCCGGCTCGTATGCGGACATCTCGTGGGTCGTCACCGGGTACATGCTGGCGCAGGGCGCGGTGATCCCCATGGCCGGCTGGGCCAGCGATCGCTTCGGCACCAAACGCCTGTATCTCGTCACGATCGCGCTCTTCACGCTCGCGTCGATGGCGTGCGGCGTGGCGCAGAATCTGCCGGAGCTCGTCATCTTCCGCGTTCTGCAGGGGCTGGGCGGCGGCATGTTGATGCCGATCGGTATGACCATCATCATGCGCGCGGTCGGTCCCCAGAACATGGGACGGGTGATGGGGATCTTCGGGATCCCGATGCTGCTCGCCCCGGCGATCGGGCCGGTGCTCGGCGGGTGGTTCGTGCAGGACTTCTCGTGGCGCCTGATCTTCTACGTGAATGTTCCGATCGGGCTCATCGCCTTCGGTTCCGCGTGGCGATTCCTCACCGAGTCACCGAAGTCGCACGGTTTGCGACTCGACACCTTCGGGCTGCTCACAGCGCCGCCGGCTGCGGTCGCGGTGATGTACGCCGTCGACCAGAGCATCGCCCTTGGGTGGGGGTCGCTGCTGGTTGTCAGCCTGCTGGTGGGTGCTGCGGTGCTGCTCGCCGCGTTCGTGCTCTCGCAACTCGGTCGGCGGCGCGCAGCGACGCTGCTGATGATCCCGCTCGCGATCGGCGCCGGACTCGTCGCATTGCGCAACGGATTTGTCGATGGCTGGACGGCGCTCGACACGATCGTGATGCTCGCCGGCCTGGCGCTCGCGGTCGTCAACCTCGTCATCGGCGATCGCGGCAACCCCGAGCCGTTGCTGCAGCTTCGACTCTTCCGTGACTCCACCTTCTCGTGGTCGATGGGCCTGAGCTTCATCATCGTGACCGCACTCTTCGGCGGCATGCTGCTCCTGCCGCTCTACCTCCAGGAGGTGCACGGGTACAGCCCGCTCGAGACCGGACTGCTGTTGCTCCCGCAGGCGATCACCGCGGCCGTCGCGATGCCCCTCGGTGGGTATCTCACCGACCGGATCGGGCCACGACCCGTTGTCGCGACCGGCATGGTGATGCTCGCCGGCGGCGGCTTCCTGCTTGCCCAGATCCACCCGACATCATCGAACTGGCTCGTCGTCAGCGCGCTGCTGCTGCGGGGTTTCGCGATGGGATTCTCGATGATGCCGTCAATGGCCGCGGCCATGGCACGCGTCCCGCATCATCTCAGCGGGAGCGCGTCGAGCATCTCCAACAGCCTGCAGCGCATCGGCTCCTCCGTCGGCATCGCAGTGCTGGTGACCGTGCTGGCTGCGCAGTTCACGACCGCGATCGGGCAGGCCTCGTGCGCACCGTCACCGGCCGTGCTCAGCGCGGCATCCACCCACGGCCACCAGGTCACCACCGCTGAGTTCTGCAGCACACTGCAGGGGCAGTACTCGACGCTCATCCAGAATGGCGGCCAGCCGTCCGCCGCCACGAAGGTCGCCCCGGCGGTCGCGCGGTTCGGCAGAACCTATGCGTCCGACGCGCTCAGCACGTCATTCGATCGGACCTTCGCCTTCATCACGATATTGACGCTGCTGGGCGTGATCCCGGCGTTGTTCCTGCGCCGGCCAGAGAAGACGGTCACTGGAAACATGCACCAACTCGATGCCGCGTAAGGTCCTGGTTCTCGGCGGGACGGACTTCGTCGGGCCCGCCGTCGTGGGCGCATCGCTTGCTCGTGGCGACGATGTCACCATCTTTCACCGCGGTCAAACAGGCTCGGCTCCGGATGGCGTGCGTGTCATCCACGGTGACCGGACGAATCCCGGCGATCTTGCCGCGCTCACTGAAGCATCGTGGGACATGGTCGTTGATGCATGGTCGCGCGCGCCGCGGGTGGTGCTCGACGCCGCGCGCACGCTCGAACCCCATGCCGCACGCTACGTGTACATCTCGACGATCTCTGTGTATGCCGAGGCGCACGAGGGCGTTGTCACCGAGGCGTCGCCAACCGTCGCGGCCAGTCCCGATGCTGAGGCGACCGACTACGCAGCCGACAAGCGCGGCGCCGAGCTTGCCATCGAAGATGTCTTCGGCGCTGAACGATGCGTCTTTGCGAGGCCTGGCCTCATCCTCGGCCCGCGCGAAAACATCGGGAGGCTCCCGTGGTGGTTGCGCCGCATCGCCGCCGGCGGCACCGTGCTCGCGCCGGGTCCGCGAGATCTCGCCGTGCAGTACATCGACGCACGCGACCTGGCAGCGTTTGCCATTGACACCTCGATCAACGGTGCAGTGAATGTGCTGAGCCGTCCGGGCCATACCACCATGGGCGAGGTACTCGCACTCTGCAACGAGGTCACCGGCGCCGACGCATCATGCACCTGGGTGGACGCGGCGTTCCTGCTCGCGCGCGACGTCGCGCCGTGGACGGAGCTCCCGATCTGGGTGCCGCCGGTCGGCGACATGGTCGGCTTCTACAGCTGCGACTCCTCGCTCGCCTTTGGATCGGGCTTGACCTGCCGCTCGGCACGCGACACCGTGCAGGACACGTGGTCGTGGCTGCGCGACAATCCCGACTGGACGCAGGTTGTGCATGCCAACCGCCCGCGCGTCGGCATGGCACCCGAACGCGAGTCGGCCCTGCTTGCCGAGTGGGCCGCTCAGCCCCCAGCGGCTCGGTAGCGGCTCCGGCGCTCGGCGACGAGCTCGTCGATCGGGATGTCGCGGAGCTCATCGAGATGGCGGATCACCGCTCCGCGTATGGCGGCGATGACCAGCGGCGCATGCGCGTGCGCGCCCGGTGGCGGCTCGGGAATCAGCTCGTCGACGAGTCCGATACGGTTGGCCGTATCGACTCCCGGACGCAGCGCCGCGGCGGCGCGCGCCCGCTGCCCTGCATCGCGATACAGGATCGCCGCGCACGTCTCGGGTGGCGCCACCGTGTAGACGGCGTTCTCGAGTGCAAGCACACGGTCCGCGAGCGCGAGCGCGAGCGCACCTCCGGACCCGCCCTCACTGAGCACCACGCTCACGGTGGGAGTGCGCAGCCCGAGCATGCAGAGCAGCGCATCAGCGATCGCCCAGGCCTGGCCACGTTCCTCGGCGCCGATGCCCGCGTGCGCGGCCGGCGTGTCGACGAGGCAAAGCACCGGCATCGAAAACTTCTCGGCCTGGCGCATGAGTCGCACCGCCTTGCGGTAGCCCTCCGGGTGGGGCATGCCGAAGTTGTGCAGCGCCCGGGTCATCGGGTCGGTGCCTTTCTCCTGACCGATCACCATCACCGAGCGCCCACCGAGCCGGGCCGGCCCGCCCACGACAGCCCGATCGTCACCGAAGAGACGATCGCCGCGGAGCTCCGTCCAGCCGCTGGTGATCGCCGCGATCACCTGCAGCGCGCGCGGTCGCTCCGGGTGGCGCGCAAGCTCGACCGCCGCAAAGGCGATGCGTTCGCGTTCGGTGGTCTCGATGGTCGTGCTCACGCGCGCCCCGAATAGATGCGGATAAGCGTCCCAACGGTGTCGCGGAGGCGGCCGCGCTCGACGACGGCGTCCACCATCCCGTGGGCGAGGAGGAACTCCGCAGTCTGAAAGCCGTCGGGCAGCTTGTCGTGGGTCGCCTGCTCGATGACCCGACCTCCGGCGAACCCGATTCTGGCTCCGGGCTCGGCGATGATCACGTCCGACTGCACCGCGAAGGAGGCGGTGACGCCGCCGAAGCACGGGTCGCCGAGGATGGTGACGTACGGTAGGCGCGCGTCGATCACCTCCGCGACCCCCGCCGAGCAGCGGGCCATCTGCGCCAGCGACGCGATCCCCTCCTGCATCCTGGCGCCGCCGGACGTGCACACCGCCACCAGCGCCCGCCGCTCGGCGACGGCCATCTCGCACGCGCGGGCGAAGATCTCGCCGGCCCCGCTGCCGAGTGATCCGCCGAGGAACTCGAAGTCCATGCACGCGAGCATCACGGGATTTCCCGCGAGCGACGCTCGGGCGGTCAGGAACGCCTCGTGGAGTCCCGTGCGCTCGCGCGCCCGGGCCACGCGCTGCGGATAGGGGACACCATCATCGAAGCCGAGCGGGTCTCGATCGCCGACCTCGACGGCGAGGGTTTCGGCGGTGTTCGGGTCGGCGAGTTGTTCGATACGCTGCGCCGCGCCCACGACACCGTGGTGGCCGCATTCGGAGCAGACGTTGAGGTCGGCGGCGTAGCGCTCGGCGACAAAGCGGCGCTTGCAGCGGGGGCACGCGACCGTCCCGGTGGTCGGCGCCGTCGGCCGGAGTTCGGGTCCGGGCGCCTGAAGCCTGTTGCGCGGCGCCTGTCGCCGCGACGTCACCGCGTCGGCGCGGTCCATTGAAGAGCGATACCACCCCAGACGACGCCCGATCCAAACGCGATGCAGACCACGCGATCCCCCTGCCGCATCCGGCCGGTCTCGACCGCCTCGGCGAGGGCGATCGGGATGGACGCTCCGCTGGTGTTCCCGTACCTGTCGATGTTGATCACCACCCGGTCGAGCGGCAGGTTCAGGCGCTTCGCGACCGCCTCGATGATGCGCAGGTTCGCCTGGTGGGGGACCATGAGGGTCACCTCGTCGAGCGACCAGCCCGCCTCGGCGCAGACCATGCGCGCCGCCTCCGCCATGCGCTCGACGCCGAGACGGAACGTGCCCTTCCCATACATGCGCAGCCCGTTCTCACCCTCCTCATCGCCGGCCTTGGGTCCGTAGTAGATGAGGTCGGCCTCGGCGCCGTCGGCGCCCCACTGGACGCCCTCGATGCCCCCCGCATCGGAGACGCCGAGCACGGCGGCACCTGCGCCGTCACCGAAGAGAACGCAGGTCGATCGATCCTTGTAGTCGATGAGCGACGTCAGGGCGTCGCCGGCGATGACGAGCACCCGGCTCATCCCCGACGACAGGATCAGTCCGCGGCCGATGGCGACCCCATAGACGAAGCCGGCGCAGGCGGCGGCGATGTCGAACGCCGGGATCCCGCGGAGGCCAAGGCGGCGCTGCACGAGACACGCTGTCGAGGGGAGCGGCGAGTCGGGCGACACTGTCGCGACGATCAGGGCGTCGACGCTCTCGACCCCCGCAGCGGCCATCGCCCTGCGGCCGGCTTCGGCGGCCATCATCGAGGTAGTCATCCCGGACGCGATCTTGCGGCGCTCGCGGATGCCCGTCCGCTCGAGGATCCAGGCGTCGGACGTGTCGACCATCGCCTCGAGGTCGGCGTTGGTGATGATGTCGTCGGGCACGTAGGACGCGATCCCGAGGATCGCCGCCGTCCGGTTGGCGCCCGGGAGGACACCGGCAGGCGTGGACGCGGGGGCGTGGAGAATCGCCATCTGCACAGAAGCTTAGGCGAGGGCCGGGGGTTACGTCACCGTTGCTCTGATGTACATTTCCCCATCGAGATGCTCGGGAGCCTGATTGCGGTCAACAACCCGTTCCCGTTTTCGATCAGCGGGTTCACCGGGCTGACCTCCGCCCAGATCATCTCCTTCCTCCTGGTGTTCGTCATCTTCAACGCCTACGTCGTCCTCATGGTGATCGCGATGGTCGCGCTCTACTTCACCTCCAAGCCCCGCCACGGCGTGGTCCGCACCGCGGCGATCTGGCACTTCGTCGCCGTCCTGTGGATGCTGATGGCTTTCGTGGGCACCGTCTGGGGCGCTCCGGCGGAGAAGACCTTCCTCGGCGGTACGGGCCTGGCCACCCTCGGCATCGGCCAGCGCGCGATCAACGAGTTCATCAGTATGGGCTTCGCTTTCATCGCCGTCGTCTGCATGGCGATGGGGTTCGCCCGCGCGTCCGCCCAGAACCGGGCGATACGCGAAGAGGTCCTCGCCGCCGTCTGATCCGCGCCTCCCGTCCACGTGGCGACGCGGTCCCTCAGCGCAGGGAGAACGACAGGATCGAGGCGGGGTTCAACAGCGCGAAAGCGCGCTGGACGGCATGGGTCTCGTTGGTGATCGCGGTGATCCAGAGGGCCGAGAGGTTGGTGACCGGCAGGAAGTCGCCGGGGTGACGCTCGAGATGGTCCTGGAGGTCATTGCCGGGCGAGAGGTGAACGTCGCCGACGAGTGATATCGCCGACGTGTTGATCGACGCCGCGTAGGGGACGGTCTCCCGCCACATCGCCGAGTTGCCGTCGGGCATCTCCTCGAGCGGCGACACGAGGATCACGCCCGCCTTGGCGATGGTCACCCGGGGCTCGAGCCGGCTCAGGACCGGGTAGTTGGTGGAGAGGGGTTCGGCCCGTGAGTTCCTGACCTGAAGGAATGCCCCGAACCGGTTGATGCTGTCGCTGAGGCGTTCCGCGCCGATGACCTCGAGCTCGCCCGTCAACCGGATGAAGGTGCCGTAGATCTCGACCTCACGCCATCCGCTCACAGGCTTCCAAGGCTACTCCCCGGCGGCCGCCATGGGCGATCGTCACCCGGCACGCGGCGCCGTGCGTGCGGTGACGTATCCTTTCGGCCGTCTGACGCTCCGAATACGAGATATGGAACGCCTCATCGTCGCTCTCCGCACTGACTTCGGATGCTTCGCCATCATCGTGGCATTCGTCGTGATCATGATTTCGGCGATCGTGTTCGCCAACATCCTGACGCCTCCGGCAAGCAACCCACTTCTGTAATCAGGGTGAAGTGCATCGCGACCCCCCGTCAGGCGGCCACCGTGCTGCAAGCTCGTAAACTTTCCCGAGGAACCAGCCCCCGCTTGAGGACTGTATGGCGCTGAACCCGTACGAATCGCCGCGAGGGAAAATGCGTGCTCGCGCCGAGACGAGCAGACGTCAGTTCCTGATGATCATGGGCGGGCTCGCCGCCGTGGGTGCGAGTTTGCTGGGGAGCATCAAGGTCCTCGGTTTCCTCTTCCCCCAGGCGTCGGGAAATGCGCCGGCGCTCTTCAAGACGTCCTTCACGTTCGAGCAGCTGACAGGTGGCATGGTCAACGGCAAGCCGGTGACACCGGTCAACGTCCTCTCGGAGACCGCCAAGCGCGTGACGGTCGTCCTTGATGACGCCGGCATCTACGCCGTGTACCTCGTCTGCACGCACCTCGGCTGCACACCGAACTATGTGACCGACGTCACCACCGGGTCGGGCGTCTCGGCGGCCACAGCCCAGGCGCGGGGCGTGCGCGCCGCAGACCCGCGCCTGCCCAATGGCTGGGTGTGCCCCTGCCA
>OCZT010000353.1_pt1 | contig 44801 bp, 44 predicted proteins | sample 1539031 | NCBI WGS metagenome assembly OCZT01 (sample SAMEA3539308, study PRJEB22396) | soil metagenome | biome: tundra; feature: field; material: soil | place: USA | collected 2010-05 | depth 0.15 m
TCGGTGCGCCAGTCCACGCTCGGGACGCGACCGTCCGAGTCACGCGAGCCGCTACACAGCGTCACGTTGTCAATATCAAGGTGCTTTTTGGTCTTCCAGAAGTAGAAGAGTTCGTAGAGAAGACGCTCGAGGAGCGTAATCCCTGCAATTTTCTTCTTGGCAAGATCATTGGCCGACAGGCTTTTGAGTTCCTCGTCAGCTTCGATTCTGCCGTCCCGGATCCAGACTGCGTAATCCTTGGTCGGAGTGCGGTCGTTTTGAGTGACCGATGCGTCCAAGTCGTTGGAATAGCGCCAGCATTTGAATTTGCTTTCGCAGACGGTGTAGACCTGATTAAGGGTCAGTCCCTGCTGGACAACGATGAGTTGGCCGAAGCCAGCTTTCGTTGCAGGAACCTGCGAATCGCGCATGAGCGTTTCCGTGTCCTCGAGGCCGAAATATTCGGCGTAGAAGCGTTGCCACTCGCCGATCTGACGACCTTGGTCGTCAGCCGAGCGGACTTCCGCTGGCGGCATGAGGGCGTTGCGGATGACCCTGTTCAGGCTTTCCGGATTTTCAACCCACCCTTGTGCCACGTCTTCGGGCATGTCGAGCGGGATCGCTTTGAGGATGTTTGCACCCAGGGTTCTCACCTGGCCGGTAGTTATGGTGTTCTCGTTCATACGAGGGTTTACCTTTCTTTTGCTGCAGTGCAGCGTATTTTTGTTGTCGAACAGCATGGTAAGCAAGGCGAAGCCAAGCTCTCTGTCCTCCCTATATTATAACATACTATATATCTAAAAGTCAATAGTACCGCTTCCAATCATCCGCCACTTTAGCTATAATGAAAATATGACTGAAAAACCTAAGGCTATTGAATTTCCACAGGACGAACTCGCACATGATCATATTATCGAATGGTGGTATTTCAACGGCCGACTCAAGGACAAAGACGGTGGCGAATACGCCTTCATGAATTGCCTTTTCCGTGCCGACGTTAAAAAAGTAAAGATTCCATTTCTCGAAAAAATCCCTTTCAAGATAATTTATTTCTACCACTCAATCATCTCAGATATTACTCATAAAAAATCCTACCCCACTGTCGAACTCGCTACCATCGTTTCAAATGATAGTTTTTCAAAACCACTCCTTTTCATAAATCACACAAATCCAATCGTCATCACAGGCTATACAAATCGCGTCATCGAAGAGACAAAAAAGTTCACATACCATATTAAAGACAAAGACATGGATATTGTTCTTACTTCGGTAAAAAATCCCCTTCTTGAAGGTGGCACCGGTTTCTTGGATCTTAAAACAAAAACAACATACTACTATTCCCTCACAAACCTTAAGACTGAAGGAAAAATAAAAATAAAAGATGAATGGATTGAAGTATCAGGGAAATCGTGGATGGATCACCAGTGGGCAAATACTGCGTATTCAAAAGAAAAATGGACATGGTTTTCAATACAACTCGAGCACAACGTCGAAATGGTTTGTTTTGAATACGAAAACGCAGGCACGATCAATCGCCTCGCAAGTATTTCACACGCTAATGGCACGCAAGAAGATTTTACAGACATTATATTCACCCCTCTTGGAGAAACATGGAAAAGTCCAAAAACAGAAGCCCTCTACCCCCTAGCTTGGAATATACGTATTCCAGAAAAAAATATTGATATCAACGCAAAAGCTCTCATTCAAGAACAAGAAATGATATTCGGCTCGATAAATTATTGGGAAGGGCCGGTTGCTGTTACTGGTACGTGGAATGGTAAGACTGTCAAAGGAGATGGCTTTATGGAGCTTGAGGGCTATCCGTCAAACTACACAAATACAAAATTTATAAAAGATGAACTTGAAAGTCGCATAGGGGAAGCTCTTGCATATACAAAGAAAATGCTCGGTCAAAATCCAAAGAAGGAATAATTACGAATAACAAAACCAGACCAAGAAAAAAACCGGGGGAGCATTTTGAGCTTCCGGTTTGTGTTTATACACACCATCATCTTCCAGGAATTCTGATTCTAAGGCTCTGTGTTTTGCCACAGTCAGCATTGCTCCCATAGTTTGGATCATCGAATTCGACGAAACCCATTCGTTTGAAATGAGCAATAATCGCAGGGGCGATCGACCGACTCAATGTCACGCTTTCCGCTAGAAATATATACTGCGATGGTGCATGTTGGGAAAGATACGTGAGGAAGATATTCATAGCCTGTTCGCCATAGTGACGTCTACGTCTACTTGGCACAATACCGTAATACCGGAGACGGAGGACATCCGGAAATTCACCGTATTCGAACCAGCCAATGATACCAATTGGCACATTATCTTCATTGATAGAAAATATTTCTCCCTTCTTTTCGAATTTGTATTCGACAAGTCCATAACGCTCGTAACTTTCCCGCGCTTCAGCTTGTAAAGATGGCACTTCCCAAATATCGTTCAATTCAGGATATCTACTGAAAAGCGTTTGATTTTCTGGGATAACCAATGTATGCAATGTAATCACAAAGATCTCCTTTTATTTATTCAAAAACTATCAAAAATCACTCCATGTGTCTAGTCATGTCCTGACCTCGAAGAATTTCTAAACCATATTCATGTAATTGTTCTGATAACAAAGAGGGGGTTATATAAATAGTTAGCTCTGAAACTCCACCTCAAACGGATACATCCCCATACCACACGATCCTTGGAGTGTGCCTAGTTTGCCGCTACCAATATCAATGTCTGTTGAACCTGTTTGCGGAAGACTTTTTGAAATATTCAAGCTGGGAATCCTTACGGAAGATGAACAATCAAACGTCCCATTTGTCTCAAATCGGATGATGGTTGGAATACCTGCTTTTGCCACGCTCTTTCTTGGTTGATAACCGCCACGAGCAGCAATCTCTATTATTTGTTTCCCATCGACGATAGATACATTGTTTACATTCGTCTCAGACCCGGTGCCACCACTACTATTCGTGAAAATAATAGCTCCGCCGATAATGAAGCCTGCGAGGATGATTGATATAACAGTTGATTTCATAGAGACAAATTATAGTATTAATGTGCTAAAAATTAAAGATGGGTGGAATAAAACCAATTGCCGCCAATGTGTTTATAAGATTGAATAATGCAAACATAATGACGACAAGCCCTGCAGTTTTAAAGAAAACCCCTGACCTTGAGCTATTCTTTACACTAAATGAACTGAAACTTATGAGTGCCAATACGGGAAGTGTCCCAAGTGCGAATGCAAGCATGGTAAATCCTCCCTTCAAAAAGGAACCTGTGGTAAGCGTGTAGAGCTGCATTGACTGTGTAAAACCGCACGGCAAGAAGAATGTCGCCATACCAACCAAAAGCGGCGTAAGCATATGATTAAACTTGGATACGCCATGGGCATTTTTTGCAATAAATTTTGGCATTGACGGCTGTAATCTTTTTGCCCAAGGAAAAACATCAAGGAGATTGATGCCGAGGATGAGCATAACGATGGCAATAATCAAACCCAAAATAAATGCAGCAGATGCACTAAGCGTGAATGCTGCACCGAGGGTGCCGATTACCCCGCCAAGAATAAAGAACGCTGCTATGCGACCCCCATGAAACATAAGCTGCGGACGTATCTTGTCCCCTTCTTTTGCAAATGTCGCCGACATGGAGAGGAGGAGTCCGCCGACAACTGCCATGCATGTTGAAAGTGAAGCAACGATGCCGATAACAAAAGCAGTGCCATAGGTGACATTTCCCGCATTCACAAGGTTTATGAGTCCGATTTTCTGGAGAACGATGAACAATACCGCAAAACCTAATGCTATTGGTACCGCGAGTTTGAAGTCCGACCATTTTTTATCCCGGCTATTATTTTCTTTTGGCTTTTCTACTGACACAGTATAGCCATGAGGCTTAAGAGGTATTGTGAGTTCTTCGGCAATTTGCTCCGGTGTTTTATTTCCGAAATCACCTTCAACCTCTAGGGAGTGATTCGTGAGGCTTGACTTGACGTGAGTAATATTCGGAAGATCTCCAAGCTCACTTTCCGTCATAAGTACGCAGGCCTTGCAATGCATGCCGTGTACGTGAAATGTATATTTTTGTGTCTGTTTTATTTCTTGTGAATTCATGATTCTGTTTATTATACACTACACCCGCTCTGCTGTTGCTGTTTTGGTATTTCCACAGGCTGTGACTGTCCGGCATCAACGCCGCATCCACCGGAACTCTGGCGAGGTTGGGCTTGAATAACATGCGAAGAAATCTTTGCATACCCTTCTGCACTTGAATAGTCTGCACTAAGCATCGCTTGGGGGTTAGCATTTTTCCATTCAATACCTTTATCTTTCACGTATGTCGCAATAGTCATGTATGCATCTGGAAACCAATATGAATTGGCCGCCAATGCTGCCTTCCACATATCCTGCTCACTTGCACCTTGTGATGCCATAAGCTCGAGTAGTCCGAGCATCGCCATGCCGTGATTACAATCTGGAAAATGGACGGAATTGCCACAACAAGGGCGAAATATTCCTTGGGACACTTTGTCGACAAGAGCCCACTGGTCTTTGCTAAGTTCGAAGAACGTATGATAACTATAGTGATCCATAGCTTTGCCCTGTGCCAGTGTCCAACCACCTGTTGAAGCGAAATTTCCCGCACCACCATATCTTGGATCTTTCATTTCTCCATTTTCAAGAATTGGACTTTTCTGTCCCAATCCAAGGGCCCAAAAGAGATTGAGTAGAACTCCTGCATTGTCGCGGGTGATGATTATTTTTTCCGTTGTAGTACCAAACAACAATCGCTGATCTTCATCAGTAAACATGCCACGTGAAGCATACAACTGTTTAAAAGCGGCGGCATCCACAACTCCAGACCTTATTAGATTTTGTCCTGTGATACCCCACACAACAGGCAATGGTATTCCGCTCGAGGGAATTACCGCTTGTTCAAGAGCCAGCGCGGCCGTATCTTGTTGAACCTCCTGTTTTTTAATCGCGCTCACTGTATTTTTTTGAACCTGGCGTGCTGGTGAGGTATAGACTACCGCAATAGCAACCATAATTCCCGCGATGATTATTGCCCCGGGGAGCATTGCTTTATCTTGTATTTTATATTTCATGATGAATGCATATTATTTTAATGTGCTTGTTGCAGCGTTTTGTAGACTTTGGACTTCACTGGCAAGCTTATCGTTGTTGATAGCCATGCGTGGATCGTCAAGAATAAAGCGAACAATTCCTGAAGGATCGATAACTACATATGTATGTCCCGGATATACTGCATAATGCATCGATGACGTTGACTTGAGCATGCCGTATTCTTTTGAAACGACACTGTCGGTGTCATACAACACATCCGCTTTAGCCAATTCGGGCGTCTGAGCTATAGCCGGCGCCCAATTTTTTACTATATCAACCACGACGGAATATGATTTGACGGCGTCGGTATTTAATCGTGGGTCGGAAGCGAGCTTGGCCATTTGATTCCAACATGCCGGATAGCACATCAAACCTTCGTTGAAGAACAAGACAACAGTCTTGCCGTGTAAGTCAGACAATTTTTGTGCAACTCCTGCTTTATCAGTAAGGGTAAAGTCTGGTGCCGGCTTATTTAGCAACGAATTCATATCCGCCAATTCAGTAACCGACCCAGCTGACTGCGAACTGGAACTATCCTTACCGATAGCAAACATAACACCTCCAATAATAAAGACTGCACCTATAACAACGACGATAAAGACACCATTTGAATTTGAATTTTTCATATTATTTTTTATTATCCAATTGTGCCGATTGTCTCCACTGTCGGACGACAACAGCGATAATGCTAGCGAGTATACCTGCAAATATGATCACCCATCCGATCGACGGCACTCCGCCAATAATCCCTGACATAGCCTGCGTAGCTTTGGCTGCATAGATATTTATATACGGCTCATATCCTGCATGAGAAATCAGACGGCCGGTTACGGCAAAATAGACAGTGATAATTCCCATGACGATAAACATCACGCCGGACACGGCCTCCATAAGAGTGATACTTACTTTTTTGAAACCAAGCGAATACGTAACAGGCGCAGCAAACTTTTCCTGCAGCCTTCCCGAGATGTTTGTCTTGTCGAGGATAATCGCCAAAATAAACAACGGGGCAACCATGCCGAGTACGTAACTCAAGGTATATATTCCTCCCCAGAAGACCGAGCCTGGCAAGACAGCTAGGGCGAGTACTCCAGCCAACACGGGCGCACAACAGGTCGTGGCAATACCCGAGAAGATGCCGAGGAGGTACACAGAAATCGCATTATGTTTGCGCAGTCGAGGCGTAATCTTAAACGGCATCTTCATGTGGGTGCCGGTTATAAGCACAATACCTAAACCGATGAGTAATATGCTACCAACGATAAAGATGGGTTCATGGTAACGACTAAAGACTTGACCGAGGGCTGCCATGCCAAGGCCCATTGGCAAGAACACAGTCAAAATTCCAAGAAAAAAGATAAATGTCATCAAGAAGACCTTGTATCTTTCCCTGAAAATTGAAGCTAGGTATGACGGTAAAAGTACCGTGATGCAGCAAGGTGCGAACAGTGCTGCCACTCCGGCTATAAAAGCTGAAACTATTGAGGCACCAAGTAATACATTCATGTATTTTTTAGATTAGAGATTGATAAACGAAAAATACGCAGCAAGACATTCTCGATAGGAGAACTTGAATGCCGCCTTTATAAAGCAGGGCTATTTTCAAACAATGAAAGCCACCGCATAATTTTTCTATACTGCGACGATGATGTAGAATCTCCTCTTGCGTACAATCTCAAAAGAAACATTTTCTGCTTTAAGGCAACGTATCGAGTAAACACAAATGCAACAACAAGAAGCAACAGCATTGAAAAAGCTGCGGTGACTGCTGGAGAGAGTATCGCTATTGTAAGGTTGCTGTAATAAAAAAGGTGGTGGGAAGCCATGGCTACTTCTGTCGGTGGACAGGTCGAATCCGAGGCAAATGGATCGCAACTTTTACCATCATGACTCATTCCAAAAAAACCAAACACGCTCACGACTAAAATCGCGAGGATGAGTATCGGTGTTATTTTTTGGTTGATGACACTCATGAGATTTTATAATTTTTTAACTTTAATTCGTAATGAATTCGACACGACCGATACGCTTGAAAATGCCATCGCTAACCCTGCAAACACTGGGTTTAAAAGCCACCCGGAAATTGGATAGAATAATCCCGCGGCAAGAGGTATACCCACGATGTTATAAATAAATGCCCAGAACAGATTTTGCTTGATTCCCCGCATGGTCATCTTTGAAAGCTTAATCGCTTTAACGAGCTTTGAAATATCCCCACCAAGAAGCGTGATGCCTGCAGACTCTATAGCAACATCCGTACCAGTACCCATCGCAATACCCACATCAGCTTGCGCAAGCGCCGGAGCATCATTTACCCCATCGCCTGCCATGGCCACCACTTTTCCTTGCGACTGAAGTTCTTTTATTTTTGCCAATTTATCCTGGGGTAATACATGAGCAACAACATCATCAATACCCACAAGCGATGCAATGTATTTCGCCGCCTTTTCATCGTCGCCAGTAAGCATGATTACTTTTATTCCGAGCTTGTGGAGTTGCGTAACGACTTCTTTAGACTCTGCTTTTATTTCATCTGCCACCATTACAAAGCCAAGTACTTTTTCTTTAGTCGAAAGAATGACGGGGGTTTTCCCTTGGGCGGTAAACAGTTCGAGCGTTGAAGCGTCAAACACAATACCGAGCTCTTTAGTCAATGCTGCATTACCAACATAATATTCAACACCATTCACCAAACCCTTAAGACCTTTTCCCTGAATACTTTCAAAATTTGAGACATCTTGTATTGTCAGTTTTTTATCTTGTGCATAGTTCACAATCGCATGGGCAATCGGATGCTCTGATTTTTTTTCGAGCGATGCCAAGATACTTACGAAATCATCGTCTTTCATATTGGACATATTTTTAATGTCGACAAGAGTTGGCCTTCCGATAGTGATCGTTCCTGTCTTGTCTACAATAACCGTATCTACTTTGTGAAGTTTTTCGAGAGTTGCCGCGTCTTTAATAAGAATCCCCTCTTTAGCACCTTTACCTACTCCGACAATAATTGCCGTTGGTGTAGCAAGTCCAAGAGCACATGGGCAGGCGATGACAAGAACTCCGACAAATGAGACGAGACCGAATGAGAGGGCCTGCGAAAAACCAAGAATACGTGTACCGATAAGCAACCATGCTCCAAGCGTGACAAATGCAATGACGAGAGTGATCGGTACAAAAACGCTCGAGATTTTATCAGCCAATGCTTGAATCGGTGCTTTGCTTCCCTGAGCCTCTTCAACCATTTTTATGATCTGAGCAAGAAGTGTTTCCGAACCAACTTTTGTTGCCTTACATGTAAACGCTCCGTTTGTATTCATAGTTCCAGCAACAACATTGTCGCCACTTTTCTTTTGCACCGGCATCGGCTCACCGGTAACCATCGATTCATCAATAAATGAAGAACCTTCTGTTATTACTCCATCTACAGGAATTTTTGCTCCGGGCTTTACGATAATTGAGTCACCATGCTTTACGTCACCCACAGAAACCTCCACCTCTTTACCATCACGGATTACCAATGCGGTTTTCGCCTGAAGATTGAGGAGCTTTTCAATCGCATCACCAGTTTTTATTTTTGAACGAGCCTCAAGATATTTGCCGAGCGCAATAAAAGTAATGACGACAATCGTCACGTCATAGTAGGTATGTTCGACATTTATAAAAGGTTTAAGCACACCTTCAAAAGCTGTCACGATAAAACTATATAGAAATGCAGCAACTGTCCCTATTCCAATGAGTGTATCCATATTTGCCTTCCCGTAGCGTAGAAAGCGATAGAAACCGAGAAGATAGGGCTTACCAACCACAAAGAGTGTGTACGTCGCAAAGATTGGGAGAAGATGATGAAAAAATTCACTAATTGTGTAACTCATTTCTGGAACAGCTTTGTACTGTGCAAGAATATCCCAGGCCATGACAAAAATACTCACTAGAGCGAGAGGTATGGCTGAAATAACTTTTGACCGCATGTCTGCTACCTCCGCAAACTTTTCTTTTTTTTCTACAGAAGACAGCTCAAGAGAATATCCCAATTTCTCTATTTTTTCTGAAAGATCTTTTGGATTCGTCTTTGATTCATCAAAAGAGATCTTGGCAGTTTCGGTGCCGTAGTTTACTTCAACAAACTGCACTCCGTCCGTTTTTTTGAACGTCTTTTCGATAATTCCCGCACACGAAGCACAGTGCATCCCTTTTATTTTGTAGGTCTTCGGCGTATTCATATTTATTTACGCTTAAGCTGATACACTTTTAAAATTTCCTCAATTGCGGTTTTTTCCTTTCCTTTTTTTATCTGATGCACCACACATGTGCTCAAATGACTTTCCATGAGAGCGTCTTCTATGCCAGAAAGTGCTTGTTTTACCGCTGACGTCTGAGTGATGACGTCAATGCAATATGTATCGTTCGAAAGCATCTCTTGTAATCCGCGCACCTGCCCTTCTACAATCTTGAGCCGACGAATTAGTTTTTGTTTTGATGTGTTCATCTTATTGGATTGAGTGCCTTATTTAATATCTTTTTTCATTGACTCAAACTGTTCTCTGGTAATTTCGCCTTTGACATAGCGTTCCTTGAGGATATCTGCTGCACTTTCGTTTTTATTGTTTGAGTGGCAGGAACCAGAAAAATGTCTGACGAGGCTAATGATTCCCCAGATGATGAGGACCCATACTGCAATCATAAAAATCGGGCCTAGAAAAAAATGGAAGGGAGAATAGTAATTGTTATAGTACATCATAATTTTTTAGATTAAATTAATAACGTACCTAGTATACCCCCTAGGGGTATACTGAGTCAAGGAAATTAACAGCGAGGTTTACATACTTTATTCATCCTCATCTTCAGCTTCCAAGAAATATCCACTCGCGCGATTGTACCCACCGAGCTTGTAATAATCACCCTCCATTGGGGCAATGACGAGATCGTTGTTTTTCGACCCTTGAACGACTTTTTTCACACCACGTATTGATTTTGCGTATGAGGTTATATATTCCTTAAGTTTCTCTTCGAGTTGAGCCTTAAACTTCGTACTGTATTCTGTATTCGCTTCGATATTGTCGACAACAAGCGCAACATTGTCATCATCATCCGCGCCAACCCAACACCATGCGGAAGCGACAGGAATTTTTTTCTTCTCATCATAGATATTCACTACTTGCACTCCGAGATCGGTAAGATAATCGGCGATAGTAGACTCCTCACCCATATGAGCACTATCAATTCGAATACAACAATTCGTATAGTTTCCTAAATAAAGATCAACATCAGGATTTCTATCCCACACACTTATGCGCAACGTGCTACCATCGAGCTTGTCATCTTCCTTTTTACCAAGAACACCCTCAAGAACTTCCCTGTCAGTCACATAATGGTCAAGCGGCTCGGCAACTCTCTCGCCAATCTCCTGTGCTATTGCAGAGGCGCGTTCAGGACCAACCGTCTGTGAAAGCATGTCGTTCAACTCAACAACAAAATCTTTCATTTGCGAAGTAAGTTTGCCGGTCTTTTTATATATATTACTTTTCTGTTTCTCAAGCTCAGATTTTATTCTTTGAATTTCCTTTCTTTTTTCTCGCGCACCACTTCCGGAAGTTTCAACATTTTTCATTTTTTCCTCTTCTTCCTTAAGGATAGTGTAGCTTTCAAGAATATCTTTTTTAAGTACAGTAAAGCGCCCAATGTCGCCAACAAAGCGCGACCATGCTGGGACAGTCTTTGGTTTGCTTATCTGAGCTTCCAAAGCTGCGATACCCTTCTCTATTCCCGCAATTTCCTTTGCATCACCCCCACTTTGTATGCGCGCAAGATTACCTTTCATGGTTTCTAATTTTGACTGCAACTCGCTTATGTTTACTGTTGGAACACGGAGTCCAGACAATTCTTTTTCAAATTCTCCGATAACTTCTTTGTGTTCAAGAATATATTTTTCTATGGATTCAGAAATACGCGTTACGGCTCCGTCTATTTGCTCGGTCACACGCGCAGCCCCCTTACCCAATTCAAAATAGGATTCGTCTTCGAAATTCAACCACGCTTCGGCATCCACACCCAGCTTGTTTAAGGAGCTCACAATCTCCTCATTTCTTCGATATGCTTCCAGGCGAGTCTGCATCGCAAGACGAAAATCACGCGAATTTGGATCAATTTGAGGAAGTTCTTTCAAGATTTTTTCTTTGTTCTCGTAGAGTTCAGTTATGTTTGCCTTTGAGAGCTTGTCGAGTGATCCAAATTTATTTAAAAGTTTAAATCCGTATTGCTCGTTGTTCTCAAGCGCTTTTCCAAGGAAGGGGTGCTTCTCAAGCTCAATTCCGAGCCTTTCATTTCGAAGCGCAGGAAGGGCGAGAAGGAAATTCTCAATTGAAGAAAAATATTTTTTATACAATCCAGGAAATTTTGTCTCAATTATTTCAACAAATTTTCTGGCACTCGGAACCTGATCCGCTATTTGTCTTGCGGTGAAATCAAGCTTGTATTGATTGTATACTCCTATTGCAACATTAGTCGTCCCTTCTTGCACTTCCGCAATAAAGCGATCTTTTACTAATCCTCTTTTTGCTTCACGGTCCACGTCGGCGGATAACGGGATGAAGGAGACGAGCTTTAAAGCAGCCTCCCAGGATCCCTCAGTGATAAGTAACTTCCATCGTTCACTTGCAGCAGCAACAACTTCTGGCAACGTAGCTGGGTTCGGTTTTGAAACCGAGGATGTGATGATTGTGTCAATCTTATCCATCTGCGCCCCCAACCGTACTGCCTTAATAGCGGTAAGGAGGGATTCTTTTTCTTTGTTTTCTGATCGAGTTTCTTTTAAAAGACTTTCCGAGACGCCAAAATTTTCAATGATTTGATACGCTAGATTTTCTTCACCATTCCCCAGGGCCTGCATATACAAAACATCACCTATGGCCATGAGAGACTCCTTTGACAAAGAGACTTCTTTTTTTAGTGATTCAAGCTCATCGGCATAATATTTTTTACCATCGCCAACACCCTTTGTTATTAAAGAGACGACTAGACCTTCAATATCTTTTTGGGAAACGTAATTATTTTTGTGAAATGAAGAAAACTTCTTGAAAGCCGTTTGTCTTTCATGTTCCTTATTTCGTGATGACATTGCTTTTTCAAAGCAAGCAGCCATTGCGTCTTTTGCTGCCGTCTGAATTTCAGGAGAAAACAAAAAAGACTTAGGTAAATGAAAATCTTTAAGAGCTACCTTTACCGATATGCCCGCATCATCTTCGTAATAATGTTGGGAGGCTGCTTCTTTTTTTATAAACTCAACAATCAACTTCTTTAGATATCCATTGCGCTCCTCAATAAGATCAGGGAAAAATTCCTGGAAATTTATAATAGTATCATCAGCGAAGAAAAAATTAGGGTTCTCTGGGTTTGTAAGTTCTTCTATCTCTTTTTTAAAATAAGCCAAAAGAGGCGCTCCTTCTATTGGTTTTAGTATACCCTTAAAATGTGGGGCTAGCTTGGCAGCCCACTGAAATGGTGCTCTTCTGTCGTAACTTCCTGCTTGTTGATTTCGATAATACTCAAGAGTCTTGACCAGAGCCTTTTGGGCTATCATTTGAATTTCTGGGTTTGCACAAACATCTGTTATTCCAAATTTTTTAAGTTCCTTCTGAAGACTGCACAGATAATCGCCTCGATACGCTAGCTCATTTGTATTTTTAAAAGATTCTTGAATTTCAGGTATGTGTGTATGTACTTCTTTTTCAACGTCTTCTTTTGATAAGCCGAGATACTTAAATGCAGAATATGCCTGGTCAGAATTGGTGCTATGATATCGATTAAATAAAAATTTCATTCCTTCTTTAAAATTGCGCTTTGCCTCGATCTCAAATTCTTCGTCAGAGAGCTTAAATCTTTCTTCTAACTCAACCAGCGACTTACGCATGGGTGATTTTTTATCCGATTTCGTTCGATGTTCGCCATAAAACACAATACCAGAAATAAGTTTTCTTGCTTCTGGGAGGGAGTAAAATTCTTCAGATGCAAAATACCTTTCATAAGGAACAATCGACGAAGCTGTACATTCATACAGACGATTTCTATCCCTTGAATTCATTCCGGCAAAAACCCCTGAAACTGCGTCGAGCGTTTCTTTTGAAACAATAAAATCTTTACGTAAGTCAAACGTAGTGATCAAGTCGTCCGCTCGCTGAATATTCAAAGGTCTTTGGTTGTCATTTGCCATCAAGTGCGGAATATTTTCAATAAAGGCATGTTTAGCGGAATCCTGAACTTCTTTTGATTCAAGAATATTTTTGGGTAACTTTGAAATCATAAATCTTTCCTCAAGAGTAAGATCAGGAAGCGGAACATTTCGTCGAGAGGTACCCTGATCATCTGAATCGGAATCATAACCAAATCGATCATGATATCCTTCTCGTTGTTGTACCTCTACTATTTCTCTAGCTTGCTGGTTACGTTCAAACACATTGGTGACTACCTGCGCAACACCTTTAGTACATTTCTCCGCAGGAAGCTCAAAAACATCCATAAGGGCAAATGCCCCTGAAATTTTATTTTCTTTACAAAAATCATCAAACAAGGAAAGTGCTTTTGTTTGTATTTCCGGTATATGTATCAAACCCGGATACAGCTTGTGTTCTTTTACTTGTTCGATAAACCCTGATTCAACAAGACGAGAAATAGAATCTGCTAATTTTTCATTTTCAGTTTTTTCCTTGGGAGGAGTTTGCGCGGGAACATCAGGAACAGTGTTTTTTACGTGAGCATCATCTGCCGCATCGGTTTCAACAAGCATATGTTTCCAACGATCAGCGTCTTTCCCTAGAGATCTTCCTTGATTTTCGATAAGCACACTTCCTAGGTCTTCTAGGGCATCGTCTGAAGGAGGTAGTGGTGGTAAATTAAATTTCTCAGGCATATATTTATGTGTCGTAATTATAGCATCTTTGGTATAATTAGAGACAATACAATGATTATCAACTCCTCTTTCATCTCACAAACAAGCGGCCTCAAATGGGACAGCAGATACGAGGAACTCGATAGCTTTGAACCTATTCGTTCGCTTCCAGTCAGCGCGGCTGGCGCTTTGTGTTTTTACGAAAATAAACTTGTTTTAGTCTATGCATCAAAAAGAAATTCTTGGGAAATGCCAGGTGGCGGACGCGAAGAAGGTGAAACATTTGAAGAGTGTATTGTGAGAGAAATAAAAGAAGAAACAAATATGAAGGTGCTTGAATTATTCCCTCTTGGATATGACACTTTCACAAATCCTGAAACTCAAGAGAAAATATATCAACTCCGTTTTGCCGCTCGAGTTGAGCCGTACGGACCGTTTGTCATAGATCTCGCAGAAGACAAAGACATTTCTGAAATCAAACTCGTCGATCCGCACGACTATAAAAAGTATTTTGACTGGGGCGAAAGAGGTGATGCGATGATGAAAAAGGCGCTTAAGCTGGCTTGTGGTGGCGAGGTGTCTCAGGTAGACATTGATGAAACCCTTAATAAAAAACCCTCATAGTGCCTCCGAAAAGTTCGGGGTACTGTGAGGGTTCTTGAAAAGTAACATAGTGCTTTAGGATATTTCCTTGACTACAATATCCGGATTAGATTTGAATCGTCGCTCATCTCCATTATCATAACGAGAGTAGCCTTCTCCATCTGAAATAACACTACATTCGACAGATTTTCCATTTTCAGGAATGATTCGGCATTGAGAAGAAAATTTAACCTTTGCCAAAATTCTGCCATTTCTACTTTTAATCATTAAGGTAATCATAAGTTTTAAGGGATTCACGTCAATGATTCGTTGACGCCACCTTCGCCTCTTGACCACATAGGTCTTGAGGCTCCCCCGCCTATTGGGTGTTTATTGCTATCATCACCTTTTAATTTGATGAAGAAAGTATCTCCTGATTTCGTGATCTCATTGTGTGGACTTGGTTCAGGGGGAGTGTTACTTTCACAAGAATAACTACCTTGGCAGGTGTTATAAACAATTGTGTATTTTGATTTAGTCATAATTTCATTGTTAATTTGCTTATCCTGCATCACCTTAATCCTTCTGATAAAGTTATGCGAATGATTTTGATTAAAAATGATTATATCAATGTATATCAACATATTATTTCTATATAGTTGACAATATTACTGTCAACTATTATCATAGTCCCATGAGACGTATTACCCTAGAAGCTTTAGCCCTTTCGCCAAAAGAGCGCACAATACTTACTATTCTCCGACAGCAATCTTCTGCCGATAAGATAAGTATGATTGCTATCAAAGCAAAATTACCGCACACGACTACTGGCTTTATCCTAAAAAAGCTAGAAAAAAGAAAACTAGCTAAACGAGTAAAACACGATAATCATTTTAGATGGGTGTATAGAAATATTATCGAAGTTGTTGAGGAATCCTCCCAGGATTCTTCCAGTGGTGTTTTTTTGAATATAGTTTCCGGTATGGAAAACATTACAAAAGAATTTATCAAAATACTTGAACTTTCCCCAACAGAAAGGTTCTACTCTATCCAAGGGGCCGGCACCTCAAAGGCGATTCTTAAAAAAAACGATACGCAGTTTCTAGAACACTTTCATCATGAGATAAAGCGACGCAAGATAATCATAGAAGGTGTTGTAGCCGAGTCGGTGTTTCGTTTATTTGAAAAGATGCACCGAGATCAGCTTTCAAGCCATCTCGATCGTATGACGGTCGCTTATATTCTCCCCGATGAACTAATCAATTTTCCATTCGATATAGTAATGTTTCGGGACTGCATACTATTAGTCGACTACGAAAAAGAGCGCCTAGTGCGTATTCAAGACAATGGGTTATCTCAAGTCTTCAAGTCACTTTTTCGTATCACCGAGGAATATGGAAGAAAAATAGATCTCAACCAACATATTCGTAAACTGATTGCAAAAAATTCCTAAGTTAGAGCCCGCCGATTGCATGTTAACAATTGAGCTAAATCGATAGCCGTAGAGCCATTTGACTGGCCAGATTCAGACTCTACTGGTGGTATACCTGCGTCGGTGATTTGATTATCATCCATATATATTCAAGCTTTCGATTCTTTTACTTCACCAAGGCATTCACCGCCTTCTTAGTATCAATCCCGAAGAATCCAGTCGGAGCTTTCAATCCTTGTGGGTCCAGCGTTTCTTTTTTGTGAGCCGATTGGAACTTCATCAAAGCTGCTTTAGTGGCTGGGCCGAAGGTGGTTGTCTCATGTCCAGGAGAACCAGCCCCCTTCTTTGCCACGGTGAATCCTTGCGCATTCAGAAAGATTTGAAGTTTTTTAACATCACTACTAGTTGCGCCAACTCTCAATGTTCTAGTGAATTGTTGACCACCTGCACTAGGCGCATCCAACGCCACATTTCTAGGAATATTCTGTGTTGGGATTGACAGTCCATACTGTTTGGCAATCTGCTGCGCAAGTGCGTAATTACCCATAGCCAATAGATTATTAATTTGACTATATGCACTGCCACCAGAAGAAGATGTTTGATTGCTTGATACAACTGCAGGTATTGATGCAATTACACAAACATTAGTATTGAAAGTCTGATCACTGCTTGTGCCTGTACCAATACTATTTGTAGCAAAAGCTTGGAAATGATATGCGGTTCCACATACAAGCCCTGAAATATTTTGACTAAATGATCCAATACCAAATGTTCCCGTGCTTGAGGCGACTGAACCATATGCAGCTGTCGTACCATAATTAAAACCTTCAATCGTCGATGAAGCATTGCCATCTGATGATATGGCGCTATTTAAAATTACACCGTCTAACAATATATTTGAAGTCGATGGTGTGGAAACAGTTGGTAAAGTAGGGATATTTTGAATAGCATTTTGAATTGCGGCACTAGTAATTGTTCTCAATTGAGCATGACCAGCGAGGTTTGGATGCAATCCATCAAATGAATACGTTGAGATAGTATCAGCATATGTTGCCCCAGCAGAGCCCAAGTCAATCAAAAATGTATTTGAGTCTGAGAAAGAAGTTTGATAAGAATTAAAACCAGAAGTTATATTTGTTCTGCCAGTGCCATTGAATGGAACCATTATAAATATTTTTGTAGATGAGCCTGTTGCTACCCTAAGTGATGAGAGCAAACTACTAGCAACACTACCGCTACTCAATCCACCATTGGCACCCATATTTATTAATACGTAATCTGGTGCAGGTGATAAGAGTCCTCCCGATAAACGACTATTCGTACTAAAATAATAATTCCATGCACTAGTAAATTGAGGAATGTCAGAATTAAACGAACTTCCCCATGCTTCTCCACCAAATGCTGCATTTCCATATTCTGCATTTAAATCATTTGCAACTCCAACCGCATATGAAGATGTGGCAACTTCATAATTGGAATAATTTGTAAGATCAGTATGATCTCCTAATACCCATGCACCTTCAGTAATTGAGTCACCGAATATAAGCATTTTTTTGGGTAATAGAGTTGCTGCGGACAATGTCTTTCCTACATCAAGTGTTAAGTTTGTAATTTTAAGACTCATAGTACCATTCCATCTTGCGGTATAGGCATCAGATGATAGGTATAAAACTTCAAGATCATGAGTTGTATCAGATAAAGAAGAACCCAAAGATACCAGAGAGTCAGTTGATTTGAGTTGATATGTTTGCCATGTTCCACCATCAATTTGATATGCAATTCGCGGATATTGTTTTGCTGGTAAGGAAATTCCACTCATAGCTGACACATCCACACCAAGTGATACTGAAGTTCCAGTAAATTTTACTTTAAAATATGCTCCTGGATTGTCGGCCAATATATATGAAGATCCAAAAGTATACCACGTATATGGACTCAATCCTGCAATCCATGCGCTATTATTAACTGGTATAACATCATTATTTACCACAGACGTCGTAGCAAAAGATGTACCTGTTACTCCCCAATACATATCATCAATTGCAGAAACCGATGAAGCAGCTCCCCCATTATTCCATCCTTCATATAAACCTATATACCCAGGAGATGTAATAGAAGAATCAGTAGTTGAATATGTCCACGATACTGGCTCAGTTTCAGTTGATTTCCATACTTTCCATCTCAAAGTCGTACCCAATACTTCCGCTTTTATAATAGCTATATCTGCATTAGACCATATACGACTCATCGATGTTTTATTTACTAATGAATATGATCCCGAAACTTTCTTATATATACTTATCGTCTGTGCATTTGGTTCTATGGTAGAAAAATCTGGAGCAAAAAGATAGCCATCATTACCATCTGATGAGACTCTCAAAAACAAGCCTCCATTTGCCCCTACAGAACTACCATCCAAATTCACAATTTGTGATATTTGTCCTACAGAATCCCTGACAGATGAAGTTCCAGTATAAATTGCAATAGCTCCAACATGAAAAGTTGGATCTGTTAATGACTTCGATGCTGATATAGCTCCCGTAGTTCCCGTTTGCCACGTTGCTGGACTAATATTAATCCAACCACTTGGTAAGGCACCTAAAGTTTCTGAATCAAAATTATTATAATAATAAATACCTGTTCCACCAACTGTTGTAGCTGAAAATGCCGCTGAATCTGTGGTTGAAGCAGTATTATCAGTAGCTCGAATTTTATAATAGTACGTTGTAGATGATGCTAATCCAGTATCAGAAAGAGCTAGACTCGTTTGTCCACTCAATATATTTCCCACGCCAGGAGTAAAACCGACATTTGTACTTCTATACCATTGATATGTATAAGGTGATGTACCATTTGTAGCTACAGTTGAAATCAAATCAAGCGTTGTACTAGCTCTATTGGTAAGTGATATTGTACCTGCGGTAAGTGGTCCGCCATTACCCCACAATGTGCTTGGTGTAGCATATTTTGCCGCCATTTCATTTGCCAATAATCCTACACCGTTCCATACACCCGTTTCATACAGTGAAAAAGTTCCAGGCAAGATACCATTGGATCCAAATTGATTTAAATATAAATATCCACCAGGATTGAATGTCTCTCCAGAAGTTACTGCTGTGCTTGTAGCGTCAACACCATCAATAGAAAAATAAAGTGTCGTACCTCTACGAATAATTCCAAATAGATGCCAACCTCCATCTGCATACCCAGACATACTTAGTGTATGAGTTCCAATAGAACCAGTCGCACTACATGTGGCAGATCCAGACAAAAATCCACACCAGATATTATGTCCACTACCATCATATTCGCCTACAGCCACGGCAGTTGCAGATGAATTTGTTTTAAGCCACGTAGCAATCGTAAAATCGCTATTTCCAAATTGAAAATTATTACCTAAGTTTATTGCACTACTTGAAGTAAAAGCAAGAGCTGCACCACTAGAATTCGGACCAGTTATGGGTGTTGGGCTACCATTAATATTTCCCGCAGGATATGTATTTGTAATTTCTGTTACGTGACCAGTACCATCATTTGTAATATTCCAGAGAGCTGTTGGGGTTGTGGTAGCTGCCTCAACTGTTTTCGAATAGAATAGAAATGATCCACTTATTGAAAAAACAAAAAAGACAGATACAAATATCTTCATCTACACATTATATATTAATTTTCATTAACCGTACAATAAAATGTAATTAAAATTTCGCAAACTAGCTCATATTCACGTGCTTGATATTTTTAATATATCTGCTAGTATATAGATATTCAGACGAAAAGGGATCCGAACGGTTAACTACCTAAGGAGCCCTTTTCTTTTTAAGTTCTATTTTGTCTCTAATATCCCTATTTTCTAGATAGTCAAAATATTCAGAACCGAGCTGTTTGTACAATGAAGATGCATATTGTTTATCAGGAAAAAGCATTTTTCCAAACCTTTTTTCCTCAATCAGGAAATCAACGAGTAATTTATAGTCACCGTCGCCCGAGACAAGGATGACCTTTTCAAATTCTTCCTTCTTGTACATCTTTTTCATGACATGGAAAATAATGTCTGAGTCCACATTGCCTTTTTTCTTCCCAATCATGGCGGGATTGTGCTGGCGGAATAGCAAAACAAAACCCGCTTTCTGAATCTCTTCATAAAGTTCTTGATTTGCATCCTGAACATAGCCAAGAAAATAATATGCTTTACCTACATTGTATTTTTTCTCAAGATAAATACGAAAACGGACCAGGTCAACTACCCAAGGATTAGTTTCCTTTTTGGCCGTATTCATATACAGATTTTGTCCGTCTATAAATGCATAATTTTTATTTCTTTCATCATTTAGTGACATGATTATTATAGTACCATGGCAATAAATTATTTGGTAAAGCAAAAAAACCCTTGCGGGGATTTCTTTTCACAAAACAGATGCATGTTCGCAAGCTCACTTATTGTTTTGCGGAGAGTCTCGAGTTAGAACCTTTTGGCTCATTGCGCCACAAGGCTTTTCGGACGCTTTTTATGATATCGCATCGACGCGTCTCGAGTGTTCTAGTCTCAGGTTTATATGATAATCTGACCGATATTTTTCAAAGCTGTTAATGTAGAAACATCCTTTTGACCTAAATCGCTTATATCGATCCCGCCTAATTTCATTTCAGTATTATATTCACCGAGCAAAGAATCTAAAAATAGATAGGTGATTGAGTCGTCGATTCCTTTTTGATAATCTTTTACGTAAATATTGATATCCCACTTACTTCCTGATTTTTGTGATGAGAAATAAAAATCACTCAAGTTGCGATCTTTACCCTCATATGTAATCTCGGGGGTATCCTCTTTTTGTCGAAAGGCAACAACATTCCATTTAACTAAATTACTTGGCATTTCCGCGACCAATTTAATGACTTCTGGAAAAGAACTTACAATGCCGCCAGCTGAAATTTCGAAGGTTACTTTCGTATCTTTAGGAGAACCTCCAATTTCCCAAGTGAGATTCTGGTCAATATTTTTGAGGTTTTGAGTCAACTGGTCAGCAATTGGTTCATTGCCTGATTTGATTAATGAGATTTGATCTTGATTTTCAGAAAACCAGTTCCAAAATTTTTGTTCATTATTTTTATGAAAAACACTAACCAAGATAACTACTATAAGTACTGCAATACCCGACATACAGATTGAAGCTTTCAATTTCATGATTTTTCTATACTAACTTAATTGTAAATTATTGTATAGCAATATTTTAATGTCTCTCGAGCGCTCGACTACCTCTTGACACTCGAGCTAGCTCGTGTTGGCGGAAAGAGGGGGATTCGAACCCCCGATACCCTTTCGGATATACTACCTTTCCAGGGTAGCCCATTCGACCGCTCTGGCATCTTTCCATTTTTATTTTATGTTTTTTTAAAAAACTGACTTGATCGAGTAGACAAAATATAGCAAGTTTTGCGTAATTAAACAATTTAGAAAAATTTTAACTTTTCTTGTCTGTTTCTTGAACGTTGTTTCGATACGATATGCACATTATCAAAATCAAATAACAAGACAACGCGCCATGAAACATATTTCCACATTTCTTTTTGTATCACTTATTTCTATAGTCGCATCAAATCCAGGTCTCGTGCATGCAGGCACGACAACACTTGAAACCTTCGATGCACAGCCGCCGATCCACGGTACCACCGATGCATCTTCCACTTCCCCGAAAGGCATGACACCTGCTGAAATAAAAACAGCCTACCATCTGCCGAGAACAGGCGGTAGCGGAACTATAGCCATAATCACCGCATACCACCACCCCCAAACAGAAAGTGATCTTGCTGTATTCAACAAACAATTCTCACTCGCTCCGTGTACTGTGGCAAACAAATGCCTCGAAACGCACGAGATGAGTACAAGCACAAAAACAAATGAAAATTGGTCTTTTGAGACAGCACTCGATACCGAATGGGCTCATGCGATTGCCCCCGCAGCAAAAATTCTCGTCGTTGAAGCGAGAAGTTCAAAAGGAAGCGATCTCATAAAAGCCGTCGACTATGCCCGCAACCGCGCTGGGGTTGTATCAGTATCGATGAGCTGGGGCGGAAATGAATTCCCCACCGAGACAAAGCTCGACTCGCATTTTGCTACAACTACTACAAATAAATTCATTACGTACTTTGCTTCATCAGGTGACGACGGTACAGGAGCCAATTGGCCTGCTGTCTCTCCAAAAGTCATCGCCGTAGGAGGAACATCGCTCACGATGAAAAGAAATACAGCCTCAAGCTCGTGGACATTTGCTTCCGAAAAAGCGTGGGCCGGAAGCGGTGGCGGATTAAGCTTGTATGAAACCCAGCCATCCTATCAAAAAATATATTCAATATCTCAATCAAATGGCAGACGTGCAATTCCAGACGTATCCTATGCTGCTGACCCCACAAAAGGCTTCTCCGTCTATCACTCAAAAAATCAGGACGAGAGTTCAAAACGAATGAGTGTTTTCTTGTCTACAGCATCGTCAGCACCATCGACATCATCAAAAAATACACCCGAAAAGAACGGCTGGTATGTAATCGGTGGAACAAGCGCTGGTGCTCCACAATGGGCCGCAATAGCAGCTCTCGGCATGGCTGGGCAGCACCCACTATCACTCACAACAATATACAACGATAAAGCAAGTGCTACCTATTCAAAATATTTCCGTGATATTGTCAGCGGGAAAAACGGAACCTGCTCATATTACTGTGTGGCACGAAAACACTATGATTTCGTCACAGGACTCGGCTCACCTCTTACGGACCTTTACTGAGACCTCGTTCTAAAATAAATCTGCTGCACTTGTGGAGTTGTACTAGCTTCAATGTGTGTTGCCTCGTTTTGTCCCGGAGGGGTATCCAAAAATGTAAATGACGAGAGTATCGCGCTAAATATTTTTGTCACATAGGCAAGTTCTGCGTCATGAGTCGATTGCATAGCTTGCATTTGACTAGGATCGGAAACGTATAAGCCTGCGCCGTTTGCACCGTGAACAAAATATGTGATCCGATAACACGATTGATTTCGCATCGCATCATATGTCACTGTGTGGTATCGATTCCCCGCCGCTGCATCATCCTGAGTGTTTCTTACAAAATTAATGCCGCGCACCATGATATTTTCAGCAACTTCGCCCACGGGCCCGCTTGAGACGGCGACTGGCTCACAGGTCGGTGCGGCGTAAATCGATACGACAACATCATCCTTCATGTCGGTTGAAAAATATGTCTTTGGGAAATCAAGAGTAAGCGATGCGGGATCACCTGTATCAACAATTGTTACATCTTTGGGATATGAGATTGAATATCCGAGTTCAAAACTAGAAAAATTCTCCCATGTACTTGTTGAAACGGTTTTTTCCGCTATTTGTGTTGCTGGAGTTTGCGTAGCGACACTATTAGAAGTGCTAGATATAGCCCCCGACGGTTGAACTGTAAGCATTTCCCTATTCAACACGATCCTCACATGATAGACATATCCTGAAACGATTGCGATAACAGCGATAAAAACTATAGCAACAATAGTGGGTGGCACTTGTTTTTTTAGAATTGACATGGGCCTATTATACACTGATTTGCGCTATTTTTTAAATATGATAATATGTTCGCAATGAAGGTTATTTCATCTATTCTACCGTATATACAGATTGTGCTTGCAATCGTCTTGGTTGGGGCCATTTTGTTGCAGCAGACCGGAGCCGCAATGGGCGGGGCTTTTGGCGGCAGCGATAACTTCAGCTCGGCTTTTCACACCCGACGCGGTTTTGAAAAAACACTCTTCATTGTAACAATCGTCCTCGGTATTCTTTTTGCCGTATCCGCACTTCTTAGCCTCATCTAATACATAAGTTTTACACAAAATGTCCGAAAAGGAATTACGCATAAAAGGCGGGGATACTATTCTCGCCATGATCAAAAACTTTTCAGCGACCGAAAAGGTTGTTTTTGGCGCCCTTACCCTACTTCTTTTACTAAGCGCCTTTTTACTTTTTAAAAATGCCAACGAGCTCTTCATGAAATCCGTGCCCACCAAAGGCGGAGAGCTTTCTGAGGGTGTTATTGGCTTCCCTCGCCTCATAAACCCAGTTCTCGCTTTTTCAGATGTTGACCGCGACCTCACATCACTTGTCTATTCGGGTCTTATGAAATACCAAAACGGTAAAATCGTACCTGATCTTGCCCAAAGCTATACAATATCGAACGATGGCCTTACCTATACATTTACACTAAAAGATAGCTTACGCTTCCAAGACGATACCCAACTGACTACAGATGATGTTGAATTTACAATAAACAAAGTTCAGGATGCTGGCCTAAAAAGTCCCCGCCGTGCAGACTGGGCAAACGTTTCAGTAAAAAAGGTGGGCTCCAATCAAATTCAATTTATTCTCAAACAACCCTACGCTCCTTTTATAACCAATGCGACCCTTGGCATCTTGCCAAAGCACATTTGGAAAAACGTAAATACCGACCAGTTCATATTTAGCCAGTACAATATCCAACCAATAGGATCTGGAGCGTATAAGCTCGACAGTATTCAGCGCGACTCAGGAGGAATTCCAACATCGTACACTCTTACACCATGGGACGGCTATGGAAACGGTTCACCTTTTATTTCAAAACTTTCTATAAACTTTTTTGAAGACGAGACAGCTGAACGGGCAGCATTTGAAAACAATGCGATCGAAAGCGTATCTTCCCTATCTCCCGTCCATGTTGCACAAATCGCATCATCAACGTCACATATAAAAATATTCACTGCACCATTACCGCGAATTTTTGCCGTCTTTTTTAATCAAAATCAGTCTCCAGTACTTGCAGATGCCACCGTTCGACAAGCACTCAACATGGCTGTAGACAAGAAAGATATTGTAAAAAATGTACTCTATGGATACGGAAATACTATTGACGGGCCGGTACCGAGCGATGAAACAGACGCTTCCGCCACAAGCACATCAAACATTGATGCCGCAAAAAACCTACTCGCAAAAGCAGGCTGGGCGCCAAATTCAAAAGGCATTCTTGAAAAGAAAGACAAAAAAGCAGGTACTACCACTCTCGCCTTTTCAATCTCAACATCTGATTCTCCAGACTTAAAGCGAACTGCGGATATTTTGAAAAAAGAGTGGACCGCACTCGGCGCAAAAGTTGACGTAAAAGTTTTTGAATCAAGCGACTTAAATCAAAACGTCATCCAACCAAGAAAGTACGACGCAATCCTCTTCGGGGAATCTGTCGGTAAAGATCTCGACCTCTACGCCTTCTGGCATTCGTCACAGAGAAATGCACCCGGCCTAAACATCGCGATGTATGTGAATCCAAAAGCAGACAAGCTTCTCGAGGATGCACGAGCGACACCAGATAAAACTATCCGAGATGCAAAGTATGTAGCTTTTGAAAACTTACTCACAACAGACATGCCGGCAGTGTTCCTTTACTCTCCAGACTTTATTTACATAGTTCCCGACAAGATCAAGGGGATGCAGGAGGGTCCCATCGCAATGCCTTCGGATCGTTGGAACGGCGTCTCGACATGGTTTACGGATACTGAGAACGTGTGGAACATCTTTGTAAAACAAAAAAATTAATAACAACATTATAAACAATAAAAATATGAATACAGAAAACGAAGTAAAAAAGACAGAGACTACCACACCGCCAGCACCGACACCAGCAGTATCAAGCACAGCGGGAACAGCCTCAACAAGCACTCTGGGTGCAAGCGCACCGGTGCGCCGCCAAGGTTTTGGTGCGTATCCTCGTGGCCCACGAAGTGCAGGCCCTGGCGGAAGCCGTGGTGGTGCACGCGGAGGACGTGCAGGTATGCGTGGAGGCCGCGGAAATATGCGCGGTCCTATGCGCCCTTCCCGACCACCAGAGGCAACTCAAGTCCACAAGCAAGTTGAGGATACTATTCCTGTACTCGCTTCTGACTCTATCCGCATCATCCCTTTGGGTGGTGTCGAGGAAATCGGAAAGAACATGACAGCTATTGAATTCGGCAACGACATTGTCGTCATCGACATCGGCTTCCAATTTAAAGATGAAAATACTCCCGGTATCGACTATATTCTCCCAAACACAAAATATCTCGAGGAACGCCGCGAAAAAGTCCGCGCTGTTATCATCACTCACGGTCACTTGGACCACATTGGTGGTATTCCCTATGTCATGCCCCGCATTGGCAATCCTCCCCTTTACACCCGTATGCTTACGTCAGTCATGATCAAAAAGCGACAGGAGGAATTCCCACAGGAAAAACCTCTCGATATTAAAATCGTAGAAAAAGACGAGACGATCACCCTCGGTGCTCTTAAAGTTAAATTCTTCGCAGTGACCCACACTATTCCCGATGCTATGGGAGTTATCGTACAGACGCCGTTCGGATCAATCGTCCATACTGGAGACTTGAAACTCGACCATGACAATGGCATTCCTACTGAACACGAAGAGGAGGAATACGACAAAAAATTTAAAAAAGAAAACGTCCTTATGCTTATGGCGGACTCTACAAACGTGGAGAACCCCGGTTTCTCGATGCCTGAAAAGCTCGTGCACAAGAATATCGAAGAAATTATTAAAAATGTAAAGGGTCGCCTTATCATCGCTACATTCGCATCCCTTCTTGAACGAATGCTGAAGATTATTGAATTCGCTGAAAAGTACGGCAAAAAAGTCGTCGTTGAAGGTCGCTCAATGAAAACAAACATTGAGATTTGTATGAAGCTTGGTCTTTTGAAACCAAAGAAGGATACGCTTATTACAGTGGAACAAATCGATCAATTCCCTCCTGAGCGAATCATCATCCTCGCCACTGGTGCGCAAGGTGACGAATTCGCCGCCATGATGCGAATGTCAAACAAGACTCATAAATATATTAAAATCAACAAGCGTGACACTGTTCTGCTTTCTTCATCTATTGTCCCAGGAAACGAACGCGCCGTGCAGAAGCTTAAAGACAACCTTTCCCGACAAGGTGCGTCAATCATCCACTATCGTATTGCTGACGTGCACTCATCCGGACATGCAAACCGTGATGAAACAGCTTGGATTCACAAGAAAATCCACCCTCGCTTCTTTATGCCTGTCCACGGATACCACTACATGCTTCGCGTCCACGGTGAGATAGCAAAGGAGGCAAATGGCTTGACTGAAGACCAGATCATTATTCCTGACAACGGCTCAATTGTAGAAATACAAGGCCTTGCTACCGAAGGAGGTGCTGAAGCGAAGAGCCCCGCAGCAAAAATTGTGAAGCTCAAAGAAAAAGCTCCGAGCGGTATCGTCATGGTAGACGGCTTCTCTGTGGGAGATATTCAGGATGTAGTTATCCGCGACCGACAAATGCTCGCTCAAGACGGAATCTTCATCGTCTTCGCAATTATCAATGCGCAAACAGGTAAATTGAAAAAATCCCCTGATATTATTTCCCGTGGATTCGTATATCTCCGAGAATCACAGGAGCTCTTGCACCAGGCACGCATCATCATTAAAAATACTGTTGAACAGTCCACAAAAGGAATGAATCCAATTAACATGGATTATGTAAAGACAAACATCACTGACGATGTCAGCAAATTCCTCTTACAAAAGACAGCAAAACGACCGATCGTCATCCCTGTACTCCTCACTATTTAAGTAGCCTGGTTTAAGTACGTTTGGGAAAAATGCTATACTATTTCCTATGCAGCACAATACAACTACCATACGCAAACATAAAAACAGCGCGATCTACGCAATGTTGCTCATCGGATTCGTCTACACGATTCACGATGCCCTCCCGGTATATATAAACTCAAGTTTTCTCGGACTCTTTACAACGACGCAAACAATCGGTCTCATCTATACTGTCGGGTCGCTCTTCACAATCCTCGGCCTTCTTGTGATAGGAAGAGTGATAGAGCGGTTTGGAAACTATAGAACAGTCTGCACACTCATTATTGTCCAAATGGTCCTCATGTTCGGACTCATGACGTCGTCATGGCTACCTATCATTATCATCTGCTTCGTCTTGAGTATGGGACTTCTTGCACTCATCGGTATTAACCTCGACATATTCCTCCAAAAATATTCGGATACAAATCACACCGGCGGCATCCGCGGACTTTACCTCACCGCTATAAACACAGCCTGGGTTCTTTCACCACTCATCGCCGGTGCGCTTATTTTTGGCACTCAATACCGGCTCGTATACGTCGCGTCGTTTGTGACGCTTTTCCTTTTGCTCTATCTTATTGAAAAAAACTTTTACCATTTTAAAGACGCGAAATACGGACACTTTCCGCTCGAAGAAACTCTCCGCTATATATTCAGAAAAAAAGACTATCGAAAGCTCTTCTCGGCAAATATCATCCTCAACGTCTTTTACAGCTGGATGGTTATATACAGTCCGATATATCTCCACGAAACGCTCGGCTTCGGTTGGGACCAGATAGGTATCATCCTTACTATCATGCTTCTTCCTTTCGTCATCTTTGAGCTTCCTGTTGGCAAGCTCGCTGACGCCGGCTGGGGCGAGAAAAGAATCATGACTGGAGGATTTATCCTCATTGCAATTTCAACTGCCGCACTTGCTTTCATTACGTCAAAAAGCGTATTCGTATGGGCCATCGCTCTTTTCATCACTCGTATAGGTGCGGCTATTGCTGAGTCAATGATAGAGATTTATTTCTTTAAAAAAGCAAAGCCCGAGGATGCAGACGTGCTCGGAATGTTTAGAATCACTCGACCGATTTCATACATCATCGCCCCGGCTATTACAGCCCTTGGCCTCCTCGTCATGAATGACTACAAATATATTTTCATCGTCCTTGGTGTCCTTGTCTTGTTTGCAATACGATACACTACGACCCTCACTGATATTGTTGAATAGCTGGAATAAAAAACTGAGGTGCTACTTTACAAGTGTACACTCGAGCGTGAGAAACATTGGGATTTCTTTTCTGATTCTATTTTCTTCGTTTGATCGTGGGCCTGGCTTGCTTTCTTTGTGTGAGATCCATTCTTCGAGTCGTGAGACGGCAAAGCCGGCTTTGTTTAATGCCTTAAAATAAACTTGGAGAGGTCTATGAAATGAGACTGTGGTCTTTTTCGCGGTCGGCTTGTCTTCACCGGGATTCATGTCGATACGTACACGAGACTCTGACATATATGCGTCAATGCGGCGATATTGAACGCCATGAATACCTTCATCGTCGGCCCATTGCCAACTTGAATGTTTTGGTACTCGAAATGCGGGATGATTGAGTACGATAAAAAGTCTTCCTCCGGAAGGTGCTGGCTTCAATACACGTGCACATTCGACTATCGTTCCATGAAAATTTTCAATATTTTGAAGGGCCAAGACAATGGTCACTGTGTCAACGCTTCCTGTTTTTGCAAAACTAAGATCATCAGCTGAAGATACAAAATATGTAATAGTTTCTGTTGTCTTTCGATCGGGATGATTGCGGGCAATGTTTATGAGTTCGTTTGCAATATCAACGCCGGCGACATGAGCACCTGCTTTTGCCATCTCGCGCGAGAAAAAACCCTGACCACAAGCGACATCGAGAATCTTCTGCCCTACAAGTGGAAGTTTATTGTCTTTGAGGTGTGCTGTCTTTGAAATCATCCTCATCAAGTTCGGCAAAATGACTTCCTTTTGAAAAGTGCCGTCCTGCTTTTCGAGAAGCTCATCATACCAAGAAGCCACGCCTCCCCATGACGTCTCTTTTTTTGCACCGTCTTTTTTTGGAAAATTATTTTTTTGATACATGGAGGATGGAATTTATGATTGCAAGCAATATTGCAAACAAGAGCGCCGGAAAGAATCCTGAGACAATGAAACCAGGAATATAATGGCTTGTAAACATGATGAGTCCCGCTTCAATGACGACAGTAAAGAGCCCGAGAGTAAGGAGGTTGATCGGGAGCGTCAATACCATAATAACCGGCTTTATAAAGAGGTTTATGAAGCCTAGAGCTGCAGCAGCTATAAGCGCTGCTTTATACCCAGATATAGCAACACCAGGGATGAAATACGCCGCAATAAGGATAGCGATCGCAGCTACAAGCCAGTGAGTAATGATCTTAAAGATGAAATGCATAGTGGAAACATTATAATAAATTATTTGAGGAAAGTCAAATAAAAAAACGCGTAAAGCTTTTGGGGCGATGCGCGTTGTTGTTTGTAAAAGCTGGAATTTTTATTCCTCGAGGCCGTAGCGGAAGAATCCGAAAAGGTTCGTTCCAGCGCCGGGCATGAGCATGTTCCAGTTGATCACTTCATTCGCATTCATCGTGCAAATGTCTTCCCAACTACCTCGGTTGAGTTCGGGGCGAAACTGGACGAGGACGGTGCGATTGGTTTCCATATTCACGCCGACAGTTACATACTGGGCTCCCGAAGGAACACCACGCTGGACGACCTGAACAGGCGTAAGTGGTGCACCCTTCATCTGAAGAGTGACCTGCGACAGACCCACAGAGGTCATACCCCCATCACCATTGCTTCCCATGAGCATATACTGACCATTAACGGAAAACCCGATGCCGGCAGTGAAGCTGTTCATGTAGTTGGTGTCAACAGTCATAGTAGCCGCATTAGTATACGTGAAGTATTTGCTCTGCACGCCAATGAAAATGAATTCATTGGCAGGCGAAGCCCAACTGCCGGACGAAGCGTTCTGAAGGATATTGTCGCTTGTCCGCGGACCGTTTGGCCCCCAGATCACACCCAACGCCCAAGGCGAGTAGATGTAGGTGGAGTTTGTGAACGCCTTATACTTCCCCAGTAAATTGTTGGGGAGGTCGGATGAATACTCCTTGAACACGAGGTTCGACGGAGTAAACATGTAGGAAGGATTGATCGCCTTAATGTGGATCGTAAACCAGAGAACGTTTGTATTTTCAAACGTCACCGGATTCTGGACAACATAGCTCGGGTCGAGCCGGTATCCAAGAACCGTGCCGTTGGTCTCACCGGGAACCTTCCCGGTGTTGTAGATGGACCAGACTATGTTACTTGCCCACGCGGCATAGTTTGCGTTCGTCGGATCGGGGCCCAGAATGGCCTTTTCAATCATCATGACTGGCGAACCAGTCACTTGCGGGTAGGTGGCTCGGGCGGTATTGAATGCAAAAGCAACAATAACCACGCCGACCAGGAGGAGTGCGTATTTTTTCATAATTTCTGACCGTCTTTGGTTGTTTGGTTTTTCCGGTTTCGCCCCTTTTACAAGGTTTGTGACAAAGAGCGTTTGGAAGGAATATAGCATTGTTATTAAAATATGTCAACAATAACACAAAAACACCGCAGCCCACACAAACAAAAAAGCCGACGCAATGCCGGCTTTTTTGTTTAATTAAATATACCCTGATTACTTAAAGAAACCAGTGATAAAGCCCCAGAATGATTGGAAGAGTCCAGACTGTCCTGCTGCACCAGTGAGGTTTGTATTATCTGTAGTACTACCCTCAGATGGAATCGCAGGTGTGGTAGAAGCAGCTGGTGTTGTCGTACCGATAGTAACATCAGGTGTCTTTGGATTTGAAGTTACAGAAGGGCCTGTTGTTCCACCGTTGTTGCCTGCCTTGAAAGCGTCAATTATCGCCTGTTCTGCAGGAGTAAAGAATGGTCGAGTGTTACATACAATGTAATTGATTTCTTTCAATGTTGTAATGTAGACATTTCCTGAAGGAATACGTACACCCCATGGGCCCATAGTTTCGTTAAGATATTTTGCCTGGAATGCCTTTATACCAGCGATAGTTGCTGCATCAAGAATACCGTTTACAGTAATATTTTTGTTACCTTCGTATGTCTGCAAGAAAATCTGAACCTTTCGGATTTCAGCTACTTTGTTTGCGTGACCTGTGTAAACGAAATCACTCAAGAATGGGCATGAGAGGCCTAGAGCAGGTAGTGTCGTCGTGCTGATTGAGCCAATTGAACCGCTTCCACCACCCGATGAAAACGTGACTGGTCCACCACTTGTATTTGGGGGAGTGACTACTACTACTGGAGTAGTTGTTGGTGTGCTTGTAGCACCATCGGTGTCATCACCACCTGTTCCAGGAAGCTCGATAGTTGTAGATGCGCTGCTGCCCCGATGTAGCACCGTCAACATCATCACCACCTGTGCTAGGAAGAGCTGAAACACAGATTGAAAGCTTGTAGATAACTCCCGCTGGGTTTGAAGAAGGGTCTGTAAGTTCAGAAACTCCGGTATTTACAACGCCAACACTTAACGTGTTTGATCCACTATGGAAAGACGCTGGAGATACTGTGTATGTCTGTGTTGAACTGAAATTCGAGTTCCCTGTTACACTTCCTACAGCATTACCGTTTAGGCTCGCTGAGAAATTGTTGTCCGCGGCGATCTCAAGGGTTGCGCTTGTGACTGCACCATTTATGTCAAATGTGTCATTCGCCGTCCAAGAAACGTCTACTGTTGGGTCGGTAAGGATTGGATCTTGAGACCATATCCATGTTGAGCCAGGAATGCTTGTCCATGCTGCACCTGGGTTTGATACGACAACCGGCACGCCGATTGATGCATCGCTTACACGAGTAATAGCAGTTTGTCCCTCCGCACAAGAAGAGACTACCTCTGCCTTAGCAATCTTTACAGATGGCTGGGCATAAAAACCGAAAACAGAAACGATAAATACCGCCACAGTGATGGCGCTTATTTTTTTGACGATGGTTGAATTAAAATTCATGGTAAATACTGTGTTAAATATGATTAAAATCTTATAAACCTTTACTATAAGCGGGCAGCTGATAGTGTGTGAAGGCTAGCATATTTATGTAAATATGTCAACAAATCGAGGGGTCGACACATTGACTAAACTAAATAAAAATGGTAATTTTTAAATCAGACAGTTGTCCCCTAAAAACACAAAAACTAACAAAAGGAAATGCTTATGAGTTCGGTATTTAAGATTCATACCATGCCACGGCACAGTATGTCGTGGGAAGAATTCCTAGCGACTACCCCGCGCAACTCTATTGCCCTTGACGGAATCGTCTTGGGCGGGCCACGCTTTGACCCGAAAACAAATCACGTCAACTTTGACCATCACGACAGTGTCATCCGCGAAGCAACCATGTGCACCGCTATGCAAGTCTATATGGCGATCAAAGGTGGCCTCATGGAAGCATACCGGACAAACGGTTCGGCAAGCGGGCACATCTACATCAATGACGACGACCAAGATACGACACTTGCTGTGTGGCTCCTTCTCAAATACAAGCTTTTTGAGAACACCCAGGGAAACCCCATCGTCAATCGCATCATCGAGCTTACAAACCGATGGGATGTCACGGGTGGAGCTTATCCCATGAACCTTGACGAAGATCTTCACCGGCAATACAACTGGATTTTCGAACCCTACACGGTGCTTCGCAAGTCCGGCGCCCTCGCCGTGGCAAACGAAGAAGTCATGCAAAGCAACCTCGAAGCGGTTATGTCCAGGCTCGACAAAGCGCTCATGGGTAATGCGGAAGAAATTCCGCTCGACACCAGGCACGATATCATCCACCGCGGGGAACATTATCTCATCGTGGATGAAATCGGCGGGAACGATGCCCGGGGGCATCTTTTCAGCCAAGGCATGAAGGCATTTGTAAGCATCGTCGCAAAACGGCCAGCAGAAAAAAAGATGGTCGTATCCATCGGCCGGCGGTCTCAATACATTCCGTTCCCCGTTCCTGATCTTTATGATGACTTAAACCGAGCCGAGGGTCTCACGCAGAAAAACGGCTGGAGTGGCTCGACAATCGTCGGTGGATCGCCGAGGAAAACAGGGACCTCCCTTCCAATCGAACAAATCAAGGAGATCGTTGACGCGCGTGTTGCATCGCATGTCAAAGAACTCACTTGAGAAAAACGCCAAGGAGCGTACGCGCATTGCATGACTGCAGTGCGCGTTTTTTATTGACTAAAATTTTATGAAAATGTATGGTTAAACGAGACGGCAAACAACTTACAAAAAGCTCTTACAAAATGAAAAGAACAAACGTCCTCATCATCGGAAGCGGGGGCCGCGAACACGCCCTTGCTTGGAAAATAAAACGGTCTGCAAAGATTGAAGATATATACGTCGCTCCCGGAAATCCCGGGACGGCAATGTTGGGATGCAAAAACATTCCCCTCTCGCCCGTTCGCGAGAACTTCATCACGCTGGCAGACATGGCGGAACACCTCGATATCGGCCTCGTCATCGTCGGTCCGGACAATGCGCTCGCCGAAGGTATCGTTGGCTTCTTCAAGAACCGGCATATACCGGTGTTTGGCCCCGAAGACTCTTGGTTCATTGAATCAAGCAAATGGCAAGCCAAACAACTCATGCGTAAAGTTGGCATACCTACGGCTGACTTTGAAATCTTTGACGACCCCGATAAGGCGATCGATTATGTTCGTCACAAAAAAGGCGACGTGGTCGTAAAAGCCGACGGACTGGCTCTAGGAAAAGGAGTCTTCCCTTGCACGTATGATGTCGCAAAAGCCGAAGAAGCAATACGCGACCTCATGATCAAAAAGACCCTCGGTGCTGCCGGAGAAACGGTGGTTATCGAAGATCGCCTGGAAGGCCCCGAACTTTCCATTCATGCGCTCTGCGACGGAGAACACGTCACACTGTTCCCCGCGGTGCGGGACCACAAACGCCTTCTCGACGGCGACACGGGTCCGATGACCGGAGGCATGGGAGTGTGCGGGCCGATAGCAGTCGATCCGGCCCTCATGGAAACAATTGAGAAAAAAATTGTCCTGCCGTGCATCAAAGAACTCTACTGGCGGGGATCGCCCTTCGTAGGCTGCCTCTATCCGGGCATTATGCTCACGAAAGAAGGCCCGAAAGTGCTCGAGTTCAATGCCCGCTTCGGCGACCCCGAAACCCAGGCATACATGCGCCTCCTTGAAGACGACGTTGACTTCTTTGAAGTCCTCTTGGCCTGCACGCAGGCAAGGCTCAACCAAGTTAAGATTCGTTGGAAAAAGCAAAAGTGCGTATGCATTACTCTGGCGGCCGAGGGATACCCCGGAGTTTCCCGCAAAGGCAACCCTATCGAGCTCGGCAGATACCACGACCAAGAAGATACGGGTGGTGGCATCGTCTTCCAATGCGGAACGCTTGCGGACAAGGGCCACCTCGTAACCAACGGTGGACGGGTTCTCAGCTTTACCGCACTTTTGAACGATGAAAAAGAAGCCCTCGATTGGCCATGCAAGGCAATCAACCGGCACATCCGTTTCGAAGGCATGCAGCATCGCACGGACATCGGCAAGGTCTGGTAATGAAGTTTTAAAGCAAACAAATCGGCATCGAAAGGTGCCGATTTTTTATTGTCACATAAAAAATCTAACGAGGTATGCTTTTAACATAAAAATAATAAGAATAAATAAAAAAGTTCCTAATAATGATTTACCTGAGTAATTATCTTCGTGTGTTTTACCCCTAATTATGAGGTATGCTAATTCATCAATAAATAATCCCATGCAAATTGCATATAATGAAATTGAACCAGTAATAAAACCCGCCACAATAATTATGAGACCGTACATGTAATGATGTATGCGGAAACCACCGATAGTAGGACTTGAAATAGGCTTGAGAAAAAGTATCACCCTGACAAATAAAATTGTCGTCAAAAAAATTAAAAAGAATTCGTTGGCTATATCCATATGTGTTTATCTTCTACTTTTTAAAAAATAATGACAACCGACTTTTTTCTCGGCATTGAGGACGACCGCACCGACGGATACATGGTATGGATTTTCAGCAGATTGTTGAAAATAGTTTTTCATTTTAAATGAATGAGGATATTTACAATCGCAACAAGTGCTATGAGCGACCAGGCGAGGTTGAGCCAGAAAGGCTGATAATCCCTCTTTGAGTAGGTTTCCACGGTGATGCCGATCGCACCGGTCAAATTTAAAATCTGGTAGAAAAGGCTCGTCGGACTCATGACCGAAAAACTGACCAGCATATATGCGCCGAGAATGATGATCACGCCATACCACCCCGCGGCCGAAATGAGTTTATTTTTCATGTATGTATTCTAGCAGAAAATATGAGTGCCGGGTTTTTATATTGCCTCCTTCCTTCTCCGTGCTAGTATGGTGCCATGCCCTCGAAGACCAAAAAACAACAGGACACAAAAACTCTGGACGCGAACACTCCCGACAAAAAACTCTGGGATGTAATCATCATAGGAGGCGGACCTGCGGGTATGATGGCCGCGGTGCGTGCTGCTGAAAAAGCTCGCACAGAAAAACGCGAGGGAGAGGTATCTGTTCTTATTATTGAAAAAAATGACACTCTTGGCAAAAAACTCCTCATCACCGGTGGTGGCCGGTGCAACGTCACAAATGGTGAGCTCGACACACGGACATTTCTTTCAAAATTTAAAGACAGCGATAAATTCCTATTTTCAGCATTCTCCCAATACGGCGTACAAGAAACGCTCGACTTTTTTCATTCGCATAAGATGCCGACAAAAGAAGAAGCTTTTAAACGTGTCTTCCCTGCAAGCAACACTGCGCAATCAGTCTTGGACGTACTTGTTGCAGGTATAAAAGAAAATGGCGTGACAGTTTTTTCTGATACAACTGTCCTCACTTTTAATGAGACTCCTGACACAAAAAAAATCCTTTCAATAACTGTACGCAGTAAAGGAAAAAGTTCTCAGGAAATTTTTGGGAAATCTTTCATCCTTGCGACGGGTGGAAAATCGCGCCCCGATACCGGCTCAACTGGCGACGGCTTTGCATGGCTTAAGAAACTTGGCCATACAGTGACGGAACCAACCGCAGCACTCGTGCCTGTGACAATTAAAGATGCGTGGATAAAAAAACTTGCAGGTATCACCCTTACGGAGACAAAAATTACCATCTTGCAAAACGACGAAAAACAGCTTGTAAAAAAAGGCCGACTTCTCTTTACGCATATTGGTCTTTCCGGTCCGACTATTTTAAATATGAGCAAGGATATTGGTGAACTCCTAAAATACGACACCGTGACACTTTCCCTCGATCTTCTTCCTTCACACGATTTCAGCACACTCAACATTGCCCTTCAGGAACTTTTCAAAAAAGAACATTTGAAACAATTTAAAAATAGCCTTGACAGTCTCATACCTGCAGCTGTCGCGAGCATCATTGTTGAAAAATCAAAAATTCCGCCAGAAACGCGATGCAACAGTATTACCCGAGAACAGCGCATCGCCCTTATGAATCTTCTAAAAGATGTTCGGATGGAAGTAAAAGGTCTTCTTGGGGCGGATAAAGCAATCGTCACCTCAGGTGGTGTTGCACTCAATGAAATTGATTTTAAAACGATGCGTTCACGAATTGTCCCTAACCTTTTTGTCATCGGCGACATGCTCGATATCGACCGACCTTCAGGCGGCTACAGCCTCCAGCTTTGCTGGACTACTGGATATGTGGCGGGCAATAACGCTTAAAAAAACTATCGATGTATATGAATTTTTCGAAGCTCAATCTGAAGTTTTTTAGCATCTGGAAGGATTTTTTCGACAAGAGTCCAGAATGCAGGACCGTGGTGTAACTCTTTCAAGTGGCAAAGTTCGTGGACAATGACATAATCCCTCAGATGGACAGGTAAATCAAAAAGTCGAAAATTAAAATTTAAATTCTTTTTCGCTGAACAACTTCCCCAGCGTGAGCTTTGATCACGAACAGCAACTCTTTTAAAACGCATCGGCTCAGCAAGCGCCGGATCAATCTTTGTATATTCCCCCGCAAAAAAATTAAGGCGCTCGACAATAACCACCCTGGCATGTTCTTTTTTTGAGAGATATTCAGGCCTACTTTTTTTGACACGAGTACGTCGAGCTGGACGCGCCCTGCGCCGATAGATGCGAAATGTATATCCAAACATTGGTACATTATACATAAAAAAACAACCTTGCTAGGGTTGTTTGTTTTTAAACTTCATCTGTATGCGGCTTACACAACGCGGTCGATCGTGTCACTCAAATACGCATGCATCCATTCACCAAGCTCCGGAGGCTTTACATCAGAGTTCTTCAAAAACTCAACAATCGGAACCCATTGGGGTTTATACACTTGATTCCCTTTCGCTGCACCGAGAAGCACCCTTTGATACTCAGGCGAGACGGGAGAAAGTGCCGGCTCACCGGAAACATACTCAACAAAAAAAACTTCATTTACGGATTTTGTGCCAATCACAGGATATCCTGGACGGTTTACTCGTGCGAAAGACTCAATCGTTGCGAGCTTTTTGATTACCCGACCGACCACGGACGCTTCTTCAAGAAGTTCCCGAGCACAAGCCTCTTCGTCCGACTCGCCATCTTCTACTCCTCCAGCAGGAAATGTCCAGTACATTTCTCCGTAATTCTCACGGTAGATTGCAATGATCTCGTCACCACGAACCACAAGTGCGACTGCACGCACGCGAGTTTTTTTAGGTGTCATATATAAAAAGATGCTACACCACCGGAGCCTTCCGCACAAGGGTAGCTTTTTCTTCCCGATTCATTCGTTTGAGTTCCGCTTCCCTCGCCCGTGCTTTCGCATATGTTTTTACTTTTTCAGAATATCGGAGCGCGACTGGTCGACGAATTTTTGTATAGTGCGCGCCTGATTTTAAATGATTGTGCGCGTGGAGGCGCTTCTTAAGGTCGTTGGTCGAGCCGACGTAAAATGTCCCATCGGCACACTGGAGAAGATATACGTAAAACATGGCTCAAGTATATAGCATTCGAGACTCTTGGGATATTACAAGTGAATTAGCACACTGAATTGACATTGTCTTAAAACATGATATAATACCGCCCAGTAGCAATTCAACAGTTCTCCACACCTCCGAAACAATCAACAAAAGAAAGGAAATATGACCGCAATCGCAACAAACAACCCCGGAGTCACCTGCACCATCACGATGATCGTCACTCAAGGCAGACAAGTGACCCCTCGGCAAGCAGTAACCGTCTTCAAAGAGCGGCTTACGACCGAGGGTGAACGCCTGAGCATTCTCCGACAGCTCATCGAGCGCTCGCAGGAATACGCTGCCCAAGTGGCTGACTTCGTTATTAAAAACCAGGCGCAGTTCATTCAGAAGACCGTTCGACTGGCAAATGAGTTTGCGAAGAACTGCCCCATCGGACCGAAAGCCATCACTTCCCCGGCGCAGGTTTTCGAAATCCTCTTGGACGGTGGCGAGGGCGGAGAATTCCGCATCACCTTTGCCGAAGAGCACGCAGACAAGGTAACCCTGGTGACGGACCTCACAAACCACATCATCTGCTTCGAAAATCTGGACAATGCCATGTTCCTCGCTGATTGCGTCAAGTCGGCTGGTTCATTTGGAACCTTCAGTCGAATTTATTCAATCCTCCTGGTCTCATTGACCCGGCACGAGATGGAGCTCGCCGCACAAGCCATCGCGGCGACTTGCGAAAGCATTGAGCTCCTCGAGGTGAACATTAAACACCTCAGCGTCCTGCAGAAAAGCATCCTGCACGACATGCTCACCGAACACCCCGAACTGATCTACAGCGAGCCGGTGTTCCGGATGGCGTGCGCGACGATGGACCGCTTGAGCGAGGCCCATATCTGGCTCCGCGGTATCACCGACCCGAACGCAGGAATGCAGCAGGTTTTGGATGTCGTGCCGCAAGCGGTTCGGATCCTCTTCCTCGAACAATACATCAAGGCTTTTGGAAAAATACTTGTCGTCTGACACCTGGTCTCACGCACGTTTTTGAAAAAGCTCTCCCGGACGGCAACGTTCGGGAGTTTTTTATACCCAAATACCCGCGGCCATAAATATATTGACAATCTACAATATGCATGTTAATTTGATTTCAAAAGAAAGGAGCACCTTGTAATGAAACATCGCAAAGAAAGAAACCGGCACGAACTCAAAAAAGAGCGTGAATTTCGAAAATTCGTAATCATCTCTCTTGTTGTCATTCTTGGAATCGTGGCGTTTGGATTTTACATCTCGCGCCCGCCTTCCCCGAATATCTCACATGCACAGGTGAAGGATATTGAATCCTACATTCGTGCAAAAGTGACGCAGCAAACGGTCATGCGCGGAGCATACCCCGCATTGATCTACTACAAAACAGTGGACACTGGTATCGAAGGATTCCTCTGTAGCGGCACGGTGTTTACAGACCCCGCCCGCGGCTTGCAGATCATCACTGCCGAACATGTGTTTCGGAAAGACATGAAAGCAAACCACACTCTTGAAGTAAAGCTGCTTCGGGGCGAATTAAATACTGCGCACTGTTACATAAACGGCATCGTGCGAAATAGTAAAGACTTCAACGGATACGACATGGTGGTATGTGACATTAGTGACACACCAACGGTGCCGAATCAATTCTCGGATTACACGCACGAAGAAACCGGTAAAAGTTTCTACGCCAACGTCGTCATTCTTGGAAAGAAGCTGCCGACGGTTCGTTCGATTGTGAGTGGAGAAACATTCCCTACCATCGGCTACTATCGTCTTGGTGACGAATCAGCAGGGACAAATGGAGCGGTCTTCATCATTGCGGATTGCCATATGGAGTCCGGAGAAAGCGGCACAGGGTTTGTTGACCCAAACGGTGGACTCTGGATTCTTCACGGTGGTCCCGGCGACCCCGATAGAGAACGCCAAATTCTCGACGAATACCAATCCATCACAAAAAAGACGGCCTCTGGGATCGCTTTACTGTCAGGGCCTTACGGCGGAAGTTACGACGATGGAAAATAATTAAACGATTTTCCAAAGCGCGCACCACAGAAGTCTGTGCTGCGCGTTTTTTTATATCCTAAAAAATTAGATGCTAGTATCTTTTTCTTGCTCTATGAGGGACATCTCGACAGATCCTTGGGCGATGATTTTACCTGATTCTGCTTCTTCAATATACGCGAGTGCGCTGATTCTATCAGCTTTAACAGAAACTACTTTCCCCGTTGCTTTAATCAAAACACCAATAGGCATCGGTCGGACAAATCTAAGATTTCTTATTTCTCGCGTTACTGCAATCTTTTCTAGGTCAGGCATTTTAATCAAAGCGGCGAAACCAGCAAGAGAATCGATAAGTATTGAAGTGAAACCACCGTGACCAACACCTTTGTATCCTTGATTCTTTTCTGACGTTTCCATCTCCAATGTAAGCTCGGATGTTTCGGCATTCCAAGAAGCCTGTTCAATCGGAATATTATTCGCAGAATAAAACTCCACACTTGAAGCAAGATAGGGTTCAATATGTGGCATATCTTCAAGTTTGTTTGATACTGCCGGGGAAGGTTGATGCTCCATAGAAGTCATAGAGGTATTGTAGCACGGTTTTTTAACATCTTTTCACTACTCCTCTTTCTCTTTAATATATCCAAGGAGCGCCCGTGCCAAGCGGATTTCTTTAAATGAAATGTTCGGACCGACTTTTGATTTGACCGGCGACAGAAGCGGTGGCTTGTCTTCTGCGTCGCCGGTCTGGGCTTCAACAATTTCCGCCATTGCATCCTGTATTTTTCTGAAATGGGCGTATGAAATATCTTTTTTTAAATATGAAATGTCCGGTGCCTGCCCTGCTTCAAGAAGTTTTTCGATGTGTTCGATGACAGTCTCTTCTGCAAGCCCACGCTCTTTTGCAATTGCTTTCAATTTTTTCTTTTGCAACAAAAGTTCGCCAGTAATTTCAAATGTTGATTTTTTATGATCACGCATTTTGTGTCCTGGAGCAACGCGAGCTAAAAACTCTTTCTGTTCCCGATCGAGCTCAGCACGATCGCGCGAAACACTCTTCTTTTCAGCTTGGGCCGAACGGTCTTGAAGAACAGCATCATATTCGAGTACATCAGGATGCACTTTGAGAGCTGTTTCATTCATACCGAGAATACTGAGCCCGGCAAGCGTACGCACACGAGAGAGTGCCACATATCCCATACCCGGCTCAAAAGAACGTGAGAGGTCAACCTCTACAGAATCCAAACTCATACCCTGACTTTTGTGCACGGTGATAGCCCACGCCAAACGGAGCGGATATTGGGTAAGTTCAGCGAGTATTTTTCCATCATCCTCTATTTTCCATGTCGCCTCTTCAATGGTTATTTTTCTTCCTGATGGATACTCAAGTGACGGCGTAGTCTGAATGACTGGAGGAATACCCGGCCCGCATGAAAGCACTGTACCGAGGGTGCCATTTACATATCCCTGCTCAAAGTTATTTTTCACACACATAACACGAGCACCCTTTCGCAAGCGAAGCAGCTCCGGAGCAAGGCACGATTTTTTGAGCATTTCAACAAGCGGCAAGCGACCCTTTGAACGCATTTCGTAGATATATTCTGTACCTTTAACTTTCGTCAATTCCCTATCATTAACTGTGTCGACATTTACATTGTGCGTAAAAAGACGAGTTGTTTCAAAGGTTTCAAAAGCGGCAGATCTATTTTTTTCTCGAAATCTCCCGCGCAAAAGCTCCATTGATTTTTCGGACACTTGCCCAGCGCGGATTTCATTTAAAATCGAAATCGATGCGTCATCTGTCTGACGGAATTGTTCGGAAAGATAACAGACGGTAAAATCACCGCTTCTCCATGACTCCGAGCCGTATACAAATTTTGTAACAGGTTGTCCGTCTTCCATATATTGAATGCCGTCTTCATTTTCACCTGGAATCGGAAACCGTCTCTGTAAAAATTCCCCTTGGGCTTGAAAAATATTTTCCCGTGTCACCGGTGGAAGCTGAAAAAAATCCCCGCACAAAACAACCTGCATACCCCCAAAAGGCAAGTTTTCAGTATTTTTCTTTGCCTTAATATGTCGTACGACTCTTTCAACAAGATCGAGCCTAAAGCCGTGAAGCATCGACACCTCGTCGATGATGAGAACCTGCGTGTCTTCAATACGTTTTCGAATGTAGGATTTTTCTGCAATTTCTTCGATATCATAATCCGAGAGATCATCACGCACACCGATACCGGCCCATGAGTGTATTGTCACCCCACCCATATGTGTCGCAGCAATACCCGTCGACGCAGTGATACCCACCGGCACTTTATGCTCTTTGAGATATTTAATATATTGATTCACAACAAAAGTCTTTCCCGAACCCGCGGGTCCCGTGATGAATACATTTTGTCCAGTTTTTAATATGTCGAGTGCATCCGCTTGGGTCATGTGCTTGTATAAATTACGTAAATTACGTCTAGTGAGTATACCAGAATATCCCATAATATTCCGTGATAATATATTTACATGTACAAGAAAGCGAGACTTCATTTTAAAAAGGCAGACCCTCAACTTTATGCTCTTGCCCAAAAGCATGACATTCCCGATATACTCCCTTCCAAGACAATCTATGAGGACATCATCTGGACTATCGTCGGTCAGCAACTTTCTGGAAAAGCCGGCGACACTATTTACGGTCGCTTTGAACTTTTATTTCCGAAAAAGAAAATCACCCCAAAAGGAGTGCTCAAGTTGACCGAAGCAAAAATGCGCAGTGCAGGACTTTCAGGTGCAAAGGTACGAGCTATTCGAAACCTGTCGGAAATGATAGAGTCGGGCAACCTCGACTTAAAAACCCTCGCCACAAAAACAGACGACGAAGTAATGAACGATCTCACAAAAGTTACTGGCATCGGCCCATGGACCGCCGAAATGGTTCTCATGTTTTCACTCGGCCGCACGGATATTTTTTCAAAAGGAGACCTCATCTTGAAGCGCCAAATTATGAAAATATACGGACTTAAAGATGAAAAAAAAATTGACGCTATTATACAAGCTTGGTCGCCATGGAAAACGTATGCAGCAAAAGTACTGTGGCGATCAAAGGATGAAGGGGGTTCGAAAAAAAATAAAATTTAAAAAATAAAGCCGGCTACTTTCGTAGCCGGCTGGTTTTTTAGAATAAAATCAATGAATCAATTGAATCTATCAAGGGTTTAATACCCAGATGGCGCCATTTGAGGTAGATGGTGATCAACTCAAACGCAGCATTTATACTGCATTCCGTCTCACCCCGCTCGACGATCGCAGCGATGTATGGCGGGAAGTGTTCAGGTAAGGAGCGCATAGCAAGAGATACCGCGACGTGATCCGTGTTGACCTTTTTGGCAAGGAGCGTGAACGCTTCCCGACCAAAGACCTTCCCGATATTTGCCGGAAAAATCACATATCCTTTTTGCCCTGGGGTGCCGTAATATGTGAGCGCCAGAGTATCGTAACATGCAATATCTCCCAGAGATGCTGGCGTTGGGGTAGGAAATGACAGATCAGCGGGATATGAAGCAAGAATCGTGTGCTCTTTGATATCTGCTGCCCGACGGCATGTCTTGGGTAATGAACCGGAAAGTTCTCCGGCAAGCACATATGAACATGTAAGCTCATCAAAGAAAGTTGGATACGGCTTCAGACTTTCCTGGAGCGTGCTGCCATCTCTGATTGACTGCTTGATGGCTGCTGTCATGGCGCTCGGGAGACCCACGTTACCCGAAAGCTCAATCGCTTCGAGTATTGAATTACATCCGAGTTTGCCGACCAAAGCCGATACCATGCGGAGAAAATCAATCCCGATTAAATCATCCGGCTGGATATTGACGCCCCGGACCGATCTCAGATACGCTCTCCGATCGAGGATATCCGCTGCTTCAGTGAAGGCAATATCAAGCGACCCAAACATGACGCCGGCACGGACGAGACCAGGAACAAAAAGTGACAACTGTCCTCTGTTCTCTATAAGACCCTCTGAGGGATAATCCAACGCGGCGATTTTATTCGCCATCCAATTGAATGGTGCATCGAACGCTGG
>OCZT010000354.1_pt1 | contig 44782 bp, 40 predicted proteins | sample 1539031 | NCBI WGS metagenome assembly OCZT01 (sample SAMEA3539308, study PRJEB22396) | soil metagenome | biome: tundra; feature: field; material: soil | place: USA | collected 2010-05 | depth 0.15 m
AAAGGATGAGTATTTTCGCCCCTTCAGGGGAGATGTCGCGAAGCGACAGAGGAGTGTCACTTCCAAAACAGAACCATTAATGCCAACTTAACAGAAACAAAAAAGGAACGCGCCATGGCATGTCCCTTTTCAATGAATCCGTTCAATTTCTATTAATAGAATTTATACCTTTTATCAAGAATATTGGCACCCTTGCGGAGAGCATCATAGGCTTCATAGGTACCTCTCATCCGAAAGGTAGTTATCAGCCTGTCGCGCAATAATTTTAGATCTTCACCCGGAGTTGTTGCTATATTATTGGCAACCAGCATATAAACGCCATTGTCGCCTTTTACCGGCCCTTCGATTACTCCCTGTTTAGCAACAGATGCAGCAGCAATCAATGCAGGTTCTGTGCCTGCGCCCGGAACAGTATATGATCTGAAATTTATCTTGGTAGCCTCCTGGACTGTTAACCCCATAGTCCTTGCAATGTCATCGATAGTTTTTCCTGATACACTATTTTTATTAAATTCCGCTGATATAAGTTCAGCTTTTTTGTCTTTTAAAAGAGAGAACCTGATATCATTCTCAATATCTTTTTGAGCAGCAATTCCATCCTCTTGAACCTTGGTACAATATGCTACAACATATTTCTCTCCTACTTCAAAAACTGCCTGTTGACTGTTATCAAGGATTATTTTCCCTTTTTCTGCCTGAAATAAAGCCATAATGAGAGATCTTGGATTGTCAAGTCCGGGTAATGTTTTTTGCTGGGGCGCAACAGAATTAGCAACTCTCTTGTTCAAACCCTTGGTGGCAATTGTTTTACTGAATTTTTCATATGTATCGTTTGTTCCGGCAAACTGACTTGCCTCACTATAAGCTTTCTGGTTGGTTAAAGAGCCGGATGTAATTTTTCTGTCGATGTATCCAATATTATATTTACGGGTATCTTTTGACTGAGCAAGAATTTCAATTATATGAATACCAAAGGTCGATTCGGCTATTTTTATATCTCCTTTTTTTCCTGTAAAACATGCATTATTAAAAGGCAATACCATTTTGCCCTCAGGAAACCAACCAAGATCCCCCCCAATTTTTGCAGAACCCTGATCATCAGAATTCGCCATAGTAAGTGTTTCAAAAGGAGTTCCTGATTTAATTAATTTAATAAGACTGTCAGCTTGATGTTTTGCAACATCTAATGTTCTTGTCTTACCGGTTGATAGTAGTATATGACGAACATGCACAGAATCTGGTCTGTCGCCAACTGCAATCAACTTAGCTAATTTATACGAACCATCCTGAATGTAAGGTCCGAAAACACTTGTTAAATCTTCTTTCTTCACATAATCCTTAAGATTTTCAGGAACACTGCTTAAAGGAATGAAAAAGCCAACATATCTTGAGTCGGCACTGAGATTAATAAATTCGACAGGTTCGGGCGCTGTTGCAAATTCTTCTTTTGTTTTATTAACCCATTGTTCAGTCTGTTTTATATCATCTTCAGAGGGGATAACATCAAATGTCACGTATTCGATATCTCTTAATGCAGTTCTTTTGTAGTTCTCTTTGTGTTTTGCATAGTAAGCCTCGAGATCGCTCTCAAAGATTCTAATCGAAGAATCGGGTACCGCTGCGTAATTTTTAAGAATGTAACTAAAATCTACAGTATTCCCATTAAGATTTTTTTCAAATTCTGCCTGTTTCGAGGTAATAAAAAGTCCTTTGGAAACAAGATTATTGTATTTTGTATTTGTCCGGTCATTTACAATCTCATTTTCAAAGAATAACCAGTATTTTTTTGCTGTTTCATCAACTTCAGTCTGTTTCAGAAAGTTCACCAGAAATGATTTATTAAATGTTCCGGTCTGCTGATCGGTGAATAATTGTTGAACAATCTGATGGGGATTGTTTCCGAGAACCAACTCATCAACCTCTTCAGTGCTGACTCCTAAGCCAAGTTTCTTGTACTGCGGATCCAGAATCTTTTCTCTTACCATCTGCTGCCAGGTCTGTTCTCTTAATGACTCATTAGTTGCTTCATCAACATTCGTTCTTCCTGATAATTTATATATCTCTAAGAGGTTTTGTAATCTTAATTCATAATCCTGATATGAAATATTTTCTCCACCGATCTGGCCGATCTCATAATATTTTTTCTGCTTCTGTCTCTCGCCTCTTCCTCTTCCGAAGAAATCACTGACAACAAACAGGAAAAGTGAAAAACCAATTAATCCCGCAACTAATACTCCCGCTTTCTCGCGTAAAAATTGAAGTGCTGACATCTAATATATTCTTTAATAATTAATAGAAATTTACCTTTTTTAATACAGGCGACAAATATAACAAATTTTCATTAAAACTCTGACCTGCCATTAAATTGTTATTGGTTCTGTAATTGATAGTTTCAGACCAGGGTCAATGGGCCGAATTCATAGAAAAAAAGTCTTTTCCAAAAAACAACTTGAATAGTTAAAAACATAAAAAAAACAAAAATAACATCAAAAAACAGGGGTATGTTGATAAAAAAGTGCAAAAAAAGTTAAGAAACAAGTAAAAAACAGGGTGAATATTAAAAATAGTTTTATTTTTGCAGAAAAAATATTTAAAAAAATGGCAGAACTTAGATTTAGTGCTTTACGAGAAGTATTCAACAGGGGACCTGTTGAAGTTACTACACCGTCGAAAATCGTTTCCGAATACTACGGAGAAAATGTTTTTGATCTTCCTAAAATGGAGCGCTTCCTTTCTAAAGAGGCTTACAAGGTAGTGAAACGTGCAATTGATGAGGGAAAATCCTTAACCCGGCAGGAAGCTGATCAGGTTGCTATGGGGCTCAAAGCATGGGCCACAGGTAAAGGTGCAACTCATTACACTCACTGGTTTCACCCTCTTACTGATGGAACCGCTGAAAAACATGATGGATTTATTGAGATTGTTGAAAATGGACAAGTTGTTGAGAAATTCTCAGGCGAAGTTCTGGTACAGTCTGAACCTGATGCTTCCAGCTTTCCTAGTGGTGGTCTCCGCAATACATTTGAGGCAAGAGGATATACTGCATGGGATGTTTCGTCACCCGTGTTTATCGTAGGTACAACCCTGTGTATACCTACAATATTCGTATCGTGGACAGGTGAAGCTCTTGACTATAAAGCACCTCTTCTAAAGGCCCTGTCCGAACTAGACCGGGCAGCAGTTGATGTCTGCCAGTATTTCGATAAAGATGTTACCAAAGTAATCGCAACACTTGGATGTGAACAGGAATACTTTTTGATTGATGATGCTTTATATTATGCGAGACCTGATATTGTACTGGCTGAAAGAACACTTATGGGCCATCAGTCATCAAAAGATCAGCAGCTTTCCGATCATTATTTTGGTTCTATTTCAGAAAGAGTTATGGCTTTTATTGAAGATTTCGAATGTGAGGCTTATAAACTCGGAATTCCGGTTAAGACACGTCATAATGAAGTGGCTCCAAATCAGTTCGAAAGTGCTCCGATCTTCGAGGAGGTAAACCTCGCAGTTGATCACAACCTGCTGCTGATGGATATTATGAGAAGGGTTGCCCGGAAACATAAATTCAGAGTTTTATTTCACGAAAAACCATTTGCAGGAATTAATGGTTCAGGGAAACACAATAACTGGTCGATGGCTACAAATACCGGGGTCAACCTTTTATCTCCCGGGAAAAATCCAAAAACCAACTTACAGTTTCTTACTTTCCTGGTAAATGTTATCAAAGCTGTAAATGACAGTAATGAAGTTCTCAGAGCATCTGTAATGAACGAATCAAATTCTTACAGACTTGGAGGTCATGAAGCTCCCCCGGCAATAATTTCAGTCTTTCTGGGTACTTACCTGATAAATATGCTTGAGAATATAGCAAGGAAAGTAACAGATAAGAAGATGACACCGGCTCAAAAAACCGAACTTAAACTTGGAATTGGCAAAATACCTGAAATTCTTCTCGATAATACTGACAGAAACAGAACATCTCCTTTCGCTTTTACAGGCAATAAGTTCGAGTTCAGAGCTGTAGGCTCTTCAGCAAATTGCAGTCCTTCAATGATTGTTCTCAATGCTGCAGTTGCTTATCAGTTGACTCAGTTTAAGAAAGATGTGGACGTTATTATTAAAAAGGGAGTAAACAAGGATGAGGCTATTTTCCAGGTATTGAAAAAGTATATTCTCGAATCAGAGAGAGTATTATTTGAAGGTGATAATTATAGCAAGGAATGGCATAAGGAAGCTAAGAAAAGAGGACTGTGTAATCTTACCAGCGTGCCTGAGTCAATCAGCCTGTATCTGACCAAACAATCCAGAGAGGTTCTCGTGGGGTCGGGAGTTTTTACAGATAAAGAGCTTGAAAGCCGCGTTGAGGTTGAGTATGAGAAGTTCGCTAAAAAGGTTCAGATAGAATCAAGAGTACTGGGTGATCTGGCTATTAATCATATTGTTCCTACTGCAATAAAGTACATGACCTCTCTGATCGATAATGTGAAAGGTCTCAAGGAAGTCTTTAATGACATTGAATATGAACGACTTGCAGGTGCGCGTAAAGAAGTAATAATCTCAATTTCTGACCATATATCTTTGATTAAGAAGCTTGTAAATGAGATGGTTGATGAACGCAGAAAAGCTAATATGATCGAGGATAATTATAAAAAAGCAATAGCGTATGAAAGTAAAGTCAAACCATATCTGGATGAGATACGTGGTCATATCGACAAATTAGAACTAGTAGTTGATAATGAAATGTGGCCACTTCCTAAATACAGAGAATTACTTTTCACAAGATAAAGGTTGGTTAGTTTTTTTTATGTTTAGATTAGAAGGATTCCTTTTTTGGGGTCCTTTTTATTTTAGCCTCATTCTCCAATTTTCTTATCCTGCCTTTTTACCTCATCCCCCTGCGCCCTTCTCCCAGTAGAGAAGCGGGTAACTAAATGATTCATATCGTCTTAGCTCCTCCCTCTTGGGGGAGGGGTTGGGGAGAGGTCAAAAAAACAAATGGGGGATGAAGTACTTACGATGGTATAATAATTACTTATCCCCCACGTTAAGTATTATTATCAGATTTCCTTAAATTGATTACTTTTATAGTCAAATTGAAGGCAGAATCATGAGACAATTATTACTATTCCTTATATTATTGATTTTTGTAACGTCGCCGGAGGTTACAGCTCAGAAACGTAAATCCGATAGAGCATATTCTTCCTTCGCTGCCGGTGAATATTATGATGCAATTGATCTGTTCAAAGATGCATATTCCAAAACAAAAAAAGCAGACAAAAACTCACGGACGGAACTGGTATTTATGATTGCCGAATGTTACAGGCTTACTAATGACCCGAAAAATGCTGAGATTTGGTATAAGCTTGCTGTGAAATCGTCATATTCCAAACCTGATGCTCAATTTTGGCTGGCTGAGTCACTTAAAAAGAATGGTAAGTATCCGCTTGCTGTTGATGAATTTAAAAAATATAAACAGATAGCACCCTCAGATGCAAGAGCAGAGCAGGAAATCCGATCCTGTGAGTTAGCTGAAGAATGGATGAGGAATCCTGAAGCATATAAGGTTGATGAACTGAAAGACTTAAACTCAAAAGAATCAGATTTCAGTCCGGCTTACGCACGCGATGATTTTGGGATGATTTATTTTACATCTTCACGCGATGGGGTAGCCGGTAAAAAGACACATGGTGCCACCGGTCAGAATTTCACAGATATTTTCGAAAGCAAGGTTGACAAAAAATCAAAGTGGAGTACACCTGTTCCTGTCGAAGTAATAAACAGTGAATTCGAGGAGGGAACGCCATCATTTTCATCTGATTATAAAGAGCTCTATTTTACCCGTTGTGAAGCAGGGAAACGCGAAAAAAAGGGTTGTATTATCATGTACTCAAAAAGAACCGGTGATAAATGGAGTGATCCAAAGAACATTGGAATCCTGCCGGATTCACTTGTTGCTGCGCATCCTTCAATATCGAAAGATGGCCTGACATTATATTTTGTCTCTGACCTCGCAGGTGGTTTTGGTAAAAAAGATATCTGGAAAGTTACCAGGCTCAGGCCAGGTGATGCATGGTCAAAACCTGTTAATCTTGGTCCTGATATAAATACTTCCGGCGACGAACTCTTTCCTTATATCAGGGAGGACGGGACCTTATATTTCTCTTCCGATGGACTGATCGGGATGGGTGGCCTCGATATTTTCAAGGCAAAACCCCAACCCGATGGCAGTTGGATCGTTCAGAACATGAAACCCCCCATTAACAGCTTCGCTGACGATTTTGGCATTGTATTCGAGAATGAGAATGAAAAGGGTATTTTCAGCTCAACACGGAAGGGAAAGGGGAATGATGACCTGTATTCCTTTGAATTGCCACCGATGAAATTCAATGTTACAGGACTGGTGAAAGACGAAAAAACCGGTACCGCAATAACAGGATCTGTTGTCCAGCTTATTGCAAGTGATGGATCGAACCTTCAGGCCGAAACTGGTACAGGAGGTGATTTTAAATTTTCCCTGAAAGCCGATGTTGACTATATCTTCCTTGCTTCTAAACGGGGTTATCTCAATGGAAAAGAGAAAGAGACAACCAAAGGTCAGGAAAAGAGCCGCGACTTCATGGTAACTATACTGCTAACAGCAACAGACATACCTATTGAGTTACCCAATATTCTCTATGACTTTGATAAGTGGGACCTCAGACCAGAATCAATGGTTTCACTGGATAAACTGGTTGAGACTCTTACTGATAACCCAAATGTCACTATTGAGATCATGTCTCATACCGACACCAGGAATACCGAAGAATATAACCTGATTCTCTCACAAAAACGGGCACAATCAGTTGTCGACTATCTTGTAAGCAAAGGTATTGAACTTGAAAGGCTTTCTGCCAAAGGCTACGGAAAGTCAAGTACGAAAGTTGTTGATGCAGGTATTGTCGCACAATATCCATTCCTGAAGGCAGGGACACAACTTACAGAACAGTTTGTCAATAGCCTTCCTAATGATGAGCAGAAGGAGATTGCACATCAGATAAATCGCAGAACTGAGTTCAAAGTTTTGAGAACAGATTATGAGCCACCAAAGAAATAGTCTATCCTGAATACCGGATTTTCTTAAATGATCTTCTTTAACGGCAAAACACACAAATCTGTTGCTCTATTATTATTATAGTCATGAAAAAGTACCTGTTATTTCTGGTTTTCATTCTGATTACATTTATTAATTCTTCATTTTCTGATCCTCCGGTAAAAGCAATCCGTATTCTGGTAATCACAGGGGGCCACGATTACCAGATCGACGGGTTTAATCAGATGCTTGGAAGCCTGGGGAAGAATATTCAGTACCAGATAGCCGAATTACCAGCTGCATACGATATGTTTCTTCCGGAGAACAGAAGCAAATATGATGTTCTGGTATTTTACCATATGTGGCAGACAATAACAGATGAACAGGCGAGAGTGCTTGCAGATTGTATCTGGCAGGGTAAACCTCTGGTGGCATTGCATCACTCGATATGTGCTTACGATGACTGGCCAGAGTATGTAAACATTATCGGAGGGAGATATTTTCACAAACCCACTATAATAAATGGGAAAGAGTACCCGGCATGTTCATACATTCATGATTTGCACTTCAATGTCAAAATAGTCAGTCCTGACAACCCTGTTACAAAAGGGTTAAGTGATTTTGAAATATTTGATGAAACTTATAAGGGATTTTATGTCGAAGAAGGTGTAACTCCTTTATTAACCACTGATGAACCAAGCAGTACACACATAATTGGTTGGTCAAAGAAGTACGGTAAAGCCCGTATAGTGACTTTGCAAAGCGGACACGATGTACCCACATTTGAAAATCCTAACTTCAGAAAACTTCTGAGTCAGGCTATTGAATGGGTGTATAATAATGGTAAAAAACAGGAGTAATAGCCTTTTTACGTTATCCTTTTTCCTATCTTCGGGGTCTCATTTGACCACTATGACCATCGAATCAAAGTACAGTAAAAGAGGAGTTTCTTCATCAAAAGAAGATGTACATTCTGCAATAAAAAATATAGATAAAGGTCTGTATCCTAAAGCATTTTGTAAAATTGTAGCCGACTTGCTTGGCGGCGACAAGGATTATTGTAACATAATGCATTCTGACGGAGCCGGAACAAAATCATCGCTGGCATATATATACTGGAAAGAAACAGGCGATCTTTCAGTGTGGAAAGGTATAGCTCAGGATGCGATCGTAATGAATCTCGACGATATTATATGTGTGGGTGCTTATGACAATATTCTTTTTTCATCAACAATCGGGCGCAATAAAAACCATATACCAGGAGAGATTATCTCTGCAGTAATAAATGGAGCCGAAGAGGTGCTTGAAGAGCTCAGAGAAATGGGAATTGGCATATGGTCAACCGGAGGGGAAACTGCAGATATGGGCGATCTTGTCAGAACGATTGTCATCGATTCAACGGTTATAGCCAGGTTGAAAAGATCGCAAGTGATCTCAAATCACGCAATAAGGGGCGGAGACATAATAATAGGTCTGTCGTCTTCAGGAAAAACGAGTTATGAGAAAGAGTATAACAGCGGTATGGGAAGTAATGGTCTAACCTCTGCCCGGCACGACCTGTTTGCACCATATCTGGCTTCAAAATACCCCGAAAGCCTTGATACAACTTTACCGTATGACCTTATATATTCAGGCAAATACAGGCTTACAGATCCAATTGATGGTTTAAATACTGATGTCGGTAAACTGGTGCTTTCGCCGACCCGTACTTATGCACCGGTTATTAAAAAGATTATTGAAACCATGCATTCTGAAATACATGGTATGGTGCACTGCTCAGGAGGTGGACAAACAAAAGTCATGCATTTTATTGATAAGATGCATATTGTAAAAGACAACTTATTCTCATTGCCGCCATTATTCCATATGATTCATGAACAATCTGGAACAGCATGGGAAGAGATGTATAAAGTATTTAACATGGGTCACCGGTTTGAGATCTATACTGATCAAAAAAATGCTGCAGAAATTATCAGTATTGCATCGGGATTTAATCTTGAAGCCAGAGTAGTAGGTCATTGCGAAGAATCTGAAAAGAAAAAACTGACAATAAGTTCCGAATTCGGAACATTTGAATTTTAGATTATGAAACCCAAAAATCGTATTTCGGATAACTTAAAATATTCATTCTTAGTTACACAGAGGTATACAGAGAAGAACCAAATCCGGATCACCTGCCGCCTCTTGCCCCATACCTGAAGCTTTTCATATATTTAATTTTCCCCCATTTCTTATTATCTTTGCCCCCTGAAAATTAATTGTACTATGGCAAACAACATGATTCTTGAGAGACTGGAGGGGGTAAAATCTCGGTTTATCGAGGTAGGCGAACTTCTTACGCAACCAGATATTCTCTCGGATATGAAGAAGTACGTCAAATTAAATAAAGAATATAAAGATCTCCTCCCCATAGTCGAGTCATACGAAAGATATAAACTGGCACTCAGTAACATAACCAGCACAAAAGAACTTCTTGCAACCGAAAAGGATGAGGAAATGCGTGATATGGCTAAGGCAGAACTGGATGAGCTCACATCCCATATACCTGAGATGGAAGAGGAAATCAAAATGCTGATAATTCCTGCAGATCCCGAGGATGATAAAAATGCTGTTATGGAGATCAGGGCGGGAACAGGAGGTGATGAGGCTAGTATTTTCGCGGGCGACCTTTTCAGAATGTATAGTAAGTACTTTGAAACAAAAGGATGGAAGATTGATGTAAATAATATGTCAGAGGGAACTGCAGGTGGTTATAAGGAGATTGTTCTTAGTGTCGTTGGTGAAGGTGTATATGGAATAATTAAATATGAATCGGGTGTCCATCGTGTTCAGAGAGTACCTCAAACTGAAACACAGGGTCGTATTCATACATCGGCCGCATCAGTTGTAGTACTTCCGGAGGCCGATGAATTTGATATTGACCTTAGAACCGAAGATATCAGGAAAGATACCTATTGTTCATCGGGACCGGGAGGCCAATCGGTAAATACAACATATTCAGCTATCCGTCTTACACATATTCCGTCAGGTATTGTGGTTACATGTCAGGATGAGAAGTCGCAGCTTAAGAACTATGATAAAGCACTAAAAGAGCTGAGAACCAGGCTATATAATCTTGAATATCAGAAATATCTCGATGAAGTATCTCATCGGAGAAAGACCATGGTATCAACTGGCGACCGTTCTGCAAAAATCAGGACATATAATTATCCTCAGGGAAGAATGACTGATCACAGGATAAACTTTACAAGCTATAATCTGCCTTCAATCCTCGATGGTAATATCCAGGAGGTTCTCGACAAACTGCAGATGGCTGAAAATTCCGAACGATTAAAAGAGAGTAATATCTAACCCCACTGGCAATGGATCACAAAAGATTATTTGAAAACATAGTCAAAAAGCGCTCATTTCTCTGCGTTGGACTCGATTCTGAAATTGAAAAGATCCCATCATTCCTTATGAAGGGGAATAACCCGATATTTGAATTCAATAAACGGATTATTGATGCGACTCAGGAATTTGCAATAGCATATAAACCAAATGTTGCATTTTATGAATGTTATGGAGTCAAAGGATGGACCTCACTTGAATTAACAGTCAGGTACATAAAGGAAAACTATCCTGACATCTTCTTGATTGCAGATGCAAAGCGCGGAGATATAGGGAACACTTCAAAAATGTATGCAAAAGCTTTCCTTGAAAACATGCCTTTTGATGCCATAACAGTTGCTCCCTATATGGGAGAAGATTCTGTGACCCCATTCCTGTCTTACAGCGAAAAATGGGTTGCCCTTCTGGTACTTACCTCTAATAAAGGCGCTGATAATTTTCAGTATCACAATGAGGATGGTATAAAACTCTATGAAAGAGTATTATCTGTTTCACAGAAATGGGGTACAATCAATAATCTTATGTATGTTGTTGGTGCAACACGGGCAGAAATGTTGAAGGGTATACGTAAACTGGTACCAGATCATTTTCTTCTTGTTCCTGGTGTAGGAGCTCAGGGCGGTAGTCTGGCAGAGGTAGCAAAATATGGTCTTAACAGTAAATGCGGACTTCTGGTCAATTCGTCAAGGGGAATAATTTTTGCGGATAACTCAGATAAATTCGATAAAATAGCCGGTGAAAAGGCAAAAGAGATGCAGGTTGAGATGGAAAAATATCTCCATCAGCATAACCTGATTTGAGTATCCCCGAATGAAGCGAAACGAAATGAGGAATCTCACCTTCGTTGAACATTCTTTTGGTCAGTAATTCCTTTTTTCATAAATTTATATTCTCGCTGTTTATTAATTCGTGCTATTATGAAAGAGGAATTTCTTCATTACCTGTGGAAAAACAGCCTATATGATCAGGACAGGCTGTTTGATAACGAAAAGAATAATATTCTCGTTCTGGATCCTGGTGAATATAATCGCGATTCGGGCCCGGATTTTTTCAATGCACGTATTTCTATTGCAGGTACTATCTGGGCGGGAAACGTTGAAATTCATATAAAGTCATCGCATTTCAATATGCATGGTCACCAAAATGACCCGGCATTCAACAATGTTATCCTTCACGTAGTTGCCGATAACGATAAGCGTGTTTTTAATGCGAAAGGGGAAGAGATTCTTTCAACTGAAATATCATTTGATCCCAACTTGTATGAGAAATATACCCTTCTTGTAAATAATCCGTATATAATTGCATGTCAGGAAGAGATTAAGAAACTCGATGAAATACTTGTACACCACTGGCTTAATACGCTAGTAATTGAAAGATTACAGATAAAAACAGAATCAATCCTGAAAATATTTTCTGAAACGGGGAGAGACTGGGAAGAGACATTTTACAGGGTGCTTACACGCTATTTTGGATTCAGGGTTAATACCGAACCCTTTGAGATGCTTGCTACAGCTCTCCCATTCAGGATAATCCGAAAGCATTCTGATAATATATTTCAGATTGAGGCTCTTTTATTTGGAACCGCGGGTTTGCTTGAAACCGGGCTTTTTAAGGAGGCTCTGTCTGATGAATATTACCGCAACCTGATAAAAGAATTCACTGTTCTATCGGCAAAATATTCCCTTCAACCATTACATGGCTGGCTGTGGAAATTCTCAAGATTGAGACCATCAAATTTTCCAACCGTCAGATTATCACAGCTTGCTGCAATGCTTTCAATTGCAGGCGGACTATTCTCAAAGGTACTGGAAGCAGCTGATATAAAAAAGATTAAAGAGTTATTTGAAGTATCTGCATCTGGCTACTGGGATGATCATTTTGTTTTTGGAAAGAAGAGCAGGAATTTTACCAAGAATACCGGATCGCAGGCAGCCGACATCCTGCTGATTAACGCAGTTATACCAATGATATTTGTATATGGCCAGAGCAGGGATTGTCAGGATATTAGCGAAAGAGCCCTTTCTTTCCTTGAAAATGTCACTCCCGAGGAGAATACAATAACATCGGAATGGAAAGCGGCAGGTATTAATGCACACTCGGCATTTTATTCCCAGGCACTTATACAACTCAGAAATGAATATTGCAAAAAAAGAAAATGTCTCGATTGTCGGATAGGAAATAAAATAATCAGTCAGGGTAAGAAATTAAAGAATCGTGAAGAACTCCTTCTGGAGCCCTAAGAAAAGTCGAAAAGAGAAAGTCAAAAGCCGAACCATATAGACTTTACAGACTTTATGGCCTGGTTTTTGACGAAAGGTCGATTTTCTTTGACAAATTATTGAATGATAACACTATTCAACGCAACCTTAACTTTCCTTTTTGAGTCTTTATATTGATGGTGAAACAATAATATTTGCTGTATGGATCTAGTTATAAAAGGAAATATTTCAAGAACTTTTTAAAAAAAAAGTAAATTGTTTGATTATTTACATAAAAAAGCCTTATTTTTGCGTTCCAAAATTGGAGACTCGATCTATATATGGAGTAGTAATATTTTAATCAGAGATATGTATTTAACAACAGAAAAAAAGCAGGAGTTTTTCAAAACCTTTGGAACATCTGAAGTCGATACCGGTACTGCAGAAGGCCAGATTGCGCTATTCTCATACAGGATCAATCATCTTACCGAACATCTTAAGAAGAACAAAAAAGATTTCAGTACCCAGCAGGCGCTTATCAAACTTGTTGGGAAAAGAAGAAGGTTGTTAGACTACCTTAAAATTAAAGATATCGGGCGGTATCGCGAAATCATAAAAGCGTTGAAATTACGTAAATAGAGAAAAAAAGGCAATTCAAAATTGCCTTTTTTCATACTATTTAGATTATTTTGTAATTTCAATTATCATAAATTATACCTACAATGTTCAAAGTAAAAGAGAAGATTATTGATCTCGGCGACGGGAGGATAATAACACTTGAAACTGGCAGAATGGCCAGGCAGGCCAACGGTTCTGTTTTGTTAAAAATGGGGAAGACAATGCTGCTGGCTACAGTAGTATCAGCGCAGGAGGCAAAGGAAGACACAGACTTCATGCCGCTATCGGTCGAGTATAAAGAAAAATATGCTTCATCAGGACGGTTTCCCGGTGGATTCATGAAAAGAGAAGCCAGAGCTTCGGATTATGAGATACTTATTTCAAGAATGGTTGACAGAGCATTAAGACCTCTGTTTCCTGACGATTTTCACGCTGAAACTTTTGTTACTATTAGTCTTATATCGGCAGATATGGACATAATTCCCGATGCACTGGCAGGTCTGGCCGCATCAGCTGCACTGGCAGTTTCTGATATACCATTCAACGGACCTATGTCGGAAGTAAGGGTTGCAAGGGTAGATAAGAAGTTTATTGTAAATCCGACTGCCACTCAGCTCAGAGAAGCTGATATCGACATGATGGTTGGTGCAACTTATGATAATATCCTTATGGTTGAGGGTGAAATGAAAGAAGTTTCAGAAGAAGAAATGATTGAAGCTCTTAAGATCGCACATGATGCCATTAAACTTCACTGCAAGGCACAAATGGAATTTGCACAGGAATTAGGGACCACTGTTAAGAGGGTATATTGCCACGAAGTAAACGATGAAGAGCTCAGAAAAAAAGTCTGGGACGAAACTTATACGAAATGTTACGAGGCTGCCAAATCATCAACAGCAGATAAACATAAACGAATCGATACTTTCGAAGCTATTGTAACAGAATTTCTGGGTCAGTATAATGAAGGGAACCCTGTAAATGAGGCACTGGTAAAAAAATATTACCACGATGTATTGAAAGAGGCATCCAGAAGACTGGTCCTCGATGATAATATTCGTCTCGACGGAAGAAGACCCGATGAGATCAGGCAGATAATATGCGAAATAGATACACTTCCGGCCACGCATGGTTCAGCTCTGTTTACCAGAGGTGAAACCCAGTCGCTGACAACAGTCACATTGGGCACAAAATTAGATGAAAAGATTATCGATGATGTATTGAATAAGGGGACTGAAAAGTTCACGCTCCACTATAATTTCCCGCCATTTGCTACAGGAGAAGCTAAAGCTGCCCGAGGATTAAGCAGAAGGGAAATCGGTCATGGTAATCTTGCCCACAGGGCCCTTAAGAATATGATGCCATCTGATGATGAAAATCCATATGCGATCAGGGTTGTTTCTGATATACTTGAATCTAATGGTTCTTCATCAATGGCTACAGTTTGTGCCGGAACACTCGCTCTGATGGATGCCGGTATTAAGTTACGGAAACCTGTATCAGGAATTGCAATGGGGCTCATTACTGATAAAGAGACAAAGAAATATGCAGTTCTTTCTGATATACTTGGTGATGAAGATCATCTTGGCGATATGGACTTTAAGGTTACAGGTACACGAGATGGTATCACTGCTACTCAGATGGATATTAAAGTTGAGGGCCTTTCATTTGAGATACTTACAAAGGCTCTCAATCAGGCCAAAGCCGGAAGAATACATATCCTGGATATCATGAGCCAGACTATTGCAGAACCACGTCCGGAACTTAAACCTCATGCTCCGAGGATTGAAATGCTTACCATTCCTAAAGAACTGATAGGCGCATTGATTGGACCTGGCGGAAAAGTAATTCAGGAGATACAGCGTGTTACCGGCGCTACAATAATTGTAGAAGAGATTGAAGGTCATGGGGATGTCAATATCTTTGGTGAGAACGCTGAAGTTATAACTGCAGCGCTTGACTGGGTGAAAAAAATTGTTACTGTTCCGGAAATAGGACAAGTCTATAGGGGGAAAGTTAAAACAATAGTCCAGTTTGGGGCATTTGTAGAGATCCTTCCAAATAAAGACGGGCTCGTTCATATATCTGAACTCGAGTGGAGAAAGGTCAATAAAGTTGAAGATGTACTGAAAGAAGGACAAGAGATTGAGGTTAAAATAATTGACATTGATCCTAAAACGGGGAAAATCAAGTTATCAAGGAAAGAGCTTCTCCCTCGTCCCCCCAGGCCGGAGAATGAGAAAAGAAATCCTGAAGAAAATCAGAATAAGTAACAAGAGCCGGCTTTTAAAAGCCGGCTTTCTTATTGTTGTTTCGTTTCCAATTTATAAATTTGATTAATTGAAATAACAATAGTACTCAGGGATGAAGATCAAGTACAACTATGTAGTTATAGAAGGGAATATCGGTGCGGGGAAAACTACCCTGGCCAGCAGAATAGCAGATCAGTTCAATGCACATCTGATTCTTGAACATTTTTCCGACAACCCTTTCCTGCCGAAATTCTATGACGACCCCGAAAAATACTCTTTTCCTCTTGAACTTTCATTTCTGGCAGGCAGATACAAGCAACTTAAAGAAGAACTGGTTCCTCAGGATCTCTTCAAGTCTTTTTCTGTTGCTGATTATTACTTTATGAAATCGCTGGTGTTTGCCGCTTCAACACTTAAAGGAGATGAGTTTAAACTGTACAGGCAGATATTCTATATTATCTACGGCTCTGTTCCCAAACCTGATATCTATATCTACCTCCATCTTAATCCTGAAAGATTATTGGAGAATATTGAAAAAAGAGGACGCAACTATGAGAAATCAATAACTAAAGATTACCTCCGGAAGATACAGAATAGTTATTTTTCTTTTTTTAAACAAAACCCGGAGAACAAATATCTTGTTATCGATGTTAATGATATAGATTTTGTTGCAAATGAAAGTCATTATTCAAAAGTAATAGACACAATTTTTTTTGACGAATATCCTGTTGGATTGAATAAAGTTATTTTGTAATTTTTTCTTATGAATATAACTGTTGTAATCAATGTCAGAAATTATCTCATCAAAGTGATTAAAACGTGTGAATGGTGTAACATATTCCAAAAATTATGTAACATTTATTGTTTTAAATGGAATCACCTTTGTTGAGCAATTATCTGTTTTAAGTATAATAAAAGTTAGGTGGTAATGTAGACAATTCCCGGATAAAACGGTTGATTTTTACAAAATGAGTTTAAAAACATATAGATAAATTTACTTGTAAGGAGAATAGCCAAAATTAAGGGTGATATTTCTATTAAACATCGTAATAGCTTGTGTAGCTATGAATTATAAAAATACTTTTAATCATTGCAAATGGTTATATTATTTTGTATAATTTGCTTAAAATGTGACTATTTTATTGTAAATTTGCGTTTAAGTTAAATCTTTTTAGTTAATAGTTAATTAAAAACTGTAAAACAAGGAATCATTAACAAATAACACTTTTAAACTATGAAAAAATTCAGAAGCTATTTTATCCTTATCCTGGCCGCAGCTGTTATGACAAGTTGTAGCGGTTTGAATAAGATGAAGAAAAACTCCAACTTAGTTAAGTATGAGGTTACTCCAAAAGTTCTTGAAACGCATGCTGGTGTGGTTACTATTACAATTAAAGGCACCTACCCTGCCAAGTACTTTGATAAGAAAACAACTGTTACAGCTACTCCTGTTCTCACATATACCGGTGGCGAAACTGCTTTTGATAAAGTTCAGGTTCTTCAGGGAGAAAGTGTTCAGGCTAATAATAAGGTAGTCACCGCAACTGGTGGAGATTTTACATATACCGGTACTATTCCTTACAAGGATGCAATGAAAATATCAGAATTGGTACTAAAAGTTAAAGCTGTCAGAGGCAAAAAAAGTCTTGATTTTGACCAGGTTAAAATTGCCGATGGTGTAATTGCAACCTCAACATTAGTTGATAAAGATGCCAGAACAATTAAAATGAAAGATAATTATCTCAGAGTTAATCCGGAGAATAAAATAGCCGATATTCATTATGATATAAATAAAGCAGAGATAAATAGCAAAGAACTTAAAGCAGAAGACATCGCTCTGCTTAAAGCATACATAAAATCTGTAAGCGCTGATTCCAGTCGTAAATTAAAATCTACTGAAGTAAGTTCATACGCATCTCCTGATGGATCTATGAAGATTAATACACCTTTATCAGAAAAGAGAGGTAAAACAGCTGACAAATTCATTAAGAAGGAATTTGTTAAAATTGATGCTGCAAAAGCCGATGGTTTCTTCTCAGAAAAAACAACCCCGGAAGATTGGGACGGATTTAAATCAGAAGTAGAAAATTCAACTATCCAGGATAAAGACCTTATTCTTCGCGTTCTTTCAATGTACTCTGACCCCGAAGTTCGTAATAAAGAGATTAAAAACATGAGCGCAGCATTTGAAAAACTTAAAACAGAAATCCTTCCCAAACTGAGAAGATCAAAATTGGCTGTGAATGTTGATATCGTTGGTCGTACTGATGAGCAAATCCTTTCACAGATGAGATTAGATCCAAAAGAGTTGGGTCTTGAGGAAATGCTTCATGCAGGTGCCCTTAGCACCGATCCTAACGAACAACTTAAGTTTTATCAGGCTACCGCAGAAAAATTCCCAAAATGTATCCGTGCCAAGAATAATATGGGTTGCACTTATATGACTTTAGGGAAAACAGATGAAGCAGTTGCTGAATTCGAAAAAGCAAAAGCTATTGAAAATAATGACGTGGTTAAAAATAACCTTGGTTTTGGAGCACTGGTAAAAGGTGATGTAGCTAAAGCTGAAGAGTATTTCAATTCAATGACAGCAGCAACTCCTGAGTCAAAATATGGTCTTGGAGTTATTGCAATAACAAAAGGAGAATATGACAAAGCAGTTAATTACTTTGGCACTGAACCCAGCTTCAACCTTGCTCTTGCTCAGTATCTGAAGGGTGATGCTAACAAAGCAAAAGGAACACTTGATGGTATGAAGGACCTAAACAAAAACGGGAAGCCTTCCTATCTGAAAGCTGTTATCGGAGCTCGTCTGGATGACAAGAATTATATGCTAAGCGGACTTCATGAAGCTATCGGATTTAAAGCTGACTGGAAAACTTATGCAAAGACAGACCTTGAGTTTGCCAAGTTCTTCGCTGATGATACTTTCAAATCGACAGTTCAATAAAAATTATCCATAATCTAAAAAGACTGCTCTCAACCGGGCAGCCTTTTTTTATTCAATTCCCACAACACTATCCCTACGCTTATAGAAATATTAAATGAGTGCTTTGTTCCGAATTGCGGAATTTCAACACAAAGATCACATATATTTAAGATCTCCTGATCTACACCATTTACTTCATTGCCAAATACAAGAGCATATTTCCGGTCAGCATCAACTTGTAAATTCTGCAACTCTATTGATCCCTCAACCTGCTCAACAGCAATAATTTTATAGCCCTTCTCTTTAAGCTCATATAGAGCTGCTGATGTTTCAGAAAAATATTTCCAAGCTACCGATTCCGTTGCCCCCAGAGCAGTTTTTTGAATCTCTCTGTGAGGTGGCCTGGATGTTATTCCGCATAAGTATATTGCTTCCGTCAGGAAAGCGTCTGCAGTTCTGAAAATTGATCCGACGTTGCTCTGACTCCTTACATTATCGAGGACTATTGTAAATGGGGCTTTTTCAGTTTTCCTGAACTGTTCAATGGTCTTTCTGTCTAGTTCCCGCGTGAGAAGTTTACGCATTCTTTTTTATGCGAAAATAACTAATTAATCTCTTAAATGTTGTTATTTTGTGATCAGTGAATTTCAGGAATAAGGGTAAGGTATTAATTTTAACTTTCGTAAAATGAATGTTCATGAATTTCAGGGTAAGTCTTTACTGAAAGCTTACAATGTTGACATTCAGGAAGGCTTTGTTGCAGAAACTCCTGAGCAGGCAGTTACTATTGCCGAACAATTACATGAAAAACTAGGTTCTGAGTTTTTCGTAGTAAAAGCACAGATTCATGCCGGAGGAAGAGGCAAAGGGGGAGGTGTAAAACTCGCAAAATCTGTCGGAGAAGTTGGTAAACTTGCGAACCAGATGCTGGGAATGCAGCTGGTTACTCCACAGACAGGCCCTGAAGGGAAAAAAGTAAACAAAGTTCTTATTGCACAGGACGTTTATTACAAAGGGGAATCGGAACCGGAAGAATTTTACATCAGTCTTCTTCTGAACAGAGATAAAGGAAGATATATAGTTGTATATTCTCCTGAAGGTGGCATGTCTATTGAGGAAGTTGCCGAAAAATCTCCTGATCTTATCTTTACTGAAGAGATTGACCCTGGAATTGGACTCCAGCCATTTCAGACTCGCAGTATCGCTTTTAAGCTGGGATTGTCCGGAAGCGCTTTTAAAAACATGCTGAAGTTTCTTGCAGGTATTTACGAGACTTTCATAGGCTGTGATTCTCAATTACTTGAGATAAACCCGGTATTAAAGACCAGCGATAACAGAATATTGGCAGTCGACTGCAAACTGGTTCTTGATGATAACGCGTTATACCGTCATACAGATCTGCTAGCCATGAGAGACTTAAATGAAGAGGATCCTATCGATGTTGAGGCAGGGAAGCATAATCTGAATTTTGTAAAACTCGATGGCAATGTGGGTTGTATGGTCAACGGAGCAGGATTGGCAATGGCAACTATGGATATTATAAAGCTTTCGGGCGGATCGCCGGCAAATTTTCTGGATGTCGGAGGCGGCGCTAATCCAAAGACTGTTGAAGCAGGCTTCCGTATTATTCTTAAAGACCCTGCTGTTAAAGCAATACTGATTAATATCTTCGGTGGAATTGTTAGATGTGACAGAGTAGCCAATGGTGTTGTTGAGGCCTATAAATCGATCGGAGAAATAAGAGTTCCTGTAATAGTAAGACTACAGGGAACAAATGCTGAAGAAGCTAAAAAGATAATTGATAATTCAGGGCTTGCAGTATATTCAGCCATCTCTTTCAGGGAAGCAGCTGAGCTGGTATCAAAGATTTTAAACTAAAAAAACGAGTAGAAAGAGCCCTGGTAATGAAATTTAGTAAATCGCGTCTTGTCTTTTTATTGAAAATCTTTTCTGTTGTTTTTTTGATCTTAATTTCAGTCTGGTTTTTTATTAAGAAAGAAAAAAAGAAACCTATATCAGCTTTCTTCAGTACCCGGTGTTTAGATTACAAACAAAAGGATTTCAGCCGAAAGTTGAACGATAGGATTGTAGACTATTCAACTGCCGCGAAATTAAAAGGAATAGGTATCTGCAAAGATGAAAATGAACTGAAGAGAAGAATTTCGGAAGGGAAACTGGTAAAAGTTAATAGCGGGAATAGCTATGTAGTTGAAAAAATGATATTCAGTTACCCGTGTGTTACCGGAGACAGCAAGATCCTGCTCGATGAGATTGCCACAAGGTTCAGGGAGAAATCTTCCCAGAAGGGATTAAATGGGGTAAGATTTTTCATTACATCAATGACAAGGAAAAAAGATAACGTAAAGAGTCTGCGAAGATACAATGGGAATGCATCTGCAAACAGCCCGCACCTTTATGGCAACGCTTTCGATATAAGTTATAAAAGGTTTATTGCCAGAAAATGGATTTTGACGAATTGTGATAAGAAATTCTTAAAAGAGGCTCTTGCTGAGGTCATCTGGCAATTGCGAGCAGAAAATAAGTGCTGGGCTACATACGAGAAAGTACAGAATTGTTTTCATGTTGTCTCTCGTTAAGTATGTAACTATATCATTCTTTATTTCTTATGCGATTCGTCGCAATAAGGTTTATTCCCCGATTTTCCACACATGCAAAGCCTGACCTCACATGGAGATTCTTCCTTATTCCTCTGTAAATCTTTCAGCAAAAAATTCCCGCTAATTTTCAACGGTCCGAAATCTATAACTTCGATTATTGCCTGCGATTTGTTTTCTTTATTTTCTTCCATACGGGAAATATTAACCAATAAAACCGGCTTTCCTGTGTTGTCCGTCGCAGAATGGCATATGGTCGCTTACTCCACACCGGCATATTGAGATCATACTATCATGAACTTCTTTTTTGTTACCGTTATATAGTAGAGTAAAATTGCCCTTAAGCACGATAGGTCCGTCAGCCATAATCTTTACCGAAACGGGTTGTTCATTCGAATCCGTGTCTTTAGAATTCATAAGTTCAGGTCGCCTGAAGTTAATATGATTTAGCTGATCATTACCAACAGAAACATTTTTTTCTTCATCATTCCATTTCCAGGCAAGAGCTTCAGTCGGGCATAAATTTACAACCTCAATAATTTTTTCTGTTGTGGAACCGTTCATGTCAACCCAGGGTCTCCTGCTCGGATCGAAAACTTCAAGAAGTTCCCTGTAGCAGTAGGAAGCATGAATGCAAGCCGATGGTTTCCAATAAACAGTTATATCTTCGTTTTTATACTTTCTGCCTCCTGAAAATTGGTTTTCATTTCTTTCCATTACCGCTAAATATTTATTCTTTGATTATTAACCTAAATTCTGACAGGCTAAATTTATATACACCTTGAAATCCAGAATCTATACCCTATAATCAGAGCAAAGGAAAATATCTAATACCAGACTGCAATTTAGCATTTTTTATATATATTCAGATTGAAGTGACGGTACGAATATTTATATTTGTGATATATCGTATATTAAAAGAGCAAATTTAATTTATTTAGCTGCGGGATAAAAATACGGCGTTAAAAATTCATTGGGCAGTAAATTATGATTAGCAAAGGTTGGTTTTGGGCGTTGACTGTGATTTTATCACAACCATTAAGTCATTTAATTCTGACTCTTCTGGCCTTGCTGTTGATCATTTGCACAATAATACTTTATTTCTCTCTCAAACTTAAAAAGGTTAACCTGGAGTTGGTGGAAAGAAACAAACAGATTTCAGACATCAATACCAATTTGAAGAAATCAAATGAAGAACTGGCAATCCAAAAGGAACTGATAACAAAAAAGCATTTTGAGTCTGATAAGTTCTATGAGATGCTGGTTCAGTCAGCTAATGACGGTATCTCTTTTTACGACAGAGACTGGAAATTAAGATTCTCTAATTCTGCTTTCTATTCAATGATTGGTTATGACAGGGAATCTTATAATGCTTTAAATCCGCCCGATCTGATCCATCCGGAAGATCAGGATTACCAGCTTCGGAGAGAGCAGTCACTGGTAAATAATGGATTCTTTGAAACCGAATTAAGACTCAGACATAAAACAGGGCATTATATGAACCTGTCAACAAGGTCTGTTACAGTCAGAAGTGATACAGGAGAAGTGCTGGGGGCACTTACAATATCACGTGATATTACCAGGTTGAAACAGGTTCATGAAGACCTGATTAAAGCAAATATAGGGGCGGAAGCGAGTAACAGGTTGAAATCTAACTTCCTCGCAAATATATCACACGAAATCCGCACTCCTCTGAATAGCGTTGTTGGATTTTCAAACCTTCTTCTTTCAAATAATTTATCTGATGAGGTTAAAGAGGAATACATTGAACATATTAACCACAACAGCGAAAAATTACTTCAGATAATTGGCGATATTATTGATTTGTCAAGGCTTGAAAGCTCCCAGATTGAAATTACTTATGAAGAGGCTTCCCTCAGTACAATTGTCAATGAAATAATCGAAGAAGCCAGGCAGGTAATAAGACGAAATGAAAAACCTATAATCCTCAGTGTTAAAAATTACTTTGAGGATGTTGGTGATCTTATATTCACAGACAGAATATGGCTTAAAAGAGTATTAAATCACCTCATGGATAACGCAGTTAAATTTACTCTTGAAGGTTCAGTTGAATTCTCGTATTTGTTAGAAAATCAGAATATTGTTTTCAAAATCACAGATACAGGGATCGGGATAAACAGAGAGAATCTGGGACATATTTTTGAAGAATTCAGGCAGGAATTTGACGGTCATCATCGCCCGTTTGAAGGACTTGGAATAGGACTTACCCTCGCAAAAGAGGTTATAGAGAGAATGGGAGGGAAAATCTTTGTTCAGTCTGAAAAAGGAGTGGGTTCCGAATTCAGTTTTTCAATTCCTTACAGACCAGCCGGCAGCACAAAGACTAAAGTGGCCCCTCCGATTAGCGAACAGGTTTTGAAACCAATTGACTGGAGTTCAAAAAAATGTCTTCTTGTCGACGATAATAAAGATGTACTGATCTACCTTAACCGTATACTTATAGATACCGGAGTAACAATTGTCACAGCCAGGTCGGGTTTCGAAGCTATAGAGATAATAAAGACAACCCCTGATATTGATGTTGTACTACTCGATATGCAGATGCCTGAGATGAATGGCATAGAAGCAGCCAAGGAAATCAGAAAAATCCGAAAGGATATACCGATCATTGCCCAGACTGCTTTTATTTTTGAAGATGATAAAGATATTATTCTGGAAGCCGGATGTGATGCCTGCCTTATCAAACCAATCAGAAGGGAACATCTGTTGACAGTAATGTCAAGTTTTGTCAAATCGAACTGAATTCTCCCATTTATTCTTACTTTGCATTCTGCTTTAACAGATGACAAATAACCGGTTTGCTGATATTATTTTGCCCCTGGCAGTAAAGGGAAGATTCACATACAGGATCCCTGATAATATTGCTGGAAATGTAAGACCCGGAGTGATGGTTACCGTACAGTTTGGCGGACGAAAACTCTATTCAGGAATTGTCTGTAACATTCATGACAAAACACCCGGTATAAAAAACATCAAGTCTGTAATTAATGTGATCGAGGGTACTCCTCTTATAAATGAGTCACAACTAAAATTATGGCATTGGATATCAGAGTATTATTTATGCAGCGAAGGGGAAGTGATGAAGGCTGCAATACCAAGCGAAATAAGTCTGAATAATTTTAAACCGCGACTTGAAACATTTATTAAATTCTCCGGAAAGTTTACTGAAGATGAGTTAAATGAAATTCTCGATAAACTTAAAAAAGCACCAAAGCAACAGGATATTCTTTCAGCTTATATCAGGCTCACAGGCTATAAGACAGGAACAGAGGTTTTCCCTGTAAGCAAATCATCCCTTTTATCCGAATCACATTCATCGGCAGGTATATTAGAGGCACTTATTGATAAGGGCATACTTACATCAGTATCTCAACCGGTTTCCAGAATTTCTGAAACTAACGGTTATAGAGAACCAATAAAACAACTTAGTGAAGCACAGACGACGGCTTTTAGATCTATTAAATCCCAACTCCTGGAAAAAGATATTGTACTTCTGCATGGAGTCACTTCGAGCGGGAAAACTGAAATATATATTCACTTAATAGAAGAACAACTAAAGAAGGGGAAACAGGTTCTTTATATGCTCCCCGAAATAGCGCTTACAACTCAGATCATTCTCAGGCTAAAAAAACATTTTGGTGCAGTGACAGGAGTCTACCACTCAAGGTTCAGTGATCCGGAAAAGGTCGAAATATGGAAAAGAATTGCAGAAAATGATCCTTTAAACAGTTACAGGCTGATTCTCGGGGTAAGATCTTCTCTTTTTCTTCCCTTCTCCGACCTGGGACTGATTATTGTGGATGAAGAACATGACGGGTCTTATAAACAACATGACCCGGCACCCCGATATCATGCCCGGGATTCTGCAATTATGCTTGCTTCTATGCATAAAGCTAAAACTATACTGGGCTCTGCTTCTCCGTCAGTTGAAAGTTATAATAACGCTGTAAATGGTAAATATGGTCTCACAGGATTAAAAGAGAGATTTGGGCTTATTAAACTGCCTATGATCATCCTTGCCAATACACGGGAGGCATACAGGAAGAAACTGATGGTTTCCCATTTTACTCCTGAATTGCTTCAGGCAATGGATGATGCATTGGGCAAAGAGGAACAGATAATCCTATTCCAGAACAGGAGAGGCTTTTCACCCTATATCGAATGTTCAGAGTGCGGGTGGATACCTGTCTGTATACAATGTGCTGTAAACCTGACATATCATAAGGGAATCGGTAAGCTTGTATGCCATTACTGTGGATATACAACCAATATGCCATCAAAATGTGACAACTGTCATTCTACGGAAATGGTGACAAGGGGATTTGGGACAGAAAAAATTGAAGATGAAATAAAAATAGTATTTCCGGCAGCCAGAGTTGCAAGGATGGATCAGGATACCACAAGAAACAAAAACTCTTTTAACAAATTAATCAGGGCTTTTGAAGATAGATGGATCGATATTCTTATCGGGACACAAATGATTTCGAAAGGTCTTGATTTTGAGAATCTTACAGTTGTTGGAATATTGAATGCCGACAACCTTTTAAACTATCCTGATTTCAGGGCCCATGAACGCAGTTTTCAGCTTATGGAACAGGTTAGCGGAAGGGCAGGGAGAAGACAGAAGCAGGGTAAAGTAGTGATCCAGACATCAGATCCTGAAAATAAAATAATAAGACTTGTACTACGGCACGATTATGTAAGCATGTTCAGAATGCAGTATGAGGAAAGAATGACTTTCAACTATCCTCCTTTCTGTCGGATGGTTAAGATAAGTATTAAGCACAAGGACCGGTCACAATTAAACCATTTCTCAGATATTTTGGGACGCGATCTCAAAGAGATATTCGGTAAAAGGGTATTAGGACCTGAATCACCTGTTATTGCGCAGGTTCAATTGTGGTATATCAAAACCATACTCATAAAGATTGAACGGGGGAAACCTCCTGTAAAAGCCAAACAACTTATTATTGAGGCAATTGTCAGGCTCGAAAAAGAAACAGGTGCCTCGTCGCTAAAGATTGCTGTAGATGTGGATCCGTATTGATACAGGCAAAAGGCAAACGGTAAAAGGAATAATGGACGAAGGGGAGAATGGGAGAGTGGGAGTAAGGGGGATTTGACTGCATGAGACTCCGTGAAACTCTGTGTAACTCGTTGTTAAAAAGACAAAAGATAAAAGGAAAAAGACAAAAGTTGAGGAAGAAAGATGTTAATTTTGAACTCATATATATCTTAACATGAAAATCGAAGTATCAAACGGTGAGATAATTGATAAGCTTACTATTATCCAGATAAAGCTTGAAAGGATCAAAGACAAGGTTAAGAGTGGAAATCTTCAGAAAGAATACAATGAACTTTCTAAAGTTTCATCCTCTATCATTGGCAATTCAGATCCCTTATATAAATCGTTGTATGAGGCAAATTGTGAACTATGGGATATTGAGGACCATATCCGTGATCTTGAGAGAAAGAAGGACTTTGGAAATGATTTTATTTCAACTGCAAGAGCTGTATATATTAAAAACGACAAGAGATCGGAACTGAAAAGAGAAATCAATATTAAAACCTCTTCGGGACTAATCGAGGAAAAATCCTACGAAAAATACTGAAATGCGTCTGCTGGTTATCAGAACTTCGGCTATGGGTGATGTTGCTCTCACCACTCCTGTTTTAAGAGGAATGCGAGAGCAATATCCTGAAGTTGAACTAGTGCTGCTCACAAGAGCTACTTACAAACCATTTTTTTCTTCTATTCCCGGACTCGAACTTTTCTTCCCCGATTTAAAAAAGAGGCACAAAGGGTTTCCCGGATTGATACGACTCTTTAAAGACATCAACAGACAATCTGAAATTGATTATGTAATTGATCTTCACGATGTATTAAGATCTAAGATTTTACGGTTTTTCTTCAGATTTATCGGAGTCCCGGCAGCTGTAATAGATAAAGGAAGAAGCGAAAAGAAATCACTTATTACCGGGAAGAAAAAAATACGGTTGAAACATTCGGTGGAAAGGTATTGTGATGTTTTTGCCAAAGCGGGTTATCATGTAATTCCGTCGGGAGATAAATGGATAGTACCCTCTCCTGACATACTTTTAAAGGAAAGATTTTTATCGGAAATGCAAGGTGCATTGAACATTGGAGTTGCACCTTATGCAAAACACAAACTGAAAATGTGGCCGGAAATTAATATGATCCGGCTACTCGGACTGATATCAGATAATTATAAATGCAGATTCTGGCTATTTGGCGGAAATGAAGATTCTGAAAAGTTGACCACTTTGCAATCAAAGATACCAGGTTCTACTAACCTTTCCGGCAAGCTTAGTCTTGATGAAGAGCTGGTTTTCATGAGCAAGATTGACCTGATGATTGCGATGGATTCTTCCAATATGCATATGGCAGCTCTGGTAGGGACAAAAGTAATCTCTATCTGGGGAGGCACCGATCCTTTCGGTGGTTTTTCGGCATGGATGCAGCCTGATAACTTTTCGATCCGTATCGCGGTTGAGGAGCTGACTTGCCGGCCATGCACTATTTATGGGAAAGGAGAATGCAAAAGAGGGGATTTTGCATGTATGAACTGGTTGACTCCTGAATTAGTATTTGAGAAAATTGAAAAACTTATACTTACTGAGAAACGATAATTATTATTAACTTGAATTCTTCCCTCCTTTTGAAGGAGGGGTGGCTGAGTGTAAGCGAAGACGGGGTGGTTGATTATTAAATTTTATTTCTAATGAACTCAGATAATCATCTTTTTAATCGAAAGTCGCTGGGAAAATACCGTACAACTTTAAGAAAGAATCTTACCTCAGCCGAAGCTTCACTCTGGAACCTTCTAAAGCACAGACAAGTATCCGGACATAAATTCAGAAGACAGCATAGTATAGGAAACTATATTGTTGATTTTTGTTGCCCACAGGAAATGTTAATTATTGAACTAGACGGAAACATTCATGGGGAATACGATCAGATTGTGAAAGATGAGATCAGAGATAATTATTTAAAGAAACTAGGATTTACAGTTTTAAGATTTGAAAATAAACATGTATTTCAGGATCCGGAATTGGTAATAAATGAAATAAGAAAGTGTTTTCCTGAAAAACAATAAATACCATTCATATCAAATCAACCACCCCGTCACTCCTTCGTCGTGCCACCCCTCCTTCAAAAGGAGGGGAGAGTTTGTATATTATCTTTTCTCTCCTCGTAAAAAAAACAACCACCCCATTACTCATTCGTCGTGCCACCCCTTCTTCAAAAGGAGGGGAGATTTCTTTTAGTATATATTCATATATTTATAATAAAATATTTTCAATATGAATTTTGAAGATCAGTCAGACAAAGGAATTGGAAAATTTACTTCCGGAACATCGAAAAGGAGATTTATTGTCGGATTAATTGTTTTAGCAGTTGTACTTACAGGAGTCTTCATTCAGGAACATAGTAAGCGATCGGGAAAAGATCCCGTAGATCTGGTAAATCCATTGATGGGGACAGACTCGGAATATAAATTGTCGAATGGTAATACTTATCCTGCAATAGCTTTGCCCTGGGGAATGAATTTCTGGACTCCTCAGACCAGGAATATGGGTAATGGCTGGAGCTATACTTACAATGATAATAAAATTATGGGTATAAAGCAGACCCATCAGCCAAGTCCCTGGATCAACGATTATGCAGCTTTTTCTTTAATGGCAATGACAGGCAAAATACGAATCGGTGAAAATGAAAGAGCTTCGTGGTTCTCGCATAAGGCAGAGGTGGCAAAACCTTATTATTATAGTGTCTACCTGGCTGATTATGATGTTACAGCTGAGGTGACTCCAACTGAAAGGGCAGCTATATTCCGGTTTACTTTTCCTGAAAATGATTCTTCATATATTTTATTGGATGGCTTTAACATGGGATCAATGGTGAAAATAATTCCTTCAGAGCGAAAAGTCATCGGTTATTGCCGTAACAATCACGGAGGAGTACCTGCAAATTTTCATAATTACTTTGTAGCGGTTTTTGACCATGATTTCGCTTCAACGCATACATGGCATGGTGATACATTAAATCTGAATGGTCTTGAGGAAGAAGGTGATCATGCCGGAGCTGTTCTGGGGTTTAAAACCAAAAAAGGAGAGAAAATTAATGTTCGGATTGCTTCGTCTTTCATAAGTCAGGAACAGGCTTTACTAAATCTTACCCACGAAACCGGCACCAAAGATTTTGAAACAATAAAAAAAGAGGGAAAGGAATCCTGGAATAAACAACTGGGACGGATAAATGTTGACGGAGGTAGTCCTGATCAGCAACGAACATTCTATTCCTGCCTTTACAGGATGATATTATTTCCCCGACAGTTCTTCGAGATTAATGAGAAGAATGAAATTGTACATTACAGTCCATATAACGGAGAAGTTCTTCCGGGTTACATGTATACTGATAACGGATTCTGGGATACGTTTAGGGCGGTTTTCCCGTTTTTTACTCTTATGTATCCTGATGTCGACAGCAAGATAATGGAGGGTCTGGTTAATGCTTACAAAGAGAGTGGATGGCTTCCGGAGTGGGCAAGTCCGGGTCACCGTGATTGTATGATAGGCTCCAATTCGGCATCATTAATTGCTGATTCATATAATAAAGGCATAAGGGGCTATGATATTGAAACACTTTATCAGGCTATAATTAAGAATACAATGGGCCCCGGACCTGTATCATCAGTTGGACGACTGGGTGCAGATTATTATAATAATCTTGGTTATGTGCCTTATAATGTTGGTATTAACGAGAATGCTGCCCGTACACTCGAATATGCCTATGCAGATTTTTGTATCTCGCAGATTGCGAAAGAATTAGGTAAACCTAAGGAAGAAATTGATCTGTATGCTAAGCGGGCAACAAACTACAAAAATGTTTTTGATGATGGAAGGAAACTTATGCGGGGCCGCAACCTTGATGGTACCTTCCAGTCTCCTTTCAGTCCTTATAAATGGGGTGACGCATTTACAGAAGGAAACAGCTGGCATTATACATGGAGTGTATTTCAGGACGTTGCAGGACTGGTTAATTTAATGGGAGGGAAGGATAATTTCATTGCAAAACTTGATTCTGTTTTTGAAGTTCCGCCTGTCTTTGACTATTCTTACTACGGGGTAGTGATTCATGAAATTCGCGAGATGCAGATTGCCAATATGGGGAATTATGCCCATGGTAATGAGCCGATTCAACATATGATCTACCTCTATAGTTATGCTGGTCAGCCCTGGAAAACACAGTATCACGTTCGGGAAGTGCTGGAAAAACTTTATAATTATACTCCTGACGGTTATTGTGGGGATGAGGATACCGGCCAGACTTCGGCCTGGTATGTATTTTCAGCACTTGGATTTTATCCTGTGACGCCTGGTACTGATGAATATGTTATTGGTTCTCCGTTATTTAATAAGGTGACCCTGAGCTTTGAAAACGGGAAGAGACTTATAATTGATGCTCCAGGAAACAGCAAAGAGAATATTTATGCAGGTGATATAAGGTTAAATAAAAAAGAACTTAAAAGAAACTACATCTGGCATTCCGAATTACAGGCAGGAGGGAGGCTGCAGTTTAAAATGCAGAGTGTTCCGAATAAAACCAGGAATACTACAGAAGCAGCATATCCTTACTCAATGAGTACTCTCAATAATTCACCGCATAAATAATAATATTATCAAAAAGGAATCCACGAAGGCTCACAAAGTGTTATAAAAATAATAAATGTCGTCATGAATAAACAGTTAAGAAATTTTCTCCTGATTTTATTTTCAGGAATCCTGATTTCTTCATGTGGTACCAGGGAGAAGAAAAAATCGCCAAAGGAAGGGGCAGTATCCGGATATTATCAGGAAAAATATCGTCCACAGTTTCATTTCTCACCCGAAGCCAATTGGATGAATGATCCGAACGGCCTGGTATATTTCGAAGGTGAATACCATCTGTTTTATCAATACTATCCCGACAGTACGATATGGGGACCGATGCACTGGGGTCATGCAGTGAGCACAGACCTGATCCATTGGAAACATTTACCTATTGCTCTTTATCCCGATTCCCTCGGCTATATATTTTCCGGAAGCGCTGTAGTAGATGCTACTAATACCTCAGGATTTGGTTCTACGAAAAATCCTCCCATTGTTGCAATTTTTACTTACCATAATCCTGAGCTTGAAAAGAGCGGTAGTAATGTATTTCAAAATCAGGGCATTGCATTCAGTCTGGATAAAGGAAGGACCTGGACTAAATATTCAGCCAACCCAGTGCTGAAAAATCCGGGGATCAGGGATTTCAGAGATCCAAAGATGTTCTGGAATGAAAAGACGAAAAAATGGAATATAATTATGGCTGTTTACGACAGGGTGCACATTTATTCTTCTCCCAACATCAAGGATTGGACATTTGAAAGCGAGTTCGGAAGTAGCATTGGCGCTCACGGAGGTGTATGGGAATGTCCCGACCTTTTTCCACTGAAGGTTGAAGGAACGGATATAACAAAATGGGTCATGCTCGTCAGTATAAACCCAGGTGGGCCGAATAGCGGCTCAGCTACCCAATATTTTACCGGTGAGTTTGACGGGCATAAATTTATTCCTGATAATACAAAAGTAAATTGGATTGATTGGGGCCGCGACGATTACGCCGGAGTAACCTGGTCAAATATTCCGGGGACAGATGGCAGAAGAATTTTCATCGGATGGATGAGCAACTGGAAATATGCTGCAGTAGTGCCGACAACTGTCTGGCGAAGCGCTACAACAATACCACGAGAGTTATCATTAATTGATGAAAATGGGCACTGCTTACTGACTTCAAAACCGGTGAAGGAATTTGCAAATCTTATGAGCCGTTCAGATACACTTACTATTAAATCACTACGTTTTACGGGCGAAAAAGAAGTTTTGTCCGACAGAATACCTTTGATGCAAAGCCAAATGTTATTTGACTTTAAACTTTCTGATACAAGGGATGATTCACTGGGAATCATACTTGAGAATAGCCTTAAGGAAAGATTGATTATTGGCTATTCAACAATTCAAAAGCTATTTTATATTGACCGGAGAGCGGCTGGTAATTCAGGTTTCTCGAATAAATTTGCCGGCATTTCAACAGCACCTTATTTAGCTGGGACTTATTTAAAAATGAATTTATTAGTTGATGCTTCTTCTGTGGAGTTGTTTGTTGATGACGGGAGACTTGTTATGACCAGCCTGGTTTTCCCCACAGAAAAGTTTACTAAGCTAAAAATGTTTTCAAAAGGCGCTGATATATTATTAAACACGGCAGAATTCCATGGGATTGAAAAAATATGGTTTTAAAAATAGAATGGAGGAATATTTTTTAATATCGATGGGAATTAGGAATCCTATAAAAATCAATACTTATTACTGTTATAGCCTTAATTTTATTTTGAACCTTGCCAGCAGAGCGGTTAATCCAACCATCAGTAATGCCCAAACTAAAGATCCGGCGACTACTATAAGCGGATCATGTGATTGCTTATAAATGAGTAATGGAATACCTGAGCTCCAGATCAGGTAGTAGAGTATATCGGGGGCAATATAAGTAGTAAGAGAGTTCTCTCCGGCGGGTCTTAAAAATTCAGCCCATCTTATTTTGCCCTTTACATCAGCTATCCAGTATAATAATATAAAAACCAGCATGCTGATTCCGGTGCATATCATCCCCCAGCTTGGTGTTGCCTGAATTTTTGAGATAATAAACCATCTTCTCAGGACAAATCCTGCCATAAGATAAATTAACCCCAGACCAACAAAGATTGGAATGACCTTCTTGAATTCTTTAACAGCCATTTTTTTAATTAAAAGTCCACCGATCAGACCGGTGAGAACAATAAAGGGAACGTTCCCATCAATAATGATTCCGAAGATTGGTTTAACAGGATCGAGAAATCCAAGTAATTTCCAGTCCGAAAGCATATTCATTATAAGAAAAAATAGTGCGAATAATGATGTTTTCAAAATTGAATCACGGCAAAGAACATAAGTGAAGGCTGATACAAGATATCCCCAGCCTATTAATCCTAGGATACCCCACCAGCTGGTAATCAGCGAACCATTATTCTGAAATTGGCCGGATTTGAATTTTAAGATCAGGAATACAAAGATTGCCAGCCCGGTAAATTTGAGTCCTATGACTGTAAAAAATTTATTTTCCTTATCAGGATAATCGTTCCAGAAGAGAAATATACCCAGGTACATTAACAAAGCCCAGAGGTTTTTGCTTATACCTGTAAGTTCGGGATTGACCCTGCCGCTGTTAAGCATCAGCACCCCGATTATGATCAGGCTAAGAGACCTGGTAAGAATATGTCGGCTGATATCATAAAGAGATTGACCGGATGAGAATCTCTTTGAGAATGCAAAAGGGATGGCCATTCCTACTATAAAAAGGAATCCGGGGAACACCCAGTCGGCTAGGCCCATTCCATCAAATTCCGCTGCACGGTGACCGAGCCATGCAGGGGCTACATTCATATTCAGGTCGTTTACGAACAGCATCAGGACCAGGGTTAGTCCCCTCATAATATCGATAGATGAGATACGGTTATAGTTGGTCATTGAACAGGAGCAATTTATTATGTAAAGATTAAAAAAATTAAGATAAGAAGTAACAATAGATCTTTAAATGACCAACAAACAGACAAGAATAAGAAATCTTACAAAAATTTATTATTTTTGCCAGCCGGAATATTAAATCGGGGTGTGGCGCAGTTGGTAGCGTACTACGTTCGGGACGTAGGGGCCGGAAGTTCGAGTCTTCTCACCCCGACTATTAACAAGATTAGACCGTTGTAAATCAATAGATTACAACGGTCTTTTTCTTTGTGGTAATTAATGTGGTAATAATAATCATGTTTATTTGTTTCTTCGATTGTCCCACTTCGTACCCTGCCATTCGCTAATAATACCTTCGTTTTCACATTTTGAACATCTCCAATGGATTTCCTCATTTTTGCCTACTATCTCACTTTTAATCATTCCATGACAACCCTTTTGAAAACATCTGATATCAGTTGTTGCTAATGTCTGAGGACAAGTCTTAGAGGTTGTATCAACCACCAACGCCATGAAACTTGCAAGTTCTCGTGCTTGCTTTGGCATTTATGTTGGAATGTTTCCCTTTTCATCAAGGAAATGGGGCATTTGGGATATGTACATTTTAATTGTTATTGGTTCGATTATTGGTGTATTGATCGCATTGAATATATGTAGAATTATATGTTTAAATTGTTAGAATCATGATTTTTTAATTGTTCATATAAATAATTAATTATATCTCCTATTGTCTTCTTTTCTAAATCTTCTGCATCTTCATCAGGAATTCCTATTCCAAATTCATTTTCAAGTTTCATAATGAGGTCTACAGCATCCATACTATCAAATCGTAAATCATAAAAAAGAGTTTCCTCGTTTAATTTTTCCAGTTCACCATCAAAGGAAGAACTGGTAACTTCTCCGATTTTTTCAATTACAAGTGCTTTTACTTTATCTCTTTCCATATTGCAATTTTAAAAATTTCTTTGTCAGATATTTAACAATTTCAATTCGAATCTTTTATTTTACCTGTTATCCCATTTAGTCTTCTGCCAGCCACTTATTAGACCATCGACTTCGCAATCTGGGCAATACCAATGTATTTCTTCAATGTCAGGTCTAAATAGACTATTTATTAAAATACCACCCAGATAAGTCTTTACTGCTCTCCAAGATATTTTCAATTGAATCTTTCAATTCAGGAAAGAAATCAATGCCTGTTAGGCTTTCAACAGAATCAACTGATAATACATAAGATTGAAGCGGTTTTGTTGACTTTTCATTTGGTATTAGAAAGGCTATCATTTTTCCCTGCCCATTAGGGTCATAGACGACTTTATAGAAATACTTTGGTATGTTGACTCCATCCAAACCTATCCTGACCTTATTTGATGTTAAAACGCCTCCTGTGACCACGTATAATCTCCCAGCAGACAACACCCATTTTCTTGCCTTTTCTCCCAGATACCTGCATTAAAATCTTTGGCTTGCGGACTGATGTTTGATAGATAGAAAGTCTCGCTCATTGAAGTCAAGTTCAATTTCATACCTCCTGTGGGGTATTTGTTACTCCTGCGGTTAACTATTTAGTAGGAAGTTTTTAAATTCCATATCCTCCTTGAGGATATGATTTGTCCACCATTTTTTCAGGAACTGTAATGTCTCTTCAGGAACATCCTCATTACCTTTCATCACCTTTAAGGCAGATTGTACCGTATTTATTTTAAAAGCATCATGAATTTTGATGTGATTCTCAAGGTTCGGATAATTGGACTTTCTTAAATACTTCTCTTCAGTTGCGAAATGCTCCTCTGCATAATTGTCAAGTTTTTTTATTATCTCCTGATTAAGAGTAGCACTGTCAATTCTATCATGATTCTCGATAAGAAAGTTGATATTTTCAATAATCATTTTGTGTTGAGTGTCTATCTCCGATATCCCCAAACAATACTCATTACTCCAGACAATTTTTTCCATAATTGTAAAAATTAAATATTATATTATTTTTCAACACTATCCAAGGATTGATAATACAAAAATACGTTAATTATATGAGTATCAGTAATTTTTAACATACTTTGATTGATTTTCATCGTATTCATCTGACGCTAAGCGGTACGAAGAAAATCAGTGCTCCCTTTTGGGATGGGGCAAATAATTGATTTTCAAACACCGTGTCTTACTTAATAAAGATAACAGATTGTCATATAATTTATTTAACACGAATAATACCAGTAAATTTTTTTTCTCAACTTGCCTCCAGATATATTCGTAAATTACCATCAACAAATTTTGAAATATAGTCTAATAACCCTTTGATTGAAAGGCTCTATCTATTTTACTATAAGTTGCAGATGATTAATTTTTATTAAAAGACCACCCAGATACGTCTTTCTTACTCTCCAAACGACTTTCAATTGAATCAGGCGAAGCAGGAAAGAAATCAATACCTGTAACGCTTTCAACAGAATAAACCGAAACAACATATTCCTGAAGTGGTTTTATTGACTTTTCATTTGGTATTAGAAAGGCAATCATTTTTCCCGGTCCCGTGAGGTCATAGATGATCTTATAAAAGTATTTTGGTACAAGTAACTCCATCTGAACCTAACTTGCCCTTATTTGATGTTAAAACGCCTCCTGTGACCACATAAATTCTGCCATAAGTTAGTGCCCACTTTCTAACCAATTCTTCGAGTTTATTCCAAATACCGTCATTAAAATCTTTTTCTTGTAGTGACATGTTTGATAAATAAAAACTTTCGCTCATTGAAGTCAGGTTTAATTTCATATCCCCAGCAGGGCATAGATGCCCACGGTCATACCCCGAACCTCTGTAGTCTTCAAGTTGTGCAGAAATACTGGAAATCAGGGAATCATAGTGAAAATCATGGTTTTTTGTCCTTAGTGTTTATTAATTTAGTTTTTATAGTTTTTAACCAATCTCTAACATGCCATTGTTGGTGTCGTATTTTCCTATATTTCTTTGAGAAGCGAATAGCAACAAAAAGCATTAAAAGTAATATAACTATAGCTGTTATCATAGAGTGTAAGTAGTATTGTTTTTGTTTTCATAGGTGGTTAGAAGAATAGTAAAAATAATCAGGATATATTTTCTCACCTATTGTCCCACTTAGTCAGCTTCCACCCACTTATCCTTCCTTCATTCTGGCATTTTGAACATACCCAATGGATTTCATTATTTTCTTTTAAGACCTCACTTTTAATCAAGCCCTGACATCCTTTTTCAAAACAACGGATATCGGTTTGGGTTAATGTGAATGGAATATTCTTTGTGGTGGTATCAATCACCAATGCAAAGAAACTTGCAAGCTCTCTGGCTTCCTTGGGCATCTGTTTTGGAATGTTCCCTGCTTCATCAAGGAAGTGTTGAATGTTGGAAATATACATTTTAAATATTGTTGATTAGATAATGGATTTAATCATTGGGGTGAAGATAAGCACTCAATTTATCTAACATGTATTACACTATCAAATTTCTTTTCTCTACTCAGTTCCAGATATAATATCATGTACTTATCAGCAAATTTTGACATGAAACCTGAAATGCCTTTGATGGTTTCACTTTTCCCTTCGCTTTTCAATATATCTACCTTACAAACAAACATTTTAAGAAGAAATGTACCAAAATAATTTATTGTGAATTCTTGAAAATAATCTCAGAACTGATTATTCTTTGACTATTTTCTGTACTGTTATCCTTTTATTTGGACATCCAAGCGTATCGGATAATTGCCAATCAAGTTTTACTATCAAAGGGAATGTTTCTTTTTCTAAATTGATATTTGAATTGGTTGGAAGAGAATCAAATTCATAAGTCAAACTATCAATCTTTATAAACCATCCACTACAACAAGGAGAAGGGCACATTCTGACATCCTGCCCTGTAATTGTACCGATTGATTTATAGTTATAGTTATAAGTGTTTTCTTTCTGTTTCTGGCAGTATATGAATCCAAAAATAATTAAACAGAAACCCAACAAAGTTTTGTAATTCATTTTAACTACTCCCCATACTTTGACCACATTTTTCAAATATAAGGTTTTCTTTCTGATGATTTTATCTGTTGTCCCATCCAGTCTTCTGCCATTCACTAAGTAAACCTTCGCTATCGCATTTAGGACATATAGGTTAGTAATGGAAATCTTTCTTTGTGGTTTTACGCCCTTTTGAAGTCATCAGGCAACTAAAAGCAATTATTCATATCGTAAGGCTTCCACCGGATTTCTGGTTGCTGCCCGACAGCTTTGCCAACTTACGGTTAGCAGTGCTATTACTAACGCAATTATACCTGCCAAAGCAAAAATCCACCAACTAAGTTCAGTTTTATAAGCAAAGTTCTTGAGCCATTTGTGCATTGCATAATATGCTATGGGTACAGCAATCACAAAAGCGATGACCACCCATTTCACAAAATTATTATTCAGCATTCTCATTACTTCCGAGACACTTGCTCCGTTTATTTTGCGAATGCCGATTTCTTTAGTGCGGTGTTCAATTAGAAACACGGATAACCCCACCATCCCCAGTATAGCAATAGAAATTGCAACTATCATAAAGTAGCTGAATATTGTTCTCATATTTCCTTCTGACTTGTAAAGTCTGTTAAAGCGGTCTGTCAAATAATCATAGGTAAAAGGATAGTCAGTAACATTATAAGCCTGCCAGATTTTTTCAATAAAAGTCAGAGTTTTTCCCCTTTCGGCTGAGGTGACCCTTATCGATATATTGTTAAAAGTAGAAGGGTCATAATACATGATTATCGGACTTATCTGATTATGCAATGATTCATAATGAAAGTCCTTTACAACACCGATTACATTTCCTTTCCGTCCACCATATTCGATTATCCGTCCAATTGCTTCTTCTGGGGATTTCCAGCCAATTTTTGTTGCAGCCGATTCATTGATGATATATCCAAAGTCATTAGAAATATTTTCATTAAAATTTTTGCCAGCTACAATCGTAATTTTGTAAGCAGGAATAAAATCTCTATCAATCCTTACATTGGCTAATCTGAACCCCAATGGAGTAACACTACCATCGGAGATAATATTTGCACTATTAGAATCCATAAGTCCGTCAGATGGTACTCGTTTCGATGCTGATACCGTTAAAATATTTGGATTTTGAGTTAATTGCTGTTTGAATACATCGAGTTTTTCTATTAGTTGAGGAGTTGTTGGTATTACAATGATGTTTTCTTTGTCGATGCCCAACTCTTTACTGTTAATGTAATTCAATTGCTTGGAAACTAAAAGAAAAGAAATAATCAATCCTGTCGAAATAATAAATTGAAATACTACAAGAGCATTGCGAAAAAATATTCTTCTCGTTTTAACATTTTCTGATGTATTTGTTGTTACTGGTTTATATGAAGATAAAATAAGTACGGGATAGATTCCAGAAAATACTCCCGTTAAAGTGGATAATACAACAAATCCAATTATCAACGCTATGTTTTCTCTGATTTTAAACTCAAGAGGATTATTAGAAATTTTTATAAACGATGAAACAATTGAAGCAAGAAATACGGCAATTAACAATGCAATAAAACAAAACAATACCGACTCACCTAATAATTGTAAAGCCAGTTTTTTTTGCGAAGCACCAATTATCTTTTTAATCTTTATTTCCTTCAGTCGTTTGAAATACATTGCGGCATTTAAATTCATGTAGTTAATACTGCCTATAATCAAGATTAGGAAAGCGATTGATAATAAAATATAAATGTATGAGCGGCTACCATACCAATTAAAATGTATATCCGTTAATTTTTCCAGTCTGATTTTGGTTCCCTTTGAGCCATTATCTAAGTATTTATCAATGAATACATCCAGCTTTTTATCAAAGTCTGATGGTAAATGTGGAATAAGGGCAAATGTTTCATAATTATTGCTGCCCCAGTCTTTTAATTCATCTTTACCAAAAAATGATTCCGCAGTACTGAAGGATATGAAGAAATCTGGATTAAAATGACTGTTCCCCTTCCATTTTTTAAATACCCCTGTAATCTGCAATGCATATTTCCCTCCTTTTTCATCTTTAAACTCTAAATTTTTGCCAATAACATCACGTTCGTGAAAATATTTATAAGCTGCATCATCAGATATAATTACAGTGAATGGAGCAACAAGCAAATTATTGTCCAAGGGTAATCCTTTGAAATCAAATATTTTTAGCACCTCTGGCTCTGCTAAACAAACATTGTTTTCGACCATTTTTTGGTCGCCCGATGAGAAAACCATATTAATATGATAAACCCTTGTGATATTCTGAATTTCGGGAAATTCTTTTTTTAATAACGGGGCAATCGGAGGGGCAACAACAGGGAGATGAAGATTCTCTGTACCATTTGAGTCATACCAATATCTATGAACACGATAAATATTCTTACTGTTTTTATGAAATCTGTCATAATTAAGTTCGTTTTTTGTCCAGAGGACTATAAATATTACACAAACAAAGCCTAAAACCAAACCCCAAAGGTTGATTGCAGTAATCAGAGGATTCCTCTTAATATTTCTGATTATTGCTGTTAGAAATTGTTTCATTTAAAATGTATTGACATCTTATAGACGCTTTAAAGTCGCAAAAGTAAAAAAGGCAGAAATAAATTGTCATACTATGAAAGCATAAACCCAATTTAGTGGTTATATTTCCATTAGTCGAATGCGGTCATTTTTAATCAAATAAAGAAATTAGTAATAAATTCACAGTGGTTAGTTGAACAAGCAACCCTTAAAAGCTAAATTAGAGCCTGTGAAAATTTTTGTGTAAACTGGTAACTGCAGGTTTTAAAGAACGTCACATAATTACTAAACACTACATCTGAAGAAATTTGATGCGGTCAAAAGATGGTTATATCTGTACATTAATGTTTTGTAAAATAAAAATGTTCCAAACGGAAGTTACGTTGCGTTTACTGGTATAATGAATTGTACTGTTCATCATAGATTAACACCCGACCTTCACCTTTTTTCCCTTACTCCATAAACAATAAAAAAGATGCTTAGGATGAGTAACGGGATACCCATTACAATTCCAGCGCCACAATCACTTGTGCATAGAAAAAAATTCTCATAACACATCCCAAGAAACCAAAGGATAAAGATAACACCTGATGCTAACTCATTCTTCCATGAAATGAGATAGCCAATAACGAAAATAATAAATAGTATCTTTAATACAGAATACTCAATACCCCATGAATTCGGAGCATTAATAGATAAAAAGTCTCCACTTCCAATAATTACATAAAGTATAGCATATATACTAAGTAGAATGCGCAGAGTCCATAGACTTCTTTTTTTGCTTTTTTCCCTTTTATCATTTAACTCTGTTTCCATATCAGTAATTATTTAAAGAATAAATAAAATGTACTTGTGTACTATAATTGGAATCAATTTGTTGATAAATTTACTTCAATGGTAAGTCAAATAAATCTAATTCACCACATTGTAACTTATAGCAACATCTTACGAATAGTGGTGTGGTAAAAAGATGGTTAGATATTTGTATAATAATGCATTATAAATTACGACATTATTTCTTTCTAGCAGTACAAATTATTGCACCTATTATACCAACTAAAATTCCCGGAACACAAATAAAAAATGCTAAACCCATAGCAATACCCTCACTTATATATTCATCTTTGTGCATTTTGTCAAGAATATGTATTCCAAGCCATTCCAGTAAAAGGATACCAATACATACCCCAGCCAGGATTCCATAATTACCTGCCTTTTCCCATGGATGTAACACTTCGAAGAAGAGAAAGATAATCCCGGTTAAAAGCATTGCAATCATAGGCAAATTGTCACTAATGCCCACCAAGAGTGAGATAATGATAAACAAGTCTGCAACTATAAAAAGGTAAATTGTTCTCTTTTGGTGCGTAGTATCGAAAAGAGAAATAAAATACTTTTCCATAATGGTATATTTTTAACTCAAGTTACACCAATAAAGTATCGAAGTCAAATAAAGATACTTCACCACATTTTAACTAATAGCAATATTTGACGTATATTGATGAGGTAAAAACATAGTTAAATATCTGTGTATTTATGCATTATAAAATAAAAAATATCCCCACTATTGGCAATACCGATGTAGTACGAATGCTTCGTCAAGATGAAGTCTCTTGTTCTTTTGTAACAATAAGTTTATTGACCTTTTTGCGGGTATTGGTGGAATATGCTTAGGCTTTGAAAGGTATGGTGCAAAGTGTGTTTTTAGTTCCGAATGGGATAAAGAAGCGCTATCGAACTGGTCACTATGTCTTTTCTACCAATTATTGTATCCATTTTAATTTAAAATCTACCCTTTTTCAGCTACAATGTAAATTTGCTGGTCACCTAAAGTGTATTCTGTTTTTGAAAGTGTACTATATGTTGCAATAGTTTTGAAACCGAATAGTTGCAATAGTCGTTTCACCTCTCCCAATGTAAATACATAATGCTTGAATGAATGTTCCTCGGTCTTACCTTCTTTTGTGTAAAGAATATTGCTAATCATATAACTATCATCAGCACAATAAGTATTGGTGATGTTCATTTTAATATTTTCGACCGTAAATGATTCGTTTTTTGAGAAGTTTGGCAAAATACTTTCGGCAAGCATACCAGAATTGATAATAAATCTTGAACCTGTTTCAAGATATGATGAAACTTTTTCTACGAACACTTTCATTTTGTTAAAATTGAAATAGCCAAAACTATTGCCTAAGCAAATTGCACCTGAGAATTTTTGATTCAATTGGATTAAGAGAATGTCTGCATGAATTGCTTTTATGTTAAAGTTTTCAGATTTAATTTTTTCATTCAGTACATTTATAAAAGTCTGAGAGATATCAATTCCCGTAACATAAAATCCTCGTTTAGCCAATTCAATTGAATGTCTGCCGAAGCCGCAAGGAATGTCCAATAGATTTTGTCCTGATTTCATGTTTAATTCACTAATCAAAAAGTCAACTTCTTGCTTAGTCCATTCAACTGAAACCGCTTTTTCCCAAAGTTCACAATTTAATCCTTGAAAGAAGTCTTCGTACCAATTATCACTAAGATTATTTTTCATTGTAGCTTTTATTTCTTTATGTATATTTTTCACTTACAACATAGTATGCCCTCCAACTCGTTTATATGTTTATCAGAAGTAAATATTTCTACTAAAGGCGGAGTTATTGCACACTAAAGATGTTGTTTTAAAAACCAAAAAAATGGGAGTTGTCGATATAAAAAACTTCACCACTTTTTAACTATTAGCCACATTTTACAAGTTTTGATGTGGTGAACAAATATGTAATTATCTGCGGACTAATATATTATAATAATCAAAATGTTCCAATTCTGTACTCTATATGCAAGCATATAATGCTATGATTCCAATGATTATGTCATCAATGGCACATACTCTTATTGCCTTCCATAGTAAAGTTATTTCATGTTCCTGGGATATAGCCAATATCCCTCATAATCCCCATAGAATTGCAATTAATCCCACAAATACAAGCAATATTCTTGTAAAACGACTATCACGTTTATTCATGAAGCCTATACCAAATAGTATGACAGCAATGAATAATTCGATGCCAGCCAATACCCAGAGTGCTCCAAGTACCGTACCCGGATTATTTTTCACTTGTGGTATCACAAAAATCATAAATATTGCTACTGCCACTAAGGAGAGTCCTGCAACAACATATAGCAGACGATTCCAACCACTATCACTTATACTCATAATAATTTAAATCTTTATCTAAAGTTACTTCAAGGGAAAGTCAAAGTCAAGTAAATTTAGTTTACAGCATTTTAACTATTAGCAACATCTGATACACGCAGATGCGGCAATCATAAGTTAAGGAGAAACAAATATTATTAGAAGAATCATTCGATTGAAGAAATAACAAGATTTGTACCTAAGACGAATTTGTTAAAGTACTCAGATACTTTTATTTAAGAAAAATAAAACAGGCTGCCGTAATCAAAACAATACAGATAAATGCAATGTAGGAGTATGGACTCGCCCAATTGTAAGACCATCCCAATCTTGGATTAATCTTACGAACTAATATTCTTGGGTCATTAGGGTTGAAATAGAAAATTCCTTTCCAGTTATTGGGATTTTTGCTCATCGTCTCAAAAATCGCTTTCTCAAGTTTGGTTTTCATTTTCTAACTTGATTTAGTTATTCAAATATAAGACGAATTAATAAAAGATTATCTCATATTAAGGATTATTGTAAAATAAATTGCTGTTTAAAGAACTAAAATAGTGGGAGTTGACGACATAACAGAATCTACCATATAATTTACTTCTATTACATCTGAAATAGATTGATGCAGCGACAACCTCAGTATCCTGAAAAAACTGTAACGATTAAATTATCTCTATTGTCAGTACTGGTGTCATTTGTTTTTATTTTTAATCTTATTCCATTTCTCTATAATATTCTTTTCACCTTCAAAATAACTTAATGTAGATTCCTTATTAAATATCTCAAATGATGGAGCAATTAGTATCTTTCCAGAATCGGGATATTCACATATATCAAAACCAATAAATGTTCTTATATCAAGATATATACAAGGTTCAGTCCCATGATTAAAAAACTGATGCGACCCAGTCTCTCCCATTTCAAAAAATACTATATCTCCGTTAGTAATAATCTCAAGTCCATCTGGTGTTCTCATTGTCATAGAACCTGATATCACCATAAATAATTCTTCAGCATATCTATGAAAATGGTATGGTGCTGAAAATTGCCCTGGATTTAATAACCTTAAATCAAAGTTTAAATTTTTTGGTCTTATTCCATTTCTTATTCTTGAAACATCTGAATATAGACGGAAACTGTCAATCTTGTTAGAATCCTCTTGAAAGTCTCTTTTGTCACATTTTAAAATTGTTGCCATATTCTTTTGTATTAAGTTAATATTTATAAAATTAACATGACTTTAATCGCTTGTTCGTGGCAGAACATTTTCTTGTTGTGCACATCAAATGCTTCAATCCTATTTTGTAGTGCCTTAAATTCTTTGGTTGTACCTTTCTTTGTGTTCTGGTTGACCCTAAAATCATAA
>OCZT010000355.1_pt1 | contig 44772 bp, 28 predicted proteins | sample 1539031 | NCBI WGS metagenome assembly OCZT01 (sample SAMEA3539308, study PRJEB22396) | soil metagenome | biome: tundra; feature: field; material: soil | place: USA | collected 2010-05 | depth 0.15 m
ATCCTGTTCGGGCCAGTGACCTTGTTCGGGCCAGTGATCCTGTTCGGGCCAGTGACCTTGTTCGGGCCAGTGACCTTGTTCGGGCCAGTGATCCTGTTCGGGCCAGTGATCCTGTTCGGGCCAGTGACCTTGTTCGGGGCACTGATCTTGCTCGACGCGAACTTCGCGTCGGAGGTGGAAGCCACGTTCAGCGCTGCAACGATGGCCTTCTTGGCGGCTGTTAGATTACCGATCAACGATTTCTTTTGAATCGACATTTTGATCTCTCCTGTTTTTCTCGTTTGTGCTGCTCGGCTTTCTATCGAGCAAGTCCAATGCCAAATCGTGGTAAGTCCTGCTCACACCCCCAACCTACATTCCATCAGGCACTTAGGAGTTTTTGGGGAAGGGAACGGGAGCCGGATTTCGGAAACCACCTCGGAGATGTATTAACAATTTATCTATGACGAATTAGTTTTTAATCTATGCCAGACCGTGGGATTAAATTTTCAATCTTTCCCGATGCCATATTTGCGGCAAAGGTAATGCATTTTCTGCTTATCGACCTGGAGGAGGCGCGCCGCTCCGATCTTGCTGCCCCCGGAGCGCCGCAGCGCCGCTGTGAGGTAGGCAACCTCGATCTTCGCAATTTCCTGATCGAAGTTGACCCCGCCTTCGGGAATCAGCAGAGATTCCTGGCTGGTCGTACTGTTGTAAAGAAGCCGCTGCGGCAGATGTTGGACCTTGATCACCGGTCCGTCCACCATGAGCACCAGGCGCTGCACCAGGTTTTCCAGTTCGCGCACGTTGCCCGGCCAGGCATCCTCCTCCAGAATCTGCATGACGTCAGGGTCCAAACGCTTCAGAGGGACGTTGTTCGAGGCACAGTAGAAGCGGAGGAAATGGTTCAACAACAGAGGAACATCCCCCGGCCGGTCGCGCAGCGCCGGCAGGGCGATGGGTACAACGTTAATGCGGTAATACAGGTCTTCGCGGAAACGCCCGGCTCGAACCATCTCCTCCAGGTCTTCATGGGTGGCCGCGATGAGACGGAAGTCGATCTTCTTGGCGGTCTGGCCCCCGATCCGGGTCACGACCCGGTCTTCCAGGACGCGCAGCAATTTGGACTGCAGCGCCAGACCCAAAGTCGCAATCTCGTCGAGCAACAGAGTGCCGGTGTTCGCCAGTTCAATATGACCGGCACGTGCCGCCCGGGCGTCGGTAAAGGCGCCCTTTTCGTGTCCGAAGAGCTCAGTCTCGATCAGGTTTTCGGGCAAAGCCGAACAATTGATGCTGACAAATGGCTTTTGCGCTCGGGGCCCCAGCGCAACAATCGCGCGCGCCACCAGTTCCTTGCCGGTTCCGCTCTCCCCACGGATCAGCACCGTGCTGGTGCTCTCGGCGACCCGCGTAATCGCGTCGTAGACGTTCCGCATGACCTCGCTGCCGCCGATTAATTCGCAGAATGACTCCTGCTGGGTCTGTTCGCTTTGCCGTTGCCGGCACTCGATCTCCAGTGCCCGCTTCTGCAGTGCCCGGCGCAGTACGCCCCGTACTTCGTCGAAGTTGATGGGCGCCACAAAATATTCATCGACCGTGGCAGCGACCGCCTGCAGGCGCAGGTTGTGGCTGTTCGAGCGCGTCAACCCCACGAGCACCAAATCCGGTCCCAGGGCGCGCAGCTCAGTCAGGGCGGCGATTCCGTCCTTGCTATGCTCTCCGATCGTGTCGATATCCAGGAATATGGCATCCGGGGGCTCCCGCTTGATAAGGGCCAGCAATTCATCCCAAGTCTGAAGCACGCGAAGATCATAGTCGGGAGCGAGATAGGTCTCGGCTTCCGGACTCACCCGTTCGTCGGTGGTCACGATCACGACAGCGAAACGGGCTGTGTCGCTCCGGGGACTCGCCGTGCGCATGATCCCTCCCTTGGGGCACCAGCGATTATGTCAAATTTTCCGACCATTCAGGATGAAATATTTATGCCCTTACGGCCGCGCGCTTGCAAAAGCCGGCCGCTTCCCGTAACTTGGAATGCGCTCTGAATCTCCACCTTTATAATTCGGGGCAGGACCGTGGTCTCGGCGGAGGACAGTTTGGACATCAACGTGCGTAAGCGTTCGCAAGTACAGGTCGTTCAGCTCCGAGGACCTCTCCGAATGGGGCAGGCCGTGGACGGCTTGCGCCAAGCCATCCAGGAGGCAGTGGGCGGTGGCGACACTCGCATTGTGCTCAACCTGGCCGAAGTGCCCATGATCGATTCCAGCGGAATTGGCTTACTGGTGCGCTTTCTGGCTTCGACCAAGCAGCTCGGGGGGAACATCAAGCTGGTGCAACCGAACAAATTCGCTATACAGACTTTGCGTCTGGTGGGCGTTCTCAATCTGTTCGAGATTTTCGATAACGACGACGCGGCGGTGGACTCCTTTGCTTAAATTACCCATGCCTCTGGTCGGATTCGAGAACGAAATGAGCCTCCATGTCGGCTGAGTTTAGTGGTGGTCCAGAAAACAGCGCATTATCTGAATTGCTCGACCTCAGCATGCCTGCGGACGGCGAGGCGATCGGTGCGGTCGTGGACTCCATATCTGAAACCCTGGCGCAGTTGGAGGTCCCGGAACAGAAGCGATTTGAGGTTGCGTTGGCAGTTCAGGAGGCCTTGGCCAATGCCGTTGTACACGGATGTGGTAATGACCGGTCAAAACAGGTCCGGTGCCGGCTGAAGTCGGATCCGCAGGGCCGAATCGTAATTATCGTGACCGATCCTGGACCAGGGTTCAGCCCGGAGCTTCAGCCCGATCCAAAGCGGAGTGAGAATTTGTATGCCGACCACGGACGGGGCGTTTACCTGATCCGCCAACTCATGGATGAAGTTCATTTCGAGCGGAGTGGAAGCGAAATCATGATGTGGAAGTACTAATAAAGGATCTGGGAGTACTAATAGGGATTCACTCCGGAGTTGTTGTTCACCCTGACTGCACCGCAGTGGACCACTTGAATCGCAATGCGTTTCTAGACGTTTCTAGAGTGGGGCATGAATCTTTCTCAGGAGCCAAGCCATGTTCTGGCCTAGGACTTTCATGGTGCGAATGCCCTCCTCGTCTTTCTCGACTTCGCCGGGTTCTAGGCCAATGCCGATGTTCCAATAAGACGAGCCCGGCACGATCATTTCGCTGATCAGGAAGAAGTGATTCAGGGTGTCGAAAGCATGCATGGCGCCCGCCCGGCGCACCGCCACCACGCCGGCGCCGACTTTATGGCGAAACATTCCGCTGTTTGCTTTGGAAACCAGACAGGCACGGTCCATCAAAGCCTTGATCTCCGGGGAGACATCGGCGACGTAGGTCGGCGAGCCCAGCAGGATCCCGTCGGCCGCGTCCATTTTCTCGATACAGACGTTCCCCATGTCGTTTTCTTGCGAGCAGCGGCGGTTCTTCCTCACCGAACACTTGCGGCAGGCAAGGCAGCCATGGATTTCGGCACCACCCAGTTCCACTAGTTCGGTTTCAATGCCTTCCTTTTTGAGTTCGCTCAGAGTGTAGCCGAGCAGAATTGCTGTATTCCCGCCTCTGCGGGCACTACCGTTGAACGCGACGACCTTCATGTCAGCTCCGTTTCCCCGGATCGAATTCACGATCGAATTAATGAACGCATGTTGCTCCTACTTTTCCACTTGCCCAGCAGAAATCATTATCGCGACTTCGCTCGGGAGTTGGTTGGTTCTGCTCGCCGACATCATTAATTATTGGGCTGAATGAGCCAGCGCCAAACGCTCGGCGACGATGGAGTACGCCGCAGGGTTAAATGCCATTCCGATGTGAGTACCCAGCACTTCAAAGTCATTGCCGGGCTTCTTGGTCATGCAATAACGCCAGTCCACGATGCCGTCATGGCGGGTATAAATTGCGGTCTGGAGCATCGAGTCGGGGACCTTGCGCCGCAGCGAATCAATGAAATCGCAGGTGCAGCGCCCGGTGTAGCAACGGGGCAGCACGCCATCGCCATGCTCCTGCAGGATGCGCAGGCGAATGGCATCGGCGGCGTGGATAACGGAGCGGTGCGCCACCGTGCCACGAATCGGCGAAACCAGCGTGATGACGGAGGCGATGTCCTTGGGCCGGTCACCTGCAATCGAGCGCGCGATCACGCCTCCCAGGCTGTGGCCGATTAAGTGAATTTTGCGGCCGGTCTCGTCCAGCGCTCTTTTTATGGTCGCGCTTACATGGCGCTGGACTAGGATGTTGGGGCAGTCGGCGTTGATACCGATGCCGGAAAAATAGGGGCGGTAGCCGATGCGACCCAGCCAGCCGTGGAGTTCCGTCAGATAAAGATCGGTGCCGAGGAAACCGGGGATGATAACGACGCCGGAGCCATTGCCACGCGGCACACCAAAACCGTAGTAAACCGGGGTCGCGTGCAGCAGGAGGACCTCAGCCCCGAAGAGCGCTTCGGTCCACATGGAAGTGTCAAATTCCGCGTGAGGTTGGGGAGATTGCTTGCGAGATCTGAGCTTCGATGGACGGGTTGCCGTTTTCTGTTTGCGCAATTTCGTCCTGGCTCTGCCCGGCATCCACCTTTACGCTGTGTGCGCTTAGCGGGCAGATGCTTTACGACAGCGCATTATACCGCTGAGCAGGCTGCGGAAGAAGTATTTTCTGCGTCGCTTTCTGACCGCAGCTGAAGCCACGCCAGCTATCGCAGCGCTGAAGAGGGTGGGTGAGAACTGGGTCGTCCCTCCGGGACTTAGCTCGTTTTCTTCCCACTTTTCTGGGCTAAGTTAGTTTGCCCCTCCGGGACTGGATGCTTGAGCTCTTCGTTCCACCGTTTGCCAGACGTTGCTAGCGCTTCGCGCCCTTCCGTCGTTTCGCTCGGCCGCCCTTCTCCAGGCGCGCCTCCAGTTCCGCCACGCGCTTGCGCAGGGCAGGGAGTTCCGGGTCGGCCTCGACCTTAGGCTGAGATGGCGTCGCACCCAGAAACTTCTTCATCATGTCCACCGGGGACAGAATGGCGGACTGGACTTCGCCTAAGCGGCTTTGCACTGCGTCCTGCATCTTCTGGTAAGTGTCAAAGGCGGATTTTAAATACCACATGACGAACTCCTGCCGGACTTCGTCGGAGGCCATGATGAGCTGGCGCAGCAGTTCCAGTGGCAGGCCGGTGGGCTTTCCCTTGGCGTCTTCGGTGATGACTTGGGTCAGGGTGACGCGGGTCAAGTCGTGGCCGGTTTTCGCGTCCACGACCTTGAGCTCCGTACCTTCGCGGATGAGGGCGGCAATATCGTCCAGATTCACGTAGCGGCTTCCGGCGGTGTCGTACAGCCGGCGGTTGCCGTATTTCTTGATGACCACGGTGGAAGGGTTCATCTTGATCCCGCCTATGTTGCGATGCACAAACGAACAAATATATCTTGACACAAGTGACGGTGGCTCGTATATTTAACTCGAATGCTGCAATGCAGCAATTTTGGAGGTACTATATGCCAACAGCCACAAAGACCGAGACCTCCCATCACGGGGAGTCATCGTTTGTTTCCATACTATCGGGTTGGGCACAGCAGGGCGTGCAGAGTCTGTTTGCCACACAACGCGTCCTTCTGGATCTTGCGATGCGGCAGAATGCGAACGTAATGCATGCACTGCGGCAGCAACTGACCGATCCGCATCACTCTCCCACCACCATTCTAAGTGAAGTGGCCGGGGAGGGCATGACGAACTTCATCGAAGGACAAAAAGTGCTTCTGGATCTGGGGAAGCAACAGAACGAAATTCTGATGACGGCAGTAAAAGAACGGGTCGGAGATTGGCCGCCGGCGCAAGCCACGACCGACCTGCTGCAGCGCAGCGTGGAGACTTTCATCCACATGCAGGAGGAGTTCCTGAAGATTGCCGGCAAACAGACGCATACCTGGGTGGAGGCAGCCAAAGCGGGAAAGCCGTTCCACGGCGAGCCCCTGGTGGAAATGGCCCGCGAGGGCATGGAAAACTTTGTCAAAGCCCAGAAGCAGTTCCTGGATGTGATTGCCGAGGAGACAGCCAAGGCGACGGGCGGCAAACACACTAACGGTATGAAGAAAATCAAGAAGACCGAGTTGGCGGAGTTGGCGCGGCAGGCCACCGAATCGTTCATTGACGCGCAGAAGAAGCTGGTTGACGTGGCTGGCAAGCAGATGAATGCCAGCGTGAAGACGGCGGGCAAGAGCTTCGAACTGCTGCGGCCATTTCCCTTCGTGCCTTTGGCGGAGCTGACGCGGGAGGGCGTGAAAAGCTACGTTGATGCCCAAAAGGCGTTGATGGATGTAGTGGTAAAGCCGATGGCTGAGCGCAAGCATCACGTCAAACCGGTACGGCATGCGAAGCGGCCGGTGCATCATGCCAAGAAGGCGGCGTCAGCCGCGTAACAGCGGAGCGAGGCATAGAGCGTCATTCGGAGCGGAGTATGGCCCGCGCTTCGCGCGGGCCATACGAAGTCGAAGGATCCCCGCACGGCCGAGTGCTCCAGACCGGCTAAGGGCGTTCTCCGGGAACAGGCGGCTTCGCGTGTGCTAAACGGCACGGGAGAATTTTCCTGCGTGGCTGGCTTTGACTTAGGCGAACAGCGGATCCTCCGACTCCGCTCCGGGTGGCAAGTCAATTCGTTGGTAGTCGTTGGCAGTGGCAGTCTTTGATAGTCATCGACAGACCAGGCTGAGTATCGCGCTGGCGGGCTCCTGTCGGCGGATAGCTCGTCGCTCATTATCCTCACCATCGTGCATCGCGAGGCGTACATGAAAATTCCTCTTACTCCTCTTCGGTTTCTGCGCTACGCGCGTGAACAATTTCCTAATAAGGTCGGAGTGGTGTGCGGCGATCAGCGCTTTACCTATGCGCAATTTGCCGAGCGCAGCGCGCGCCTGGCGGCCGCCGTTATCGCCGCGGGGGCAAGGCCGGGCGATCGGATCGCCTTTTTGAGTTCGAACTGTCATCGGCTCCTGGAGGCCTACTACGGAGTCTTGGAAGCCGGATGTGTGCTGCTTCCCTTGAATATCCGGCTGGCGCCGCAGGAGCTTGCTTTCGTCTTGAATGATGCGCAGGCCAGATTCTTGTTTGCCGAAATATCATTGTTGCCGCTGGCGGAGTCGTTCCGGACAGCCGTCCCTTCGATCGAAACCACTTTTCTCCTGGATGGGCAGCCGCAGGCGAGCTGGCTGGCAGCACAAAACTACGACGATTTACTGGCAGCTTCGCCTCCGTTCGAGTGTGACTTCACGCAGATCGATGAGGACTCGGTTGCTGAACTCTTCTATACCAGCGGCTCGAGCGACCGCCCGAAGGGTGTGATGCTCACGCATCGCAACATCTATTTGCATGCATTGTCAGTGCTCGCCGCAGGGCAGACGTGCCCGACCACGATTGGCGAAATGTCGTGCCAGACCGTGTTGCTGCAAACCATTCCGCTGTTTCACGCCAACGGGTGGGGCACGGCGCACACCATTACTGTGGCCGGCGGCACGCACGTCATGATTCACCACTTTAATCCCATTGACGTGTTCCGACTGATCGAGCGGGAGCGGGTGAGCACCTGCGCCATGGTGCCCACCATGGTCACAGCGCTGGTGCATTCGCCGGAGCGGCCGAAGTACGACTTGAGCAGCCTGTCGACGATAATCATTGGCGGGGCGGCTTCGTCTCCCACCTTGGTAAGAGAAGCTGAGGACAAGCTGGGCTGCACCTGCATTTCCGGGTACGGGCTGACCGAGACCTGTCCGACGCTCGCCAAATCGGCCATGAAATTGGGCTTGGGGTGGGAAGGAGAACAGCACAATGCGGGCCAGGCTATGACCGGTTTTGCCATTCCCGGCGTCGAGCTGCGAGTGCTGGGGGCCGACGGGAAGGAGGTACCTCATAACGGCATTGCCATGGGCGAGATCGTGGTGAGAGGCGACGTCGTAATGAGCGGCTATTGGCGCCAGCCCGAGGCCACGGCGGCAGCGATGAAGGACGGCTGGTTCCATACCGGCGACGTGGCCACCGTGGATGCACACAACTACCTTCAGATTGTCGATCGCAAGAAAGAGATCATCGTAAGCGGAGGCGAGAACATTTCTTCGCTGGAAGTGGAGAAGGTGCTCTCCGCCCACCCGGCAGTGTATGAGTCGGCGGTGATACCGGTTCCCGATGCGAAGTGGGGCGAGGTACCGAAGGCGATCGTCGTGCTGAAGCCGGGAGCAAAAGCCGAGGAAGAGGAATTGCTGGAGTATTGCCGCGCCCGGCTGTCGCATTACAAGTGTCCGCGGTCAGTGGAGTTTCTGGACAGCCTGCCTCGCACCGGGACGGGTAAGGTTTTGAAACGCGAGTTGCGGCGGAGACATTGGACGGCTCAGAAAAGTACGGTTGAACATAGTGCGGAAAAAGTCTAGCTTCGCGCCCCAGCCCCTAAAGGTGCGTCTGATTGCGAAAGATTTAGGCATCGCTAAACGATGCCCTGATACGAAACCCTGATACGAAACCTTGATATTTCCGCAGGCTGTGAAGCCGCGCCCTTCCCGCCATGAACATGACCATCCGTTGAACGCGCCGCTTTCCGGTGGAATTGCCGGTGAGATCGCCGGTGCAATTTACGGTGGAGATCGCTGGTGGAATTGCGCTAATGTTCTTCAGGGAACATTTTGCCGATTCCGCATTCCTCTACCAATATGTAAATTGTGTAATGCAACTTGTTTGTCAGGGTGGATCTGAGCATAGGTTCACCTGACAAGCCTTTTGAGCGTTCGCGAAGGTTCGTTTTGTGGTTATGGCGCAGACTCCGAAGCCGGTACAGTTGAAGCCTCAAACCTTGGAGGCTTTTAATGCTTACATTCGCCAGGCCGAAGCGGGAATGGAGCAGACACTGGGAAGCAACAGTTCATTTCTGTGGTCCGACGCCAGTCCAGAGAGAGCACAGCAGGTCCGCGGAGGACAGATTGCGGCGCAATTCTGGTCAGGCAGAGGGCCGGTCAAAGTGCCGAATGGGTTGATCCACGATTGGATCGCCGCCGCGTTCATTGCTGGCGCAACCGCGAGAGACGTGCTGGCGCTGATCCAGGACTACGATAATTATAAGAACGTCTACAAACCCGAGGTCATTGCGTCAAGGGTGATCAGCCAGCACGACCATGATTTCCAAATCTACTTGCGACTTGTGAAGAAGAAGATCCTGACAGTGGTCTTCGATACGGATCATGACGTGCACTATCGTTCCCTCGGAGGAATGCGCTGGGTCTGCCGTTCGTACACGACGCGGATTGCTGAAGTGGAAAACGAGGGAACCCCGAAAGAGAAAGTGCTCCCGCCGGACACGGGTCACGGATTCCTGTGGCGGCTTTATTCCTACTGGCGAATCGAGGAGCGGGGAAGTGATGTGTGCATCGAGTGCCGAGCAATTTCGCTGACGCGCGACGTGCCGCTGGGATTGGGATGGATGATTGAGCCAATTATCCAGGGGCTCCCGAAGGAGTCGCTGATCAATACCCTCGAGGCGACGCGCCGGGGACTGCATGCCGCAGCGACGTAGGAGCTGCGCTTCGCTAGCTGCGCCGGGCTTTCGCGTTTTTCCCAAAATGGGATCGTCTACCTTGCAATGGTGACCGGGCTCACGTTGGCCGGTGATAAACGGTGACCGGGCTCACAGTGGCCGGTGATAGGCAGTACAGACCTAGCAGGCTGCCAATGATGTACTGGGGCCGAATCAATTGGCCGGTTGTGAGGTAAGTCCTATGAGTCTGCGCACGTGGTCACGTTGTGAAATTGAGTACGGCCGAAAGGTTCTGAATTCTGGGCTGGAGGGAGCTCGTTCCGGCCGAGAAGCATTTCTTGATGGTAGACCTCTTCCTCCGTTTCTTAGCGAGTCGGTTCGAAATGCCTTTAAGCCCGCCGCCATTGGAGTGTGCATTGGCGTGCTGGGTGGTTGTCCCGGAAATAGGCCTAAGTCGATCGGCCGAGTGTTGGCGTTTGGTTTGCTGGGTGGTGCAATCGGATTTGGCGCAGGCGTGGTTCGGGAGAATCGCCGTTTGGCCGCAAGCGTCGCTGGTGGGGCGTTGCGGAACATTGACAGAGTGCGCGATGAGCACTGGTTAGAAAGGCATCCCATCGACTACGCATAGAAACGAGAACGGTTGTGCCCGGCGATCGGGTTGTTTCCGCTTTGTGATCGCGGGGGCCGGGAACGGAAGAGCGAGGATGCTTCTCGCAGGTAATGGGCCCCTAGTAATCAAAATAGGGGGCAGCGATGATCGCGAGCGAAACATTGCAGGAGCGGGTTCAGATTCCGCTTGCCGCAGAAAGCCTCAGTCCAGAACGGATTGCCTACCTGGAAGGACTGGTCAGTCAAGCTAGAACCGCCGCCGCCGTCTTTACCCAATTCACCCAAGAAGACGTTGATCGCATCGTCAAGCCCATGGTTTTGGCGGGACTGGAGCACGCTCTAGATCTGGCGCGCCTGGCGGTAGAAGAAACCAAGCTTGGGGTGATGGAAGACAAAGCTCTTAAGAACATGGTGGCGACGGAGTTTGCCTACAACTATGTCAAAGACAAACGCACCGTTGGCATCATTCGCGAGTTTCCGGAACGCAACCTGGTGGAGATAGCTGAACCGATCGGGGTCGTTTTCTCAATCATACCCATTACGAACCCGACTTCCACGGTGCTATTCAAGTGCATCATGGCCATTAAGACGCGGAACGCGTTCATTTTCAGTCCCCATCCCAGGGCCGGGCGCTGCTGCTCCGAAGCCGTACGGATCATGTATGAGGCGGCGCTGAAGAACGGCGCGCCCGAAGGGGTTTTTACTTGCCTGGAATCGCAGAACCTGCAGGAGAGCGCCTACTTGATGCGGCACAAAGACGTGAGCCTGATTGATGCCACAGGCGGGCAGGGTGCAGTCAAAGCCGCGTATAGCTCGGGCAAACCAGCCCTGGGTGTAGGACCGGGCAACACGCCAGTTTACCTGGAAAAAACAGCGGATCTGAATATGGCTGTCGTGGACATCATCGTCTCCAAAACGTTCGATAACGGAACGATTTGCGCCTCAGAGCAGACGCTCGTGATTGACGATGAGATTTATGACCTGGTGCTGAAGAAATTCGCGGAACTGGGCGCGCATATCTGCAATGAAAAGGAGACGGAACTGCTGGCGCGCACGGTGATCGATCCGAAGACCGGATTCATGCAGCCCATGGCAGTCGGCCAGAAGGCTACCGATATCGCCCGCTTGGTCGGTCTTTCGGTTAAACCGAACACCAAACTCCTGATTGCGCCGATTCAAGGTGTAGGCCGCGAACATCCCTTGTCGGTGGAGAAGCTGTTCCCGCTGCTCTCGGTCTATCGAGCGAAATCCGTCGATGAGGCACTCAAGGTTTGCGTAGACGTGAACCATGCCGGCGGACTGGGGCACACGGCAGTCATTTTCTCGCACGACGATGAGGTCATCGGCAAGTTCAGTGAGGTGATCAATGCGGGGCGGATCATTGTGAACTCGCCGGGTTCGATCGGAGCGCTGGGCGCCGTTTATAACGATCTGGTGCCCACCTTCTCCTTCGGATGTGGAACCGGCGGCGGCAACAGCACGACCGATAACGTGAATGTCTATCACTACCTCAATATCAAGCGTGTGGCTCGGAGGACCCAAGCCCATATGTGGTTCCGAGTTCCCAATCAGATTTATTTCAATATGAACGCGGTGGAGAATGTGCATCAGTTCCCCTCGCGCTCGACCATCATCGTTACGAATCCGTCGATGGAGCAATTCGGCCATGTGGACATTGTCCGGCGCTACATTCCGGAGGGAACCCACGTCCACGTCTCGGTCATTCCCGATGCGGAGCCGGAGATAAAGGTGGTCATGCAAGGAGTGGAGGCGCTGAATTTCTACAAAGCGGACCAAATCATCGCGATCGGCGGCGGGTCCGTGATCGACGCGGCCAAGATCATGAAACTCAAGTACGAATCGCCGGAGGCTGACCTGGAAGAGCTGGCTGCGCCGTTCCTGGATCTCCGCAAGCGGGTGGTCCAGTACCCGACGGAAAAGATCAACCGAACGCGGTTGATTGCCATCTCCACGACCAGCGGAACGGGGAGCGAAGTCACTCCGTTTGCCGTCCTGACCGACAAGGAGCGTGGGCGAAAGGTGACACTGGCCGACTACTCGCTCACTCCCGACGTAGCTATTGTCGATCCGCAGTTCGTCATGTCAATGCCGAAGGGCCTTACGGCCGATACCGGTATCGACTGCCTGACCCACGCACTGGAAGCGGCGGTTTCGAATTATGCGTCACCCTACACCAATGCCAATGCCATGCAGGCGATCCGGATGGTGTTCAAGTACCTGCCGATCGCTTACGAGCAACCCCACGATGAAGAGGCGCGCTGCATGATGCACAATGCCGCTTGCATTGCAGCGATGGCCTTTTCCAACGCGTCGGTGGGCGTGAATCACGCCCTGGCGCATGCCTTCGGGGCGCGCTTCGGCGTGGCGCACGGCCGGGCCAATGCGCTCATGTTGCCGCATGTAATCGCTTATAACGCGGCGGTGCCCGCCAAGTTCATGCCGTCGCCCTACACACAGGGGTATATCGCGCATAAGAAGTACGCTGCGGTCGCGGATTTGCTGGGTTTGGGCGGAAATACGATTGAGGAAAAGGTGAAGAACCTGGTGACGGCGACAGAACAGTTGCTGGACCAATTGGGATTTCCGCGTTCCATCGCCGAACTGGGGATCTCGAAAGAAGAATTCGAGCGGGCGATGCCCGATTTGACCAAGCTTGCCTTTGAGGATCCGTCGGGGCGGTCGAACCCTCGGATGTCACTGGTGAGCGAATTGGCCGAGCTGTTTTGGAAGGCTTACCAGGGACGAGGTCTGGCGAAGGTGGCCGGTGCGTCTCAGCAACAAACCGCGTAGCGGAATGGTGGTGGGTATGGCAGTGATCGCCGTGTGGATAAAGATTGATGAAGAGCGCGTTGTGCAAGGGTTGCAAGAGGCCGGAAAAAAATTGGACAGCGCCGAGGGCGAGGTGGTTGTGGATTTCTCTTCGGTGCGCCGGATCGATCCGAGCGCAATCCGAGCGCTGGAGGGGTTCGCCGACACAGCTGACGACAAAGGCGTCAAGGTCGCGTTGCGCGGCGTGAACGTCGATGTTTACAAAGTGCTCAAGCTGGTGAAGCTCGGGTCGCGATTTTCCATCGTAGCCTGAGCTTCGTAGCCTGAGATGGGCATTCGCGCAGTGAATGAATTGGAGAGTTGTCATGCAGAACCATCAACAAGGTAACCGCCTTTCGTGGGGGGACACGGTTTTCCTGCATCTGGAGCGCGACGGCATGCCGCTCAATGTGGGGTGCGTCAGCGTGCTGGAGGGTGAGATCCGGTTCGAAGATGGACTCCAGTTCATCGAATCGAAGCTGCCGCTGATTCCGCGCTTGGTCAAGCGGGTGGTGGCGCCGCCGCTCAATCTTGGTCTACCGAGCTGGGAATACGACCCTAACTTTGATATTCGCAACCATGTACACGAGGTGACGCTCAAGCACGGTACCGACACCGAACTGAAGGCGCTTACTGGAAAACTCGTCAGCACGGTCCTGGACCGGCAGCATCCGCTGTGGGACATGACGTTTGTCCATGGTCTGAAAGGCGATGGTCTAAAAGGCAAACGGACCGGGTTCATTCTGCGCCTGCACCACTGTATGGCCGATGGCATTGCCGGGGTGGGCATGATGGGTAAGGTCTTCGACGCGAGCCCGGTGGCGCCGCCTTTGCCCAAGAAGAAGCTTCGCTTCCGCGTTCCTCCGCCGCGCGACGCCATCAATTCGCTGATGGATGGCGTGGTGACTTCTTACGGCGATTTCGTGAAGCGGACGCTCTCCGCATGGGCGGACCTGCTGGATATGGCAGAGCGAGCGGCCGCGAATGGCGGCAACCTGATGCCGACGGACGAGTTCTCCCAGTTGCTGCCGGAGATCACCGCGTTCACCGAGCGGATACGGTTCAACGTCAATTACCGCGGACCACAGAAGGTCGCGTGGGCCGATATTCCGCTGGAGGACGTCAAAGTCATACGGCAGACCTGCGGGGCGAGCGTGAACGACGTCATTCTCGCGCTGATAACGGCGACCATCCGGCGCTACCAGGAACTGCATGGAGAGCGGGTCAAGGGACGACTGCTGCGGATGATGGTCCCCGTGAGCCTGCGCGGCAGCGACAGTGTGGGCGAACTGGGGAACCGCATCTCTCTGGTTCCGGTCACCATTCCGCTGGATATACGCAGTCCGCGGAGGCTGCTGGCGGCGGTACACAAAAGAACGGAGTTTCTCAAGCGCTCGCATGCCGCGGAGTTAGTCAGCCTGGCGGGTGGTTTGATCGGCATGTTCCCGACTGCGATCCAAGCGGTCGCTGGCCAGGTGTTGAGCCAGTTGCCGATCACGCCCTTCAACCTGGTGTGCACCAATGTGCCCGGGCCGCAGTTCCCGCTCTATCTGCTTGGCCACAAGATGCTGCGCTGGTATCCGTATGTGCCGGTGGGCGGCGAGATGGCGGTCAACTGCGCCATCTTGAGTTATGACGGCACGGTGTATTTCGGGTTCAGCGGAGACGTGCATGCGGCGCCCGATCTGCGGCGTTTGGAGGCGTTTCTGAAATTGAGTTTCGAGGAGTTGCGAGACGCTTCTGGAGTCACACCGCCGCGAAAGAGCGAGAAGAAAGTACGGGCAAAGACGCAAGAGGTGAAACCGCCGCGCAAGAGCGAGAAGAAAGTACGGGCGAAGACGCGAGAAGTATCGAAACCCGCGCCCGAGCCAGCGGCGACAGTTCGTGTATCCATTCCACTTACAGTCCCTCCCCCGTCCGTCAAGTTGGCACAAGCACCACCGCCAACCACGGAGGAAGAGAATGTCCTGACACCAATGTTCGCGTAGTGATGCAGGGCAGGGGAGTACAGCAAGTGGGCAACGTAATTCTATTGGGCCAGGTAATTCTACTAGGAGAAGCAAAGTACGATGGTGGAACACCTCCAGTCCGTTTCGCAGGTTACGTCCTGGTTGGTCGCGGGGCGGACCCTGTTCCTCATCATTCATATTTTGGGAGTCGCCTGTTTCGCCTACATTGTGGCGAAACGGCTTGTACCGCTGCTAAGGGCCGAACGCGATCTTCGCTTTGACCAGCCATGGGCCCGGCTGGGAAGGGTTTTCAAATTCTGGCTGGGGCAGTGGAAGCATCCGCGCTACAAGACCGCAGGGACCTTACATATTCTTATTTTTGCCGGATTCATTCTCCTGGCGATGCGTGCCTTCACGGTGCTGATTGTCGGCGTCTCCCAGAATTTTGTGATGCCGGGCCTTTCAGGGAGGGCCGGCGATATCTACGGCGTAATCACGGACTATGCTGCCACCGTTGTCTTCCTCTGCATGGTAGTTGCTGTGGTCCGCCGGCTGGTCTTCAAACCTGCGCGATATGAAGTGCCGGCGCGGTTCGGCAAGGCTCACACCGCCGACGCCGTCTTCCTCCTGGGGTTGATCGCGATTCTGATGTTGGCTGACAGCCTCTTTGAAGCGGCAAAGGTCGCCGGTCAGTCCCAGCAAGGCCAACCGGTTGAAACTTTGGCTGTCCTGTCTCTGCCGTGGATCTTGCAGATCGCTCTTCTCCCAGCTTCCTTGGCCACCATCGGGAAACTTTACGCTGGCGCCTATTTGCTCCACGAAGTGACCTTTTACTTTTTGTTGTGCTATCGGCCCTTTGGAATTCAGTTCCACGTCGAAACTTCGTTGTTCAACGTTTACTTCGCCAAGTTGGATCGCGAGATTCTGAAGCCGGTGAGATGGGGCGTCAGCGACGAACATCTGGATCGGGTGAAATCCTTCGGAGTAAAGACGTTCGAAGACTTTACCTGGAAGCACATGCTGGATTTCTATTCCTGCGCCGATTGCGGGCGGTGCTCGGACAACTGCCCGGCCAATGCGGTGGGAAGGCCGTTGTCGCCACGATTCATTACCGTCAAGGCGAGAGACTACGCATTCCGGCATTATCCGGTTTTTGGACGCGGGAACAATGGCACGGCACTGGTCGGCAGCAAGGATTCCGGCAGCATTTATTCGGAAGACGAAATCTGGTCATGCACCACCTGCGGAGCTTGCGAGGAAGAGTGCCCGTTGCTGGTGGAATACATCGACAAGATCGTCGATCTGCGGCGCGGCCTGATCGATGACGGGAACGTGCCTCAGTCGCTGCAAAAGCCGCTGAAGGCGCTGGAGAGCCGCGGCAATCCTTACGGCAAGATGGAGAAAAAGAAGGCCGACTGGGCGAACGCCAAAGAGTTTCAACAAGTCTGCCAGGTCAAGACCCTGAACAAAAGCAACGGCGCCGACACGCTGTATTTTGTGGACAGCATTACTTCCTACGATGACCGGATGCAGTCGATCGGGCGGGCGACGGCGAAGATTCTCGACCACGTTGGAGAGAATTTCGGGATCCTGGGCGCTGCGGAAAGAGACAGCGGCCATGAAGTCCGGCGGTTTGGGGAAGAGTTGCTCTTTACCGCTTTGCGCGACCACAATGTGGACGCGATCAAAGCATCCGGAGTAAAGCGAATTGTTACCGCCGACCCACACGCCTTCAACGCGCTGAAACACGACTACAAAGATGTGCCGGAGGTCGAGCACATCAGCCAGGTAATCGCCCGGGAAGTGAAGTCCGGCAAGATCAAGTTCAATCCGGTAGAAAACCGAGACAAAGTCTACACCTACCACGATCCCTGCTACCTGGGACGTCATAACCAGGTTTATGACGATCCGCGCGACGTGCTCGATGCCATCCCGGGTTTGAAGCGAGTTGAGATGAGCCGCTGCAAAGACCGCTCGTTCTGCTGTGGCGGCGGCGGACTGATGCTGTTCTACGAGCCGAAGGAAGAGCAACGCATGGGCGTGAAGAGAGTCCAGATGGCTGCGGATGCCGGGGCCAATGTGATCGTAACGGCATGTCCGTTCTGCATGGTGAATCTGGAAGATGCGATCAAGGTTGCAGGTCTGGAAGGAAAGATGACCGCCATCGATCTGGCGGAACTGGTGGACCAAGAGATGGTGCGTGAGGGACAAAAAGCGGTGTGAGCGGTGGAGGTGAATGTGGAGATTCTAGTTTGCGCAAGACGAGTGCCCGATACGTCGGAGAACGAGATTGAACTCAACAGCGCCGGAAACGACATCGACCGTGACGAGTTGGTCTATTCGATCAACGAACCGGACAACTACGCGGTTGAAGAGGCGTTGCAGATCGTGGCCCGAATTGGCGGAAACGTCACCGTGGTCACGGTGGGCGGCGAAGACGACGAAGAGATCCTTCGGCGGGAGATGGCCATGGGCGCGAACCAGGGCGTGCTGATTAGCGACGAAGCCTTCAGCGGATCGGACGCCCGGGGGATCGCAACCATCCTGAAAAGCTTTGTGCGGAAGGGTAACTACGACCTGATTCTCACAGGAGTGCAGGCCGAGGACGGCGGCGCGCAGGTTGGCGGGATGCTGGCGGCGATGCTCGACTACCCGTTTGCTTCGCTGGTCAATTCCATTGAGGTGCTGGAAGGCCGGAAGCTGAAAGTCAGCCGGGAAATCGAAGGCGGCAACAAGGAGATGAGTGAGATCGATCTCCCGTGCGTGCTCTCGATTCAGACCGGCATCAATGAGCCACGCTATGTCGGTATGCGAGGCATCCGAGCCGTGGCTTCTGTGCCCATCCCGACTTTCGGCGTATCAGACCTCGGCGTTGACCCAGGTGCTGTGGGGGAAGCTGCCGCGAAAGTGAAGCGAGTGGACTACTTCGTCCCCGCGCTCGGCAAGGGCGCCGAGATGCTCAAGGGCAGCCGGGAAGAAAACGTCGACAAAGTTCTGGAGTTAGTCGCAGCCAAAGGAGGATTGAAATAATGGCTCGCATCTTCGCTTACATCGTGCACAAAGCTGGCGTGGCTGACGATTCCGCGGCGCAACTGGCGGCCGCCGCTAAAAAGATCGACCCCACTGCCTCGCCTACAGCCCTGCTCACTGGTTGGGGCGCGGACCTCAATGCCTCGTGCGACGCCGTCCGTGCTTCCTACGCTGAGATATGGACAATTTCCAACGAAGCTCTTGCCTACCCAAATGCGGAATTGATCCGCAAGGCCCTGGTTAAGGTCGTGCCGCCGGGCAGCATTGTGCTGGTTGCCCACGAGCATTTCGGAATCGATCTGGCGCCGGGTCTTTCCATCAAACTGAATTCGGCTTTCGTCTCCGACGTGTTGGACATCGCCGGAATTGAAGGCAGCGATCTCAAAGTCGTCCGCCAGGAATTTGGCGGACAGGTGAGCGCTCACGTTCGATGCGACATCTCGTCGGGCGCGGTGGTTACGGTGCGTCCAGGCGCATTCAAACCTCTGGAGAGTGCCCCTGTGGCTGCGACTGTAGTCGACAAGTCATCGGAGGTTGGTGCGCTGACAGCGGGACGGCGTTATCTGGAGACCATCGTTGCCGAGGCGGGTGATGTCGATATCACCAAGCATAACGTTTTGGTTTCCATCGGCCGTGGCATCCAGAAGCAAGAGAACGTGGCCATTGCGCAGGAACTGGCTGAAGCCCTGGGCGCGGCAGTAAGCTGCTCGAGACCCGTGGTTGACGCCAAGTGGCTGGGGAAATCGCGTCAGGTTGGGTCGTCCGGAAAAACCGTCAAGCCGAAGGTCTATCTGGCGTGCGGCATCAGTGGTTCATTCCAGCATCTGGCCGGCCTCAAGGGCAGTCCGTTTCTGATCGCCATCAACAAGAATGCCAAAGCACCAATCTTTCAAGTGGCGGATGTTGGGATTGTGGACGACATCCTGGAGTTCTTGCCGGAATTGACCAACAAAGTTCGAGAAATGCGCAGCGTCGCAGCAAAGTGAGGACCCGACCATGATTGCAAATAAGACACTGAAGCTAAGTCTGAAGTCGCTTAGAGATTTTGCCAAGAAACGCCTGACCGACGAGAAAATCCGGGAGCTGGATGAACGCGACGAATGCCCGCTGGAGATCGTCCGGCATATGTGCAGCCCGGACCAGTTGGGCATTCAACTCCTGTTCATCCCCGAAGACTGCGGCGGTTTCGGCGGCGGGGCCTTCGATGTGTATGTGGTCTGCGAAGAGATGGCGCGCATTGATCTGGGCGTCGCCACGGCCGTGCTGGCTACGTTCTTGGGCAGCGATCCGATCACGGTGGGCGCCACTCCGGAGCAAAAGAAGCACTGGCTGAGTCGCATTGCGGAAGAGGGATTGCTGTTCGCCTACGGCGCCACTGAACCGGAAGCGGGCAGCGATCTGGGCGCTCTCCGCACTACCGCGGACCGAGTCATGCAGGACGACCGGGTCGTCGGCTACAAAATCAACGGGGCCAAGCAATGGATCAGCAACGGCGGAATCGCGGACGCTTACACCGTCCTGGCCAACACGCCCGGTGGTCCGAGCTGGTTCATCTTGGAAAAGGGCGCCACCGGCTTCAGCCACGACGAACCGGAAGATAAGCACGGCATTCGACTGAGCAACACGGCTGCACTTGCGTTCAGCGACGTCTACGTCGAAGCCGACCGCCTGATCGGCGGGGTGGAAGGCCAGGGATTGAATCAGGCGCAAGCTGTCTTCGGCTACACGCGGCTGATGGTGGCGGCGTTTGGCCTGGGGGCAGGGTGGTCCGCGCTGGATCGCGCAATTCCGTACTCCACTAAGCGTATTCAGGCGGGAGCGCCGCTGTCGGAGAAACAAGGCTACACCCACAAGCTGATCGTGCCGCACGTGGCGCGCCTCGAAGCCGCCCGCTCCTACATCGAAGAAACGGCGGAGCGGATCGACGCGGGGACCGAAGGCAGCCTGAACACGGAAGGCGCCATTGCCAAGTACATGGCGACCGAGGCCGGAAACATGGCAGCGGACGCCAGTATTCAAGCCCTCGGCGGATACGGATACACGCACGAATACATGGTGGAGAAGATCAAGCGCGATGTCCGGATCACCACCATTTACGAAGGCACCTCCGAGATCATGGAGATGACCATCAGCCGCGACCGCTGGCAGCTTCATCTGAAGACGCGCGGGCAGTATTACCACGACCAAGCCAGGAAATTCGAAGAGCTCCATGGCCGCCATCCGAACGTGGGCGCTGACAACGCGGCACTGGCATTGCACGCCTTGGCCGAAGTGATGGAGAAAGCCCGGGTCGCGCGCCTGACCCGCTATCAACACATTCTGCTGCGCCTGGGCGAACTGATCGCCTACGCCGAGTGCGCCGGCAGTTTAGCTCGCCGCGCTGGATTGATGGATGAAGGAAAACTCAACGAGAAAGCCAACCGGCGCTTCGACGCGACCGCACTGGCGGCGCTGAGCAGAAGCTTCGCCCGCGAGGCCGCGCTCAAGGTCGCCGAAGAAGGCTTGCGCTGGGTGGTCGGAGCCGGGGGTGTGAGCGCTGCCGAACTGGCCGCGTTTGAAACCAGCCTGGGATTGCGCGCGATTCACGGATCGCAGGCAGGGCTGATTTCGGATCTGGACTACATCGCGGACGTAGTGTACGGCCGCGCGGCGAAGCGAGCGGAACTCGCCGCGTAGCGCTGAAGGATGAAATTTGAATGGGCTTTGACAGGCAAAATTCTTTTCTCCGCACAGGAGCGCAGTCATGGAAAACACTTCATACCGAGCTATCGCCATTGTAGGGGCGGGAGCCATTCTGCCGGATGCCCCGAACGTTCCCGCCTTCTGGGAAAACATAAAGAATGGGCGTTACAGCGTCACCGAGATTGATCCCGCGCGTTGGGATCCGGCGCTCTATTACGATCCCGACAAGAGCGCCCCAGATAAGACATATTCCAAAATCGGCGGCTGGGTTCGCGACTACGTGTGGGACCCGATGAAGTGGCGCATGCCCGTCCCGCCGCGCGTGGTTGATGCCATGGATGGGGCGCAAAAATGGGCCATCGCCTGCACCCGCGAAGCGCTGGAAGATTACGGCTATCCCAAGCGGCCACTGGACCCGGATCGCACCGCCGTGATCCTCGGCAATGCCATGGCCGGCGAGAGACACTATCTCACCGCGCTGCGCATTTACTTTCCGGAATACGCTCGCGAACTGGCGGAAACCGCCAGTTTCGCCGCGCTCCCGGAAGCGCTCCGCCGCGACATCACACGCGAATTGCACGACCGGATGGGCAAACTCTTGCCTGAGATTACCGAAGACAGCATGCCTGGTGAATTGGCCAACTGTATCGCTGGCCGCATTGCCAATATTTTCAACTTCCACGGTCCCAATTACATTTGCGACGCGGCTTGCGCCTCGGCGATGGCAGCGATCAGTTCGGCAATCGAGGGATTGGTGGAGAACGATTACGACGCCGTGGTCACCGGCGGCATTGACCGCAACATGGGCGCTCCGATGTTCGTCAAGTTCTGCAAGATCGGAGCGCTTTCGGCGACCGGCACTCGTCCTTACGCCGAAGGAGCGGACGGCTTCGTGATGGGTGAAGGCGCCGCGATCTTTTTGCTCAAGCGCCTGGCCGATGCTGAACGTGACGGAGACAAAATTTACGCGGTGATTCGTGGCATGGGCGGCGCGAGTGACGGCAAGGGCAAAGGGATCACTGCGCCCAACCCCATCGGCCAGAAGCTGGCCATTGAACGAGCCTGGCAGAATGCTGGCCTGTCACCGGCTACGGCGACCTACATTGAAGGCCACGGCACATCCACACGGGTGGGCGATGTGGTCGAAGTACAGAGCATGGCCGACGTGCTCAGCAGTGCTCATCTCCCGCCGCATGCAGTAGGACTGGGCTCGGTCAAATCGAACTTTGGACATCTCAAGGGAGCTGCGGGCGCCGCCGGATTGCTGAAAGCCGCTCTCGCACTTCGTGACAAAGTACTACCGCCCAGCGTGCACTGCGAGCGCCCCAATCCAGAGATTGACTTTGAGCATTCCCCGCTCTACGTCAACCGGGAGTTGCAGCCGTGGACGATGACAGTAGATGGCGTGCGGCGCGCCGGCTTGAGCGCTTTTGGTTTTGGCGGTACCAACTTCCATGCGGTACTCGAAGAATACATTCCCCACAGGCTGAATGGAAACGGCAAGCGGTCGGTTGCGGTAAGCGAGATGCCCGCGAGAATTACAGAGGCAGCTATGAACGCGAAAGATGTTTCCCCCACTTCTCCATCTTCGTATAAGGCGCCACTGCGCGGTGCGCTGGTCATCGGCGCCGCATCAGAGGCCGCACTGGTCGAACGTTTACGCGTGGTGGAGAGCGAGGCCAAGGCGGGCCGCGCACCGGCTCCTACTGTACCGGCTGAAGCAGACCTGCGTGCGCCCGAACGCGTGGCTATCGACTACGCTAACGCCGCCGAACTGGCAGAGAAAGCGCGCACCGCACTCAAGGCGCTCACGGCCAGTCAACCGGCCAGTCAACCAGCGATATGGAAAGCCCTGCGCGCGCAAGGCGTCTTCCGCGGCCACGGTCCCGCGCCCAAGGTTGCGTTCCTGTATCCCGGCCAAGGCTCGCAGTACGTGAACATGTTGGAGCCACTCCGCGCAGTCGAGCCGATTGTGGCGGAAATTTTTGCCGAAGCCGATCGGGTAATGACGCCGCTGCTGGGCAAGCCGCTCAGCGAATTCATCTTCGTGGACAAGGCCGACGCTGGCGCTGTCGCCAAGGCCGAAGACGATCTGCGCCAAACTGCCATCACTCAGCCTGCCGTACTGGCGACCGATCTGGCGCTGACCCGGCTCCTGGCCGCTTATGGCATCACGCCTGACTTCACCATGGGACACAGCCTGGGCGAATACGGGGCGCTGCTTGCGGCCGATGCACTTCCGTTTGCGGACGCACTCGAAGCTGTCAGCGCCCGCGGCCGTGAAATGACCCGGTTTGCGCCGGAAGACAAGGGCCGCATGGCGGCAGTGTTTGCCCCGCTTGAGGAAATCGAGCGAATCCTGAAGACGGTGACCGGCTACGTGGTGATCGCCAACGTCAACAGCAATCGGCAGGCGGTCATCGGTGGCGCGAGCAAACCCGTCGAGCAAGCCATGGAAGCATTCCAGAAAGCCGGCTACGACGTGTCGGCATTGTCGGTCAGCCATGCGTTCCACACCACAATTGTGGCTTCCGCCAGTGAGCCGCTGCGGCGAGTGTTGCAGCGCCTGCATCTTGCGTCTCCGCGGCTGCCCATCGTCGCCAACACCAACGGCGAGTTCTATCCCACGGGACGGGACGTCGTGCCGCAGATGTTAGACATTCTGGCAGAACAGGTCGCCGCTCCTGTGCAGTTCGTCAAGGGCCTGCGCACGCTGTATGAGGCGGGGGCGCGAGTCTTCGTGGAAGTCGGTCCGAAAAAAGCACTGCAGGGATTTGCTGAAGATGTGCTCGGCGAGCGCGGCGATGTGGTCGCGCTCTTCACCAACCATCCGAAGGTCGGCGATATCCCGGCGTTCAATCAGGCGTTGTGTTGCCTTTATGCGGCGGGATTGGGCCGCGGGACCCCGGAAGCCGCGCGTCAAACAGTGCCGGCGTCCGTGCCGGCAGTTTCCGCGCTGCCAAAAATTCCTGAATCAATCGGGCTGACCGCGCCCGCTGCAGTTACTGCTACCGCACCGGTGGCGGGGATCAACGACCGTCAATACAAGGGAGGTCACTACAACGACGGTCAATCCAACGATGGTCACTACACCGACGGTCAATACAACGAGCTCGGGCGATTGTTGGGCGATGTTCTCGAGCGCGGTTGGCAGATTACTCACGGCCAGAGGCGCGCTCCAGTCGACGCTGCCGTCGCGATCACGGGAGCAGCTTTAGGGCTACCTGGCACCGAGCATATCTTCGATGATGGCAACATCGGCCGCCTCTTGCGCGGTGATCAGTTCATTGACACCATCCCTACGCGCTTCCGCCATGCAATGGTTGACAAACACATTACGCGGCTGGTGAAGAATGACAACGGCGGCACGTTTGAAACTATTAATAATGTTGCGGACGTCATCAAGCTGGCAGGCCGCGGCGGCGCCTTCGATCTGAAAAACGAATTCGGCGTTTCCGCCGAGCGCCTTGCCGCTCTCGACCGCACCACCCGGCTAGCCATCGCGGTGGGTCTCGACGCATTGCGCGACGCCGGCATTCCGCTGGTTTTGCGCTACAAGACCACCACCAAAGGGACGCAGTTGCCCGACCGGTGGGCGTTGCCCGACGCTCTGCGCGATGACACGGGAGTGATTTTCGCCTCTGCGTTTCCGGGGCTGGACTCTTTCGCCGACGAAATGGGGCGCTATTACACGGACCGCGGCCAGCGCGAGCAAATGGCCATGCTGGAAAGCTTGCGCGTCCGGGCGGCCGAGGTGAATGGCCATTCCATTCTGGGGCAGGAGATTGAGCGGCGCATCGACGAGTTGTGCGACGCCATCGAGAAAGAGCCGTATGTCTTCGACCGTCGTTTCCTGTTCCGTATTTTGTCGATGGGACATTCGCAATTCGCTGAATTCATCGGCGCGCGTGGTCCCAACACCCAAATCAACTCTGCCTGCGCGAGCACTACACAAGCGGTGGCGCTGGCCGAGGACTGGATCCATGCGGGGCGTTGCCGCCGCGTGATCGTGGTCGCAGCCGACGACGTCACTACCGACAATCTGATCGACTGGATGGGCGCCGGCTTTCTGGCTAGTGGAGCAGCGGCCACCGACGACGTGGTCGAAGAGGCCGCCATTCCCTTCGACCGTCGCCGCCACGGCATGATCATCGGCATGGGCGCCGCTGGCCTCGTGGTGGAGAGCGCGGAGTCAGCCCGCGAACGAGGTATCCAACCCATCTGCGAAGTGTTGAGCGCGGTCACCGCTAATAGCGCGTTTCACGGCACCCGTCTCGACGTGCACCACATCAGCCAGGTGATGGAGGATCTGGTGAGCAAAGCGGAAGCTCGCGGCGGCATTCGCCGTCATGAGATCGCTCCGCAAACGGTTTTCATCTCTCACGAAACCTACACCCCCGCGCGCGGCGGCAGTGCTGCGGCGGAGATCCATGCGCTTCGTCGCGTCTTTGGCGACAGTGCGGACAAGATTGTGATCGCTAACACCAAGGGCTTCACCGGCCACGCGATGGGTGCAGGCGTGGAAGATGTCCTGGCGGTGAAAGCGCTGGAAACGGGAGTGGTGCCGCCGGTGGCCAACTTCAAGGAAGTTGATCCAGAGTTGGGCACGCTGAACTTGTCGAAGGGCGGCGTTTATCCGGTTGAGTACGCGTTGCGTTTGGGTGCCGGATTCGGCTCGCAGATCAGTATGACGCTGTTGCGTTGGACAACGACGAAGGACGGCGTCCGCAGGAGCCCGAATGCGCTGGGCTATGCCTATCGCGTGGTTGACCCGAACGCCTGGAACGCCTGGCTCAGTCGTATGGCCGGCCGTCCGGCCGCCGATTTGGAAGTGGTGCACCGCACGCTACGGGTGCGTGATCAAGTTCGTGATCATGTTCGCGACCAAGGAACGGCACGGATTGCGGAACCTGCTCTTGAATTGCGCGCCGCGGCGCCAGTGGCAACGCCCCAGGCAATGGCGCCCACACCAGTTGTTAATACGAGACCTCCGGATAAAAAGCCAGCAACAGCCGTGAGCGCGGCCCCTGTGCCGCCGGTGAAGGTGCAAGCCGCTGCGATCGCGCCCCCTGTACCGGCTCCGCCGCCCGCCGCTAACAGGGAAAGTGAAGTCAAAGTCACCACATCGGCAACCACGCCAACGCCTACCAACAAGGATTACGCCGGCGATCCCGTGAAGGAGCGCATTCTGGCTCTGGCCGCGGAAAAGACCGGCTATCCGCAAGATATGTTGGACATGGACCTTGATCTCGAAGCGGACCTCGGAGTTGACACGGTCAAGCAGGCCGAGATGTTCGCGGGCATCCGCGAGATCTACAACATCCCTCGCGACGAGAATCGCAAGCTGCGGGATTATCCGACATTGGCGCACGTCATCCGGTTCGTGTATGACAAGCGTCCCGACCTGGCCGTCGCGGCCCCGGTTCCGCCGAGACCCAAGGCAAAGGAAGAGATCAAGCCCATCACTCCGGCGCCTGCGGCTGCTCCCCCGGCCGTTCCTCTGGCCGCTCCTGCGAAGGACAGCGCGGGAGATTCCGTGAAAGAGCGCATCCTGGCGCTGGTCGTGGAGAAGACCGGCTATCCAGAAGATATGCTCGACTTGGATCTCGACCTCGAAGCAGACCTCGGAGTTGACACGGTGAAGCAGGCGGAAATGTTCGCGGCCATCCGCGCCGCATACAACATTCCGCGCGATGAGAATGTGAAGCTGCGCGACTACCCCACGCTGGCGCATGTGATCCGCTTCGTATATGAGAGGCGTCCCGACTTGGCGGTCGCGGCTCCAGTTGCGGCAACACTCAAGGCAACGGAAAAGACTGAGCCCATCGCTACGGCACCCGCGGCTGCTCCTCCTGCCGTTACTCCCAAGGACAGCGCGGGAGATTCCGTGAAAGAGCGCATCCTGGCACTGGTCGTGGAAAAGACCGGCTATCCGCAAGATATGTTGGACTTGGATCTCGACCTCGAAGCAGACCTCGGAGTTGACACGGTGAAGCAGGCGGAAATGTTCGCGGCCATCCGCGCCGCATACAACATTCCGCGCGATGAGAATGTGAAGCTGCGCGACTACCCCACGCTGGCGCATGTGATCCGCTTCGTATATGAGAGGCGTCCCGACTTGGCAAGCGCTGCTCCATCGTCTCCTGCAGTCGCGGAGCCGCCCGTACCCGCACCGAGCCCGCTCACGGACGTCTCTATTGCGCAGGCCCTCACGGACGACTCTATTAAGGAGAAGGTGCTGGAGATCGTGGCCGAGAAGACTGGCTATCCCAAAGATATGCTCGATCTGGACCTCGATCTCGAAGCAGACCTCGGCATCGACACCGTCAAGCAAGCGGAGATGTTCGCCGCAATCCGCGCCGCATACAACATTCCCCGCGATGAGAATGTGAAGTTGCGCGACTTTCCTACCCTGGCCCACGTGATTAAATTCGCGCAGAACGGGTCCGGGGCATCTGCTTCAGTCCCGCCCGCTGCGCAGAAGAAATATGAACCGACGGCGGAGAAACCATCCTCATCTCCTGCTCCCGCACCGGTCAAGGCCGCACGTCCGGCCCTCGCCAGTCTGGATGCTGCGAATCGCGTTCCACGGCGCGTGCCGGTGCCGGTCCTGCGTCCCGAGCTCAGCATGTGCAAGCCAACGGGTGTTTCGCTAGAAGGCGGCCGGCAGGTGGTGGTCATGGCCGACAAAGGCGGAGTTGCAAAGGCACTCGTGCAGCGTTTAGAGACGGCGGGCGTCAAAGTTCTCTGTATCGAGAACGCGCCAGACGCCGAAGCACTGGCCAATCGGCTGAAGGAGTTCTTGGCTGCCGGTCCGGTGCACGGAGTTTACTGGCTGCCCGCACTCGACAACGAGGGCAACCTTCGCGACCTGGATCTTGCCACCTGGCATGAAGCTGTGCGGGTGCGCATCAAATCGCTTTACGGCACGATGCGCGCGCTCTACGAGCAGATCGCGCAGCCCGGCACGTTCTTAGTGTCGGCAACTCGGCTGGGCGGACAGCATGGCTACGACGAGGCCGGGGCAATAGCCCCGCTCGGCGGCGCGGTCGCAGGTTTCAGCAAAGCGTATAAGCGCGAGCGGCCGGACGTTTTCGTCAAAGTAATCGATTTCGAAGCGCAGCGCAAAGCGGAGGAAGTGGCTGGCATCCTGATCGAAGAAACTCTGCGCGACCCAGGTGCTCTCGAGATCGGCTACAAGGCAGGGCTGCGCTGGACGATTGGGCTGGAGGAACAACCTGCGGCCGACGGACAGCCTGGTCTGACGCTCGACGAGAACACTGTATTCCTGATCACCGGCGCAGCGGGAAGTATCGTCTCGGCCATCACAGCCGATCTGGCAGCCGCTTCCGGCGGCACCTTCTACCTGCTCGATTTGGTGCCTGAGCCTGATGCGAACAATCCTGACCTCAAGCGCTTCGCCAGCGACAAAGAAGGACTAAAGCGCGAGCTGTTCGCTCGCATCCAGGCACGCGGCGAACGGGCCACACCGGCGTTGGTTGAAAAGGAGCTGGCGGCCCTGGAGCGGGCGCAGGCTGCGCGCAGCGCGATTGACGCGGTGCTCGCCGCTGGCGGCACGCCGTACTATTTCAGCGTCAACCTCGCCGATGCAGACGCTGTGGACAAAGTGATCCAACAGGTGCGCCAGCGCAACGGGCACATCGATGTGTTACTGCACGCCGCCGGTCTGGATCGCAGCCACTCGCTGGCAGACAAAGACCCTCGTGAATTCGACCTGGTGTTCGACGTCAAGAGCGACGGGTTCTATAATCTGCTGCGCGCCGCCGGCGACATGCCTCTCCGGGCGACGGTGGCGTTCAGCTCCATTGCCGGACGTTTCGGCAACGTCGGACAGACGGACTACAGTTCTGCCAACGATCTGCTCTGCAAGATCACGTCGAGCTTCCGCAGCACCCGGCCGGCCACACGCGGCATCGTCATTGACTGGACTGCGTGGGGCGGCATCGGCATGGCCACACGGGGCTCTGTCCCGAAAGTGATGGAATTGGCGGGCATCGATATGTTGCCAGCCGAAGCGGGCGTTCCACTGATTCGGCGTGAACTGACTGTGGGGGGGACGCGCGGCGAGATTGTCATCGGCCAGCGTCTTGGTGTGCTTATGAATGAACTCGATCCGGCTGGCGGCCTGGCGGAAGTCTCCGCTGAAAAGCGCTCGCTGGCGCAGGGGCCAGCGGGCTGTGGAGTGATGATCGGCAAGATCGCGAGCGCCGGACTCTACAGCCCGCTCACGATTGAGACCATGCTCGACCCGGCCATTCAACCGTTTCTGCACGACCATCAGATTGACGGCACGCCAGTGCTGCCCGGCGTCATGGGCATCGAGGCGTTCGCCGAAGCTGCCCTGTGCCTGCTTCCGGGCTGGCATGTCGAGGCGATTGAGGAGGTAAACTTCCTGGCGCCGTTCAAGTTCTACAGGAACGAGCCCCGCCCGGTGACGGTCGAGGCAGTGATTCATCCGCACGGAGACGGCTTGATCGCGGATTGCCGCTTGCTTGGGCGCCGGCCACTTCCGAATCAGACCGAGCCGCAAGTGACTACGCATTTCACGGCGCGCGCGCGACTGGTGAAACACGCGCCCGCGTTGGTGACCGTGCCGGCCCTGGGCCCGCCAGACGGACACGTCATTGAAGCCGCCGACATCTACCGCCTCTACTTCCACGGCCCCGCGTACCAGGTTGTGGAGCGGGCATGGTGGGATGGAATACGGATTGTCGGCCTGATGGCCAAAGGCCTGCGTAACAATCACCACCCGTCCGGCCTGCCGACGCTCATGGCGCCGCGACTGATCGAGCTGTGCTTCCAGACCGCCGGAGTCTGGGAAATGGGCGTCGAGGGGCGCATGGGCCTGCCGCAGCACATTGATCGCGTCTCCTTATTATTGTGCGATCCCGAAGAGGCGGAAGGCCAGTTGTATGCGGTCGTCACTCCCAACCCGGTCGACGGAAGCTTCGATGCGGAGGTTGTGAATGCGAAGGGAACCCGCTACCTGAAGCTCAGCGGCTACCGCACGGTGGCGGTTCCCGGCGCCGTTGATCCTGGGCGGTTAGAAGCGCTGCGGGCGGCAATGTCATTGGAAACGGTCGCGGCGTAATCCTTGTGGCTTGATAGCACGTGATGATCTGTCGAGGCATTTATGAATCTCGAATTCCAGCGTGTGGCGATCGTCAATCGCGGCGAGGCCGCAATGCGTTTCATCCACGCAGCCCGCGAGTTCAATCAGGAACATGGCACATCTTTGCGCACCATCGCACTGTTCACCGAACCTGACCGTCGTGCCATGTTCGTCCGCGAGGCGGACGAGGCGGTGTGTCTCGGCCCCGCTCAGGTCGTCGATCAAAACACGCAGCAGCTCAAGAGCAGTTATGTGGACTACGGCCGGCTGGAACGGGCGCTGACAGCCGCGCGTGCTGACGCCGTTTGGGCGGGATGGGGCTTTGTCGCCGAGCACGCCGAGTTCGCGGACCTTTGCCGCGATCTAGGCATCGTGTTCATCGGCCCGGATGGTGAGGCGATGCGGCGCGCGGGCGACAAGATCGCCTCGAAACGCCTGGCTGAGCGGAAGCAGGTCCCGGTAACGGACTGGAGCGGCGGTCCGGTGGAAACGCTCGCCGATGCCGAACGCCACGCTGAGCGCTTGGGCTATCCACTCCTTATTAAGGCTACCGCAGGGGGTGGCGGTCACGGGATCCGCCGGGTGCTTTCGCCCAGCCAACTTTCGGAAGCTTTTCACAGCGCCCGCGCCCAAGCGTTTAAGGCCTTTGGAGACCCAACTGTTTTCATGGAGCAACTGGTTCAGGGAGCGCGCCACGTCGAAGTCCAAGTAATCGCAGACCTCCATGGCAAGACGTGGGCGGTCGGCGTGCGCGACTGCACCATTCAACGCCGCCACCAGAAAATTCTCGAGGAAGCGCCATCGCCGGCGCTCTCCCGGGAACAAGATCAGGCATTGCGCGAAGCGGCAGTGCGCCTGAGCGAGGCCGCCGGCTACAGCAATGCAGGCACCGTGGAATTCCTGTATCAACCGGAAAGCCGGCAATTCTTTTTCATGGAGATGAACACGCGGTTGCAGGTCGAGCATCCGGTGACGGAATGCACTACCGGGCTCGATCTGGTCAAGCTGCAGATTCACGTCGCGCGGGGTGGTCACCTGGAAGGCGAGCCACCGCGCACCACCGGTCATGCCATCGAGGTGCGGCTGAATGCGGAGGATCCGGACAATGGCTTTGCTCCCGCCCCGGGCCTAATTGAGCGGTTCAGGATTCTGACGGGGCCGGGGGTGCGGGTTGACACCGGCGTAGCGGAAGGCGATGCCGTCGCCTCGGAGTTCGACTCGATGATCGCCAAAATCATCGCCTACGGGCAGAACCGGAAGGAAGCGCTTTCCCGGTTACAGCGAGCACTGCGCGGCAGCGTTGTTGTCATCAAGGGCGGTGCCAGTAACAAGGCGTTCTTGCTGGAATTGCTGAATCACCGCGATGTGCAGCGTGGAGAAGTCCATATCGGGTGGCTGGACAAGTTGGCGGCGACCGGAGACCACATCTCCAGGCGCCACGCCGACGTGGCTCTGGTACAGGCCGCGATTGAGGCCTACGACGCCCAGTTGGCCATCGAACAGACCCAATTCTATGCCTCAGCCGTGCGGGGACGGCCGCATGTGCGGAGTGAGGTAGGCCGGACTACGGAACTACGCTATCGCGGGCATTCCTACTCGGCCAAGGCGTACCGCTTGGGCCCGCAACAATACCGCGTCGACGTCAATGGATCGCGCGTCAAGGCCCACCTCGACCGTCTGAGTCAGTTTGAATATTGGCTCACCGCCTTCGGGCGGCGTTTCCACGTTGTCTCCGTGACCCAGGGGTTGAGTTACCGCATCGAGGTGAACGGCGTATCGCACCAGATCGATCGCGATGACGGAGGTATCGTCCATGCGCCGGCGCCGGCGGTAGTAGTTTCCATTGCGGTCAAAGCGGGTGACACAGTTTCGGTCGGAGACCGCCTGGCGGTGCTGGAAGCGATGAAAATGGAGATGCAAGTGGTCGCCCCATTTTCCGGAAAAGTGCGGCAAGTGATGACCATGCGCAACGTGCAAGTGGACACGGGAGCGCCACTCTTGCAGATCGAACCCGATGCCGGCGGCGATACCGTGGCCGCTGGGGAGCGCGTAGTTTTTGGGGCGTCGCGCGGCTCGGATGGAAACGAGGAAGCCATCCAACCCAGCTGCCGCCAGAGCCTGGAAGAAGTCCGCCAGTTCATGTTGGGCTTTGACGTGGACCCCAAGCACAGCACTCGGCTGCTTGCCGAATGGGACCAGAACTGCCCGGTGGACGACGAAATAAGGCAGGCAGAAGACGAGATCCTCAATATCTTTGTGGACATCTGCTCATTGTTCCAGCGCGACCCGGAGGTAAACCACCGGGCCAGTAGTGAAGAGCCGAGCGCTGAGGCCCATCTATTTTCGTACTTGCGGATGCTGGAGACAGGCGGCGAAGGACTGCCGCCGGCTTTTGTCAGCGCGCTTCGCCGCGCTCTGTCACATTACGGCGTTGAAAGTCTGGATCGCTCGCCGGAACTGGAAGAGAGCCTGCTCTGGATATACAAATCGCACCAGCGCGTGGAGCAGAAAATCGCCCCGGTCATGGGAGTGCTGGAACGGCGTCTGCGGTACGTTCAGAGGCTTGCTCCGCACGCGGAGGAATCACTGCGGACGCTTCTCGACCGGATGATTGTTATGAGTAACGGGCATTTCCCGGCGGTCAGCGACTTGGCTCGGGAAGTACGTTATCGCTACTTTGATCAGCCGCTGTTTAAGCAGGCGCGCAAGCAGGTCTATGAGCAGGTGGAGGAGCAACTTGCTTATATGGCGGCCAATCCCGATGCCGCCGACCGCCACGAGCGAATCCGTGTGTTGCTGGAATGTCCGCAGCCTATCGTGGCATTACTTTCCGCCCGGTTCGCGGCTGCCGACCCCGCCATGCGCAGGCTGATGTTGGAGGTGATCACGCGCCGCTACTATCGAATCCGGGCGCTTGAAAACCTCCGCTCTCTGGAGGTGGATGGGCAGTGCTTCGCATCGGCCGAATACGATCATGAGGGCAAGCGTATTCATGCCTTTACCACACACGCGGAGTATTCGCAGCTTTCTGAGGCAATGCGCGCGATGTTTCCTTTGATCGCGCAGGTGCCGGCCGACCATGACATCGTCATTGACCTCTACGCTTGGCATTCGGCGCGGCTGGGCGATCCCGAAGTCACGCAGCAGGAAGTTCAGTCAGCGCTCAACCAAGCTGGCTTCCCCCGTTCCATCCGGCGCATCGTGGTGGAAGTCGCTGGCCCGGTCCATGTGGGCTCCGTCCAGGCCCAAGGCGCGGGTGGAATGCAGCATTTCACCTATCGCCTCAGCGGGAATGCATATGAAGAGGAGAAACTCTATCGCGGGTTGCATCCGATGATGGCCAAGCGACTGCACCTCTCGCGGCTCAGCAACTTCAACATTGAGCGGCTGTCTTCGGCGGAAGACGTTTACCTGCTCCATGCTGTCGCCCGCGACAACCCGAAGGATGAGCGGCTAATCGCGTGCGCGGAAGTGCGCGATGTAACGCCGTGGCGGGATGAGACGGGCCGTATCGTGAAATTGCCGCATCTGGAGCGCATGTTGACGGAAGCGATTGCCGGCATCCGCCTGTTTCAGTCACGGCGGCCAACCAATCAGCGCCTCTATTGGAACCGGATACTCCTATACGTGCGGCCGCCGCTTAGTCTTCAGCGTGACGAATTGCGGGACATGGTGCGCAGACTGGCGCCCGCGCTAGAAGGCCTGGGGTTGGAACAAGTAGTAGTGCGTGCCCGTATTCCCAGTCCGGCGACCGGGGAATTGCGCGACATGGTGGTGCGCATTGCGAGTCCGACCGGCACCGGGATGCTCATTACCTTCCGGCCCGCCGGCGAATTACCGCCGATCAAACCGCTGGCCGAATACGAGCAAAAAGTTGTCCGCATGCGCCAACGTGGACTCATCTATCCGTACGAAATCATCAACTTGCTCACACCCGCCCTGGAACACACTCGGGCCGAATTTCCTCCGGGCGATTTTGTGGAGTACGATCTCGACGCCGACGGCGGTCTGGTTCGTGTCGAGCGTCCCTATGGTCAAAACAAAGCGAACATCATTGTTGGCGTCATCCGCAACTTTACGGTCAAGTATCCCGAGGGCATAACGCGGGTCATGTTGCTGGGAGATCCGAGCAAAGATCTGGGCGCGCTCGCCGAGCCGGAATGCCAGCGCATCATCGCAGCCATTGATCTAGCCCGAGAAATGGGCGTGCCGCTGGAATGGTTCGCCATCTCGGCCGGCGCCAAGATTTCCATGGACAGCGGTGTGGAGAACATGGACTGGATTGCCCTTGTACTGCGCCGCCTGGTGGAGTTCACGCAGGCAGGCGGGGAGGTGAATATCATTGTTAATGGGATCAACGTAGGTGCGCAGCCCTACTGGAACGCCGAGGCCACCATGCTCATGCACACCCGGGGCATTCTGATCATGACGCCGAAGGCGGCGATGGTGCTTACGGGCAAGCGCGCCCTTGATTATTCAGGAGGCGTCTCGGCCGAAGACAATCAGGGCATTGGCGGGTACGACCGCATCATGGGCCTCAACGGCCAGGCGCAGTACTGGGCGCGGGACATTGATGAAGCCTGCCACCTCCTGTTCCGCCATTACGATCACACCTACGTAGCGCCGGGTGAGCGGTTCCCACGGCGGGCGGAGACGACCGATCCCATCGCCCGTGACGTGCGAGCCTATCCTCACAGCGGCGAGGAAGGTTTCACATGTGTGGGCGACATACTGTCGGACGTGACCAACCACGGGCACAAGAAATCTTTCGACGTTCGTACAGTGATGATGGCGGCCATCGACCAGGACCATGCTCCTCTGGAGCGCTGGGCTGGCATGCGCGCAGCGGAGACGGCGGTGGTTTGGGATGCACATCTCGGCGGCTATCCCGTTTGTCTGATCGGCATCGAATCTCGACCGGTGCCACGGCTAGGATTTGTCCCAGCCGACGGGCCGGATCAGTGGTGTGCTGGAACGCTCTTTCCGCTATCGTCCAAGAAAGTGGCGCGCGCGATCAACGCGGCCAGTAATAACCGGCCGGTCGTGCTGCTGGCTAATCTGTCGGGGTTTGATGGCTCGCCGGAGTCGATGCGCAGGCTGCAGCTTGAGTACGGCGCTGAGATCGGCAGGGCGGTAGTGAACTTCAAAGGCCCCATTGTGTTTTGCGTGATCTCCCGTTATCACGGCGGCGCTTATGTGGTTTTCTCACGGGCGCTGAACGAGAATCTCGAAGTAACTGCTTTGGAGGGCACGTACGCCTCCGTCATCGGCGGCGCGCCGGCGGCGGCCGTTGTTTTCGCCGGTGAAGTCGACGCCCGAGCCCGCAAAGACCCGCGTCTCCAAGAACTGACTGGGGCGATGGCCAAAGCCGAGGGCGCGGAAAAAGGGCGGTTGCGCGCCCAGTGGGAAGAACTCTTTAAAGTCGTACACTCCGAGAAACTGGGTGAGATGGCCGCCGAGTTTGACCGCGTGCACAGCGTGCAACGGGCCCTCGCCGTAGGCGCGCTGAATTACATTATTCCGCCTGCGAACTTGCGACCTTATCTTATCGATGCAGTGGAACGGGGAATGGGCCGGGAAGAGGAAGCGAAATCCGAGAAGCCACCAGTTCAGGCTGAAGAATTGGAGAAGGCAAGAGTTCAGGCTGAAGCAGCGGCCTAGGTGGATTTGATGGAGGTACATTGGCTCGAACAGAGCGAAGCAGATGTGCCGGCGGAGAATGCCTGGTTCAGCGCTAACGAGATAGCGCTACTAAACGGCATGCGCTTTGCCAAACGGCGCGACAGCTGGCGGCTGGGACGTTGGACCGCGAAACGCGCTTTAGCCTCTTACCTGAATCTGCCCGCTCATCCCGACATCCTTAGGAGAATAGAAATACGTCCGGCGCCGTCGGGCGCACCCGAGGGCTTTCTCGCCAACAAACCAGCCGTTGCGACTATTTCACTCAGTCATGGGGCCGGGCGAGCAATTTGCGCGGTGGCACCAGCCAGCGTCGAGTTGGGTTGTGATTTAGAAGTGATTGAGCCGCGTGGCGAAGCTTTCCTCTCCGACTATTTCACGGCCGAAGAGCAGGCGCTGGTTGCGCGGGCGCCTGCCACGGACCGGGCTCGGCTTTTGACGCTGCTGTGGAGCGGGAAGGAGAGTGCGCTCAAAGCACTGCACACCGGACTTCGACTCGATACCCGGAGTGTGATCGTTAGTCCCGACGACGAGTCATTCGACCTCAACGGCTGGAGCCGGTTGCAAGTTCGTTACATCGGCGGTCGGATCTTTCATGGCTGGTGGCAGCATATCGATAACATCATCCGCACCGTGGTCGCCAATTCACCACCGGATTCCCCGATTCCCTTGAAGATCCCGGTTTATTTTCCCGATAGGGCTTCGGTGTGCACGTAGAGGGCCGGTGAAATGCATGTCCGCGAAGATCCATTTCCGTGGTCCGGCTCGCTACCAGCTCCGGAGCATAGCGGAGTTGGGCGAATCGTTCGTCAAAGTGTTTGTCCGCCGGATGCTCAAGGGCCCGCGGCGGCCAGGCTGGAACTGGTTTGTGGAAGTGGCCACGAGAATGGCGAAGAAACAGGTAAGCACCGCCTTCAAAATACGTGATGTACAGGAGGCCCGTCGCTATTTGGATTCGGTGGTGTTCAGCTCATCGGCGTTGTCAGAGGTAACCATCAGATACGCTGTGCATGAGAAGTTCAGGGGAAGCTGGTTCTCCCGCAAGAACGCGGAGTCGCCGGTCACTGTCTTGTATTTTCATGGCGGCGGATACTCCTTTTACCCTCACGCTTACGCCAGCTTTATCGCGCAGATCACACTGGCGGCAAAAGCGAGGACGTTTGCCCTCGATTATCGTCTTTCTCCGGAGCATCGGTTCCCGGCGCAGCTTGACGACGCGCTCAACGCCTACCAATGGTTGCTGGAGAGCGGCACCGATCCTGACAATCTGATCCTCGCCGGAGACTCGGCCGGTGGCAACCTGACGCTGGCTGTGCTCTTGCAGGCACGCGATTTGAAGCTTCCGTTGCCGGCGTTAGCCATTGCTCTCTCTCCGCCAACCGACTTCGACAGCGAAATCGTTAGCAATGACTTTGACTGGATCGACAAGCCAGCGTTCCTGCAATGGAGGTACTGGTTTTGTGACCCGGCACAGTGTCGGAACCCGCTCGTCTCGCCGCTATGGGCTGACCTGCGCAAGCTTCCACCTATTTATATACAAGCTGGGAACACAGAAATTCTGTACGACAGCATTCGGGCATTCGCCGATCACGGCAAGAATCAGGGAGCGGATGTCGTCCTCGAAAGCTGGGAAGACATGAATCATGACTTCCAGATCTTCGGACACGAGGCGTGGCAGAGCGCCGATGCGCTGCGGCGGATTGGAGAAGTCATCGATGCCCGGGTTCGAGGGCGGGAGAAAAAGGAAACTATTTCATGCTCAACGGGAGACAGGAATTGGACCGCCAAGCCTTAAATTGTGGCTTTGCTGGAACCATGAGCTGCTTCGGCCATGCGTATCGCCCTTTCATGCAATTCCCACGACTCAATGGCTTTCTGACATCCTTCTCGCGCCAGATCCGTATTCAATTGTCTCTCCGCTTCATCGAAGGTGTCTTCCGCAGCCATTCTGGCCCGGTAAGCTGCGTCATCCGCCTCTTTCACCTTCTTAGCGAAAAGTCTCACTTGAGGATCGATAGCCTGAGATTCCGGTTCGCCTTGCCGGCGGGTTCGAGCGCCACCTGCTTTCGCCGCCAACGCTTTGTAGGCGGCTTTGACGTCACTGCTCCAGCGCGTCTTAACCGCTTGGTTCAATTTGTCCAAGGCAGCATTGGCTTGGTCTGCGGCCTCTCGTACTCTGCGCTTTTCAAAGAGCCACCTGAAAACCGACCAGTCCACGGCTTCAATCATCAGCGCCTTGGCCTCTTCGACTTCGGGGAGCTTTCTCACGGCGCACTGACCATAATCTGGCACAACGGAAAAGTCCAGCGCGACGGCGGTGTGGTTTTACCGGGGAAGGCAATTGCAGCAGGCATATAGTTATGACGCTCCGCAACGAACAATCTGATTTCGATTTCGACTTTATTGTCATTGGATCGGGCTTCGGCGGCAGTGTTTCAGCCCATCGACTGGCGGAGAAGGGCTACAAGGTTGCCGTTATGGAGATGGGCCGCCGCTGGACGCCGGCCAATCTCCCGCGCACCAGTTGGTCCATCCATCGCTGGTTCTGGCGCCCAAAACTCGGCTTGCGCGGCTTCTTCAACCTGCGCTTGTTCAGGCATGTCGCCATTTTCCATGGCTGTGCGGTGGGCGGCGGATCGATTACGTACGCGGGCACCTTGCTTCCGCCTCCTGAGAAAGTGTGGGAATCGGGATCGTGGAGTGGCTTGGCTGATTGGAAAACGGAAATGCCCCGGCACTACGAAACCGCCGCGCGCATCCTGGGGGTTACGGAAAACAAGATCCTCGGCCCTGCCGACCTCTTGCTGAAGCGAGTTGCGGAAATCACCGGGGCTGGGAACACCTTCTACCCCACGAAGGTGAGCATCCTCCAGCCTGCGGAAGGGGAACCGGCCGGCCAGACTTTTCCCGATCCCTTTTTCCAGGGAGAAGGTCCGCCGCGATCCACGTGCATCGCCTGCGGCGGTTGCATGATGGGTTGCCGCTACGGCGCAAAAAATACGCTGGATCTTAACTACCTTTACCTGGCTGAAAAACACGGGGCGCATGTCTTTCCGGAAACCAAAGTTGTGAACGTGCGACGGTTAGAGGTTGCGCGCGATGGCAGCGCCGGATACGAAGTTTCGACCGTGAAGTCCACCGCATGGATTCGCCGCCAGCCCCGCCGCTTCACCTGCCGCGGGGTAGTCTTCTCCGCATCTTCTCTAGGGACGATGGAACTTTTGTTTCAGCTTAAAGAAAAAGGTTCATTGCCGGCCATCAGCAGCGAACTGGGCAAACACGTGCGCACCAACTCCGAATCGCTGATTGGAGCGCGCGTAATCGGAACTAAACAGGACTTGTCGCAAGGCATCGCCATTGGCTCTGGCATCTACATTGACGAGCATACGCACATTGAAGCCGTCCGCTACCCCAATGGCTCCGACGCCATGGGCCTTCTCACCACCATGCTGACCGATGGTTGCCCCGGTTCGCAGCGCATTGTGCTCTGGGTGAAGAATGTACTGGGCTCTTTGGTGCGCCACCCCTTCAAGACTCTGCGCATGTTGCAGCCCTGGGGCTGGGCGCGCGAAGCTGTGATTCTGCTTTGCATGCAGGCGCTGGATGGACAAATCGAGATGTGCTGGCGACGTTCCTGGTTCTGGCCGTTCAGAAAGTTTCTCGTCAGCTATGGTGAGAAGGTGCCCACGTACATTCCGCAAGCCAATGAGTTTGCCAAGACATTCGCACAGGTCGCTGGGGGAATTGCCATGAGCACGCTGCCGGAAATCCTCTTCGACGTTCCCGGCACCGCGCACTGTATTGGAGGCTGCGTGATCGCCGATTCACCCGACCACGGCGTGGTGGACAATCGACACCGCGTGTTCGGCTACAAGAACATGTACATCTGTGATGGATCGGTAGTGGCGGCCAACCTCGGTGTCAACCCCAGCCTCACCATTACCGCGCTGGCCGAGCGGGCTATGAGTTTCATCCCGCAAAAGGCGGAGACACGTTGGAACGATGCAGCTTCAGTCCTCGCTCATGATGCGAGTTGAGTCTCCGAACCGGCTGGCAGCAAGCGATCGAGTATTGCCTGTTCGCCCTTCAGCCACAAACGGCTGGTATAAAGTAACGCGCTGCATTGAAGGGTGATCCAGTCCCTCGCCTTCAGAGGGGAACGGAACTCCTTGCGATTGCTTATCCAATGCTCGGCAACGTGACGCGCGATGGTCAAATTAATCCCGATGTCGCCGCCTCCGATGTCGCCCAGGATCCCATCCAACGTCAACATCACCTTGGACAACATGACCAGCGGTCCAGGAAACTTGATGCCCTTTAGCGCGATGTGTTCCAGGAGGATCATGGCGTCCACACTGCTGGAGAGACGCCTTGCCGGCAGGTCGTCAAGAAAGCGCGTGACCAACCGGCAAATCATCCGCCTCCGTGGTGAAGTAGATTCGATGCGCTGCTGACTGAGCGCCAACACTTCGTTGAGTGTGCCCGCCGGGTCGCGCAAGCTCACCATAAGAAATAAGAGCGCCAGATGCCGGCGCTGGTCGCGGCTTAAGCGCTCCCTCAGGGCCCAGTCGATGATAGTTAGTTCGCCGGTGCGGTTGTTATAGAGCAGATTGCCGGCATGCGGATCGCCGTGAAAAATGGCATCCTCCTGCGCCGACAAAAGAGGCACGGCCACCAGCGCCTCGATCAGTTGATCCGCAACCTTCCTGCGGCCAGACGCCGGCAGCCGGGCAGCCGCGTTCGTCACCTTTATTCCATGTTCTTCCGTGAGCGCCGTAATTCTCTCGCTGCACAGCGGCTGGATCAGTTGCGGCACGCGCACGCCAGACATGGTCCGATAGAGATTCCACGCCTCGACTAACGTTTTCTGTTCGCGGACAAAGTTGACCTCGTGCCGCAGCAACCGCCGGACTTTCCTGAAAGTATCGGGGATCAGGTCGGCGGGAAATCCATAGTGGTGGTGCCGGTCTCCGAAGTACTGGGCCAATCCCTGCAAGTAGTCCATGTCCTCGGCAAAGTACTCTGGGATATGCGGCTTCAGGACTTTGAAAACGCCGCGCTCCCGTTTTCCGCTTGCGGGATTTCGCCAGGTGAAGCGCACCACCGCGCTGACGCTGGCCTCCGATAGGATGACGGGCGCGATTTTAACCGCGTAGGTTTCCAGCCGTGGCCCCAGATCCCGCTCGATGATGGCGCGTATGTCCTCGGGCTTTACATCGCGAATTCCATTTTCCAGCCGCGCCAGCGCAGTTCGCAGAGCGGGACGCAAGCGCTGGTTGCGTGCGATGACTTGTCCCAGCTTCTGCAGGCCGGGGACCTTTGCAATCAGCCGCAGCAAACGCTCTTCGGCCGATGTCTTCTCCGGAAGCTCGAACTGCTCCAGCAGCTTCGGGGCCAGGCGCGCCGGAGATAGTCGCGCCACCACGAACATCATGGCGTCCCGCACCGGCGGACGCCACTTCACGTAAGCCTCCGGAACCAGCCTCTCCACCGGAACAATCTCGTCGACAATCCACTGCGCCATCGCGTCCCGCAAGGATTGGCCGGCGGGGCTTCGCAGTACACCTTCAATGGCGCTGATCCGTTCGTCCTTGGTGGCAGCTTGGGGCAGGAACTGGGCAATGGCGGTGCGCAACTGTTGCGGCGGGAGCTGGCGCAATCCCGCTTCAATGACCGAAGCATCGACCGAAGCATCCAGCATGGGGGTTAATTCAAATATTAACTCCATTGAACTGATTCCGCAGTGATCCCCATCACCTAATTTCGGCCATTGCTTGCTCCTTCTGATCTGCTGAGAATGCCACGGACCTTCCTTTTTCGACATCGCGGCTTGAGCAGCTTGCGGAAAAACTCGGATTTTGATCTTGTTTTGAAAGGGCGCGGCTTCAGCCGCGCCGTAAGTGCAGCGAAATCAATGGCGGCTTTAGCCGCTGAGGGGAGCCGCGGCCCGCAACCAGAGTTTTTCCGCAGACTCTTGAGGTCGCGCAGTTGGTGGCAGAACGGTGGAGGCGCAGGATTCGACAGCAGGATTCGACATTTGACGCGCGTGTAGGTTCGGAGTAGTGTTAAAAATGAGTGAGCAGTTCTTCTCCTCTTTCAGGTCCCCTGAACTAAGGCAGTTCATCTGAAGTACCTTTCTCTTAGTCCGCAGCACACAAAGGATTCCTAATGATCGATCCCAAGGCTAAACAGCCGAAGCCAAACATTGTCGTCGGCCCGAAAAGCTCTGCTGGCAAGGTGGCGATGATGCCAGACCTTGTCGCATCACAAGACACGATAAGAGGGCGGGCATATGAGTTGTATGAAAGCCGGGGGCGTGAACCCGGCCAGGACGAACAGGACTGGCTCCGCGCTGAGCAGGAACTCCTCAAACGGTAGCAGTAAGACAAATACATCTACTGCCACCCGTGAATCTGTTGGACGGCTGGAGCGGCCATGGATTGCTTAACATGGATTGCTTAATCTGCAAGGATCTGGAACGAGCTTTTGAATCCAGGCGTAGCATGTACGTCGAGGCCCTTTCCGCTGCGTATTATCGGGTCAGCACGGAGCTTGCGGCCCACAAGAACGTCGATATGGAGCGCGCCAAGAGCGATTTGGAAGAGCACCGGTTGGTTTGCGTCTCCGCCACTAAAGTGAGATAGTTTTGACCAATGGGCCGCTAGGGCGCCAACAACAAGACAAGTAGGTTTAATGAGAAGAACGAACGTTCGATCTGAGAATCGGGGCCCAAATGTTCTCACCCGCGATCATCATGCAGCTAATCTCCCCATTTTGAGCGAAATACTGTGCGCGGCCGAGTTAGTTATGCTGCATGCCGCGCCCATCTATTACGGACTAGGAACTCCTCACGGCGACGGTTCGGGAGTGGTTCTCATCCCCGCCTTCCTCTGTCCCGATCATTACTTATTCCCGCTGCATAAATGGCTGGGACGGATCGGGTACGAATCCTTCTTTTCCGGCATCAATTTCAACGCGGACTGCCCGAACCTCCTGATCAAACGCTGCCTCAATGAAACCATGGAGAAGGCACTCGCCAAGACCGGGCGCAGGATCCATCTGATCGGCCACAGTTTGGGAGGCATTATCGCCCGTTCCATCGCGGCCCAACGGCCACAGGACATCGCTTCTGTCATCACGCTGGGCTCGCCGTTCCGTGGCACAGTGGCTCACTCCAGCATTCTGCGCGCAGCCGAAACGGTCCGCCAGCGGATCCTGAAAGAGCACGGCACGGGAGTGCTGCCCACTTGCTATACCGGGCGTTGCACCTGCGATTTTGTGGATTCCCTCCAGCGCAACATGCCACCGTCGGTGTTCGAAACTGCGGTTTACACCTCCGATGACGGAGTGGTTGATTGGCGGTATTGCAGGACAGAGAACCCTGAAGCCGATTTCGCAGTTTCAGGCACCCACATCGGACTGGCCTTTAATTCTTCGGTATACACCATCATTGCCAACCGTCTGGCTCAGACCCATTGCGCGGAGAGTAAGCGAAGGCCGAAGGGCGTCCGGGTCCGAACAGACGGCAAATGGGCAACAACCTGAACGCTGCACAGCCTGCGGAAAAGCTCTTAGTCGGGCAGCACTTTGCCCCGGGTTTCCAATGCGAAGGGAATGGCGAGCAGGCCGATCCCAAAGGCAATCGCTGTAAACGCAACCGGCTTGCCGACATTCCCCATTCGGATGACCAGCGCGCCCACCCCGAAGTTGACTCCTGCGGCAATGAAGCGTCCGAACGAAGTGGTGAAGGCAAACGCGGTCGCGCGCACCGTGGTCCCGTACTGCTCCGGCAGCCAGAGACTGAAGACGGCGAAGTTGCCGCCAAAGAAGCCCAAGAAGAACAGCACCGCGATGAAGGGATGCAGTCCGTGGGGCAGGTTGAACGCCCAGCCAAAGCTGAGCAGGATGCAGGCCGCCATCCCGAGGAAGTAAAAGGCCAGCGTTCGCTTGCGGCCAAAGCGTTCGGCCAATGGGGGAACCGCCAGGCATCCCAGGATGGTCCCCAGCGACAGCAAACCCATGCCGAAGGAAGACATGCGCACGGCCTGCGGCTGCAACATGCCGGCACGTTTCGCCAGGCTGATGATTGCCGTCGGAGCATAAACGGCAGCCGCCCACAGGCCGCAGATAGCCGAAGCCAGCAGGACGGTGTTGACCAGCGTGCGCCCTGTGTAAGGAGGACTGAAGATCCGGCGCAGAGAAGAAAGCCCGCCGGTTTTCACTTTGGCTTTTTGTTGCCAGCGTTCGGGCTCCTTTACGCGGAACAGAACCATGAAGGCCACAACCACAGGCGTCAGGCCGCACCAGAACATGGCGCGCCAGCCATAGTGTGGTGCCACCGTGTAGTTGAGAGCCGAAGCCAGAAAGAAGCCCGCGTAAAAACCAGTCTGCAGATATCCGGCGCCCATCTTGCGGCGGTCTTCCGGCCAGGCTTCGGCGACGTATGTGCCCGCCAGCGCCCATTCGCCGCCAATTCCGATGCCCGCCAGCAAGCGGAACAATGCCAATTGCCACACCGTCTGCGACAAAGCGGCCGCTCCCGTGAAGATGGCATAAACGAAGATGGTGGCAGCGAGCACCCGGGTGCGGCCAAACTTGTCGGCAATCGGCCCCCAAATTAGCGACAGTCCCCATCCGACGAGGAAGAGTGCAAACAGTATCGATCCGGCAAACCCCACATTGGCAGGAGTGGCTTTGTACCCCGACTTCGGAAGCAGTTCCGTGAGTGCGGGGCTGAGGACGAGTGCATAGATCACCGAATCCATGCCGTCCAGCGTCCAGCCGGCCCATGCGCCCCAGAATCCAGTGATTTGCTGGCGTGAGAGTTTGGTGTGAATTGCCGGTAGTGGGCGGGCAACTGCTTCATTGGCCACGGTGTCCTCTTTTCAGTGAGGGGATGAGCGCGAAACCCACGAGATTCGGGAACTGCGAAAAGGCCTCGCATCTCGCGGGCAGAAGCATACCACGGCTTGTCAAGGGCGACAGTGGGCGGGTAGAGTCTGACCAGTCTTTTCAGACAGTACTAGCAGACGGCCCTAGGCGACGCGCTCGCCGTTGCCCGCGGTTTGAAACAGCGCCACCACCGCGGGCTTCATTACCTTTCCCATCGCGTTGCGCGGAAGCGCATCCAGCACGAGAAGCCGCGAAGGCAATTTGTGAGCCGCTAGCAACTCCTTGGCCCAGGCGCGAAGGGACACGAGATCGAGTGCATCGCCGTCATTCAGTACGTCGTTCAGTACCTCTTTCAGAACTATGGCCGCAGCGACGCGCTCGCCCCACTCAGCATCGGGCACGCCGACCACGGCACACTCGGCAATCGCGGGATGTTGGCGCAGCGATTCTTCAATCTCCAGCGCGGATACCTTGTGTCCGCCCGTCTTGAGGATGTCAATG
>OCZT010000356.1_pt1 | contig 44616 bp, 56 predicted proteins | sample 1539031 | NCBI WGS metagenome assembly OCZT01 (sample SAMEA3539308, study PRJEB22396) | soil metagenome | biome: tundra; feature: field; material: soil | place: USA | collected 2010-05 | depth 0.15 m
TGACCACTGATGGTGCACCGTCCGACGTTGATCAAGCCACACAGATGACAATGACGGAAGCTTCGAGCGGAGCAGAGGCAGGTGCGCAGGATGCAGCAAGCGCAGGTGGATTTGAGCAGATGCAATCCGTGCTCGATGACACCGACGCGTGCGACATCTGTGCCGACAAGGAAGGTCAACCATACGACATCGGAGACGATGGACCACCATGGCATCCTCGTTGTGCATGTGAGAGTGAACCAGTTGGTGCGACGGATGACGACACGGAACAGACATCTGCATACGGTCGACACGTGCGACGTTGGACTCTAAAGGAATCTAAACGTGATGATGGAGACTTCGAAGTTGAGTTAGAAGATCGTGAAGTGTCTGCTGAAATGATTGCAGCTATTGAACTGAGAATACATTGAAACTTTGTATGGTGGAAGGATGTGGACGAGAATCTTGTAAGCGTGATTGTTGTGAGACACACTACCAACGATTACGACAACATGGCGACGTTCGACCTAATGAACCTATTGGTTTACAAACTCGACAATGTAAAGTTGAGACTTGTATTGAGCGTGCAGTATATAAAACTGGTTGGTGTGCATCACATCAAGGTAGATGGAATCGTAATGGTGATGTGAATGCTGATGTTCCATTACGGAAGGTAGTAAAGGGACGGACCAAAGCACAATATACAAAAGAGAAACAACAAGATTTGCGTGGTCGACTTGAGGTTGTGAAGTTATGTTCAGGTTGTGTGGATTGTGGAATAAATGGTGATCCACGGATTCTTCAGTTTGATCATCTTCCTGGTGAAGACAAAGTTGATGATGTTAGTTCCATGGTTGGTTCTTGTCGACCATGGGAAATGATTGCAGCAGAACTTGCTAAGTGTGATGTAGTATGCGCAAACTGTCATCGCATTCGTACTGAGTTGCGCCGTGGAGATGATTACAACGAATATCGCGATTGATATCGACGGAACCATAGATGCTTTTAGTATTTTATTTCAGCACTTGATTGCAGGTTGGACAGCTGCAGCTGATCACGTGTACATAGTGACTGGTGTAAGTGCTTCTGAAGTTACTGATGCAGATCATTCCGCAAAAGTTGGGTACTTAACATCTTTGGGTATCTCACCAGAGAGTTACTACCAGCTTGTTGTTGTGCCAACGAAAGATGGTGAAGATCATGCACAAGCGAAAGCGGATTACATTGCAGCGAACCACATTGACTTGTTGATCGATAACAATGTTGACAACTGCAAAGCTGCAAAGTCAGTGTGCGCAGTGTTCTGTTTGTGGAACGTGAAGGAGAAGGGTGACACCGGAATGAGTCAACCATCATGACTATGGTAATGCGGGAGCACATAGTAAATACGTCGGAGAAAGCACCTAATGATGATTACCTTGTGTTATGGAAAAAACAAGAACGAGTACGTGAACGTGAACGAGTGAGGCAATCACGTTCATTGATTGAACAATATAAAAATGCTGATCGTAATGAGAAAGAAAAAATTGAACAGCAATCATTAGCAATAGTTCAGGAATCTAAGGAAGCGAAGCGTGAACATCGATTGAGTGCCGAACACGAGAAGAACAAGACTGTTCGTACTAATACTAGATTACTACGGTACAGTTTGCTTCCTGGTGAGTTCGAGGCGATGCAAGAGTGGAAGCCAGGGTGTCACAACTGCGGTCAAATGGATACAGACCGTAGTCGATTGAAATGGAACATTGACCATGATCACAACTGTTGTCCACATGGTAGATCATGCGGGAAGTGTGTACGTGGTTTACTATGCAGCAAATGTAACATCAATGAGATTTCCGGTATTGATTTAGCAGTTGCATCTGGCAGACTTGCACCAGATTGTCATTCTTATCTTCGTGATAACTGGACACATCATCGAGAAGAATGGATGTTGTCTAATGCCTGATGAGAACCTGTTGGTTGAAAAGAAAACTAATTTTAAGGTACCATGGAATAGGACTACCATGTCCGGAGTTCGAGGGAGTGCACGCACATGCTGACTGTCGGAGATGTTGTTGAGTGGGTGGCCGGTGGGTTGCTCGTGTCCGCTGCGTGGGTCGCTGGTGGTGAGGCTGCAGGTCTCGCATCCGCTGGTGTGTTTGCATTCTACGAAGCACAGGTTCTTGCAGGTTCTACAATCACTATTCGCAAACGAACTAAGAAAGAACGTGACAGTTAACGATGGTCTTTGAAAAGGGATACACACCTTGGAACAAAGGCGATCGAAAGACTGGTGCTGAATACGCAAAGACATACCACGAAGCACATCCTGGTGCACGTCGAGAAGCAACGAAACGATTTAAGAAACGGACACAAGCTAAGGTTGATGCAATCAAGTTAGATCATGGTTGTGTTGACTGTGGTTACAATCAGCATCCTCGTGCACTTCAGTTTGATCACATTCGTGGTGAGAAGGTTGAGAATGTAAGTCGAATGGTTCTTCAGGCATTGGCATGGGAACGTATCGAAGCTGAGATTGCGAAGTGCGAAGTTGTGTGTGCGAACTGTCATGCGATTAGAACTGCTACCAGACTTGAGGAAGCAGAATGACTATACAGCGAATGCGTTCAGGTGGAGTTGAATCACGTAGTGGAGTTTCAGCTAACTGGCCTAATGGTTGGGGATGGAGTGATCCTAGTGCCATTCCGCCACCTGGTATGTATAGCATGCAGCGTTCCGGTGTGCCGGTTACGATCCACACTTCGCTGCAGATTGACTCCGTGTTTACCGCTTGCCGTGTGCTGACTAACAGCATCATCAAGATGGGTAACCTTCGTGCTTACTCGAAAGAGTTGGACGAGAGTAACGTTCCGTATCACGTGTGGCAACCTACTGCACCTCCGTTGCTCGAAAAGACTTGGGTTGACGGAACTGGTAGCACGATGTGGCAGTTCGATGGAATGACTCGAACTATCATGTCGATGGCGTTGTTCGGTGAAGCGTTTTGGTTCATCGTGTTGCGCGATCGTATGTCGAATCCGTCCGTGCTCGAAGTGTTGCATCCTGCGTTCATCGAAGTGAAGAAGCGCAAGCTTGCAGATGGTACCGTGCAGAAGTATTACTTGTACGGCACTGGTGCACACAAGACTGAGTTGTCGACTGACGAAGTTGTGCACATTCCGTTCATGGCGTTGCCTGGTGCAGAACGTGGACTGAACACTATCCAGTACGGTGGTGTTGCGTTCTCTTTGGCGTTGGCTGCAATGGAGTATGGTTCGAGGTGGTTCGCACAAGGTGCGTCTCCGTCGTTCCTGTTGACTACCGATCAGAAGCTTGGTCGTGAGGAAGTCGAGCGCATTGCTGACAAGTTCCTGATTGAACATTCCGGACTTGGTAACTCTCATCTTCCACTGGTGGTCGACAGTGGTATGAAAGTGCAGAAGGTCTCGTCCACTCCGGACGAAGCGCAGTACCTCGGAACACTTGAGTATGCACGCATGGTTATTGCTGCATGGTTCGGTCTTCCTTCTCACCTTGTTGGTGGGACTGCAGACAAAGGTAACGTGTGGGGAAAGACAGTGCAGGAACAAGCACTACAACTTGTGGATTTTGCACTTGCACTTGACACACCAATCCCAACTCCTACCGGTTGGACCACCATGGGTGATTTGAAGCCTGGTGTTGAAGTGTTTGGTACGGATGGTGTTGCTACACCGGTCTTGTCGGTATCTCCAGTACATATCAACCATGATTGTTTCCGTGTGGAGTTTAGTGATGGTACTAGTATTGTGGCCGATGCTGGGCACAGATGGGAAACGCACACAAGACGACCAGTTGCATCAAAGGCTATTAATGGTGATCGTTGGCACGGTGTGTATACCACGAGGGAACTTGCAGAATCACTATATGACTATGGTGACAAGCGGTTGAACCATAGAGTTGCAGTAGCAGAACCGTTGATTCTTCCAGATGAGGATTTGTTGGTAGATCCGTATATTCTCGGGTACTGGCTTGGTGATGGTACATCGGCTAATGCTTCATTCACGGTGAGCAACGAGGATCTTCCCGACTTCTTGCGAGAGGTTTCAACAGCAGGGTATCAATATAGTTCACCAAAACATGACAAGGATTCATGGCGTGTTTATGTGTCATCAAGTGAAGTCAAGGTTGGTAATAGATATGGTGATAATCTCACTAAGCGATTGACCACACTTGGTGTGCTCAATAACAAGCACATCCCTGCTGAATACTTTCGTGGTTCTATTGATCAGAGACTTGCGATTTTGCAAGGTTTGATGGATTCGGATGGATCTATTAGTGGTGGTCGTTGCGTATTTACCAATCGGAATGAACGTCTTGCTGATGGAGTGTTGGAGTTGGCTCGTAGTCTTGGGTTACGACCAATGAAGCGCACATACCAATCTGTACTGAATGGTGTGGACTGTGGTGAAGTATATGGTGTTGGTTTTGCTCCGATGCCTGTTGTAAATGCTTTCCGTCTGCAGCGAAAGTCTCGTCAATATGACGCACGTTCAAAGAACGGTGTAAAATCATCTGGTTATCGGAACATTACAGCTGTGATTCCAGTGGAATCGGTGCCGGTGAAGTGCATCACAGTTGGAACCGCTGATCATCTTTATTTGGCTGGGGAGTCAATGATTCCTACGCACAATACGTTGTCTGGTTACATCGTTCGCATCGAGGAAGCGATGTCTTCATTACTTCCATCTGGTACGTACGCTGCATTCAATGTTGCGAGTATTCAGAAAGCGAACTACACAGATCAAGCTGCATACATCACGTCGCTGCGTACAGCTACCGTGATGACGCCGAACGAAGTTCGTACGACGATCCTTGAAATGGCACCATCGTCCGATCCTGCCGGTGATCAGTTGGCTGCACCACTGGCCAGTAACGCAGCACCAGCAGGTGCCGGACCCGGACAAGCAGCAGCACAAGAAGATTCGCAAGGGAGTAATCCAAGTGGAAACTGAGAAGGTGGTAACTGATGGCATCCAATAAACAGCGTTACCGTTCTCGTGGTGGACTACAACGCGAGTACCGTTTCCTTAATCCTGAATCGCTCGAAGTGCGCGATGGTGGTAAGTCTGCACCGGACTCAATCATTCTGACTGGCAAACCTATTCAATACGATACGCCCTACAGCGTGCGAGACTCCATGGGTGAGTTCCAAGAGACGATGCGTCCTGGTGTGATGAAGGATCTTATCGGTACGTGTGACTGTCGGTTCCTGATCAACCACACTGGCATGCCGTTGGCGCGAACGTTGTCCGGCACGCTTACACTCGAAGACACTCCGACAGCGTTGGCGTTCACGGCAAACCTTGACGCACGTCAACAGTTAGCTAACGATCTGGCCGTTGCCATTGAGCGCGGTGACATCACGCAGATGTCATGCGGATTCATCGTCGGTGATGGTGGAGACAAATGGTCCTCCGACTGGCAGACTCGTGACGTGTACTCGTTCAAGGATTTCGTTGACGTGTCTGCGGTTACGTACCCTGCGAGTCCAACCACCACTATCGAAGTTATTCAGCGCATGGTTGCGCAGATCGAAGAGTCTGAAATCCCATGGTCCGATCAGGTGCGCATGCGCAAGATGTGGAACATTGCTGTTGACCTTCGTGCCGGTGCAGTACTGAACAAGGCAAACGCTGCACATGTGGCTGGATTGCTTGGTAGCCTGAAGACTGCGAACGATCATCTTAATGCGCTCGCAACTGCTGGTGGTGTTGAGGCACCTGGTGAGACTGCGGCTAGTGATGGCAGTGGTAGCAATCCGAATCCGACTGCAGACACAACCGTAACAAGTGACAGCAACGGACTCGATGACGGTTCGATCGGTGGCGCTGTAAGTGGAGTCCCTAACGGAAATGGTCCAGGGATCGGATCCCAGGATGGCGCCGGTTCTCGTGCGCATGTATACACCGGTCCTGATCTTATTGGATTTCGAGCAGAGAATAGGAAGTTATTTGCGGGATATAAAGGTAATCCTGCGAATGCACAAAACCACACGGAGACAGCATCAACTACTAACACAGTTTGGAAAGCATTTGGTGGAAGTGGTAGTGATCATCTCGGAGCAACTTCACATCAGGATGCAGCCAATGCACATACAAAAGCTTCTGCTGATTTCACTGCTGCAGCAAAACAGTCAACTGGTGACGTAACTACAGCTGATAATGCTGCAGCACAATCACATACAGATGCGGCGGCTGCAAACCAGAACGCTGCAGATACTTACAGTGACAAGAATAGCAGTGCTGAAGATAAAGCTTCTGCGAGTAAATCTGGACATGATGCAACAGTCGAAGCAGTTGCTGCTAGTCCTAACAACTGGACAGACTGGAATGCACAACATGAGTCTTGAGAGGAATAAATAATGACTACATTAATCGAGCAGCTAATGGCGGAAGTAGAAGCTACTCGCAACGCTAAAGAAGAAGTGCGTGCTGCAGAGTTCCGTGCGGACCAAGCAGAGTATGAGGTTTATACTCGTGCGAAGTACACTGCTGCAGAGAAGCAGGACGCACTTGCAGCTGGTCACGCAATGGCCAACGCGAATGGTGATCCTTCGTATCCGATTAAGGATAAGGAAGACCTGACTCGCGCCATCGCTGCGGTTGGGCGTGGCAACGCTGATCATGATGACATCCGTAAGCACATCATCAAGCGCGCTACTGCACTCGGACTCGCATCGATGATCCCTGACAACTGGGACATGGTGACTGGTGAACTGAAAACCACTACCACCACAACTGGTAGCTCGACTGAGACTGAGAACCGTGTGGACAACGCTGATGCACAAGTGGCTTGTCCGACGTGTGACGGTAAAGGTACGATCATGGCCGGTAATCGCAAGTGTCCTGATTGTGGTGGTGACGGAAAGGTGGCGGCTGATGCAGTGGAATCGAAGTCATCTACTGTACCGGTTACTACATGGATTGGTGAGGCTACTGCGGAGGTGACGAGGAACGTGAATCACGTTCCTGATTATCGTGCTGCGCCAGAAGACGCAGACGATCGTGTGAACGCACACCGAGAGCAGCAAGTGATTGCGGAGATCCTGTCGTTGCCAGATGAGCAGCGTGAAGAGATGATCACTAACGCACCGGATCCGGATGAGATTCGTGCAGCGCTGAACACATATAATGACATCGAGAATGCAGTTGAGGATGCATTGTCTGCTGCGTTTGGTAAGGATGGCGAGTACTGCGACATATGGGTTTGCGATGCTGGTGAAGATGGTGACGATCACTGGGCCGTGTTCACTTCGTACGTCGATCCTCCTGGCAATGGTTCATTCAAGGTGACGTATGATCTGGAAGACGATGGATCCATTTCATTCACGAGTAATCCGGTAGCGGTTGCACGTGTCACAACGTTCGAACCTATCCCAGTTCCAAAGGCACCTGACCTGACTGCTGATGTGGCAGTTGCGGCGGCACGTGATGCTGACATGATTGCACTCGAACGTGAGCGCGACATGGATGCGGAGATTCGTGCCATTGATGATGTTCCGGCGAAGCGCTCCACCAAGCGCAGCAAGTGAGGATGAGATGAGCAAGAAAGAAAATCGGAACGATCCCACTGCTGAAGATGGTGACGTGATGGATGCGTTGCAGCAACTGGACGCAGACATCGACAAAGCTATCGCAGCGCAGAAGACGGATCCGGATCGGAAGACTGATCCTGATGACGCAGCTGTATCGACAGCGTTGTCACAGATCAAGTCGGATGTACAGAACGCAATCATGGCGCAGTCGAAAGACGGTGCGGCGGATGCTCGTGCGCGCATGCTCGTGCGCGAGGTGCGTAGTGCTAGTGGTGCTCCTAACGTGCGCGTGAAGTCTGAGCCACGTATGTACACGGAGAATGGCGAGTTCAGTTACTTCCGTGACTTGGCCAGCCGGTCACTAGGGTTCGTGTCGGCGCAGACTCGGCAGGATGCCAATGCACGTTTGCTGCGACATGCACAAGAGATCGTGGTGGACTACGAGGAACGTAACGAGTACGTGGTGCGTGCGGTCAATGCACAGCATCGTAACGAGCAAGGTGAGACTCGTGCAGTGAGCACTGCGTCAACCTCAGATGGTGTGTTCGTTACACCTCAGTACCTGATCGAAAAGTGGATTACGTACCGGTCGCCTGATCGTTCGTTCACGAACCAGTGCACGATTCTTCCTCTACCAGCATATGGCATCACGTTCAACATTCCTTCGTTCACCAACTACGGTTCGGCTGCACGACAGGTAACTGAGAACACTGGTGTTCAAGGAAACGTTCCAACTGGATCGGATGTGGAGGTCACACTTCAAACATTCGCCGGTGCTATTCCAGTGTCGCAGCAGTTGCTTGACCGTGGTGGATTCCAAGGTCAAGGTGGAAGCTTCGACGTGATCGTGATTCAGCAATCACAGAGTCAGTTGTGGGCTGCAGTTGATCAATACCTTTTGACGCAAGCACTGGCTGGTGCATTCGTAATCAACCAGACTGCTACTGCAACGGTTGCACAGTTCTATGTGGACCTTGCTACAGCGCGTAACAACCTGGCCGACACTGCTGGTGTGAAGTTGCCTGGTACGCACGTGTTCAGTTCGTCCGACTTCCTCGGTTACATCACGAGTCAAGTTGACGCTGATCAACGTCCTATTCTGCTTCCTGATGCTGCTGCGTTGGTGGCAGTAAATGAGGATCCTGCATGGGCCGGGTTTTCAGGTATTTACTTGCCTGCTAGTCTTCGCTGGTTTGCTGATGACAACATCCCCAACGCAACACCTCCGAACAACGAGACAACGATTCTTGTTGGAAGTCCAAAGAATATGTTGGTGTGGATCGGTGACATGATTCCGTTTACTGCACAGCAAACGAATGCCAGTGAGTTGTCTGTTGTTTGTGGACTTCGTCAGTACGCTGCCGGTGTTGCTCGACACGCTCAAGCGTTCGCGTACATTACTGGAACCGGCTACCCTACCTCATTAGTATGATATCAAAGTGTTCTGTTGATACGTGTGATCGCGTGGTGTACGCACGTGAGTTGTGTAATCCTCATTGGTCACGACTGCATAGGAATGGTGATGTTAATGCATCGATGCCAATACAAGAGAAGCGATACTTCGGAGAAGAAGCAAAATCACACAAGTGGGATGCAGCTAAACGATATAAAGAACATCGACAGGGTATTGTTGACGTAATCAAACTTTCTTCTGGTTGTGTGGACTGTGGATACAACGGACATCCTGAAGCACTCGACTTTGATCATGTTGAGGATAACAAGTCTGCACAAGTAGCTGATTTAGTTTCTTGCACTTTTGATAGGTTGTTTGCTGAAATAGAAAAGTGTGATGTGGTATGTGCGAACTGTCATAGGATTCGTACAGAACTTAGGAGAAATAAATGAGTACGATTACATACACACATAATCTAACGGTCAACGCTAATGGTGGGACATTTAACCTAGCACAGGGTGCCACCATTGCGTCAGGCATTGCAAGTAATGCTTCGGCAGCGACCATTCAGTCAGCACTCATTACAGCACTTGGAAATGCTAGCATCACCGTTACTGGTACGTCTGCACAGTTCACCATCATTGTTCCGAACACTGCAGGTAATGCACTAACGGTGGACGGTACGCTTCTGAGCGGTTCTGCCGTTATCACGGTTGTTTCTGCTGTTCCATACGTGCCATCAGGTGGTGTTAGTTCAGTAACTAACTCAGACGGTACGATTACTGTCTCTCCGAATACGGGTACTGTTGTTGTGAGGGTAACTCCTGGCACATATGTGCCCGTGCCCTTCAACTTCACACTCCTCAACCCATCCGGCGATGTCACCGGTGCGACCGATTCCGCTGCCATCAACGCTGCCACTGCTGCGCTCATAGCCAAAGGCGGCGGATCACTGGTACTGGGCGGCGGGACTTTCTATGTAACCGGCACGTCGGCCAGCCTCGGGACGGCTCGACTCAAAATTGTCGGGCAAGGTCAGGCGACAGTTGTCAACAACGTTGCCTCAGGAGCGGGCAGCATCGCCAACTGCTCGTTCTATGTCTATGCCGGACCAATCGGTGGAGAGAACTGGTTCGGTATCAATTGGATCGAAATAAGCGATATGACCCTCGTGGGTGGGTCAACTGGCGGGACCGGCATCTATCTCGACTCGTGTTATCAGGGCGAACTCAACAATATCTTTGCCAAGAACTTCACCTCGTCCACGGTGTGGGGCACGGGGATTTTCCTGATCCGCTCCATCGAGATGTCCATCAACAACCCAGTGGTCGTAGGTAGTAACTACGGGCTCTACTTCAACACCTGCAATATCAACAACGTCCACGGCGGTTGGCTGGGCAACAACGCTTCGGGCACCGGTATTTTCCTGGCCCCCACCAGTGCCGGAAACAACTTCTACGGCACCGTCACCCAGCTCTGTAGCATCGGCGTCGAGGACGAGGGACAGGGCCAGCACTATTCCAACTGCTGGTTCGAAGACAACACCATCGGATATCACGCCAACTCCCGCAACTCGGTCTGTGACGGTGGCATCTTCGCTCTCAACACCACCGACATCGTCGTTGCCACCGGCTCTGCCAATACCGTTATACGTGCCCCGTATTTCCTCACCGGTACGGCTGTGGTCCACATTCTGAACGGGGCGGGCAACACCGTGGTGGAAGATCCTGGCCTCCTCACGTTGGCGATGGTCAACGATCAAAGTGGTGGACAGTTCGCCATTGTCAACACACTTAAGACGCTCAAGAACACCGGAACCTGGATCACCGGCACCAACTACGGAATCAACGATGTCGTCATCGTCTCGGGGTCGGCCTGGTCCTGCGCCGTAGCGCACACGGCCGCCTCGACGTTCGCCGCCGATGTTTCCAACTGGACCCAGATCGGCGCTTCGTCCACCGCCATCGTAAACACTGTGGCGGCTGCGGGCGCTGCGATCACCCTTCCCTCATCCATGCTCAACGAGATGTCAGCCGTCGTGCTGACAGCGAACATCACCTTCACCTTCCCTACCCCCTTTGTAGGCCAGTCATTCTCGCTTCTCGTCGTCCAGGGTGGATCAGGGTCCTACACTGCGACCTGGGGGTCCACCGTCGCCTGGCCGAGTGCCAGCGCCCCGACGCTCTCGACGGCCATCGGCCACGCCGATCTGATCGAGTTCAGTTGCTTCGACGGGTCGTACTGGATCGGCCGGGGGGTAGCAGCCAACATCGAGAATTACACACCCTTCACTCCCGCAGCGATATCGAACCTCACGGTATGGCTCGACGCCGCCGCCATGACGGCTACGGCCGATGGGGCTTCTCTGGCCACCTGGACCGACGAGTCGGGCAATAGCAACAACGCTATGGCATCGGGAGCGGCTGAACCCACGTATTACAAGACGACCTCGGCCAAACTGGTCAACGGCAAGCCCGCCGTCTGGTTCAATGGCACATCGCAATACATGGCTACCGCCGCCTTCGGGTCGGCCATCAGCCAACCGGCCACGATCTTCGTCGTCACCAAGCTGGCTACCAACGGCGCAGCCGCCCTCCTGCTCGACGGCATCACCTCGGGCAGTCGAATGGCCCTCCTTACGTCACCCTGGGGACTTTTCTACGGTTCAGAGGTCGATTCGGCAGTCGCCTCGACCACCGGTCTCCATCTCGTCACGGCTCTTGTCAATAGTTCATCGTCGTTCCTGCGCCTCGATGGGCTTCAGATCACCGGCACCGCCGCCGGGGGTTCGGACACACTCACCGGGCTCACCGTCGGGGCGAGATACAACGGCGTCGAATGGTGGAACGGCGCCATCTGCGAAGTGATCGTCTATGCCGCCGCACTCACCTCCATCCAGATCACCCAGGTGGAGAATTACCTGGCGAATAAATGGGGCGCCCCGTGAGTGGGCGCGTAATGCCGGTTATGTTTAGTTTAATAAATAAAATGAGGGAGCGATAGAGAAAATGGCAATAGTTAAACTGTTGAAGGTTGATGTGCAGTATCACTTCGTGGCGATCAATGGTGAAGACATCGCTGAAACAATCAGCAATCCGATTACGATTGCAGCAGGAGATTGGGCATCCTTCTCGAACGGAAGTTCGCAAGTTGCAGTGCAGCAATACATCACTGAGGTTGAAAACCAACTAGCGGGCGAATGCTACTGCGTTAGCGTTGATTCCTGCAGAACCAGAACCAGAACCAGAACCTACTCCTGAAGGGTAATAAATGACAAGTGTTCAAGTAGGTAATGACACACTGACACAAGTAGAAAACAGCAACGCGACATCTTTGGTGTGGAAGAACTACATCGACCTGTACGAAGACGTTCTTCCATGGTTGCAGATTCAAACAAGTGGACCATCGGCTGCGAGTGCAAGCGACATTCAAAAGTTGCAACTGCTTACGGACATGACGTGCCAGTGGGCGCAGCGCAAGATCAGTAATCCCATTGCTCCAACGGGGTTCTATCGGAGATTCAACGGTTGGTCCGGATGGAATGGTGCATACGTGATGCTGCCATACTGGCCAGTGCTGTTCGTTGTAAGTGTGGTGGAGTGGTGGGGTTTAGGTGGTCCGCACCAGTTGAGTGAGCAGACACCACAACATGACATCGATGGTTTCCAGTGTGATTATGCACGAGGCAAGTTGATCCGTGTGTTTCCTGGTCTCGTACAGCGACCATGGTTCCCTGGTTCGCGAAGCATCGAGGTGCAGTGGGTAGGTGGGTGGAACCCTGTTCCAGCTGACTGGAAAGTCGCCACACTCGAAATGATTGCGCACTGGTGGCACAACAGTCAACAGACACAACGTAACAACATGCGCGCCGGTAGTGATGGTGCTGAACAAGTTGCAGCTGGTTTGTGGTCCGGAGTTCCGTTGCGCATCTCGGAACTGTTAGATAGTGCGGTACAGATTGGAATCGGATGATGACGGATCCGAATCCATTAGCGCACTTGTGGTGGTGGATTGAGATTCACACTGGAACTGCTACACCGAAGAATGGTTCACCTGCGTACTACGCATTCTGGTCCGGATTCGGAAGTGATATTGGTGAGTACAGTGTTGCTATCTCTTTGTTGGGAAGTTTTGGTTTGGCCGTTCACCATCTCAACTGTAAGACAGAAGGTTGTAAGCGTATTGGAAAAGCACATCGTAATCATCTATGTAAGCGATGCTATTTGAAAGAGATCAAGTCATGAGTATGAGTGAACCTAGCAACAACACGAACGCCGTGGTTGGATACACTGTGAAAGAACTTCTTACTCGGTTAGAAGGAAAGCTGGATGCTTATACTTCGCAGCAAGGTGAACTTGTTAGTTCTGTTCATGATTTGATTCCAAAGGTTGAAATCCAGAACAGTAAACTTGATGAGCATAGTAAGAAGATCGAGAAGTTGGAGTTGATTCAACTTGGTCGAGATGCAGTGCGTGCATGGCATGGAACTGCGATCCGATTGCTGTACGGTGTTGTTGGATCTGGTGCATCATTTGCGATTGCGTATGGTGTGTTTCATCACTAAGGAAAACTCACCCTGAGCAGGATGGGTTGAACGAAGTTCGATCCACCTGGTACCATGGAATAGGAACATTGGTTCGCGAAATAAGTACCGTCGTTAGTACCAGCGCAACGAGCGCAGTGGGAAATCGAAGTGGGAATCGAACGCAGTGGAAAGTCAAGAAACATTCGTCTGTCAAATGCATGTCGCATTTGCTCGTTAGAAGGTGAAGACAAAATGGCAAAAGATAAGACTGGAAAAAAGACTTATCGTGATCGGATCACTGCTCTTGCTGATGAGCATGATGTTGCTTCGAAGCGATACGTCGACATGCGCGACGCGCAGGAGAAGTTGCTTGCGACTGAGAATCGTGCGCTGACTGATGACGAGAAGACTGAGCGTGCCTCCGCGAAGGAAGACCGTGATGCACTTGCGGAACGGATTTCTGAGTTGCGTGACGAACGTGCGCAAGCTAAGTCGGTGGCCGAGGCTCGTCGGGACGCTGGTCTCGATGAAGAGATCGATGCGTCTGGTAATGGTCACGCTTCTGTTGTGAGTGAGCCACGTACCTACGGTCCTGGTTCTCCGAACAGTTACTTCGCTGACTTCGTGCGTACTAACTCACCTGGATTCAAGGGTGCCGATGAGGCTCGTGTTCGTATGTCCAAGCACGCCACTGAGGTTTCTTCTGAAGTGCGTAAGGGTTCTGATGAAGGAAAGCGTGCTCGTTACGCAATCCAAGAGAGTCATCGTGGTGGTAGTCCAAGTGACATTGGTTATGCGCAGAGTGAACTGCGTGATCGTTTCGAAGCTGAGACTCGTGCCGGAATGGACACTGGTTCCACCTCGGGTGGATCGTTCGTTACTCCGCAGTATTTCGTGAGTGACTACGCTGCTTACCGTCAGTTCGGTAGGATCTTCGTTGATGCTGCGAACAAGCAGGCACTGCCTGATTACGGTATGGAAGTTTACATTCCTGCCGTGTCGAATGCTGCTGGTGTTGCTTCGCAGTCGAGCCAGAACACTGGTATCGATGAGCAGGATCCAACGGCGCTGTATCTGTCGAGTGCGCTGAACACGTTGGCCGGACAGGTCACCGTTTCGCAACAGCTGCTTGACCGTGCCGGTCCGAACTTCGCTTTCGACAAGATGGTGTTCGATCAGTTGAATCGTGCATACGCTGTCGCTGTTGATCAGTACGTGTTGACGCAATCGATTGCGACTGCCGGAACGATCACTGCTACTACGTCGTTCACGGTGCCTTACGCTTTCCAGAAGATTGGTCAGTCGAAGGCCGCAACTGTTGATGCTGCCGGTACTGTGTTGCCTGCGACTCACGCGTTCTTCACTCCTGCTCGTTGGGAATACATCTCCACGGAATCGAACACCAACGGTGCTCCTTACGTGCAGCCTAACTACGCTGGTGTGTTCCAAGCCATCGCGGCTGGTTCTGCTGGTATGCCGATTGCTGAAGGTGACACTGGGTACAAGATCAGTGGTCTTCCTGTCTTCGAGGATGGCAACATTCCGTTGCAGTCCACCGTCGACCAGACCATCGTTGCTCACATGCCTGAAGTATGGGTGTGGGAAGGCGACCTTGTTCCTCGTACCATTCCGCAGACGTATGCGCAGGACTTGAGTGTTCTGTTGCAGCTGTACGCCTACGTGACTTGTATCGTGCGATACCCTCTCGCGGTGCAGGCGATTCAGTGGGTTTCCAACGTGAGTTGGCCTGCCTGATCCAACCAGTCCGTTTTGAAGGTGTGGATGAAAGCACACAAGTTGCTTTCATCCGCATTGAACATTCGACATTTCAAGAAAAGGAATAACCAAAATGCCTGATTTTCCACAGTATCAAAACGCAGCACTGGTTACGTATGCGAACTACCGTACGTTTGTACTTACGGGTTCTGCTGGTGCAACGATTGCAGCTAACTCGGGTGATGTCATCCTGGTTGAAGTTGAAGCCGTCAACGTATCCGGTACCGCTGTTGTGACTCTTCCATCCGTTGTACTTGGTGGACCGGTCCTAGTGAAGTTCGTTAGTGGTAACCATGACACTGCATTCGGTACCGCTGCTCGCGTTCGAGTCCAGCCTGCCACTGCTGATGTTGTGACCATTGATGGTTTCAACACTCTGGTGTTGCAGAACCTTGGTGACCAAGCCGTTTTCGCATCTGATGGTGTGAACTGGTGGATTATTGATAAAGCACACAACACGGTGGACTCTTGGTGATCTGAATGACATCCACGAGGGAGGATGTTGTGATTACGAGTTCCTACCTGGAAGGTAATGAACCTTTCAGGTCGGAGCGTTATCACGTGCAAGGAATCGAGTGCAAGCGTGAGCATGGTGAGTTTAATTATTGCCATGGTTTGCAAGAGGTGTGGTGGCCAGCTGAAAAGACCATCATCAACATCGAGCAAGATATGGAATGCTCGGATGAGTTGATCGATGGACTTTTGAGTTGTCCTCATCCACTTTGTGCGTATGCATATCTGGTGTATCCAACGCAACTGCATCGATACATCTACTGTGCTACATCAAGACAAGTCGATCACAACAATCCAGCCAAGTCCAATGTGTATTGGCTGAACAAAGGTGAAGAGTGGGCCGTATGGTCTTCGATTGGATTTTGTAAGATTGATCCGATCGCACGAGTGAAACCGTTGGACCGATTGTATTGGCAGTGGTTGGAACATTCTGTCAATCGAATCGTTGGAACGTATCAACATGCTGGTGGTGCCGGATTCGAATGGCACATCCATTGGCCGGAAGTCGAGCACTATCACGACTACAAGCGGATTCCGGACCACCTATGGTGAGAATACTACTTTAAGAAAGAGGTAAATGAAAATGGCTCTTGTTGAAGGAAATACTGGGTATTGGACATCGGGTGGAGTTACGTACTCTGGTACTGTTCACTTGACACCACTACTTCACACGAACGGAAGTCCTAATCAGGATGGTGGTGAACCATTCTACAGTTTCGTTAGCGTGTCACCTGTTGGTGGTTTGGTAACGAGCACCACGGTTGTGAAGGTGCGTGCCACCGAGGTTCGTGCAAGCGCGTAAGGCGCAGGTTGAAATAAACGAGGGAGAGTAGCATGGCAAAGGTTTGGAATGATTCGCGATTCACGTTGACGTGTACGCAGATCAATAAGAAGATCAAGGGTCATCACTTCATTACAGTTTCTGACGAAGCTGCGAAGCGTGTTCCGCTCAACGGAATCTTTCGAGTGGAGTATGAGACGACTACTACGAAACGTGCTGCGAAGAAGGATGCAGCACTCGAAGATCAGGGTTCCAATCCTTTGGATCCTGGTCACACCACTTGGTTTGCTGGTGGACCGAAGGCGAAGAATGAAGATGGGTGATCATAAAACAGTTGTTGAAGATGATGATGAACATTCATCTCATGAAGATGAGAATCAGCGACCAGAAAAGAATCAGCGACCAGAAAATCATAGTCATAATCCTTACTTGAATGTTGAGACTCGTTGATGTTGATGGAACAGAAGCATTGTTCAAAGTGTGACACAGTAAAGTCACTTGATGAGTTTTACAAAGCTACTGCAAAATCAGATGGTCTTCAAACGTACTGTAAATCATGTAGCAAGATAGCCACGAAAAAAGTTCGTGATAAGAATCCTGAATACAACCGTCGTTATTGGTTGAGAACAAACTACAACATTACACTTGAAGAATATAATGTTTTGTTTGAATCACAAGATGGACGGTGTGCAATATGCGGAACCGCTGAAACGGCAAGTGGAAAAAGTTTTGCTGTAGATCATAATCACGATACTGGCGAAGTTCGTGGGTTGTTGTGTATTGGTTGCAATGCGGGTCTTGGAAATCTTCGAGAAGATCCATTCATATTTGAATCAGCGATGGTTTATTTACGGAGTGCAGCATGAGTTTAGATTCAACCGTTCTTCCAGTTATCAATGGAGTTAATCCAAACACGGGACCACAAGCGGGTGGAACGGCAGTAACTATTCTTGGAACTGGATTCACTGGAACTGTTGGGGTGTACTTCGGATATAATCCGAATGATTTTGATGCTGTCGAGTCGGTTGTGTTCACGGTTGTCTCTGACACGGAGATCACTTGTACTTCACCAGTATCACCACTTCCTCTTGGATCGGGTCTGGTAGATGTCGTTGTACAGAATGCGAATGGGTTCTCTGCGTTGTCGGAGATTTCCACATTCCTCTATCAGTATGTAACTGGCGCATTTTCGACCACGACTGTGACGCACACATTCACGGTAGGGAGTGTAGCAGGTGCTGTTCCAGCGTCTGGTGTGGTGACGTTTACTCTTGATGACCAGATGACCAACGGTGTCATTACCATGGAACCGACTCGCTTTGAGGCAACGCTAAATGGAATGGGTGTTATGTCGGCGGAACTGGTATCCAACGTGGATACGAACACAATGCCTCCACCTCCGTGGAACACGAGGTGGCGTGTTGACTTTCACATCACTGGTTCGACTCAACGTACGTACTGGATTGTGGTTCCGGCTGGTGGCCACACTGTTGACTTGTTCGATTTAATGGCTCAGTACCCACAAGTTGATTAGTATGTATATAGAACCTTGCACATTTGAGTTTCCGAAAAAATATCGAGAGAAGACCAAAGAAGAACGTGCTGAATATCAACTTGATTGGAAACGTAATCGTTTAGCGGATGAAAGTGATGAGCAACGTGAACAACGCTTAACTAGTTTGCGACGTTGTTATGAAAAAATGAAACAAGATGAAACTACAGAAGAGTACCAAACAAGACTTCAACAAAATCGAAGTTATTCACGTAATCGCAGTGATACATTACATGATCGTGTGAATGAGATCAAACTTGCGTCCGGTTGCGTGGACTGTGGTTATAGAGAGCATGCGGTTGCACTGGACTTCGATCACTTAAATGGTGATGAAAAAATCAGCAGTGTTGCGGATCTTGCAAATGATCGTTGTGGTTGGGATAAGATTCAAACTGAGATTGATAAGTGTGAAGTTGTCTGTGCTAACTGTCATCGTGTGAGAACAGCACTTCGTCGGAAGGCAACGTAATGGCGTATCCGGTATCAACTATTCCAGCAGCGTATGCGTATCTGTTCAATGCGTTTCAGACACAACTAAATACGGATCCTACTGCAGACCAGATTCTTCTGTTCACTGGTGACGATCCAGGTCCGAACGCACCGAATGATTTGGTTGCGATCGTGAACGTTGTTCGACAACTTGAGCACTTCGCAATGGTTGGTGATGGTGAAGACCTTGCCATGTACGAGAAGTACTCCATCTATGTGAAGTTCAGTTCAGCACAACGTGCAGCATCACAGCTGGAAGCTGCAACATACTTGGTTCCTCGCGTATGGAAGTTGCTTTCGTATTGTGAGTACGCAGTGCGGTTGGATCCAGCACTTGGTGGAATCGTGTTGACTGCATGGCCAGGTATGACTCAAGATGGTTTGGTTGCGGTTGCGACTGACATGAATGGTTGGTTGTGTGAGTTGACGTGGCAAGTGGACATCGAGGCAACGCAATGATCTGGATTGGAATCCTCATTGGTGCTGTAGTGGTGGGTGCGATCGGTCTCGGACTGGCCATCTACTTTGGTTCTGAGTTCGTTCGTTCGTTCTGGAAGTGAGAGGTTGAGTATGGGCACATATCGATTTGACGACTGGGACGCACGGCAGTATGACGATCCAAGCATTCGCTTGGTTCATCCTGGTGACACTCGGGAACTGGACGGTGCGCCGGATGGGCGTTGGACGCTGGTCTCAGAATCCTCCGAGCCAGCCGGAAACAGGGGTTTAGAGGCTACGGACGCTACCGTGCAGGCAACTGCGCCAGTGTCGGAGAATCCGGACACAGAAGCAGTGTCGGCAAATGTCGACAAATCAGGACAGTCGGCTGGAAATGCAGTCGTGACTACGGACGAAAAAGGTGATGACTAATGGCCCTCTCGAGATTTACAACTTATATCGGTTTAGCATTGGACTTGCTGAACGCGCAGTTGCTGACTACTACAGTGCAAGGTGCAACGTCATTAACACTGACGAACATCAATGACTATTCAGCTGTACTTAGCACCTCGGGTGCTTCGTATTCTGCGATCTTCATCGATGGTCCGTTGACGGAAACGAAGACGATCACCGGTAACGCATCGGGTGAGACGAGCGGTTCCACTATTGCTGTTACTGCGACTACCAACGCACATGCTCCGTTTACGTACATCGTGTTCCAGTTGACTTCAGCACTTGGACCTACGACCTACCTTCCACTTGAGACGTACAAGCCAAGTGATGTGTATGCGCAGTTGTATGACGACTCAGTGGTTGGTTCACTGGTCAACAACCGTGGTGCTGTGCAAGGTGTTCGTACCGGTACGATCGACATTGGTGGTGCGTTCTTCGCTGACACGTTCCCTTACTTCCTTGGTGGAGTGCTCGGGTCGGAAGACTACACTGGTGGTTCTCCTAACTCACATGCGTTTGCAGTGAACAACAACGTGGTGCAGTCGGCTACCAACGTGTATCCGGACCAGCCTCCACGTATGTTGGTGTACAACTACGACGCGTACAACACTCGCATCTTCAGTGGTCGTTTCACGGACTTGACGTTGACGATGGATCCAAAGGCACTGTTGAAGTTCAGTGCGAAGTACCTGTCTCGTGCGTCTGGTGTTGTGGCCAACCCAACCAAGTCGTTCTCCGCTATCGTTCCTCTTCCATCTTGGTATGGTGTTGCGACGATCGGTGGTGTCACGGTTGGTAAGACACTGACGGCAGAAGTCACGTGGTCACGTAGTGAGGTGGAAGCGATTCCTACTCTCGACGGTAAGCAAGATCCATGGGACATCTTCCTTGGTGCGTCAATGACTGCTGGGAAGTTTGCATTGATCTTCGATGATGACTCGCAGCAGAACAACTACTACAACGCGACGCAGCCGAATGTGGTGCTGACGTTCACACGTGGTACTGGTGCTTCGCAGCAATCCGTCGCAGTGCAAATGACTGCATGTAACTACGAAAAAGCTGACATCATGCAGCAGGGTAAGGCGTACGTCACGAGTGAGATCGATTTCAAGGGTCTTGGTAACTCGACTGATGCTACTGTTGCTGGTGGTGGGATATCAACTAGTAAGGTGACTGTGCTCAACGCTGTTGCGAGTGGCACGACCTACACCTGATCATAAACAACCAACAACGATAGAGGGAGAAAAGAAAAATGGGAACTATACTGGAACGTTTTGAACTGCCTGATGGTGACTGGGCCGAGCTTCGTGACCCTCGCAAAACTCCGGAACGTTTGCGTCGACCAGTTCGTCAAGCAGCTATCTCATTACAGAAGCTTGTACCGGACGATCAGAAGAAACCAGAAGTGATTGTGTCTGTTCCGGCTGAGGTAGCTGAGCCAGAAGTGCAGTCTGCGTTTGGTACTCCACCGGTTGATGCCTTGATTGAGGCATCGAAGCCGGATGAGGATGATGAGGATGTTCTTCCGTCCGAAGAGGAACAAGCAGCGGTTGATGCGTACAACGAAGTAGTGATTCTCGCAGTTGTAACTGCGTGGTCATTCGGAGATGTAACGCTCGAAGGTGTTCGTGATCTTCCTGGTGATGCATACGATGCACTGGTTCTTCATATTCGAGAGTTGAATAAACCCACAGTGGAAGCGGAAGGTTCCGACGACTCCCTCGCGTCGGACCCTTCCGCGCCCTAAGTGCTTTAGCTGCGACACTTAGGGATGGGAGTGGAGATCGCAGTGACTTACCGTTGTGGTTAACGGAAGCTGAACGAACATATTTAATCGCACAAGCACTACCGAATCGAAGTGCTGATGTAATCGAAGAAATGGCGTCTGATGAACTGGATTCGATTCTCATGGTGCAAGGCGTGTACAAAGCAGTTTACGGACAAGATCCTTATCGTCATACACATGAATAAGTTCGGAGAAACGGCCCGCTTCGTTGCGGGCCGTTTTGCGCTATGACGATCACATCCACGGTTGATGTTTCTGGCATCGTCAAGTTCGGTGCGCGCCTGCGCGCTGTGTCACCACCGACTGAAGCAAAGCTTCGAGGAATCATTTCCGAGGCTGGTGAACTGGTGAAAAAAGAAGCTGACAAACGCGCTAGTGCAATCATGCCACACAAGGCACCGAAGATTACGGTTCGAGTGGCGGGTGTGATGGCACAGGTTCGAGCGGAAGGTAATCTTGGCAAGTTGTACGAGGCTGGTGGTGCTGGTGGTACAGCTGGAAGTATTGCGCGGTGGAGGCATCCAACGTTTGGACACATCCCATGGGTGAATCAAACTCCGAAACCTTACTTGGTTCCTGCCTTACACAGCACGCGTGATGCAGTGGTAGTGCGGATGGTTGAAGAGATAAACCTGTTGATGGAAGAGTACCTTAGTGGAGTGTATGAACCAGAATGACTGAAGCTGTTGTAGCAGTCAGATACACCGGAGATTCCCTGTCGCTGATCGCAGCGCAAGATGCTGCTGCCAGTAGCGCGGAGGATTCTGCAGTCAAGATGAAGGTGGCGTCAGAAGACGCCAATAGTGGTGTTTCTGGTGCGTTCAAAAAGATGTCGGGTTCGGTGCTCGGCTACGTCGACAACATGTTCGGAACTGACTTCTCGAAGGCTGCGGATAAAGCTTCATCCAAACTCGAAGAGGTAGGAACTAACTCGACTGGTTTGTTCAGCAAACTGTCTTCTATTGGTGCGGGTGCTTCAGTTGGTATAGGTGTTGCGGCGGTTGTCATCGGTGGCATGGCCATTGATCTTGGTGAGAAGTACCAGGCTCTGACTACGAACATTGCTGCATGGGGTGGAATCTCAAACGCTGCAGCGAAGCAGATCACTGATGCGTTCCTCTCCACTGCTGGAACCACTATTTATAGTGCCAGTGAGATTGCTACTTCGTACGGAAAAGTAGTTGGTCAGTTAACGGCTGTTGAAGGTCACGCTCTTACTTCCAAAGATGCGATGACCGTAATGAAGGCATCCATGGACCTTGCTGAAGGTTCGGGTGAATCGCTTGGCACTGCCACCACAGCGTTGGCTGGTGTGATGCAGACGTATCAGATGAAGGTGGGTGACGCGGGTAAGGCGTCGGACCAGTTATTCTCGATTGCTAAGGGATCCGGTACATCGCTTGGTGCAGTTGCACAATCTGTGAAGCAGGTGCACACACAGTTGGGTGCAATGACACCTCCGTTGGGACAGACCGGCGCACTGTTGGTGGACATGGTGGAACATGGTATGAACGGGTCGCGTGCGTTGCGCTCGTTGGGAACCTCCATGAATGCACTGTTGAAGCCAAGTGAAAACTTACTCAACGCACAGAGTCAATCACAGGTTGCATTGAAGGCACTTCCACCAAGCTTGCAAGCGCTCGGTGCACAATACTTAGCTGGTACTACTACAGCTGCACAAGTAACTGCAGCTACTGGAAAACTTGATCGTACTCAGACTACGTTGTGGGGAAACCTCACTAAGGCTGCTGGTGCGATCGACACGTCCAACCTCAAGATAAGTCAGATGGGTTTCTCTGCGTTCAACGCACAAGGGAAGTTCATTGGATTGAAGCAGACGTTCACTGATCTGTACAATCAGATAAAGGGTGAGACTCCGAAAGCACAGTTGGCAACGTTGGCACAAGATGGACTTGCGTCATCGGCCGCGAAGCTTCTGCCAGTTATCGCAGCTGGTCCGGCTGCGTTCGACAAGGCTGCGACTGCCGTTGAGAAGACTGGTGCAGCACATGCTGCTGCAGCCAAGCAGGCTCAAACGCTGTCACATGAGTTTGAACTGATGAAGGTGACGGTTGAGGATCTGATCACAAAACTGGGTGTGGTTCTGATTCCGATCGTTACCACTGTGATGGGTGTGTTTTCGAAAGCAACGGAGTTTGTCCTTAAACACAAGGACATACTGTACGCGCTTGCAGTGTTGATCGGTGGATTCCTCACTGTCACTATTGGTGCATTCGCAATCAACACGATGGGTAAGTTGATTTCATCCATCGGTAATGCTGGTCAATCTGTTGGTAACTTCGTTGGCAAGATTACTGGGATGGGAACTGAAATCGAGGAACCAACTAGTGAGTTGGAAGCTGCGTCGACTGCAATGCAGGAAGCGATGCAGACCGCTGCGGAGATTATTCAAACTGCATCTGAAACAATAGCGTCCGCGTGGGAAAACATCGGATCGATGGCCACCGATAATGCTGGCACGGTTGATTCTGAGATCATCACAATGCAAGAGTCGATGCTTGGATTGGGTGGCGCTGCGGATACCATGGCGGCTACGGTATCGGCTGCCTATGAAGAGATGTCGGGCGCTGCCACCGAAGCAGCTGCCACCATGGATGCGGCAGATACTGGTATCGCAGCTGGTGGCGCAGAGGCTGCAGGTGGTGCAGGTATAGCTGGTGCAGCCGGTGCCGGTGTAGCTGGTGAAGCTGGTGCAGCGGGAGCGGGCGAAGCTGGTGCGGCTGGTATCGGAGCAAGTTCGGTGATGCCTGCACTAATCGCTGCGGTTGTGTCGTTCAAAGGAACTGGTGACCTTCTGCATCGCAACGTGCTCGACTCGGGTACTGCTGTAAAGAATCTCGGGAACATGGTAGCCGGATGGTTCGGTCACTCTGCATCACAGGATCTGGCCAAAGATACAAGAACGAATGCGACTAAATACTTAACGGCGAATGATCTTCCGTTGCTTGGTGGGATTATCTCCGGTGCGATTAAGAGCACAACCGTATCGAAGTCGCAAGCTGAAGTTGATGTCAAGATGTTGGGTGGTGACGCACTGGCCACTGCATTCAAGGATGCGGGTGATAAAGCTGGTACTGGTGTCATCGATGGACTCATTGCGCACAATGCTGATCTCAAGAATGAATCGAAGGTTATGCATGACCTTGCGACGAATCCTCTCAAGGCGTTGCAAGTTGATCTTGGTGTTGCTGGTGATAAGGCAGGTGTTGCGCTCGTTAAGGGTTTCAATGGTCATAAGGGTGACTCACTCAGTGCTTCGCAGTTGACGCATGATGCCATCACTGGCAAGCTGCAACCTCTCGTAACTGATCTTCAAAAGATTGGTCATGACAGCAGTGCAGGGATCGTGCAGGAGTTCATAAATCAGGTCTCATCGGCAGGTACTGCTGGTACTAAGTTGGGTACTGCGTTTACTACAGGTATTTCAACTGGAATCGGTTCGGACAAGACGATCGTAAATACCATCACAACGATGATGAATAACGCTGTCGCTGCAGCGAAGACTACGATTAAAGCATCGTCACCATCGAAGCGCACCTCCGATGAGATCGGTCTTCCATTCGTGCAAGGTATTGCACACGGTATCTTGAACAACATCGGACTGCTTGCTTCAGCTGCCTCTACGGCGGTTGGTTCAATGTTTGGTTCTGGTTCACGAAATATATCTGCTGCAGCTGCGGCTGTTTCTGGTGCATCGTCCGGTGGTAGTAGCGGCGGTTCTTCCGGACCGGTCACGGTGATATTGCAGATTGATGGACAACGATTCGCGCAAGCCATTCTGAGTCCGTTGCAGTCGACAGCGTTACGTAATCAAAAAACCGGTGGACAGTTCACCATTAACTTGGCATGAGGGAAGAACAATGGCACTAGGAACACAACAGCGCGGATCAGGAGTACCAACAGGAAACGCTTTACTTCAACGTCTCTTGGTCGTTGAATCATTGCTTGGTATTCAAGGTTCGACCGCACAATCGTTGCAGCGACAGTTCTATCCACAAGCGGCTGGTCCTCCTGGTCCTCCTGGTCCAAGTAGTTTGACATGGAGTGGTACGTGGTCATCGATCGCGACGTACGTGATCAACAATGTGGTGTTCTATCAGGGATCTTCGTACGTGTCTTTGGTTAACAGCAACTTGAATAACATTCCACCAGCCACATTAGGATCAGACTGGGCCGTGTTGGCAGAAGGTGCTGCGAGTAGTTACGCAGTTTACAATCCGCTGGACTACGGTGCAGTTGGTAATGGAACAACTGATGACACGTCTGCCATACAAGCGTGCATTCTTGCGTGCATCACTAATGGTGGTGGAGTGGTGTTCTTCCAATCGTACACGCCGGACGTAACGGATGGTCTGTATTTGTGGACTGCCAATAACTACGTTCTTCCGACATCCAGTATTCCTACAGCGGTTCCGTATGGATACACTCGTTATCAGCAACCAGGGATTCGGTTCACTGGTGACATGTCCAATGCGAACGTGCTCGGTGACACTCCGCAAACTACGTCACCTGCGTTCGGTCCGATCATCCTTTTCAAGGACACATCACAAGGTGTATGGATGACCGGGTACGGTTCCGGAAAAGTTGAGGTTGATCATCTAACGTTCTTCGACACATCTACTTTTGCCGTAGCTGGTGGTGGTACTCGAAACACGTTCTTTCAGTTCACGAATCCGATCTTCGACATTCACCACAACACGTTTGCTGGAACTACGTCACTGCATTGTGTGAATGACATATTGATTGCCGGTAGTTCTGGTGCAACGACACCAGGTGATGGAAGTGGTGCGATCTTCCAGGGTTATGGAAGTCTGTACCATGATAACTTCCACATTAACATTCGGCACATTGCGACACTGTACAACGCAGCAAACAGTATTCGTTTCCGTGATAATGAGCACTCGAACACGTGTGGAACGAACCTCTCGAATGATGCTCCATACATATTGGACGGTACTGGTGGTGAGGTGCAGGGTAACTCATTCGATGGTGACACCATCGAGTTGTTCAGTGCATTGACACCTGGCAGTCCGGTGAGCACCTACACCTACGCCATGAAGTTCACCAACGGTGCCAGTAACAACTACGTGCATGAAGACTTTTGGGATGCAGGTTCAACGGTTACCGCTGCGTGTTACTTCGATGCAACGTGTTTTGGAAACAACATTGTTATGGGAGTATGTCAGACGATAAGTGGTGGGTACTTGCCACTTCGTGCCGGACCTGGTGTTGGTCAACAGACTTGCATGGATGGACAGATGTTTAATGGTGGTCTGTACTCCGGAGCGAATCCGTATGTGCCGATTGGTGGAATCATTTTGTGGGCGGGTCCATGGGCCAACATTCCGTACGGATGGTTCATATGTGATGGTGCTACGTTCAGTGCAACGAACTATCCGCAACTAGCTGCAGCACTCGGAGGAACCACACTGCCGGACTTCACGCAAAGCTTTCCGTATGGTGGAATACCGCCGAACAACGTTCCAACGTATGGTGGATCTCCGTTCATCACGGTAAGTAACATGCCATCTCATAATCACGGACCACAGAGTCCGCAGGTTGACTTTCTTGGTGGTGGTTCAGGACTGCCGAACGCAGAGATCGTCACATCTCCATCTGGTGGATATGGGTACACGACGGGAACCGGGTATACTGGTAGTGGAGTTCCGTACTATCCGCCATATATCGGTGTGTACTTCTTAATGAGAGGGTATTAAACATGAGTGGTAAGGGAAAGATTCATCCACCTGACTGTCGACATTGCGCTACTGTTCGAAAACCCAATCGTCTTTATTTTGAATCAGGAAATCTCGTTCCATTTTGTTCTTGTCATCATCAACCAATGCGGTGGGCGAAGAATAATAAGTTACAAGCTGGTGGTCATTACAGATGTAAAGGTAATAACTATACTATTCATCGAGATATTCGACTCAAGAAGATGGGAATTACTGAAGAGAAATACGGACAGATATTTGATTCTCAGAATGGAGTATGTGCCATCTGTAAAGGTCCACCAGACACTCGATGGAAGATGCTTGCGGTGGATCATGATCACGGTACTGGGAAAGTTCGTGGTTTGTTGTGTATGACCTGTAACACATTACTGGGAAGACTAGAATCGCAATGGGATTCAGTAATGCAATATTTAGGAAAGACAAAATGAAACTACACATAGTATCACTCCCACATACCCAAGTAACGCGAGCGTACGACCGTTGTGCATTCACAGCGAAAGCGCGCAAGCTTGCCGAGATGATGCAACGTCTCGGACACGAGGTAGTGCTGTACGCAGGTGAAGACAATGAGGTGCCTGGTGTTGAACTGGTTACGTGTATTACCAAAGAACAACAGGCGCAGTTTGGATTCAAGACACCGGATGATGCAATCAACTTGAACTACGATTGGTCAGAGCAGATATGGCGAGTATGGACGTTTACGTTGCTCGCGCAGCTGTCTGCACGCGTGCGCACGCACGAGGTGATCTGTCTTCCATATGGTCTCGAAGCAGCACGAATGATCAGTGATCAGTTTCCTAACAACGTCACAGTTGAGCATGGTGTTGGCTATTCGGGAATCGCATTCAACACACATTGTGTGTTCGACAGTTATGCGTGGAGGAACTACGTGTACGGAATGCACAAGATGGATGGTCGTTGCTTTGATGAAGTGATTCCTAACTACTTCGAAGTGAACGAGTTTCCTGAACCGGATCCACAGGATTACTACATGTGGTGTGGTCGACTTAACTCGCGCAAGGGATTGCATATCGCACAGAAGGTTTGCGAGAAGCTTGGCAAACGACTGCTCGTGGTGGGTCAAGGAACGTTGCAAGGATACGGTGAACACCTCGGAACCGTTGGACCAGAGGAACGTGGACGCCTGATGGCAGGTGCGATCGCACTGTTCATGCCGACGATCTACGTTCCTCCGTTTGAGAAGGTGCATGTCGAGGCGATGATGTGCGGTACTCCTGCAATCACGACCGATTTTGGTGCGTTCACGGAAACAGTTTGGAATGATGTTAACGGATGGCGTTGCACGATGTTCAATGACTTCGTGTTGGCTGCGGAGAAGGCAGCTGATTGGACGATGGAACAACGTGTTGCGTTGCGCGCACAAACGCAAGCAGTGTATTCGATGGATGTAGTTGCACTGCAATATGAGAGTTATTTCAACCGTTTAAGTTCGCTGTGGGGAGACGGCTTCTACGATGAGAGGTACGTATCATCATGAGTGTCACTATTGCTGGTATCGCAATCGGTCCTGCTGGTCCGGTCAACGGAGCAACTGTTTATGCGTGGCTTGCCACTAGGTTTGCTGGCATTCCGGCACAGAATGCAGCTGCGCCCGCGGGAAGTCCGGATGCTGGTCCGGTCACGTCTGGAACTACATACGGTAGTCAAGGTGCGTATCAGATTGTGGTGCCGACTGCTGCACCGTATTACATCGCAACTACGTACAACGGAATCACTTATTGGACGTACGTCGGAGAAGGTGGGCCAAGTGGCGCAGCTGGACCTAGCGGGCCGTCTGGACCTGCTGGTGGCCCAACTGGACCAAGCGGTGCCACCGGAGCTACCGGACCGACTGGTGGGTCTGGCGGAACTGGTGGAAGCGGAGGTTCAGGAGGTAGTGGTGGTACTGGTGGTACAGGTGGACCTGGAACGTCACCTGGCTTCTACTACATGTTCAACACGAGCACCACTAATGCAGATCCTGGTGCGGGAAAATGGGCGTTCAACAACGCGACACCTGCATCCGTTACGCAGATGTACGTTGACAAGTTGGATTACGCTGGCACTGATGTAACCTCGTGGTTATCGTCACTTGGTGGTAGAGGAATACTCTACTTGTTCAATGCATCCACTCCTACGAAGTTCATGGTTGCGTCCGTGCAGTCGAGCACGAGCGAATCCGCTGGTGCATATTTCCTCTTAGCTGTCACGGTGATCGATGCGTCTGCATCACTTCCGGACACTACAGCGAATGACCTGGTTGCCTATTACTCTCCTGCGGGTGGAACTGGTGGGAGTGGCGGAAGCGGTGGCAGTGGCGGTAGTGGTGGGTCTGGTGGTAGTGGTGGATCCGGTGGAACGGGTGGTAGTGGACCTGCTGGCGGACCGACCGGTCCCAGTGGACCTAGTGGACCTAGCGGACCTAGTGGACCACAAGGAACGTTTGGTGGTGACTCGTTTAACTTCACATTCAACACGAACACGAGCACTGCCGATCCTGGTGCAGGTGAGATTGCGTTCAACAATGCAACGTATTCGAGTGTCACGCACATATATGTGGACTTGAAGGATTACGCCGGTACTACAGTAACGAACTGGTTAACTTCGTTGACTCCTGGTGTTGTGAAAGTTTTCAACATCAATAATCCGGAACAGTTTTGGATTGGTTCTGTTAGTGCTGCAGTGGAAGAGTCCGGAACGTATGTGCAGTTGACTGTTACGTACATCACTTCGAATGGCACCATTGACACCACACCTGGTGACACAGTGTTGACGTTTGCCACGAACGGACCTACCGGTGGAACTGGTGGGAGTGGGGGAACAGGCGGAACAGGTGGGTCTGGCGGAACTGGTGGAAGTGGCGGTACCGGTGGTGGTGGTGCCACAGCGCAGATTGCAGCCACGGTGTTGGGATCTCCTGCAGCCAGTATCACGTTCTCTTCAATCCCTGGAACCTATAATCATTTACAGGCGAAGTTGATCAGTCGTTCATCCGTTAGTGCTGCGGTTGATACAGTAACTTTGAAGGTTAACTCAATCACCAGTGGATACGACGCGACTTACAACACTATTGAAGGTGGAACACAATCTGCCACATTCATCAGTAATGCAGCGTTGATTGAGTCTGGAAACATTGATACAACCGGAGCAACCGCAACATCTGGAATAGCTGGTAATCTTGAGGTAGTATTCAGTCTTTATGCTGCAACTACTTTCGATAAAGACTTCAGATGGAATAGTGCGCTCATCGATAAAGTGGCCGGTAACACATACATGTATCAAGGTAATGGTAGCATCCGTTCTTCAACGGCAGCCATTACTCAGTTGACGTTTGCGTTGGGCACTGGTCCGAACTTCGTGACTGGAACATCCGCTTACTTGTATGGAATCTCATAAGGAGACACATGCCCATATTCAAGATCGATCTACAAATGGATGATTACACAGGAAAACACCTTGTAATCAACTGTCGCACCAAAGATGTGTTCGCGTGTGACACTCTCGAAGAAGCACAAGCATTAGCGGATGCACACCAAGCGGAAACGGTTCACCTGAACAAAGGTTAAGTCCTGATGAGCAGTACTGGTTTCACAGAGATACCGAACTTAGTTGGTGTTGGTGACGAAGGATCCGTCCTGTCGATGCCAATGCAGCATATCTATCTGCAGCTGGCCGACCCATGGACGACTCCGGACTACACCGAAATCACTCCGCTTGTGAAGCAATGGAGTGGGACAGTGCGCGGGCGTCAACATGAGTTACAGCTGTTTCAACCTGGTCAGGTTGCGATCACCATGGAAGGTAACTTGAACCAGGGCAGGTTCAATCCATGGAACACACTGAGTCCGTATTACAACTTGCTGTCACCAGATGATGCGGCGCAGGTTGCGTCGAATGGAACATGGGCCAACGCTGTTCACGCAACACTCGAACCTTATCCAACTACACCACCAGTTGAACTGGACATCGGATATGCGTTGGAGATCAAGTGCAACGGTACATCTCCGTCAAGCATTGCCACCGGATCACTCTCCTATACAGTTACGGCTGGTAACACTTACTCTGCAATGTGTTCGTTCCTCGCAGGTGCGACTTCGCGTGCGTGCACGGTAGGAATCCAGTGGTACAACGTAATCGATGGGTTGATTTCCACTACTACATCTTCGATTGTTGATGACATACCTCCTGCAACGATCACTAACGTGGCAGCAGGAAGTGATGTTGCTACCATCACTGCTTCAAATGCATTCAGCGCTGGTGATTATGTAACGATCACCGGTTTGACCACCACGCAGTTGAATGGCACTTGGTTGATCAGTAGTGCTTCAGGTTCATCTTTCACGTTCGAAGTTGGGAGTGACTTTTCTATTTCATCCACCTCCGATAGTGGTATTGCAGGAGTATGGACAAAGGCATCCTTACTTGGTGCGGTCGCACCTGGTGGTGCTCACACTGCTGCGATTATCATAACGATAAACAGTGGCGCAAGTAACGAAATCCACTGGGCGTGTCGCGCAGCGTTATTCAACTACACAGGTAACGTTCCGAATACCGCATGGGCACCAGGACAACGAGGACTCGTTCCTGGCCGTCCGATGTATTGCACAGCGTACTGGTCTGGAATCCTTCATGACGTGTGGTCAATGTACATCTCGAACTTGACTCCTGCGTACGGTCAGGTTAAGTCGGAGATGGTGATTAACTGCTCTGATGGACTCGCACGGTTGTCACTTGGTGACATCTACTCAACAGCGTATGAGAATCAAGTACTTGCTGATGGCGCACAGTCATATTGGAAATGTGGTGATGCACCTTTGTCATTGCTTGCACTTGACAGTGGTCCGAATAACTCACCAATGAATGCGTTCTATATGGATTTTGGTCTCCCATCTCCATTGCTCACGGACGATACCACGGTGGCTGGGTTTTCGTTATCGAGTTCATCTGCACCAGGTTACTTACTTCAGAACGATGTGAGTCTTTATCTTGGTGCTGGTGGGTCATTGGAGTTCATCTTTCAGATGCCTACCCAAACTACTGAGACACTGCTGTACGGATCAACGGATGGAAGTGCATACATTGCCTTTGCTCCTGATGAAGATGGTGGATTATTGGGTGTTAGTTCGGTTGGATTCGCGAGTCCTGCAATAGTAAATGCAGTGGCACCTCAGTGTGATGATGGAACATGGCACCACCTCGTGGTTACGTGGACTTCAACCTTTTCTGGAACACTGACAGTGTATCTTGATGGTGTTTCCGTTGGCAGTGCTTTATCTGGTTTCGAAACTGGAATGTTCGAGACTGGTTCACCATTCATCTTTGGTTCGCAGGTATTCGGCGGTACTCCATTCACGTACAACGGAGAAATGGGTAATATCGCCACGTACCAGGTGTGTCTGTCTCCTACTCAAGTTGCGAATCACTTCAACTTGTTCGATACTGGGTTTGCGGAACCAGTAGATGGTGGTCAGTACAGTGGTCTTCGAATCCAATCGGTTCTTAATGGAATCGGATGGCCATCATATTTGCAGAACATTGCGAAAGGTATCAGCATCATTCAAGGTGCTACGTCTTCACTTACACAGACATCGGCATTGTCTTACTTTCAATCGGTTGAGTCGACTGAGATGGGTGCGTTGTTCATCGATCCTGCTGGAATAATCACGTTCTACGATCGTCACTACATCATTACTGCAACAGCTGCAACGATCAGTAATGGTCGATTTACTAATGAACCAAGCAGCGAACTGTTTGGTACGTACTTCCGATACATGCCAGGATTGGTTCCAGCCATGGATGACACAGACTTGTGGAACGATGTACCGGCGCAGCGCAACGGTGGCGTGTTGCAGAGATCCACCAATCTCACGAGCGTGAAGCAGTATCTGAAGCGGACGTTGACCGGTTATACCGGAGAACTGCAGATAACGGATGCAGAAGTGCTAGCGCAAACGCAGTGGTTACTGGCGCATTACGACACGCCCTACACGAGGTGCCGTTCGATGACACTTAGCTCGCGCACGGACGCGGGAAAGAACCTTGATCAGATGTTGGGTCGTGGGATCTTCGACAACATCACGTTGGTGTGGAATCCGATTGATGGTTCGTTAGTGTACTTCAATCAGGATTCGTTGATCGAAAGTATTCAGCACTCTGTTACGCAGAGTGAATGGATCACTACATGGGGATTGTCACCAGCGGAGACGCAACCGTACATGGTCCTGAACGATCCGATTCTTGGACAACTATCGACCAATAATCGTTTAGCTTACTGAGGGAGAGTAAATGTTACCAATCAAATCAGCTGAAGATTTTCACCATCACGATCCTCGTTGGGGTAATCACACAACCGCAGCGGAGCGTATCGTGTTGAAGAACTGGCATATGGAGACGGATGGATTCTATGTCACGTTACCAAAGATGGTGAGCAATAAAGCGTTCGCGTATGCACGTGTGTGTCATGGTGTGTGGTTGGTGGACTGTCCGTGGTGCGGAAGCGCACAACGTGCAAGTCGCGAGGATCACCGATTCTTCTGCGTCGAGTGTGAGAACAACACGGTGAATAATGTGTGGATCTCAGTTGTATGGCCACCGGAATGGCAGGAGATCGAACGTCTGCTCGGAGTGCGACCGATACCAGCAAACATGAACTGGTTTCCTGGTGAAGGTCCAACAGCGAATATACACGGACGTGAAACGCTTGAAGATTTGCAAGTTGAAAATATCAAACACATGGGAGTGAAATAACATGGCATGGACTGCATTTCCAACATGGAGCGTGGGACAGGTTTCGTTAGCATCCGACTGGAATACGTATGTCGCTGGTAACTCGAACTTCCTGGCGACTCCACCAGTGCTGCGCGTGTACCGTTCGGGTGCGTTGAGCACGACTGCTGCACTCGCACAGTTGATTCCATATGACACGGTACAGGAAGACTCGCAGCTTGGTTTCAACACTGGTACGAGTCTGTACACAGTGAAAGTAGCTGGTGAGTATTTGGTTTCGGCAGCTATTGCAATCGAATTTGGAACGGACCTGAACTACTTGACTGCGTACGTATATCAAAATCCAAACGGGACAGGTAATGTGCCGATTGAGATGGGTGCGTGTGAGTTGAGTGCGTCCGGTATTGGTCTCACAGCGCGTGCGATTGGGTTGGCGCGTTGCAGTGTTGGTGACACACTTAGTGGTTACTACGATGCGTCCGCAGCTTGGACCGTTAATGGAAACGTTTATGCAACAACAATGCGAATAGTGAAAGTGAGCAACTAATGTCAACTGTCAAAACTGAACACGGTTTCCTCGGTAAGAAGGATCCGGTCGAGTCTCCGTTTGCGGAGTTCAAAACGTACTTCGCTGATGCGCTCGGTGCACCTCCTTCGTCCGCGCACTATGGTGCACGTGTCACCACTCCGTGGCAGATGGACGGCAATGGACCAGATCCTGAACTGAAGATTGCACCTGCGAACTGGCCAGGTTGTGGAGACTGCACAGAAGTTGGAAAACGTAATGCACTCGTTACTGCTAACTTCGATGAGTCTGGACATACGGTTCCGGTTCCTACTCCTGATGAGGTTGTTCAGCAATACTGCGTTGCGCAGAACTGCACGCCTGCACAGTTGTTCGCAGATCCGAATACGTATGACAACGGTGAAGACGAATCAACGACATTGACCACGTGGTGTACCACGGTGGAATATGGAGTGAAGCTTGGTTTCACGGCACCTGTTAATGCGAAGTCACAGAACGATCTCAAGAACGCATTGTATTTGTCCGGTGGATTGTACATCGGTATTCAGTTACCGGAGTCTGCTGAAAGTCAGTTTCCTAACGGTGGCTGGACGTGGGTTCCTGGTTCTCCGATTGCTGGTGGTCACTGTGTGTGGTTGACCGGCTACACGACAGAGTATGTTGCGCTCGTGACGTGGGGCAAGTTGATTCATGCAACATGGCAGTTCATTTTGAACACCATTGATGAAGCACATGTGCTTGTACTTCCACAAGCGATTGCAGCTGGTAAGAGTCCAACTGGTCTGCTCATCTCGAAATGGGAGTCTGATCTTCGAAACCTCAATGCGTAAGCTTCGTATTGATCACGCGTTCATTCCGATTGCAGTAATCGTTTTGGTTATTACAGCATTATTGAATCTATCCGTGTTCACTGTATCGGCACTTAGTTGTGTCGGTATGGTGGCATGTGACATGGCTGGTGTATTACTCACAGTATCGGAAGCACGTGGTCAGGACACACTAGCTGGTTACGGTGACATGGGTTCGGATTTCATGGGTAAGTTCATACTGGCCGGGTGGTCCGGTTCGACGTTGACACATGGACACGGTATCCTGGGATGGGTCGCCATATTGCCGATCCTCGTGACAGGGTTCTACACAACGAAGCACATGACGCGCTGGTCGAGAAAAATGAAGACCTACAACGAGGTGGGTTGCGAGGTAACTGCACCGACCGGTAACATGGGAGAGCAATGACGACCAACATTGATCTGTCAGAGTTCGAGGGAGAAGTAACACCGCGACTCTGTAAAGTTTCGCGCATCCATGCATTACTTGACGAGGATAAGCAGAAGAAGTTGCAAGCTGCGCTCGAAGAGGAAAGTGTTTCATCTGAACGTATTTGTACTGCACTTGAGGGTTGGGGATTCAGAGTAAGACCTACAACCGTTAAGGTTCATCGTCGGAAAGGTTGCACATGCCCATAGAACGACCATCTGAGGACATGCGAACTATCCATGTCGTTATTCCTGATACTCAAGTTCGACGCGAAGTGGATGGTAATCCAGTTCCTATAGAACACTTAGGCTGGATTGGGCAGTACATCGTTGACAAATACGCAGGTCGACCCAACGTCACAGTGATTCACATAGGTGATCATTATGACATGGCATCGTTGTCATCGTACGACAAAGGAAAGAAACAGATGGAAGGTCGCAGATACCTTGACGATGTGGAAGTTGGTAACGCTGCGTTTGATCTTCTCTGCTATTCCATGGAGAACTACAACGCAACCAAGCGTGTGAAGTGGCAGCCAGATTTGCATTTCTTCCTTGGTAATCACGAAGAACGAATAGCGCGTGCGTGCACGGACAATGCGCAGTTGGACGGAACGATTGGTTACCACCAACTGAACGCAGGTCTCACACCGATCAAGTCGCAGCAGGACTACCAAGTGGAGCACCACGGTTGGACGGTACATCCATTCCTACAGCCGGTCATGCTCGACGGCGTTGCGTACTCGCACTACTTCCTGAACCCTGCCAATGGTCGACCGGTCGCAGGCATGATCGAGACGAGAATCAAGACGATTGGCTGTACGTTCACGCAAGGTCACCAGCAGGGTTTGCGGAGTGGCATCCTTGAGACGTTCTCCGGACGTAAGCGTGGCATGGTGGCAGGCTCGTGTTTGACACCGGACCACAAGGTGCTCACCGCTGATTTGCGGTATATACCGCTTGGTGAGGTTGGTGTCGGTGATGAACTGGTGAGTTTTGATGAAACCGTGGATGAATCACCCGGCAGAAGTCGCAGGTACAAGACTGGATTAGTAACCGCCATTCAACCTGACACGGCTGAAGTATTTGCCGTCACTTTGGAGAATGGCAAGGTGTTCAAGGTAACAGGTGACCACCGCTGGCTGACGAGAGTTGGTGGACAAGCATCTCAACGAGAAGGAGCTACCTACCGGTGGCGCATCACGGAGTCCATGAAGCCAGGAACTGTAGTTCCGAAACTGCTGGATGAGTGGGAGATACTCACATCACACGAAGCAGGGTATCTGGCGGGAATGTACGATGGCGAAGGGTGTTACTATTCTCGTGAAACGACAGCGGGCCATGTTGGTCAACTGACTTTGTCACAGAAAAGTGGACCGGTATTGGATCGTACCATAGCTGCACTGGAATCCCTCGTAGGAGTAGAAGGATATACCTGCCAAGCGCAAGGCCGAGGAGTGAAGTCCCTGTACTTGAAAGGCGGCATGCGCAGTGTGATCAAGATGCTTGGATCGGTGCGGCCTACTCGATTGCTCCCAAAGTTTGTCCCAGCACAACTTGGCAGCGTGACGACAAATGAAAACACGTCAGTGGTGTCTATTGAACCGTTGGGTATGCAGACGATCATCCGTATTGAAATAGATGCTGGAACCATGATCGTTGAAGGTTACCCACACCATAATTGTTATTTGCATAATGAAGAGTACAGAGGACCACAGGGAACAAATGAGTGGCGTGGAATCGTGGTCTGTTACAACGTCGGAGGTGGTGACTACGATCTGAAGGAAGTGTCGTTAGCGTCACTTTGCAGACGTTATGAAGGTATTGATTTGAACAAATGGTTGAAGAAGTACTATCCCATGTGGACTACATTATGAAAATCATTCCATTAACACGAGGTTTTGAAGCAATCGTTGATGATGCTGATTACCTATGGTTGAGCAAGTACACGTGGCATGCACGTCCACACCGTAACACTGTGTATGCACAAACCAACTTAGCTGACGGAGATGGATTCCGAACATGTCAGATGCACCGACTCATCATGGGTGAACCTGAAGGACAGGTGGATCATGAAGACCTTGATGGATTGAACAATGTTCGATCGAACATTCGACTCGCAACACCATCACAGAACATGTGTAATAAAGGTATTCAACGCAATAACAGTTCGGGATATAAGGGTGTTGGTCGACATGCCGGAAAATGGCGAGCACGTATAGCCATCAATGGTAAGTGTATTCATATTGGATATTTTGAAACAGCAGCGTTAGCTGCTCATGCATATGATGTGCGTGCGCGTGACCTGCATGGGAAGTTTGCACGAACGAATGGGAGCAAATAATGCCAAGCCAAGAATATGCACCACAACCACAACAATCACGTGAGACGCATTCGGAGACGGCACCTGTTAAGGGTCTGTCTGCGGAACGTCAATCCGAAGTGGATCGCACGAAGCGCGACACGGATGATTTGATGGATGAGATCGATGAACTGTTGGAATCCGCAGAAGCAATATCTGCTAAGGAGTACACGCAGGTAGGTGGAGAGTGAAACTGTTCTACGATGCTGCAGTTCCACCAATAGTTCCACCGGTAACGGATGGTTGTTTGATCTACGCAGGTGGTGACACACCAGATCCGTGGACCGTTGCACAGATCGCAGCACAGAAGTGCCGGTACCGTTTGCCTACGTGGGTGCGTTCCAATCCAACACAAGCAAATCCTGCTACGGATGCAGCGGACATGATCATCTGGCTTGATCAACACAGTGCACCGAAAGCAATCGCAACGGTGCTCGACTTGGAAACCGCGATTGATCCGGCGTTCGTGAACACGTACGTTGGCATCATGCATGGGTCTGGTTTCCTCGTGCTCACCTACGGATCTTCGAGCACGTTGCCAGAAGATCCAATCGCAGACGGTTACTTCGTTGCGAAACCAGGATCCGTTGGGATCCCACCTGGTTACGTCGCAGTTCAGTTTGGTTACTACGGCGGATATGACCTTGACTACATTGCAGATTCCGTCCCACTATGGGACACACAACCACCACCTGCGCCGATCCCTGCGCCTGTGCCAGTACCGAATGGAGATTATGTGACATACAACACAGAAATATCAATCGTGAAAGGTGTGGGTTGGATAAACTCACCTGAGTGGGTTGGAAATCTGCTTAGTGCATTCGTTGAAGGAACGAACCCTGATGTGGTTGGTTCATATGACTTGAACGTTCCGCACTTCGTAAGCATCGCATCACAGTCAAATGCGGCTACTCCTAATGGAGTGATCACATTCGCTGGTCCGGTTGACGGTACGTATGGTGTGTTGTTGCAGTTCACCTCATAATGAACCTCAACCTCGGTAGTGGAGTTCACCCGGCACCTGGTTGGGTGAACATTGATCGTAATCGATTAGACGATTGGCAAGTAGATGTGGTTGCGTCAGTACTCGAACTTCCATTTGCGGATAACGTAGCTGATCGTGCGTATTTTGGGCACGTTCTCGAACATTTGTCCTATGATGGTGACGCACTTGTGGCGATCCGTGAAGCGTACCGTGTGCTGAAGCCTGGTGGTGAGCTTGGTGTAGTGGGTCCGGCGTTGGATCTGGCTATTGAGACTAAGCAACCAGATTGGTTGCTTGATGCCATCAGAGCTAATCCAGATCCAAATGATACATCTGGACTTGGACATCAATGGACAGCAACTGTATTGAACACCTGGAACTTGGTACTGACTGTGTTTCATAATGCTGTCGTGGTTCCGGTTACTGACATCTGTCGTGACACTGGTTGGCCGAACACAGCTGATGCTTCGTGGCAAGTGGCGATCCTTGCGAGCAAGCCATGAAGAAATGTGTGATGGTTACTGGTAGTGCTGGATTCATCGGTGGATATGTCTGTGATGAACTGATACGACAAGGATATATGGTGTTACCATTTGACATCAAAGACAGTACTGGTGATGTTCGGAACACCTATGATGTGGTAGGTGGAATGAGTATGGTTGATGCAGTGATTCATTTAGCTGCGATTCTCGGAACGCAAGAGACGATTGATGATCCGTTGCCAGTTGCAGAAACCAATCTGATTGGAAGTCTGAATGTCTTCGAAGCGGCTGCAGCACGATCTATTCCGGTGGTTTACGCAGCAGTTGGAAATAAATGGTTGCGTGAAGAAGGAACTGGTGCATACACGATCACGAAATCTGCTGTAGAAGACTTCGTTCCGATGTACAACCTCTATCGTGGTGGGTGCATCTCTGTAGTGCGTCCAGTGAACGCATATGGACCAAGGCAGTCGGTTCCAGCACCGTATGGTGACGGCAAGGTGCGCAAGATCATGGTGACCTTCGTGAACCAGGCACTACATCATGATCCAATCGAGGTGTACGGAGACGGCACACAAATCAGTGATATGGTGTGGGTGGGTGACGTAGCAAAATCATTTGTTGCGGCGATTGGGCGTACAGGTACGTATGGGATTGGACCTTCACAGTCACACACTGTGTATGAGATTGCTCGCAAGGTGAACACGGAAGTACAACGACAAACAGGTGAGTTTGTTCAGATCAAAATGATACCTATGCGGCGAGGTGAACTTCCAGGTATCACTGCAGTTACCGAACCATTATTGGTCACACCAGAAGTGTCGTTAGATGAAGGTATTCAACGAACTGTTGAGTATTACCGTTTGAAAGAAAGAGGGATAGATAACAATGCCTTATATTGATCCGAAGTTGCGTCCGCAGTTCGATGAGATCCTTGACCAGTTGCCTCCGATGGATACAGCTGGACTGTTGGGTTATGTTGTCGGAGTAGTGGTCGACAAGTACCTACTCAGACGTGCCGATAAGGACACCGAAGGAAAGCTTCGATTTCAGTACCAAGGTGAAGTGTATGGAGTGCTCATGGCAACCGTGCTGGACTTCTTCCACTGCGTGAACGAACCGTATGAGACCGACGTGCGCGCACGCGCAGGTGAGGTGTGGAAGTCTGCACATCGTTTGCCTGGTCACAATGGGAACCCTGTCTGATGGGGTGGCTGGTGTTGTTCGTGTCCGGTGCGGTTTGCATTGTGAAATGCGGTAAGTAGGTAGTAATGATCGCAGCTGTTTCCATGGTGAAGGATGAGGCACCAATGATTGGTGCAACTGTTCGGCACATGCTCTCGCAAGGAATCGAGCATGTGTGGATTGTTGATTGGTTCAGCACTGATGGAACACGTGAACTGCTTTCGGAGTTTGATGAGGTGACGTTGTTAGATGCAGATGAATCTGTTTACTACGGATCGCATCAACCACGTCACATCAATCGTGCAGCTGACTTGGCCGGTGCATCTGGTGCGGAGTGGATCGTTCCATTCGATGCTGATGAGTGGTGGACCGGAACGCACGATCGTACGATTGCTGAAGCATTATCAATGGTGACCGCGGATCGTGTGCAAGCCACCATATTGCAGTATGTGGATTTTGATCATCGCGAGTTACGTCAATATCCATGGCAGAAGGTTGCTTATCGATATGCACCAGGTCGACGTGTGGTGGCTGGTAACCATTATATTGAAGGTGGTGAAGGTCCGGCTGATGAGGATGCATTGCTCGTACACGAGATGAAGTTCCGCAGCTTCGAGCACTTCGTGCAGAAGTGCACACGGAAGATTCCATGGAATGAAGCACGTGATGAAAATCAGTTTGGTTTGGCTATTGGTGGAGATCATTGTGTTTACGCTAGTTATTCCATTGAACAAATGAACCTAGAGTGGCAGTGGTTACACGAAGAGATCGAAGATTGTTCTATACCATCGGAGTTTCGTCCATTATGAGACGTGCTGTTTATACCGCTATCGCAGGTGAGTACGATCAACTGCGTGACCATCCGGAGGTGCCAGGAGTGGACTGGATGGCGTTCGTGACCCATCCACAACAGTATGAGCACTCAAACTGGAATGTGCGTCCGCTGTTCTCTTACGGAGAACCGGATCCGCGTCGACAAGCGAAGTGGTATAAGACCCACTCTTTGCTTGAGATGGCGGAATACGATCGCACATTGTGGATCGACGGAAGCTGTGAAGTGCTGAGTAGTAATATCATTCACATACTGCTCGAAGTGGAACTTCCGTTCGCATTGTACAAGCATCAAGATCGTGACTGTATTTATCAGGAAGCAGGGTTCTCACTTGGAATGCGCAAGTACCGTGATGAACCGATACGTGCGCAGGTGCAGTATTACCTGGACGAGTACGAGCATCCGGAGCATTGGGGATTGTGGTTCGCTGGTTTGATTGTTCGCAACCGTTGTCCGCTCGTGGAGCGCATTGAGACACAGTGGTGGAATGAGATCGAACGGTGGAGTTACCAAGATCAGATTTCATTACCAGTGGTGATGCGCAACGTTGGATATTCGTCGGGTGGAGGTATTGATTATCAAGATCATAATGCCACATGCAGTCTTCCGTCAGTAGGTCTTAAAGGTTTCCAGTTCCATCAACAACCGGAGTCATTATGAAGCAAGGCGATTTAGTTTTCTGTCACAACACAGACATAGTGTCGCGTGCGATACGTTGGGGTGAGTGGTTGCGTTTTCGTAAAGGTGACTACTACAACCATGTGGGAACGTTAGATGTGCAAGTACCGCAGTCAGATGACTGGTTCGTGATCGAAGCAATAGGACATGGCGTAACGAACCTCGGACGGTTGTCATCACTGGTGAAGCCAGGTGGAACCTACACGATCGTACCGGCACCAGATGGTGTTAATACTGACAAGCAGATGGAGTTCCTGAACGAACAAGTAGGAGATCATTATGGATTCCTCACGATCGCAAGCATCATAACAACGCTATTAAGTCCTGCGTTTATCAACGTTATGCTGCCAAATACGTGGATTTGCTCCGCACTCGCAGCCGAAGCGTTGCGTGCTGGTGGTTGGATTCACTGCTGGCCGGATCTGTACCAGGTCAATCCTGCGCAGTTGTTTGAGGCACTGTCATGACACATCATTCACGACGCAATCAAGCACTCAGACAAGTTACCGCTGTGATGCTCGCATGGGAGTTCGTTGCCATTGAGCTAGATATTGAAAAGATGCCAACGTTCAGTACCATAGCTGGGAAGCATCAGTGGCTCGCACCCACATTACTTGTGGCCCTAGCGGTTCACTTGTGGTGGCCACTTGATGGACAGAGACGCAAACAGTTATTCTTATAGTGGATGTATCGACCAGAGGGAGAAGTATCATGTCAACACCATTGTCAGCGGGTGACGCTGTTTATCTCGTCACTCCGATGCGTGGCAAAACACTTGAACAGATGCGAGCACAAGCCGCACCTATTGAGAACCAGTTACGACAAGAAGAAGGGTTGACGGTTTTCTCACCATCGGAGCATGCTGAGAAGACTGGTCAGTTACCTGGTGATCCAGCCCATGATGCTGAAGGATTTGCATGGGATATTGCTCGCATCCTTGAGGTGAAGGCACTCGTGCTAGCCAAAGGATGGCAACACTCATCGGGTGGAATGCTTGAGATCACTCTTGCCAATAACCTTGCCAAACCAGTGTACGAATATGACACATGGTTGCCTCCAGTCGAGAAGCCTGGTGCGATCATCAACTACCGTGACCTACCTGCTCCAATCGCAAGTGCACTGCTGAAGGTCGTTTCAACATTCGCACGCAAGAATGCGGACTATGCGGAGGACACGAACTGGCGCAGTAACTTCGATCGGATTGCCAGTCAAATGGGATTTGATGCGACCACCGCTGCAGATACGCTCATCGCTGTGAAGCAAGCGCGCATTGCAGCATTGACCTTGAATGGTCGTGGAACCCACACACTCAATGAGGCAATCGAGGACACGTATCTGGACCGCATGGTGTACTGCGTTATCGCCTATGCCTTACTAATGGATGATGCCACCAATGGCTGAATGTGGAAATATCACAGTACAGGTAAGACTCGCTCCGCTTAACGATGTGTCAGAGAACATTTTGCAGGAGGCTGATCGATTGACCAGTGCTTCTGGTGCACGTCCGGACGACTACGGACACCCGGCTGACAATCTAACGCTTACTGCAGCGTTGTGGGCACCTATCCTCGGAGTGGATGTTACAGCGGAGCAGGTTGCGTTGTGCATGATCCAACTGAAGATCGCACGAGAGATGCACCGATGTGGACGTGATAACCTCGTGGACATCGCTGGTTGGGCGAGAACGATTGAGAGGTTATCTGAGTGACCGTTAAGCCACATCCTGCAACGTACTCAGATGTGATCATCGAGAAGTTTGCGCACATCGTTCACGATTACGCAGCTGCAGCACGTACAGTTCGCTTGTTGGATCCATTTGCTGGCACTGGAGGCATACACAAAATACCGGACCTTCTTGGTCCGGTAGACGTGCATATACAGACATATGGTTTGGAGATCCAACCCATGTGGGCGTGTGCGCACCAGCGAACGTGGGTCGGTAACGCACTGGATAATGGTTACGATGACAACTCGTTTGACTTCATCATGACGTCACCATGTTATGGCAACAGGATGGCCGACCACCACAATGCAAAGGATGGAAGCAAGCGAATCACATATCGGCACTACTACGGAGAAGACCTGGAGGAAGAGAACGCAGGCACATTGCAGTGGACCAACCCTGAGTACAAAATCTTTCATGCAGCTGCGTGGGCCGAATCACTGCGTGTGCTCAAGCGTGGTGGCATCTTTGTCGTGAACATTTCCAACCACATACGTGGTGGTGAAGAGATGCCGGTAGTCGAGTGGCACTTAGAATGTCTACTGAAACTGGGTCTGTTCCTTGAGTACACGGAGCGAGTGCGTACTCCGCGCATGCGTATGGGCGCTAATGCGCACCTGCGCGTGGAGTATGAACACATCTTGGTTATGCGAAATGATTGAACACTGGATGCGCTTCATGTCTCCACCAGTTCTCAACCTTACCCATACCTTTCGCATCACACGGCAACCAGCTAAATGTGCATCCACGAAGGTACTCGACCGCTATGTCCACTATCGAGCGTGGATCAGTCGTCAGGTCAGGACGCAGGTAGTTGATGATATACGTGTACAGCGTTTCGTTTGGTCGACGTTTATTGCCT
>OCZT010000357.1_pt1 | contig 44561 bp, 56 predicted proteins | sample 1539031 | NCBI WGS metagenome assembly OCZT01 (sample SAMEA3539308, study PRJEB22396) | soil metagenome | biome: tundra; feature: field; material: soil | place: USA | collected 2010-05 | depth 0.15 m
CTCTGTTAATTGGCCGAACTCCCTTACCAGAAGGAGGGCTGCAGTCTTTTGGGTCTGTAAATAGAGCAGGGCGGTTACTATGGACCAATCAATAAAATCAGGTTTTGTGTCCGTATAGTCCCATTCGATACTTCCAGTTTCAAGACAGTGTATTTTCGTGCAGTATACAATTTTTGCTGAGGGCCAAACAACTTCTTTTTTATTGAGAGTTAGAACCAATGCAAGATGTCTCGATTGAACCGAGTTGTAATTGCTTGGCTGTTTCTCTCTGAATAGGGGAAGGCTTTTTTCTGCTTGATTTTCATCAGCAATTCTTATGAATATTTCCGGTCTGTTGGAGAAGCCCATTTGTTCAATTGCCCGGGCAAGGTAGTTTCCATGGTCGATAGTGAGTTTTTTCGTTTTCTTGATGTAATCTCTTACTGCCCGATCAGCGACTAGTCCTCTCATGGTAGTGGTTGCCTGCTTAAGGAAAAGTTGGTTACATGCAATGCGGAGCGATATTTCTTCGTCCGTAAACTTTTTCTTTTTATCCTTGAGTTCTTCTGTAGCGGTTTCGACAATCGAGGCCAAGGAGGAGAGTTTTCCTACCGAGGATTGGATATCATTAAATGACGGGAATAGAGACTTATTTTCAATTTTCATACAGTCCTTTCTTGTTCATTTATAGCTTTTTTAAAATAAAAGTCAATGAAACAGTACTCTTGTTTTTGCATGGTATACTCTCCCCATGAAACGCTATACCCTCCGGGAGCAGACGAATGACGATCTCGTGAGTCAACTTCTTTTTTCTCGTGGCATTACCACAAAAGAAGCTGCAGAAACTTTTTTAAATCCCCACTATGAGCGACACACCCATGATCCATTTCTCCTCAAGGATGCTGATAGGGCAGCGGAGAGGCTACTAAAAGCAATTAAGAATAATGAAAAAGTTGTCGTATACAGTGACTATGACACGGATGGCATTCCAGGCGGAGTTGTTTTCCATGACTTTTTTAAAAAAGCCGGTTTTACAAATTTTACAAACTATATTCCTCACAGGCACAATGAGGGGTTTGGTGTAAACAGTGATGCTGTCGGGAAGTTTATTTCGGATGGAGTACATCTTCTTATTACTATTGATTGCGGTATAGCAGATATCATTCCAATTTCCGAAGCTTCCGAGGGGGGTATCGATGTGATTATCACAGACCACCATCTTCCTGGCGAAAAAATTCCGCCCGCTTACGCGATAGTAAATCCAAAACAGACTGGCTGTGCGTATCCAGAAAAAATGCTCTGCGGATCTGGCGTTGCGTTTAAACTTATTCAGGCGATTCTCAAAAAGGACAGGTTAGGCATAAAGGACGGATATGAGAAATGGCTTCTCGACATGGTTGGTATTGCAACACTTTCTGACATGGTGCCGCTTACCGGCGAAAATCGAGTGTTTGCATATTACGGACTTATGGTCTTACGTAAGTCTCCGCGCCTCGGTCTTGTTCGACTTTTGCGCGAGCTTGGTGTTGATCAACGATATCTCACTGAAGATGACATTGGTTTCACAATCGGACCTCGAATAAATGCCGCCTCGCGCATGGGCGTACCGATGGACGCATTTCGTTTACTTGCAACGACTGACGCGACTGAAGCTGCCGAGTTTGCAAAACATTTGAATAAAATAAACGATGAACGAAAAGGCACTGTGGCGGCTCTTGTGAAAGAGATTAAAAAGATAATACACGAACGATGGGGAGATGAGACTCAGGAAAAAATGCCTAAGGTTATTTTCCTCGGCAACCCCGATTGGAAACCAGCGCTTTTGGGGTTGGTCGCAAATAATTTTGCAGAAGAGTACAATCGTCCTGTTTATTTTTGGGGACGCGACGGCGATGGGGTGATCAAAGGATCTTGCCGGTCTGATGGTGAGACAAATCTCGTTGCACTTTTGCAAGCGGTACAGGATGAATACCCAGGTACATTTCTTCAGTTTGGTGGTCATGCGATGTCCGGTGGTTTTTCTGTCGGAGCTGAAACTATCCATGTTGTTTCGGAGCGGATGAATACCGTCTTTGAGAAGGAGTCAAAAAAAGAAAAAGTAGCACCAGTCATCTTTCTCGACAGAGAACTCAATCTCAAGGATGTCACGTGGGCGACATATCGGAATATCGAGAAGTTGTCCCCTTTCGGAGTGGCGAACCCGAAGCCAATTTTCTCGTTTCGCGGTGTTGTTCCGGAAGACGTTCGTCAGTTTGGAAAAACAAAGAATCATCTCGAAATACGTTTCAATACCATTAAAGCGATTGGGTTTTTCATGAATGAATCACAATGGAAAGAACATCTCGGTTCTGATGTTAAACCAGGAATGCCCATCACCCTCATAGCTCATTTTGAGAAGTCGGTGTTTCGCGGCAAGACAGAGTTGAGACTTAGGATTGTTGATGTTGAAAAATTTGATACTATATCCGAATGAATTCAATAATTATTTTTACTGATGGTTCTTCACGCGGAAACCCAGGTCCTGGCGGATGGGCAGCAATCATTGTTTCACAGCAAAAAGTTGTCGAGCTTGGTGGAAATGAAAGACACACCACGAATAACAGAATGGAATTGGCTGCAGCTATCAATGCTCTCTCTTTTCTTAAACAAGAGAATAAAACGAGCGGATATGATGTCGTGGTTAATTCAGATTCATCATACGTCATCAATGGCATAACAAAATGGGTACACGGATGGCAGAGGAAAAACTGGGTAACGTCGCAAAAAGAGGAGGTCATAAACAGGGATTTGTGGGAAGCACTTCTTTTTGTGGTACAAAACATTGAACGTGAGAATTCAAAGATATCGTGGAACTATGTCGGGGGACATGTAGGTATAGCAGGAAACGAGAGGTGTGATGAAATCGCTACCGTTTTTGCAGACAGTGAAATTCCGGAGCTTTTTAACGGACCGTTTTCTGGATATCCAATAAAAGACATTTTAAATATTTCAAGCAGTGTACATTCAGTCTCGAAAAAGTCAGCTTCAAAATCAAGGTCAAAAACAGCTGCATATTCGTATGTAAGTTTTGTTGATGGAAAACTCAATATAGATTTGTCGTGGAAGGACTGTGAGAAACGTGTTAAGGGTAAGAAAGGTGCTCGATTCAAAAAATCACTCAATAAAGTTGACGAAGGAGCTATTGTAATGGATTTTACTAAAAAGATATAGATTTTAGAAATATTTTATTATTTCTTTAACGTTTCTTTATCATGTCTATGAAACAATGTGTGAATGAAATTCCGCAAGACATACATGTGGTGTGGTTTGAGCCTGTGCTTACTTTTACCTATTTTGTTTAGGGTGTGGTATTTAGAAGTGCATAAAAAAGAAATCACTAGCTATTACGGTTCGTTCGGAAAAAACCAGCAGACCTTTCAGGGTGTCATCGAGAGTGAACCAGTCATCGGAGATGGTTCACAGAGTTTTGATGTCGACATTTCTCCTCCAGATGAAAGTAAAGAAAAAAGATTGGCACGTGTACATGTTACCGAAAAAATATATCCTTCATATCGATATGGCATGAGGGTGGAACTATCTGGTAAATTAATTTCACCACGCAACTTCTCAGGTTTCGACTACATCCATTATCTAGAAAAAGATGGTATCTATTTTCTAATGAAAAATCCAAAGGTTAGAGTTCTCGGAGAAGGGTATGGAAACTATATTGTCGAGAAGCTTTTTTTGATCAAGCGGCGATTTCTCGAAAGTATAAATTCCGTGTTAGGAGAACCCTATGCCGCTTTAGCCGGTGGACTTGTAGTTGGAGAAAAAAGTTCACTCGGAAAAGAATTGCTCGATGATTTTCGAAGGGCAGGACTTATTCACATTGTTGTTTTGTCGGGATACAACATAACCATCGTTGCGGATTCCATCCGGAAGATATTAAACTTATTTTTACCGAGAACCGCTGGTCTTTGCGCTGGTGCAGTCAGTATAATTCTTTTTGGTATTCTCGTGGGTGGCGGAGCAACTGTCGTTCGCTCTTGCATTATGGCACTTGTCGCTATTACCGCACAATTTTTTTACCGCGACTACAATGTATCACGGGCACTCTTTCTAGCGGCATACATGATGGTCGTTGCAAATCCGTTTATTGTTTTCTATGATCCCTCCTTTCAACTCTCTTTTCTTTCTACGGCAGGGCTCATTCTACTTGCTTCACCTATAGAAAAAAAGATGGCACGGTGGCCACGCATTTTTCCCATGTGGGCGGGAATACGGAGTCTCATTGCATCAACGCTCGCTACTCAAATTATTGTATTTCCACTTCTGCTCTACATGATGGGTCAAATTTCTCTGGTGGGTGTTTTAGTAAATATACTAGTTTTACCGTTTATACCAGCTACCATGCTTTTTGTTTTTTTGACTGGATTTATTGGGACGATATCACACATGTTTTCTTTTATTCCTGGGGCATTATCCCATATGTTTCTTTCGTATGAGCTCACTGTGGTTAATTATTTTTCACACCTGCCATACGCGGTCTTACAATTCCACGGTTTTTCACTGTGGATGATGTGGCTTTGTTATGCTGGCTATGCAGCCATTTTTATTTTTTTCCGGATGCGTGTGCAAAATTTTCTTCGATCACCTCCCAGTTAATATTTGCAAAAAAGTCGTCAACATACTGTTTTTTTCCAGATGGCTGATAGTCTGCAACAAAGGAGTGTTCCCACATATCGAGCCCAAGAATGAGTGAGCAATTTTGTAATTGTCCTAGGTGTTGTTCATCGATCCAAGCATTCAAAAGTCTTCCAGAGGTATTATCATAGTAAAGCGCTGCCCAACCAATGCCACGGGTAAGTGCAAGAGCTTTGAAATTTGCCAACCAAGCATCAAATGAACCCCACTCTTCAACTGTCGCTTTGTGGAGGCCTGAAACAGCACTTTCTGCAGGTATTTGTTTTGAGCCACCTTCAAAAGATTTAAAATATACCTCATGATTTCGCATTCCGTTGAATTCAAATCCAAAACGTCGCTGAGTCTCATTTATCGCGTATGTATTTTTTTCAGAGTCCTTCCGCATCTCGTCGATTTTTTCGAGAATGAGGTTGGTATTTTTGACGTAGCCTGAGTATAGTTTTAAATGCTCGTCCACTGTCTTTTTCGAGATTCCTTTAAGCTCGGGGATACTAAATTTTTCTTCCTCATATTGTTTCATAACAGTAAGTATAGCATTTTTATCATAATTTTAATGTTTCTTTACTTTTTCTATATCATCCACCTGTTACGATTAAATAGTGATATTTACATGGAAATCTCGGAAGAAAACAAGCATATCTATAGTGTTTTTTATGAGTTTGTTAGGGTTTTGTATTTATTACATATGGTATTGGGAATATCGTCCACACGGGCTTGAAGCGTATTTTTTTACCGAAGACGGTGGGGTGGGATCTCCTCCCGTATCAACGTTTTTTCGCACCTCCACTGGAAAAACCATACTTGTAGACGGTGGAAAAACAAGCCAAATTGTGAGGAAAATAAGCTCGGTCATGCCTTTTTACAGAAAAGATATAGACGTTATTGTTATTACAAATCCAGATGATGCACATGTTACCGGTCTTGTTGATGTTGTTAAACGTTATCATGTAAAGAAAATTATCGAACCGTACGGTGTTGTTTCTACGAGTTCATCATATCTTGAGCTTAAGAGGGTTTCTTCTGAAAAAGGTCTTCAGCTTGAAGAAGTGAAAACGGGTGATATGTTTAATATGAGTATGATAGCAAAGGTATTTTTTCCAGACCAGTCTTTCCAATTTTCAAAAACAAATCCCCCAAGGCTTGTTTTTTCACTCGGAGACGCGTCAAGCTCGACGAGTTTTTTGTTTGCCGCTGATATTTCTAAGTCAGAACAAAAATATATAGCTGGAAAATTTAGTCTCACTGATTTTTTCGCCTCAAATATTGCAGCAACAAATCGAATTCTTGTTTTTCCACATGCGGCAAATGCGGGAGCACTAAGAGACGACTTTTTAACTCTTATTAAACCAACAACCATTATTTATTCAAGGAAATCAAAGGTAAAAAAGGGTGGGGAAGGTCTTTTTGCCACATCGAGCGCAAGCGCTGTAAATCTTGCTGATTTTGGCGATACTGCCTTTAGTTTTAATGGAAACTATCTCATTAAATCGAGTTTGTAGGTACAAAAAAACGTCCTTACGGACGTCTTTCTATTTGCGTATCAGTTTATTTAATGATTCCTGCTTTTTTGAGAGTTTTGAACGCTCCATTTTTCTGAATTGTCTTTAGGGCACGTGCAGAAATGGTGAGGTTGAAGGTCTTTTTTAGCTCAGGAACGTAAATTCGCTTTTTCTGGAGGTTCGGATATTTTCGAACCATTCCTGTTGGGTTGAACTGAGTAGCACGAGTGCGGTTTGAGTACCCGCCTCCCATTCGTGAACCAATTTTTGTAATATCGCAGATTTTTGACATAAAAGTATCGTGGCAACTATGCTATCATATATATTAAATTATGCAAACACCCCCAATCTTTTTTGAGCTTATCGTCATTCTTTTTTCCATTATTATTCACGAAATTTCCCATGGATATGTAGCTGTTCTTCTTGGCGACCCAACACCGCGAATACAGGGTCGCCTCACATTAAATCCCTTGAAACATATAGATCCCCTAGGTTCTATTATAGTGCCTATAATCACATCTATTGGCGGTTTTACCTTTGGATGGGCAAAACCAATTATATTCAATCCCCACAATCTAAAAAACAAACGGTGGGGGGAGCTTCTTATCGCTATCGCAGGCCCAGGTTCAAATCTACTGATTGCTTTTGTGTTTGGGGTGATTATGCGTTTTGGCTTTCAAAATGGTATGCTCTCACTTTCTTTTATGGTGCTCTGTTCTTATGTTGTTTTGATAAACATTTCACTGGCGGTTTTTAATCTCGTTCCTATTCCTCCTCTCGATGGATCAAAAGTCTTGTTTGGCTTGCTTCCTGCCCGATTTCACTATATTCGAAGAGAAATCGAGAAATATTCCTTTATTCTCGTGCTTTTTTTGGTCGTTTTTCTTTGGCATTTCTTTGTTCCGATAATACCGTACCTATTTAAGCTTCTCGTTGGTTTTTGATAGATTTGCCTTTATCTGCGTCATATAGTAGAGTATTCACCACGTTGAAAGACGTACATTATTAGGGGTAAAGATGAGTAACCGCCAGTTGCAGGCTTGAATTAAAGCCATCTCAAGCGACGAGCGAGTGAAAAAATCAGCTTTACTTAACAACAAACAATGCCGACAATAAACCAACTGGTTCGAAAGAATCGCGTGCGTTTCGTGCGCAAGTCAAAGTCTATTGCGCTCACAAAGAGCTTCAATACTATTAAAAATCGTCCAAACTTTTTTGCGGCACCTTTTAAACGAGGTGTGTGCATCAAAGTAACGACAAAAACCCCAAAGAAACCGAACTCAGCAATCCGAAAGATTGCCCGTGTTCGACTTTCAAATGGAATGGAAGTTACTGCATACATTCCAGGTGAGGGACACAACCTCCAGGAACACTCAGTGGTTCTCCTTCGAGGGGGACGTGTAAAGGATGTAGGACTACGTTACTCAGTAGTTCGAGGAGTTCTCGACTGTACAGGGGTAGAAAAGAGACGAAAAGGTCGCAGCCAATATGGAAACAAGAGGCCAAAGGCTGCTAAAACAGCGTAATACAAGGCTCCTTTTATATAATTCCTAATCAAATCCCATGCGAAGAAAAGTAAATAACAGAAATATAGTAGGTCCAGACGCAATATACAGTTCTCCAAAGGTTGGAAAGCTTATTAACTACATCATGTATGACGGCAAGAAAAGTATCGCTAAGACTGTTGTCTACAACTGTTTCGAATCTATAAAGGAAAAGGCAAAGGTTGCTGATCCTATGGAAGTTTTTGAGACAGCACTGAAAAACACAACTCCAGCGATGGAAGTTCGATCACGACGAGTCGGAGGTGCAAACTATCAGGTTCCTCGAGAAGTTCGCCCAGAACGACAGCGAGCACTTTCTATTAAATGGATTGTTGAAGCTGCCCGATCAAAGAAGGGAAAGCCAATTCATGAAAAGCTTGCCGATGAGATCATCCTTGCTTCAAAGAATGAAGGTGAGGCGGTAAAGAAGCGTGAGAATACTCACAAAATGGCCGAAGCAAACAAAGCATTTGCCCACTTTGCTTGGTAAATAAATAAAAAGACCCTATTTAAGAGAAACCAGTGTTGCGGCCTGATGGCCGCCCACTTACCTCTCGGTCACCTGCGTGACCTCCGAGAGTTTTCTCTTAAATAGGGTCTTTTTATTTTTATTGACTATTAGTGTTAAATTAGTTAATTTGTGGAGAGAGAACAACAAAAGGATTATTATGTTACTGATTCAAGGTGTTTTTTTTCAAGACAGACAGTTTTTAACCACAGCTTACCTACCCAAAGAAAGTCTTTGTCCGGTAGTCGGTCACAGTCGTTTTTATAGCATGTTTGCAGGATCCCTCTGGATTGATCCAAAGGAACCGTCCCAGTTAATCGGCGGTCTCATGGACGAATTTGGTGATTCACTGCTTTCCTCGGTTGAAATGAGTAAGCAATCCCTACGTTTTAAGAAGAAATATCTTCGGAGGGAATATGTCATTGACTACGATTTCGTTGCCCTCGAAGGAGGAATTTGGGAAGGGAAATGGAAAAGTATCCCTTCCATTGGGGAGGGAACTGCTCGTTGCATTCTTACCCAAATACCCTCCGGCTTTTTGAACCAAGACCATCTTTAGTTCTATCACCAAACCATCTGATAAAATATTCGGGTGGTTTTTTAATCGCGGTTTTAAGGTTATGTTCGATTCCGATCTTGCTGAATTATATGGGGTTGATACAAAGAATTTAAATAAAGCCATCGAGCGTAATAAAGATCGTTTTCCTGAAGATTTCGCTTTTCGTCTTACTAAAACGGAGTTTGAAAACTTGAGGTTCCAATTTGGAACCTCAAGTTGGGGAGGTCGTCGCTATTTACCTTATGTTTTTACTGAACACGGTGTAGCTATGCTTTCCTCGGTATTAAAAAGTGAACGTGCCACTCAGATGAGCATCTCCATTGTTCGAGCATTTATTAAACTGCGTGAAATGCTTGCTACCCACAAAGATCTCGCTTATAAAATTGAAGAGTTAGAGAAAAAGCAGAAATTACAGGGTGAAAATCTAGCAGCGCTGAATTCTATTATAAAAGAACTCATGGAACCCCAGGAAAATGAGCTTCCACCACCAAACCCAATAGGTTTTGGAAAATAATAAGCAAACTTGGTCAAAACCTTCATTTTCCTTTCTTTAATCTGGACTTTTTGGGCTTTTGGTATTACAATCACAGTCTAATTGTAAAGCCCTAGGGCCTTTTATTTATATAGCTTTTAAACAATTTTTAAGCAAAATTATCAATACCATTATATGAACAGAGATTACCCACTAGATAGAGTACGTAACTTCGGGATTATTGCCCATATTGATGCCGGAAAAACAACGACATCAGAACGAATCCTCTTTTACACTGGAATGAAGCACAAGATCGGTGAAGTGCATGACGGTGAGACCACCACAGACTGGATGGAACAAGAGCGAGAGCGAGGTATTACTATTACCGCCGCCGCTATTACTTGTTTCTGGAATCCTACATACATGCCAAAAACGGATGTTTCAAAAAAGGTCCGTTTCAACGTGATTGATACTCCTGGGCACATCGACTTTACCGTAGAGGTGAAGCGTTCCCTTCGCGTGCTCGACGGTGCTGTTGTTGTGTTTGATGGAGTTGCTGGTGTTGAACCACAATCTGAAACAAACTGGCGATATGCCGATGAAAGCAATGTTCCTCGACTCTGTTTCATAAATAAAATGGATCGAACAGGAGCTTCATTTGAGCGTTCGTTCGCATCTATCCTTGAGCGATTGAATAAACACGCTGTCCGATTCCAGATCCCTGTCGGTCTCGAGGGTGATCATAACGGTGTCGTTGATCTTCTAAAAATGAAGGCCTACACTTTCGTCGGGGAAAAGGGTATCGACGTTGTTGAGGGCGAAATTCCTGAAAATCTTCTTGCTGATGCGAAAAAATACCGTGCAGAGCTTCTTGAAAAGGTTGTTGAACACGATGACGTCCTTATGCAGAATTATCTCGACGGAAAGGAAATTTCCCTTGCAGATCTTAAAAAAACTATTAGAAAGGCCGTTCTTGCAAATAAAATGTTCCCTGTATTTACGGGATCTGCGTTGAAAAATGTCGGTGTTCAGCTTGTGCTCGACGCTGTTGTGGACTACCTTCCATCCCCACTCGATATTCCTGCGGTAAAGGGTATTAACCCAGAAACAGGTGAAGAAGTCTTCCGACACGCATCTGATGAAGAGCCATTCTGCGCCCTTGCATTCAAGCTTCAAAACGATCCATTCGTCGGACAGCTTACATTCTTCCGTGTGTACTCAGGTACTATTGAAGCGGGAACATATCTATACAATGCAACAACAGGAAAGAAAGAGCGACTTGGGCGTATCGTACGACTCCAGGCAGACCAGCGTGAGGAAGTAAAGAAAGTCTATTCTGGAGAAATTGCAGCGGCGGTGGGTATTAAAGATGCCCTCACATCTCATACATTCTGTGACGAGAACAACCCCATCCTTCTTGAAGTTATTAAATTCGTCGAACCAGTGGTTTCTCTCCGAATTGAGCCTAAAACAAAGGCTGATCAGGAAAAGATGGGTTTTGCACTTCGAAAGCTTGCAAACGAGGATCCTACATTTAAAATTTCTTCAAACTCAGAGACAGGAGAAACAATTATCTCAGGTATGGGTGAGCTACACCTTGAAATCATGGTTGACCGAATGAAACGAGAGTTCAGTGTTGAAGCAAACGTCGGTAAGCCACAAGTAGCATATCGAGAGACAATTCTCGGTGAAGCTGAAGCTGAACACAAATATATCAAGCAGACAGGAGGTAAGGGTCAATACGGTCACGTCGTGCTCACTCTTCGTCCCATGGTGCCACTTGTTGAAGGAGAAAAAATTCCAAAGAACGTCAGCCGATATGATGACTTTGAATTTATCAACTCTATCAAAGGAGGAGTTATTCCAGGAGAATTTATCCCAGCTGTTGAAAAGGGAGTTCACGAAGCTATGGATCGAGGTATTGTTGCAGGATACAAAATGGTAAATGTTTCTTGTGAACTTACATTTGGTTCGTATCACGACGTCGACTCATCCGAAATCGCCTACAAGATCGCCGCTTCCCAAGCTTTTCAGGATGCCGCAAAACGTGCAAAACCTGTTATTCTTGAACCTATTATGAAGCTCGAAGTTCTTTTCCCAGATAAATTCATGGGTGATGTTACGGGTTCTATTTCTTCAAAACGAGGTACTATCGAAGAAATGACGGAACGAGGACAAGCAAAAGTGCTTCATGCTAAAGTTCCTCTTTCAGAAATGTTTGGATATACTACGCAGCTTCGTTCTATGACCTCTGGTCAAGGAAGCGCGACAATGGAATTCGATCACTATGAAGTGGTTCCAAAGAATGTTGAGACAAGTATTATTGAAGCCAGAAAATAGTTCAAAAAGAAAAAACCGCATCGAAAGATGTGGTTTTTCTCTTTGTCTACCAACTTATCGAGGGAATGTATCAATCAACTCATTTGAATCATAGAATGTCTGAGCAAGGCCACCAAAACTGTATGTTGTAGTCCCGATGTCGATTTCTGCACCTCCAATGTTGGGATTTGCATGGGGTTTTGAGTTGGTAAAGCCTATGTTGTAGAGGGTTGCGATAATACCCACAGAATCAGCCTCTTTTTCAAGTGGAACCCCAGCATGGCTCCATTGAGCCATTAATTCTTTAATATAGACAGCCCCATATAGGTATGAATAGTACCGATCGTGCTCATCAGTGAGACGGGCAAAGCGTGTAGAATCTTTTTCGTCACTTGTTGTTGTGGCACTGTAATCAAGCAGGTGCTCGTATTGAGTGCCTAAATACCACGGTGAAGACGGATCTTTTAAGTTTTTTTCAATCGCTATCGCGGTGTCTTGTTTGATCCCCATGACACCCCAGGAAAATTGAGATTGATTTCCGAGAATTTTTAGCGGACCAAAAATTGTTTTGAAAATTTCGCGTTCACTGTAAAAAAGTCGCAGCTGTTCTACGACAAGCGGAGCGACGATGAGTCGTGTTGGCACACCTGTTTTTTTACTCACACTATTTATCGTTTCTGAATCCTTTTTTACAGCTTCACTAAACGTAGACCATTCATCGCCATTACTCCATGAACTTTGTGGAGAACTGGTTGCAAGTTGATTTTTAAAATAATCATGTTGAGTGTCGACGATGCCTTTTGTGTTTGTCCATCCAAATTCAACCGCGCCATATACCGCCACGAGAATGAGGCCAATTGCCGCAAAAACATATACACAGAGGGTCCATATCCGTTTCAAAGCGGTTTTTAAAATGATGTGAGACATTACCTATACGATACCATGTGGATAACTCGCGTGCATCTTTTTTGCGGTGAGGTATACTGCTTGGTGAGAGCTACCCTCCTTATTTAATTTTCAGCGCCCACTGGTGCTGATTTTTTTCGCGTTTATCTTTGTAAAAGGAGGGCGCCTTTGTTCTAAGTACGTAGTTGGTTGTTTGAAATTATTAACATTATTAAAAAAATGAAAAAACATAGTCATCTTATTGGTCTCGTTTCAATGTTTGCGTTTTTGATATCTGGTCTTAGTGCAGCGGATCTTGCACAAGCGAATAACGCCTCAAGTACACTGTCTCGTGCAGAGACAGCTCGTACACTAGTAGGTGGCACTGCCGTCTCAGTTCCAACACCGATTTCTCTTATACAAGCTCCAATTTTTTCAACCCAGGTTCTCGCACCTGTTTCAGTTTCACCCACCAACCAAGTGCTATCTCCTTTGCCAACCACAGTTCAATCTCCAACTATAAATGGAGGTACTTTTCCAGCAACACTCACTGTTGGACAGGTTGGTACATGGACCATTATAGCCTCTGATCCAGCAAACGGACCTTTAAGCTACAGCGTTAATTGGGGAGATGCCCCATTCTCTAGTCCGGGTGCGCGTATCGCAACAGCACCTATTCAGCAGACATCGACATTTACACATACATATTCTTCTGTCGGTACATATACGATATCATTTGTTGTTTCAAATAACACAGGATCGAAAGCATCTTCTATTACTACGACCGTGCAAGTTACTTCAGTAACGTCGACAAATATTCCAACCGCAACAGTGGTAGGGAACCCAACACTTTCTCTTGTGTATGATAATTCACAAAAACAAGTTGGTGCGCAGGCTACGTTTGATGTGAATTTTTCAGCAAAGAAAGATACTATTCTTTATCAGAATCTTTCATCAGTAACATTTACAAGCTCAGTTGGTGATCAGCCTGGCTATGTTGCATATGCTCCAGGTGTTGTGTCCGTTGAACTTGGAATGAAATCAGACAAGTATGGTCGTCCATACTATGTTATACCTGCAAATCGAGTATTCAAAGTAAAGGTAACCTCAACAATCGATACTCGAAAAATATTTGGAGGCCTTTACACCGCATCACTCCAGTGGTTCATGGTAGATAATGGGTCAGGACCAGATAATCTCGTAAAAGTTAGTCTTTCAAGAAATGTTACAAATTCAAAGGTGATTATTGGGGAAGTCTCTCCATACATTACAGCCGTAACAGCTTCGATTTCAGCTGGACAGAGAATGGATATTACCGGACGACGTCTAACAGGTCCTCAAAATCTAAGTCAGGTTTATATTGACGGTGTTGCTGTAGCTACTTCTTCACCTATAACTGGCTCAGTTAACGGTAGTTCGTTATCATTCACTTTCCCAGCAAATATCTCTGGGGGACAACATCAGATATATGTGAACAGCCCAACAACAGGAATGAGTAATACAATGTACTTCCAGGTTATTCCAACGGTTTATGTTCCAGACTTAAGTGTTTCAAATACGAGAGTATCTCTCGGTTCGCCGATAATTATGCAAAATACAACTGTAGGGTATGGTGCGACGTACTCGTTTACTCTTACAAACAATTCAAACAGTGATTTTTCGGTAAGTCAGAATGTTGGTCGATTTGTCTCTACTTTAGTAACGGGTATGGGTTCAACTACGCTATTGAGCGAAAGCGTTACCCCAGCTGTCGTTACTTCAGATGTTGCAAATGTATCTTACGATATAGCACCGGGGACTTCTCGATCTTTCACGTTAAATGGAATGATTCGAGGAATTCAGGGACAGATTTCGCAGCTCAAGATTACAGGTATCAATTATTCGTCTCCAACATCAACTGCGGGTCGAACAATAACTTCAGGTCTCGATGCGCTCACTCTTACAGCTAGTTTCTAGCTTTTTGAGCTAAAATTTGACTAAAAAATGTGTATCTGCTACTATGGCGGGTACGCATTTTTCTTTGCGTTGGCATTATTATTTTTAACATTTTAACTTTCTTTTGTGAGGTACGGCGCACTCGTCGGATCAAGCAAAACAAAGCAATAAAAACATATGGCAGACTTTAATCGTACAAAACCGCATGTAAACGTTGGTACTATTGGCCACGTCGACCACGGAAAGACTACTCTTACTACAGCTATCCTCGCCGTTCAGGCGCGTGATGGACTAGCTCAAAATAAGTCGTACGCTGATATTGCAAAGGGGGGAACGGTCCGAGACGACTCAAAGATCGTTACTATTTCTCTTGCCCACGTTGAATATGAATCAGCGGCTCGACACTATGCCCACATCGATGCCCCAGGGCACGCCGACTATATTAAGAACATGATCACTGGTGCCGCTCAGATGGACGGTGCTATTCTTGTCGTTTCTGCAACAGACGGAGTGATGCCTCAGACACGAGAGCATATTCTTCTTGCTCGGCAGGTCGGTGTTCCAAAGGTTGTTGTCTTCTTGAACAAGTGCGACATGGTTCCTGAAGCAGACCTTCTCGACCTTGTTGAAGAGGAAGTTCGAGATCTCCTTACAAAGTACGGATACGATGGCAAAGCCGCTCCTGTTATCCGAGGTTCAGCCCTAAAGGCCCTCGAAGGAGACGCAGCATTTAGCCTCAAGATCAAGGATCTTATGAACGCTCTCGACACATACATACCAACGCCTGTTCGAGAAGTTGATAAGCCTTTCCTTATGCCAATCGAAGACATCTTCTCTATTGAAGGTCGCGGAACTGTAGTCACAGGCCGTATTGAACGAGGATCCGTTAAGATCGGCGAAGAAGTCGAAATTGTCGGTTTCCGAGATACAGTAAAGACAACTATTACTGGTATTGAAATGTTCAATAAGCAGCTTAAAGAGGGTATTGCTGGAGATAATGCCGGACTCCTTCTCCGAGGTACTGGAAAAGACGATGTATCACGAGGACAGGTTCTTGCAAAAACTGGCTCTGTTAAGCCACATACTGACTTCGAAGCAGAAGTATACATCTTGAAGAAAGAAGAGGGTGGACGACATACTCCATTCTTCACAGGATACAAGCCACAGTTCTATATCCGAACAACAGACGTTACTGGTGAAGTAACACTTGCAGAAAAGGTTGAAATGGTTATGCCTGGTGACACTGTCACTTTCAAAGTTAAGCTCGTAGCACCTATCGCACTTGAAGAAAAGCAGCGATTTGCTATTCGAGAAGGAGGAAAGACAGTTGGTGCCGGCGTCGTAACAAAGATCGTTGCCTAGTTATAAATAAAATGACCACCGCTGTAAAAGATATAACAAAAAAGGTTTCTAAAGTTGCGAAAGCAAAAGTCGATGCAAAGCATCCCGAAGGACCACGTCTTCGCATCCGAGTTCGGGCGTACGAACACAAAATCCTCGACGCTTCAATGAAGCAAATCATGGATACTGCGATTCGTTACGACGTAGAATTCTGGGGCCCCGTTCCTTTGCCAACTGAAATTAAAAAATATACCGTCAACCGTTCAGCATTCGTTTTCAAAAATGCTCGAGAGCAGTTTGAAATGCGAGTTCACAAGCGATTGATTGATATTTTGAACCCAAACCAAAAGATTATCGAAGCTCTTACCAACCTTAGCCTCCCATCTGGCGTCAACATCGACGTAAAGATGATGTAATACAAAATGATGTAACAGGGTGGCATGAAACGGCCACTCATAACAAACTGCTATGAAATTTATTCTTGGACGAAAACTGAATATGACCCAAATCTTCGACAAGGACGGCGTCGTGCACCCGGCTACGGTTGTTTCGACTTCTCCTGTTGTTGTTACACAGGTCAAAACAAAGGAAACTGACGGCTATACAGCTGTGCAGGTTGGTGAGGGAAAGCGAAATGCTTCTCGAATCACAAAACCTATGAAAGGCCATGTAAAAGAGCTTGGCAACTTTGCTACACTCTCTGAATTCCGAGTTGACACCATCACTGTTAAAACAGGTGATGTTATTGAACTCTCTCAATTCAAAGAAGGTGACAGTATTGATGTAAGCGCTATTACAAAGAGCAAAGGCTTTCAGGGTGTGGTGAAGCGACACGGTTTCGGAGGAGGTCCACGATCCCACGGTCAGAAGCACTCAGAGCGTGAACCAGGTTCTATCGGAGGAGGTCTTCGAAACAAGGTTCCAAAGCTTATGCGAATGGCCGGCCGTATGGGTGGCGACCGTATCACCGTGAAGAACCTAAAGGTTCTTCATATTGACCAAGCAACAAACTTGCTCTATATTTCTGGAGCTGTTCCGGGTCGACGAGGTACTCTAATCGAGATTGTCTCAAACGCATAAAATAATACTGAATATATGGAAACAACACTCTACAATCAGAAAGGACAAGAAGCAGGAAAGATCAAACTTTCCGAAGCTGTGTTTGGTGCACAATGGAATGCCGACCTCGTTCACCTTGTTATGGTAGCGATGCGTTCAAATGAGCGTGACCCTATTGCCCACACAAAGACTCGCGGAGAAGTACGCGGAGGCGGAAAAAAGCCTTGGCAACAAAAGGGAACTGGCCGAGCACGACACGGATCTACCCGATCTCCTATTTGGGTAGGTGGAGGTGTCGCTCATGGTCCTCGAAATGACAAGAATTTTGACCGAAAAATAAACAAAAAGGCGAAGACTGCCGCATTCAACTCAATTATTTCAAAAAAGTTTAAAGAAGGAGAAATTCTTTTTGTTGACGCGCTTACATTCGGAGCTCCAAAAGCAAAGGATGCAAAAACAGTTCTTATGGCGCTCTCAAAGATTAAAGGCTTTGAAAAGCTTGCAACTAAGCCAAAAAATGCGGCCCTTATTGCTGTCGATAAAAAGTACCCTGAACTCATGAAGAGTTTTGGAAACTTTGGAAACGTTTCCGTCGAAGAAACACGAACAATCAACCCTCTTTCTTTGTTGAACCACAAATACATTGTGATTGCAAATCCAAAAGAGTCACTTGCTCTACTTGAAGCTAAGAAAAAATAAAACCATGGCCATATTCTCAAAAAAACAAGAAGAAAAGAAACCAAAGGCAGCAAAAGCTCCTGCTAAAAAGGCAGAAAAAGCAGAAAAGCCCTCGGTTCCTGCTGTCGTAAAAAATGCAGCCGATTCAAAAGAAGCTGTAGTTTCAAGTGTAAAATCTGTCATTGTTTCACCTCTTATTACCGAAAAAGCAAATGCAGCCATTGAGAAAAACAATGTCTACGTCTTTAAGGTAACTAAGGTCGCTACAAAGATCTCAATAGCAAAGGCTATCAAAACACAATTTAAAGTAACCCCTGTTTCTATCAGAATTGCGATTAAGCCAGCGCAAAACGTCTTTGTACGAGGAAGAAGTGGTACAAAGTCAGGATACAAGAAAGCATATGTTTCCCTTAAAAAAGGCGATACGATAACTTTCGCATAAGCGTCATCATTTAATATTAACCATTATGAAAAAATACCACCCATCAACACCGTCTCGCCGTCACATGACGACAATTCCGTTCAAGAAGTACTTGACCGTCTCTGAGCCGCACAAGGCTCTTACGCATGGTATGAAGCGAGATATGGGACGCAATGCTTTTGGTCGCATCACTGTTCGCCACAAGGGTGGAGGAGCCAAGAAGCTCTATCGTGAGATAGATTTTCGTTATGAAAAGAAAGATATTCCCGCAACAATCATGACGATTGAATACGACCCATTCCGAACAGGCTTTATTGCCCTTGTAAATTATGCCGATGGAGCAAAGCGATATGTTCTTGTACCAAAAGGTGTAAAGGTTGGCGATAAATTCATCGTCTCTGAAACCGCTGAAGCAACTGTCGGAAATAGACTTCCTTTGAAAAAGATTCCCGTTGGAACCTTTGTATACAACATTGAAATCAATCCAAACTCGGGTTCAAAACTTGTCCGATCAGCCGGATCCTTTGGCCAGGTTATTGCAAACGATGCAGGATACACCCATATCAAAATGCCTTCAACAGAGATCCGAAAGGTAAATGAAAACTCATGGGCAACTATCGGTACCGTTTCAAATGATGAAAACCGCTTAGTAAATATCGGTAAGGCAGGACGTTCTCGATGGCTCGGTATTCGTCCTACAGTCCGAGGTACAGCCCAGAACCCAGTAGACCATCCACACGGAGGAGGAGAAGGCCGCCAGGGCCGAGGACTTCGACGTGCGAAGTCACGATGGGGAAAGCCTACAGGAAAGGGCCAGAAGACACGTACTCCAAAGAAATACTCAAACGTCTTTATTGTTTCTCGACGACGTGTTGGAAAGCAAAAATCAGACAAATAATTTTCGGGATAAATTATTCCAAAATTGTGATAAAATAAAACGGCATGAGAACATATCTCGCCGTTTTATTTTTGTTTCTAGCTTCCTGTTTCTCGTATTTTTCGGGTAGTAAGGCTGTATTTGCTGATGAAATCGTTGCAAATGCGGGAATTTTGCCAACAATCTGGTATTCAACTACCTCCGCATACGCCGGCGACACCGTGACTATATATGGGGGAATACAAAATCACTCAGACTCTGACATCTCCGGCACAGCGACCTTTTATGTGGATACCATTTCAACGGGTAAAACTTCATTTGTTTCACATTCAGAAAGTTTAATGGAAGTAAGTTACCCGTGGCACGCTGCTTTAGGGAAACATACAATACAAATAAAACTTACAGTTCCAATGAATATTCTCTCGACCGATAGCAACTCTACATCACTTACTGTTTTAGCTGCGCCTATTGGAATAAATTTGATTCAACTTCCCGCAGCTATTCCCGCTGTTATAACCAAAGAAGTAAATAATATAGATAGTTTTGCGAATTCAATGGCAAGCACTGTTCAGTCATTAAAAATAACCTCAAATACGGCCAATCAAAAGGATACAATCAAGAAAGGTACAACGAAAGATTCAGCCTCTGCACTAGCGGCTATTTCAGGATCGACGTTCTTTAAGACCATATATAACACAGCTCTCGATTGGCTAATATTTATAATCCATCATTGGGTCTGGACAATTCTTGTTATTTTAGTTATCATCGTCATTATTCGTTTTTTCTAGTACGTCATATGAAGAAAATAAAAGCATTCATTGGAGGACTTATGATTCTTTTCATCGACAAACTTAACGGGGAATAACGAAAGGATTTGACTTTAAAATAGAGTCTGCTAGTATAAGTACCCAAGCTCATCGGAGCTTATTTAATTTAAACATGTCACGATCACTTAAAAAAGGTCCGTTCGTAGAAGAACGACTTCTCAAAAAAATTGCCGGAAAAAAGCCTCTTGATACAGGGGTTATTAAGACATGGTACCGCCGATCCCAGATTGCGCCTGAAATGGTTGGATTCACCTTTGGCGTGTACAACGGACGACAGCATCTTGAAGTATTGGTCACCGAGGATATGGTTGGACACCGCCTCGGTGAATTTTCGCCTACACGCAAATTCATCCGACACGGAGGTAAGATGCAGAAAGAGCTCGAAATAAAGAAGAAAGAAGCTGAAATTGCTTCTGCTAAATCTGCAAAGGAAGCTGTTGCAGCACCTGCCGCTAAATAATTTAATATATATGATTACCGCACGACTTAACAATTACAGACAATCTCCACGAAAGGTTCGCGTTGTCGCAAATACTATTCGAGGCAAGAAAGCCATTGATGCAGTAAACATCCTTTCTTTTTTGGTAAAGCGAGCATCCGATCCTTTAAACGGTCTTCTTGCATCCGCTATTGCAAATGCAAAGAACAATTTCAATCTTAGCCCAGAGGGACTTTTCGTAAAGGAAATCCGAGTAGACGGAGGCGTTATCTTGAAGCGATCCCTTCCAAAGGCTCGCGGAAGCGCTTCACGTATGAACAAGCGAACTTCTCACATTATCCTTACACTTGCTCCTATTGTTGAAAAAGCAAAGGAAATCAAGAAAACAGTAGCTAAAAAAGATAAAACTTCAAAGAAATAACATGTCACACTCCGTACACCCATATGCACATAGACTAGGAATCATTCGCGACTGGAAAAGCCGATGGTTTGGCGTAAACAAACAATACCGAACTTTCCTAAAGACTGACATTGTTATTCGAGAATACCTTATAAAGGAGCTTCGAACATTCTATGTGTCAGACGTGCAGATTGAGCGAAACCAAAAAGCGATAAAGCTCATCATCCGAACATCACGCCCTGGTATGATCATTGGCCGAGCAGGTGACGGTGTTACAAAGCTCCGAGAAAAAATAATGAAGCTTTTGAAGCGAAGGGGTATTGACCTCGCAGGACAAGAGCTCAAGCTCGACATCGAAGAAGTTCGAAATCCAGAATCAAACGCCGCAATTGTCGGTCTTATGGTTGCAGAAGGTCTCGAAAAGCGCCTCCCATTCCGCCGTGTTGTAAAGCAGGCTATTGAGAAGGTTATGGCAAACCGTGAAGTACAGGGTGCTCGTATCAAACTTTCAGGACGACTTGGTGGTGCTGAAATGGCGCGCCAAGAAGACCTAAAGAAAGGCCGTATTCCTCTTCAGACATTGCGTGCAGACATCGATTTTGCCCGTGAAAAGGCCCACATGACATACGGAGACATTGGTATTAAAGTGTGGATATACAAAGGTCAGATTTTTGCAAAAGATATTAAACCTACTAAATAACTACCATGCTTGCCCCTAAAAAAGTAAAATTCAGAAAGTGGCACACCGGCCGAAAGAACGCAAAGAAACTTGCGGTGGCTGTTGAGACTCGAGGTGCAAACCTCTCGTTCGGATCATTCGGTCTCAAAGCCATGGTCTATGGACGTCTTACTTCAAATGAAATCGAAGCTGCCCGAAAGGTTATGGCTCGATACGCTACAAAGTCAGGAAAGGTATGGGTTCGAGTTTTCCCCGATCGACCTTTCACACAGAAGCCTCCCGAAGTGAAGCTTGGAAAGGGTAAGGGAGATCCAGTTGGTTTCGTTGCTCCAGTAAAGGGGGGTCGAATCCTTTTTGAGATTGACGGAGTCGAAGAGAAAGTTGCTCGAGAGGCTCTCCGAAAAGCCGGTACAAAGATTTCAGTAAAGACAAAAATTGTCAGCCGAGACATGATGGGGGTCTAAAAAGCCCAAAAGCATTGAATAAATAGCAAATACGTGATATAAACACACACTACATGAAAGAAACAACAACAAAGCAAAATACACAGCCAAACAAGCGAAAGACGCTCAAGGGTATTGTCGTATCGGATAAAATGAAAGACACTGTTGTCGTTCTTGTTGACCGCTATGTGAAGAATGAAAAATATCAGAAATTTGTTACGTTGAGCAAGCGATATAAAGTCCACAATCCAGGGAATACAAAAAAGGTAGGCGAGACAGTCGTGATCGAATCATGCCGACCTATTTCAAAGCATAAGTCATTTAAGATAGCTGAATAAATTTAATATAAAACCATGATACAGCCACGTTCAATAGTACGAATAACTGATAACTGCGGAGCAAAAGTTGGCCGTATTTTCAAAGTACTCGGAAGCTCAAAGAAGCGATATGCAGAACTTGGTGACCTTGTTGTTCTTTCTGTACAAAAGGCAGAACCACGAAAAGCGATAAAAAAGAAAGACGTCCTCCAAGCAGTTGTAGTTCGACAAAAGAAAGCATTTCGACGTGCTGACGGTTCATATATTCGTTTTGATGAAAATTCAGTTGTTATCCTCACAAAGGGAACAAAGGAGCCTATTGCAGGACGTATATTCGGTCCAATTCCTCGAGAGCTTTCAGAAAAAGGTTTCCAGACTATCGCTTCACGAGCGCCAGAAATCGTGTAATATTCCATAACAACAAAACCATGACCATCAAAAAAGACGACAATGTAATAATCCTTAAAGGTAGGGACAAGGGTAAGACCGGAAAGGTCATCAAGTCTATTCCACGTGAAAGCAAGGTTATTGTTGCAGGTATAAATACAGTAAAGAAGCACGAAAAGCCACGAAAGCAAGGTCAAAAAGGCCAGGTAGTCGACAAGCCAATGCCTATTCACGTATCAAACGTAGCTCTCGCTGATACTGCAGCAGCAAAAAAGAAATAACATTCCTGTTAATTTAAATATATGAAAACGACTAAAGAACTAGAAAAGAATACATACGCCACACTAAAGGGTGCTTTTGGCTATACAAACCCAATGCAAGCTCCTCGTTTGCTCAAAGTTGTTGTTTCTTCAGGAATCGGTTCCACAAAGGATAAAAAGAAAATTGAGCTTATTGCAGACCGACTCGCAAAGATTACTGGGCAAAAGCCTGCCATCCGAGGTGCAAAGAAATCTATTGCAACATTTAAGGTTCGAACAGGGGATCCTGTTGGTTACCAGACTACTATCCGAGGAAAGCGAATGTATGATTTTGTTGACCGACTTGTAAATATTTCCCTTCCTCGAACAAAGGACTTTCGAGGTATTTCTCGAACAGCGGGAGATGAAATGGGAAACTACACACTCGGCATCCGCGAGCACACTATTTTTGCTGAGACTTCAGATGAAGACCTAAAGGATGTATTTGGACTCGCTATTACCATCGTTACATCATCAAAAAACAAGGCAGAGACCCTCGCTTTCCTTGAGCACCTCAAATTTCCATTCAAAAAAGAAGACGCGAAGCAGTAAGAGAATACTCAAGAAAATAGCCCCGAAAGGGGCTTTTTTCTTGACATTCTGTAAAATATAAGTACTATTCTAGGTCGCAATAGCACTTTAAACAGTCAAAAAACAAAACAAGAAACAAAAGAACATAAAAGAAAAGTATGAATAGCGAAATTATCCGGAAGGAATGCTGCACCATGAATCTGAGGAGAATCCTCGATCTTGCTGAAGCAAAGGCGAAGGAACTGAACTCAAAACACATCCACGTTTCGCATATCCTCTTTGCGATTGTTGCGTTCGAGTCGTGTCATGCTGTGCGGCTTTTGAAAGAACTTGGCTGCGACACCGAGGCTCTTCAGAAAAAACTTGGAGAAGTTTTGTCTCGAATGCAAGAATCCGAAGGTTCGTCGAACGCCTCGGACACCAGCGAAGCTAAGTGCACATTTCGCACCTGTCACGTCATTGGTTTGGCGACAGATGAAGCTGTCCGTGAACGTAAAGGTTTTGTGTATAGCCACCATATGCTTCTCGGAATTCTTGCCGGTGGGCAGGGAGCAGCTTTCGATCTACTGACCGAATCTGGCATCTCAGGGGCTCTCGTCAGGGATAAATATGCCGAATTCACGGCTGAACCGGTCGAAAACGACTTGGTTCCAGGGTAGGCTACCAATAACAACAAGTTCCAAGCGACGGATGTCATGTCCGCCGCTTTTTTTAATCCCACTTTATTTGACTTCTTTTTACCCGTCTGCTACTATAGCCAGCGTTACATCGAAATCATATTTATTCGTTGGAAGCAGGCCGGAAGCGTGTAAAAGCGCTGTAAGGAAGCTAACCAACAATTTTTATTTTTTTCGAAAAAACATATACAAAAAATATGGCAAAAACATCAGTAAAAGCTCGCGCAGCAAAGACACCGAAATTCAAATCGCGTGTCGTTCGACGTTGTTTCCGTTGCGGTCGAAAGAACGGCTATATGAGGGACTTTGACCTCTGCCGTATCTGTTTCCGAGAGTTCGCTAACGAAGGTGTTATTCCAGGCATAAAAAAATCATCATGGTAAACGATCCTATTTCAGATTTCATAACACGCATTAAAAATGCGAGCGATGCAAAAAAAGCATCAGTTTCAATGTCACATTCTGCCCTTAAAGAGGCAGTAGCACATACGTTGCATAAGGCAGGCTATATTAAAGCAGTCGATACAAAAGGGAAGAAGTTTGTTAAGACCCTCGAAATCGAACTTGCATACGTTGCAGGTGACACAGTCAATCCTGAACCAATGGTTAAGGGTGTTGATCGCGTTTCAAAGCCATCCCGACGAATATACCAGAAATCAAAGGATATTCGCCCATTTAAAAACGGTTTCGGAAACATCGTCCTCTCTACTCCAAAGGGTATCCTTTTGGATAGTGATGCAAAAAAGCTAAAGGTCGGCGGCGAGGTTCTATTTAAAATTTGGTAATTATTTATACTACTATGTCACGAATCGGAAAAAGAATACTCACAATACCTGCAAAGACTACCGCTACTGTTGCGAATGGTGTTTTCAGTGTAAAGGGTCCTCTCGGAGAACTTACACGAACATTTCGTACGGATATCGATATCAAGATTGACGGTACATCCATCACTCTTGAACCAAAGCGAAAAAGCCTTGACCTCATCGCTCTTTGGGGGACCTACTCAGCCCATATTTTGAACATGATAAATGGTGTAAACAAACCATTTGAAAAGAAGCTTATCGTCGAAGGAATCGGCTTTAAGTCAGAGGTTAAAGGAAAAGAAATCCTTCTTGCCCTCGGTTTCTCACATCCTGTTAAGGTTATTATCCCTGACGGACTCAAGGTCACCGCCGATAAAAACATCATCACCGTCTCAGGTATTGATGTAGAAAAGGTTGGTTCTTTCGTTGCGAATATCCGATCACTAAAGAAGCCTGAGCCATACAAAGGTAAGGGTATTCGATATGACGGAGAGGTTATCCGCCGAAAGCAGGGTAAGAAATCTGTCTAATAAAAACGACCATGAATACAAGCAAAATAAAACAACAGAAAATCGCACGACGACACAAGAAGATCCGAGCTACTATCTCTGGTACTGCAGATCGACCACGTCTTTCTATTTTCCGATCAAACAAATTCGTCTATGCCCAGCTTATTGACGATGTGAAGGGACATACTCTTGGGCAAGCTTCCGGTGCTGATGCAAAGGCTGTCGGTGTAGAAATTGCAAAGAAAGCAAAGGCCGTAAAGATTGAGAAGGTCGTCTTCGATCGAGGTGGATACCTTTACACAGGTCAGATAAAAGCGGTTGCAGATGCAGCCCGAGAGGGAGGACTTGCCTTCTAATACAATATTAAACATATGGAAAACAAAGATATTACAACAAAGCCAGTAACAGCAACTCCAGCAGGGGCACCAGTAAACCACGCTGCAGCTCCAGGTGGTGCACCTTTTGCTCCTCGCCGAAACAGCACACGCCGCCCACCAATGCGAGAAAATCGAGAGCGTGTTAAGCCTGAATTTGATACAAAGATCATCAACATTCGCCGAGTGACTCGTGTTGCTTCCGGAGGACGACGTTTTAGCTTTAGCGTAGCCGTAGTTTCAGGTGATCGAAAAGGTCATGTAGGTGTTGGTCTTGGAAAGGCAGGGGATACATCTCTTGCTATCGACAAAGCAACACGAAACGCAAAGAAGAATATGATCAAGGTCAACCTTCTTCCTACTATGTCAATCGCTCATCCTGTTGAATCAAAATACTCAAGCGCAATCGTTACTATTACTCCAGCAAAGGGCCGAGGAGTGGTGGCGGGTAGCTCAGTTCGAAATGTTATCGAGCTTGCGGGTGTTAAGGATGTTGTTGCAAAGCTCCTTTCAGGAACAAAAAACAAACTAAACAACGCACGTGCCGCAGTCGATGCATTGAGTCAGTTGAGCAAATCAGCAAAGCCTGCACGATTGAGTACACACGCTAAGATCGTCCCAATTTCAAAATAATAAAATTACCATGCAAATTCACGATGTAAAACCAGTTCACGAAAATAAGCCAGTCATGCTTGTTGGTCGCGGTGGAAAGCGAGGCAAGACATCTGGCCGAGGAACAAAGGGGCAGAATGCCCGAGCCGGACACAAAAATCGCCCTGAAATGCGAGACTTCATCAAGCGTCTTCCAAAGCTTCGTGGTCGTGGTGTGAGCCCCTTCAAGTCGTTTGCTATCAAGCCTTTTGAAATCAAGCTTTCAGACCTCGAAAACACATTCAAGGCAGGAGATACTATTAACCCAGAAATTCTAGTAAAGAAAGGCCTCGTTCCTGTTCAGGCTGGAAAAGTTCCAAAAATTAAAATTCTAGGAACTGCTACAGAGAAAGGTACAAAGACAGTTGGAATTAAAAAATACCTCATCTCAGGATGTCTTGTCTCAGCAGGTGCGAAGGCGGCTATAGAAAAAGCTGGCGGTTCTGTTACACTGTAACCCATGAATACATTTATAGAAAAAGTTAAGGTTGTCCTTGGAGACCCGATATTGCGGAAAAGGGTAGGGTTTACCCTTGGCGCGCTTATTATCTTTCGAGCACTCGGCTCTATTCCAATTCCAGGTATTGACGTTGCTTCTCTTCAGAAATTCCTTTCCGGAAACCAACTTTTCGGTCTTTTTGATATTTTCTCAGGTGGAGGAATATCACACTTCTCGATAGTTATGCTTGGTGTTGGTCCATATATTACCTCTTCTATCATCATGCAGCTTTTGACCATGATGTCACCAAAGCTGAAGTCTCTTTTCCATGAAGAAGGAGAGCGTGGCCGTTTGAAGCTCGCGCAATACTCTCGTCTTATTGCCGTTCCTCTTGCTATGATCCAAGCTTTTGGTTTCTTGAAGCTTCTTGAGACTCAGCATGCTATTGCAACACTTACTGGTGTTTCTCTTTTGACAAATATCGTCGTCATCTCAGCAGGTTCAATGCTCCTCATGTGGATCGGTGAGCTTATCTCTGAATTCGGCATAGGAAACGGTGTTTCCCTCATTATCTTTGCTGGTATCGTCGCGGCTCTTCCTACCCACATACTTCAATTTATGGCGACATTTGATGCTACACAGTTGCCAATGTACATCCTTGCTCTTGCTGTGGGTCTTGTTGTTGTCACTGCTGTTGTTTTTGTTACAGAAGCTGAACGTGCTGTACCCGTCACGTATGCAAAGCAGGTTCGAGGAAACAAAGTATACGGTGGCACCTCAACATACCTTCCACTTCGCCTAAACCAGGCCGGTGTTATTCCAATTATTTTCGCTCTATCTATCCTTTTGTTCCCTCGAGTTATTGCTAGCTTCTTGTCGAACGCAGCAAACCCTCTTGTCGCCCATATTGCTTCAACAGTAAGCGCAGCCCTCGCAAATGGATGGATTTACAACAGCATATATTTCATTTTTGTTGTTCTCTTTACTTATTTCTACACAGCAGTTACGTTTGATCCAAAGATGATTTCTGAAAATCTTCAGAAAAGTGGTGCATTTATTCCTGGTATTCGCCCAGGTGAATCAACAATGCTTTACCTAGGAAAGGTAGTAACACGAATCACTCTAGTTGGAGCGCTCTTCCTCGGTGCAGTCGCAGTTCTTCCCCTCATCATGCAGTCTGTGACAGGGAACACCACGCTCGCTATCGGTGGTACCGCTCTCCTCATCGTCGTGTCTGTAGTTTTGGATCTTTTGAAGAAGTTGGATGCGCAGATTTCGATGCGCGAATACTAAAAATACCCCGTATGATTTTCAAGGAACCGGTGTTCTGGCCTAGTGTCTAGAACACCAAATCCCCAGGACGACCTTGCTAGGTCGCCTCTCAGACACCTCATCCAGTAGGATGACCTACTGGGTTCGTGTCTTCCGAGAGCTTCCTCTCAAATCATACGGGGTATTTTTAATATTCTCTCATTTCCTTTGTTAAATACAGGAAGCTCCCACAGGAAATAGGCTTATCTAGAGCCATGGGTAAGTATTGACAATACTATATTATATGATATAATTGGGGTTAGTAGAATACTGTCAAGTTTCCTGTGATTGACGTCACTTGAAATGGGTGCGTTTGCCTACAGTATCTACAAAATGTTCGTTGAAAATCAAATACTCATACTATGAAAGAATTCACATCAGAGAATCATGATAGCGTAGTTCCTAGTTACCTTGGTGATAACTACGCTAAAAATGTTAAGTGCCCACATCCGGTCACCGAAATCAATGAAAATGAGAAGAAAAATCGTAACTACGGAATTTATGCTCTCACGAGCTTCTTGCTCATGTTTCTGTTTTTGTTTGCCGGCGCTTATATTAAGACTGAAAATTCAGCTATTCGAGAGAGCTTTGCTATGGGATTCCTAGGATGTGCGGTGGTTTGTCTAGTTCCCTTCGCTTTCTTTGCTTTTAGTGCCTCGGGTTCTTGTGAAGAGAGCAAGAATTGGGATGCCTACATCGAAGACCTCGAGCAGTTGGATGAGTTTTTCGGAAAAGAAGACGAAGATTCGTTTCCGGGATTCGCTGCCCTCAAAGCTCGGGTTGGAGATGTTCTCACCGCGGCTTGCGGGCAGATTGACGCTAAGCGCAAGCTTGGTTTCAAGCTTGACGCCGATCGGGACTTTGAAGAGATGTGCAAAATGCACAAGCTCGCCTGCAAGTTTAGTCTTGCAGATCACGATCGGGGAAGCTACTTTCCTCCAGTTGTGAAATAACAATTCAAATTGAAAATTTTTTTCCGTTTTTGCCGCGTACGTTAACGCGGCTTTTTTGTTGGCTTTTTGCTATAATCATTCCTATGAATCTTCAATCATATATCTTCATAGGGCGTTCTGGGTGCGGAAAGGGCACACAGGCAAAGCTTTTGGCTGAATACCTTAAAGAGCCGGTACTTTATGTGCAGAGCGGGGATGAGTTTCGAAATTTTATAAAAGGTCAAAGTCACACGTCAAAGATATCGAATCAGATAAGCTTTACAGGGGGTCTTCAACCTGAGTTTTTGGCCGTATATATGTGGGTAAATGTACTTGTAAATAAATATACTGGGGATGAACACCTCATCTTCGATGGCATGCCACGAAAGCTTCACGAAGCTGGCGTCCTCCACTCGATTTTTGGTTTTTATGGGCTTTCAAAGCCGACTGTTGTTTATATAAATGTTTCTGAAAACTGGTCAGTAGATCACCTCATGGCTCGTGGCCGGTCAGACGACAACAGAGACGAGATTCGCGAGCGACTCTCATGGTTTGGAACAGATGTTATTCCAGCGATTGAATATTACAAAAAGAGTGCTGACTATAATTTTGTCGAAATAAATGGCGAACAGCCTATCGAGAATGTCTGGAAAGACGTCATGAGTAAAGTTTCGTACGGTTCAAAAAAATAATGATTCGCATTAAAACAAAGGAAGACATAGCGATACTTCGCGAAGGAGGGAAGCGGCATGCTGAAATCATGCGTGCACTTGTTGCTTTGGTGAAGCCGGGTGTTGAAACTATTGAGCTTGATCGAGCCCTTGTTCGACTTATAGAAGAGACAGATCGGAAATACAGCAAGGGTGACAAGCTTTCTGGAGATAAGTCCGCTATTTTAGGTTTTTTACCATATGGTGCAGACAGAGCATATCCAGCGAGTATTTGCATATCGGTAAACGATGAAGTTGTTCACGGTATTCCGACGGAAAACAATATGGTTCTTGAAGATGGGGATGTAGTGAGTCTTGATTTTGCACTGATTCACAATGGGATGGTTACTGATATGGCTGTGACTGTTCCTGTTGGTGATATTTCTCCTGAGCTTGTCGCACTCCTTGAAACAACAAAAAAAGCATTGATGGCCGGTATAAAGGCAGTGAAGGCAGGAGTGCGTGTCGGAGACGTCAGTACAGCTATTGAGCGGGTAGGAAGGGCAGCTATTCCCGGAGGTAGCAAAAAGGGATATGGCATCGTAGAGGAGCTTGTGGGGCACGGCGTGGGGTATAGTGTCCATGAGCCACCGTATGTACCAAACTATATCGCAGGGGTTCAGTCTGAAAATCCAGTGTTGCCGGCAGGTACTGTGATCGCTATTGAGCCAATGTTTAATCTGGGTTCAAAAGACGTTACAATAGACGACGACGGCTACACTATCCGCACAGAAGATGGTATGTCATCGGCCCATTTTGAACACACAGTGCTTGTGACAAAGGGGGGAGCGGAGATATTGACGGCTTAGTTTTTTATCTATCCTATTTAAATAAAAATGAAAAGCCGTTCCTCGAAACTCGAGGAACGGCTCTGATCTGCTGTTAGAGCGTATTTTCGTAGATTGCATCAGCAACGGAATAAATCCGGAATGTATTGCCGTTTGCGGTGAACGTAGTAACCGGCATCGCCAGACTCGTTTTGCATGCGGCAAGCAATTCTTTTTCCTTTTTAGATCTGAGGATCGTAATGACCTGGTTGATCTGTCCGGGAATTTTGATTGATCCCTTGCTTTCTATTTCCTCAAATCGCTCGGTTGCAAATTGAACCAAGTCTTTGGAGTTTTCATCCTTGACAGGGGCAACTGCAACTGATGTCTTGTTATGTGCCATACGTGTAGTATTATAGTGTATATTAGCTATTTTGTCAACAATATATGTGATTAAATCCGTTTACCCCTTGTTTCTAGCTGTTTTTTGGCTTCTGTGGGTGACTGCTTCATTTTACGAAGCCAGGATTCGATTTTTTCAAGGTCTTCCATGTCACGGATGGTGTTTTGGGGATTTTTGTTGGGATCATATAGGCCGGTACCGAAATCGATTATTTTTGGCTCGAGTGTTCCTTCCTCAATCATTATATTTCGGAGGCTTATATCGTTGTGGGTTATACCTGCGACTGTGTGGAGGGTGTGAAAATGGTCTCGAAGTTTTTTCATGAATTGTTCAACATCAATCTTTTCAATAACATCAGTATTTTCACTAAGAATCACCTCTTCAATGGTGAATCCCTTAATTTTTTCCATTTGAAGCATATACATCTCTTCTTTTGCGTAGTATGTATCACCATCAGGTAATTCGCCTGATTCCTCGTGCTCGAGATGGATTACGAGCTCCATCTTGGGTACACACGAAATGCCTTTTGCTGCCTTTATACATTCATGCGCAGCTTGTGTGATAACTGCTTCACGGAGACTGCTATTTTGTTGGGCGTGCTCGCCACCCCCACCTGCGGTCATTTCTTTTTTTTCTGCATTTATTTTTGCAAAGTATATTTGTACTTCATTTAATCCGAGGAGGTGTTCAGGAATTTTATCTTTCTTTTTACTTTTTGTTCCGACAAATGGAGAAATTTCCCATCGACATTTTCGACAAAAACTTTCTGTTTCATTACCTTTATATACAATTGCATTAAATCCAGACCCGACGAATGATTTGTCTCTGTTATTGAGCATCCATGTGTATGCATCATGCACTGCTTCAGATTGGTCTTCTGGAAAATGTTCAAAACTAAAGTTTTCCTTTAGTTTTTCTTCATCTAGCGTTAATTGTTCTTTTATTCCGTATATTTTAACAGTCTCTGAGGACTCTACTATTTCAGGGTTATGCATACTTGTATTCTACTATATGATACAATTTAATCCATATTTTATGGAAACCTTCGCACCATCTATTGAATCGAGGAATTTACAGACGCCGGAAGAGGAGCTCGCCTTTTTGCGGGAACGTTTGGCGGCTAAAGAGAAAGAAGTTGCGGCATTGAGTAGGGAAAAGGGTATTGATGCGAAGCCAGAGGCGATTTCAAAAGTCGCAGCGCATGAAACCGTGCGCGAATACCGAAAAACCGCACACGATAAAGTTCTCCATAAAAACTATGTCATGCCACGAGAGCAAACGACTGAAATCATCCTCCACCTCACTCCGGAAGCGCATGATACAAAAATGGCGGAGCTTTTGGGTATCATGCAGACGCATGGCATAAAAAATGCGCTCAATATTGCGGAGAAGCTCGGCAGTCCGCATGTCCTCGACGACTTCGAGCGTTTTTTGGTCCAGTATCTCAAAGAAGGATATCCCTCTACAGGTCTTTCTGAAAAAACACCTGAGTTTAAAGCTCTCCACATGACTCTCTATGAAGTCACATTGCCCGAAAAGACCGATGACGGCAAGGAACGTGCACTCAAGGAAGTCCTTTCCTCCATGGAGCAGTTCTATTCCGGTATGATGTCTGTCGAAGACCATGACAGTACTGGCGGAACAGGGTATTTTACTATTGAGCTTGCCGTGGCAAACCATAGCGACGATTTTGCTTTTCATGTGGCAGTTCATGATAGTAAAAAAAGCCTTTTTGAAAAGCAGATGCTCTCGATTTTTCATAATGCAAAAATTATCGAGAAAAAAGACGATTACAATATTTTCAATGAAGCAGGAGCAACAGTTGCTTCCTACGCAATCTATTCTAAAAATTCAATCTGGCCCCTCAAAACATACGAACAATTTGACTACGATTCTCTCAATGTCCTTTTGAATAGTTTCTCCAAGATTAAGACAAATGGGGAAGGTGTCGCAGTGCAGTTTGTGGTAAAGCCTGTGGGCGGAGACCATACTAAGCGATATAAGAAGACCCTTGATGACATCATGAAAGGTGAGAAGATAAGCGAAGCTATCTCAAAAAATGATGAGGGTGTCGGAAAGTACGTGGATGGATTTTTCAATGGAGTTTCCTCGCTTCTCACACCAAAATCAAAGGAAGAGAAGGAAAAAGAAGAAACAAAAAAGAAAGAAGCGGCACAGCACGTTGATCAAATGGCCGTCGACGCTGTTAAAGCAAAGATTTCTACGCCTACGCTTGCACTCAATATTCGCGTTGTCGCTTCTGCCGAAGATGAGACCACTGCAGAGCAAATCCTCTCTGATGTCGAAGCTGCATTCAACCAATTCGAAAATACCTCGGGAAATAGGCTTAAATTCAGTCCAGTCGGAAAGGGAGCACTCAAGGAACTCCTCTACAATTTCACCTTTAGACTTTTTGATGACGGCACGAAACTTTTGCCAAACTTAAAAGAGCTTACGTCTCTTATTCACTTCCCAGCAAATGTTATTAGGTCTGCGCCGCATTTGAAGGTGGCAAAGGCTGGTACAGCACCCGCACCGCTCGACCTCGCGCGTCCAGAAGATGCTCGAGGTGGCATGCAAGGAGAAGGCTCAAAATATGTGCTTCTTGGTGTAAATCGTGATCGAAGCACCGAGACAAAAGTCTTTATGTCGCCAGAAGATCGCCTTCGCCACTTCTATGTCATCGGTCAGACAGGTACCGGTAAAACAACCCTTTTGAAAAATATGATTGCCCAGGATATTGCAAACGGTGAAGGTGTTTGTATGATCGACCCTCACGGCTCCGACATTCAGGATATTCTTTCGATGATTCCAAAACACCGCTACGAGGATGTCATTTATTTCGATCCTTCGCACACTGCACGTCCAATGGCACTCAACATGCTCGAATACGATCGACGTTTCCCAGAACAGAAGACATTCGTGGTCAATGAAATGCTTTCTATTTTCAACAAATTGTTTGATATGAAGACTGCCGGTGGCCCTATGTTTGAGCAATATTTCCGAAATGCTGTGCTTCTGGTCATGGACGATCCCGATACGGGGAATACACTTCTCGATGTGTCACGTGTGCTCGCAAACAAAGTGTATCGAGAACTTAAGATTTCACATTGTAAAAACCCAATTGTCATCCAATTCTGGAAAGAAGTGGCTGAAAAGGCAGGCGGGGAGGCATCGCTTGCAAACATCGTGCCGTATATCACAAGCAAATTCGACGTCTTTTTGTCGAATGACATCATGCGTCCAATTATCGCTCAGGAAAATTCAAGTATCAATTTCCGCGAAATCATGGATACCAAAAAGATTTTGCTTGTAAATCTCTCGAAAGGCCGCCTTGGCGATATCAATGCAAACCTCATCGGACTTATTCTCGTCGGTAAAATCCTCATGGCAGCCCTTTCACGTGTGGATGCTGTCACAAGCGGGCAGACACTCCCTCCGTTCTATCTTTACATCGATGAGTTCCAGAATGTCACTACGAACTCGATTTCAACCATCCTTTCAGAAGCCCGAAAATATAAGCTCTCGCTTGCTGTTGCCCACCAGTTTATCGCCCAGCTTGAAGAGGGTATTCGAGACTCTGTTTTCGGCAACGTTGGCTCGATTGCAGCGTTTCGTGTTGGTGCTGAGGATGCAGAATATCTTGAAAAGCAATTTTCACCGGTATTTAACGCAAAAGACATTATGTCTATCGACAACAGAAATGCCTACCTTAAAATACTTTCAAACGGTAGCCCAGTAAAGCCATTTAATATCGCAACCATGGCTCCGCCTCAAGGGAATCGTGCAATCGTCGAATCCATAAAAGAGCTTTCATACCTCAAATACGGAAAGGAGCGCTCTATTGTGGAGGCAGAAATATTGCAAAAGTATAAAAAATAGCGCACAATTCAGGCATACAAATAACATATTTTTATGCCAGACCCAACAAATACTGCGGAAAGAGTCGAGCAACAGTTTGATATCGACCAAGCATTAAACAATAAAAATTTCCTAAAATTCCTCGGTAAACACCCTGATGCGGGTGATTTTGACATGAAGAATCCCGCAGAAGTGGGGAAGCGTTTTGAAACATTTGAAAAGAAAGGTGTTGCCGCTGAAGGGCTTAAGCAAGTTTATAAAGACCATATTGAAAAAAGTATGGATATTAAGCTCAGCCCTGCCGATCTAGAAGCGATTGAAGATGAGATTGAAAGACGAGCCATAGAGTCTCCTGAAGATGTTGCTACTAAAGTACAGGAGCTGGCACAGTTTGTTGAAGTTTCTACGTCAGTAAAAGAACTCTGGAATCAGCTTGATGCAAGCGGTGCGATGGATCCCTATGGAGACCCGGGCACTCTGAGAACTGAGCTTGAATCACTCAAGAGACAACAAGATGCACTTGGACTCGCAAAGCGCTATCTCGGTTTTGCTGGAAAAGGTAGACTCCTTTTCGATGTTTTGACTTTTCCAAAGCCGTCACTTAAAAATCTAAAAAATATCTGGGAGCAAAAGAAGCAGTTGGAGGATGAGTTTAAAGTAACGACGCGCGAACAGGCAGATAGCCTTGAGGAAAATACCATTGCTCAGATTGGAGCATACGAACAAAAAATTTCGGAAATAAATGACTTGGGACAGAAGTTTCAAGTTGCGAATGAAAGCTTTCTAGCTCTTCAGAAAAAGCTCCTTGGTGAAATGGGTGGTTTTGAAGCATTTACATCTATCATTCAAAAGAAATCAGTTGATTCGCTTAATGAAATGATGACTAAGGGTACGATTTCTTCCTTTGCTAAAGCTCAGGAGCGCATTCAAAAACTCGGAGCATTTCGTGAGCAATCAGCTACGGGTGTTGACCCTCTCGAAAATATGAACGAAGACGTTTTTGCGGGAACACTTGATATGATGGCTGAAGAGAAGGCGACAGAACATATTAAAAATGCAATTACCGGCGCAAAACTTGGAAATAACGCACTTTCAAACCTCGAAAAAATCATCACTGAAAATGTTCTGAAGGAAAATTTAGGAACAAAAGATGAACAAGAAACAAAAGAATTTGTCGCTCAGACAATAGAAGAAGTCCGTGAGGGTCTTCCTGACAACGACGACGGTCGAATGAAAAAAGTCATGCTTGCCCGCATTCTAGTTAAGCTTCAATCATAATAAAAATATATGACTATCGATATAAAACACCTCGAGGATCTTATCGCAGACAAGCGCTACAATGAAGCAAAAGCGCTCATAAAAATGGCTATGAATGAGCCTCTTACAAAAGAGCAGCGTGGTGCAGCTCTTGTTGATTTCGCCTCAATGTATATGAAAATCAATACAGCTATCGCTATGGAGCATAAATCAGTCCTTGCTGATGCTATAGAAGGTATGAAAAGAATACGATCTGCAAAATCAAAAGTAGGCGACGATATAAAGCTCGCCGAGGTCCGCGGAAAACTTGCTTAATTAAATAGCACACTCATGATAAAAGAGACTACTGAACAGGTGCCATACGAGAAATCTATTGAATATGCGCACGAAGTAGATTCAATACTATTTGACCATCTGCACGATTGCCCAGATATCAATCCGCATGACATGATGCATATTTTCATGGTTGCCATGGATATGCGCCCAGGAACAGTTGTTGGTATAGATTCTGATGACGGCTCTCAGGTTGGTAGGAAAAAAATTGTTTTCACTTTAATCGAGGATGTCTGCAGGATGCTTAATTTACACCATGATGTTAAAGAAAAACAAGATGGATGGACTACAGTTTCAATCTCAAAAGATTCTTCGGTCGCAGGGGAACTCGCTGTTAATTTTAATAAGTCAGTCGAAGAGGATGCAACCCTTGAAATGAAAAATGAGCGAGAAAAAGGTCTTTTACTTGGAATTCCAGAGACCGCTGTTACCGGGTGGATTCACAACGAAAAAATGGATTATAAAGAATTGCCCGAAGAGGTAAAAAACAGCTTGGAATTTAGGGCTTTTCTCGATTTTCGTCTTTCAAAAAACAACTGGCAGGAGGAATTTGAGCTTGTGCGGGAACGCGCCTATAAAATAGAAAAGATGGCTCCTAAAATTTTTGAAGCGGTTATTTCTACGCATGCTGAGATGGTGGTATAATCTAAAAATGAAACCACATCCAAAATTTGAACGTACTCTTGTTGTAATTAAGCCGGACGCTATTCAGCGAAGTCTCATGGGCGAAATAATCGCTCGATATGAACGCGCCGGACTCAAGCTTGTTGGTATGAAAATGATGGTGCCTACAGCAGAGCTTATTGAAAAGCATTACACCCTCGATCCCGAGTGGCGACGCGTAACAGGGGAGAAGACGATAAAAGGCTACGCTGACAAAGGCCTTACCCCACCGAGCATGAATCCTCTTGAGATAACAGAGAAGATTTTGAAGCGCTTGGTGATATATATGACCAGTGGCCCTGTTCTCGCAATGGTTTGGCAGGGAGCGCACGCGGTTGCTATTGTCCGAAAACTCACTGGTGGCACAGAACCGCTCACCTCAGCGGTGGGGACCATTCGCGGCGATTATGTCATTGATTCATATCAAATGACTGATGCAGATAACCGCTGTATCCGAAACCTTGTCCACGCTTCGGGAAGCGTAAAAGAGGCCGATGATGAGATTGCCCACTGGTTCAAAAAGAGCGAATTAACTGACTATATTCTTGTTCAAGAACGCATTCTTTATGATGTCAATCTCGACGGGCTTCTCGGATAGAATATAATTAACTCAGGTTATCGGAGTATTTAATCCTATACCTTATATTTTGGGATTTCGAGGGCTTCGGCCCAACTTGCGTCGTGCCTTGGCACTGACCATAGAAAACCCACCTAGATTTATTCTAGGTTGAATACTCTGATGACCTATAAAAAACACCTGCATATGAACTGCAGGTGTTTTTTATTACCATTTTTTACGTGGTACAATATTTCCATGAACACTTTATTTCGCACGACATTTTTTACAGGTATAGGCTCGGTCACTGGTGCAGATTTTCTTTTAGAAGCCGGAAAACTGCGTATTTTGGTTGATTGCGGACTCACACAAGGTGATGATGCAAAAAATGATGTAAATAGAGAACCGTTTGGATATGATCCGGCAACCATCGATTTTCTTTTTGTGACTCATGCACACCTCGACCATGTTGGTCGTATTCCAAAACTTGTGAAAGATGGGTTTCGCGGTGTTATTTACTCAACCCCAGAAACGCTCGCTCTTGCAAGGCTTATTCTCGCTGATGCAGTGGGTATTTTGGCACATGAAGCACAAATGACAGGGAAGCCTCCTTTGTATACTGTCGACGACGTTACTCAAGTTTTTCCACTGTGGCACACTCTTCCGTATCATGTCGAAACGCCAATTGCTAAAGGAGAAATGAACGGAAAACTCTCTGTTTTTTTGAAAGACGCAGGTCATGTGCTTGGATCTTCGATGTTTACTTTTACGTTTATCGGTGACGATGGTGTTTCGAAAAATATTGTGTTTACAGGTGATCTCGGCAATTCTCCAACACCGCTCTTACGTGATACTGAGCCTGTCACTGGCGCGGAATATATTGTCATGGAGAGCGTCTATGGCGACCGAAACCACGAACCAAAAGATTTGCGACGAAAAAAACTTGAGGAAATTATAAATGACACAGTAAAACGAGGGGGGACAATACTCATTCCTGCTTTTTCAATTGAGCGTACGCAAGTTATTTTGTACGAGATAAACGAACTTGTTGAAAATAAGCTCATTCCGTCGATTCCGGTCTTTGTCGATTCGCCGCTCGCGATTAAGGTTACTGAAATATATAAGAACAGCGAAAATCTATTCAATGAAAACGTGCAGAACGAGATTCGTAAGGGGGACAAGATTTTTGATTTTCCTAGACTGCAGTTTACGCTCACAAACGACGAGTCAAAGACAATAGACCACTCAAGGGGTCCAAAGATTATCATTGCAGGCTCTGGTATGTCGACAGGTGGCCGCGTACGACACCATGAGATGATGTATCTCTCAGATCCCCGAAATAGTGTTATTTTTGTGGGGTATCAAGCTGCTGGGACACTCGGAAGGACTATTGCCGATGGTGCAAAAAAAGTAAATATAACCGGCGTTGATGTCGAGATAAAGGCAGAGGTTGAGACAATTCTCGGCTATTCTTCGCATAAAGACTCAGATCATTTAGTTGAATTTGTCGGCACAGCGCAGGAGACACTCAAGCGAGTGTTTGTTGTTATGGGTGAGCCAAAGGCTTCTGCGTTTCTCGCACAGCGTTTGCGGGACGAGCTTGGTGTGAATGCACTCTATCCGGAGCAAGGGAAGGGGTACGATTTATAACTCTCATAAGGGTTTCATAAATAAAAAATTCCTCTAGTTTTGAAGAACATCCGCAGTCCGAAGAGGACGAGGACCGAGGAAACTTTTAGTAAAAAGTTTCCGTTTCTGAAAAACTAGAGGAATTTTTTATTTATGAAACCTTCTTCACAATCGCTTCAAATGACTTTGGGTGAAGCTCGGCGAGGGTTGCGAGGGCTTTTCGGTCGAGGCTGATATTTGCCTTTTTCATTGCACCCATAAACTTGCTGTATGAGTTCTCAGGGTTTATTGCTCGGAGAGCAGCGTTTATCTTTACATTCCAGAGACGTCGGAAATCACCCTTTTTGTCACGTCGGTGAGCGAAAGAGTATGTTCCTGCGTGTGAGATAGCTTCATACGCTGCCTTCTCTGTCTTTGAACGTCGAAAACGATAGCCTTTTACTTGCTTCAATATATTTCGTCGGGTTTTCAGTGCATTTACTCCTCCTTTTACGCGTGACATAGTATTGTATTAAATTTAATAAGTTCTATTGATAATTAAAGATTGACCAAGAACTGGCTCTTGTCTTTGTTGCTCATAGGGAAGTGAGTCATTCGCTTTTTTGCAAGCTGTGAACGTCGGCTTTCCTTTGAATTGAAGTGGTTCTGACCTGTGCCACGTGCAAGAATTTTGCCATTTTTAGTGACCTTAAGACGCTTTGCGTATGATTTGTTTGTTTTCATAAAATTTTTATTTCTTTTCGATAGTTGTCGTCAAACCTTTGGGGCCTTTTTTCGGCTCCTCTGCTATTTTGTATTCAGTGGTGATAAGCTTAAAAATTCGGTCAAGTCTCTCTTTAAGAAACTTAAAATCCATATATTTTGAGCGACCAATGAGGAATAGGTCGATTTTCACTCGATGGCCTTCTTTAAGCCATTCTGAGGCTTTTTTAGCCTTAAGTTCGAGATCATGCTCCCCGGTACCTATTTTTACCTGAATGTTCTTGAGATCAGAAGTCTGTGACCTTGACTTAGCCACCTTTGCCTTCCTTTTCTCGGTGTACTGAAATTTACCATAATCCATGATTTTTGCAACTGGAGGCACGGCGGTAGGGGATATTTCGATCAAATCAAGGCCTCGCGCCTGGGCTTCAGTCAGCGCTTTTTGCAGGGAAATAACCCCAAGATTTTCACCGTCTTCAGTAATAACACGAAGCTCAGGTGATTTTATGAAATGATTGATGCGTACTCGTTGGATGCTCAAAGTATTTTCTAGATAATTGTGAGGCTATTTATATCACAATATTCTCCAATTTGCAAAGGTGACCGTGATTAAAGAAACTTTCGCACAAATTTTACCAAAAATTCCGGGATTTTCATCAGGAAAATACGTTTTTCCCACGCTTCAAGGGTTGTTTCCTTTGAATCTGCCATATCTTTCCAAAAATGTTCAGCGAGCTCGGCTGAAAACCATTTGTTTGTCGAGATGATATTTGCTTCAAAGTTGTAAAGCAAGCTTATTCGGTCGAGGTTTTGAGTGCCGATACTTGACCACTCTTCGTCAACTATGATTGTCTTACTGTGAATCATTTTGCCCTGGAAAAGATATATTTTAACACCAGCCCTTAGAAGTTTTTGGAAATATGAACGGGCACCCAGGTCTACAACCGGATGGTCTGATGCTTCAGGAAGAATAAGTCGTACGTCTACGCCTCGATGTGCCGCAAGACAGAGTACGCGTAGAAGTCTCTGTGTAGGTACAAAGTATGGATTTGTGATATATATGCTTTTTTGAGCAGATCGAATAGCTTCGATGAGTCGCGTGTAGATAAAACGACGACGGGGAAGTGGGCTATTTGTTTCATATATGAATTCACCCGTCTTTTTTAGGTGTTCTTTCGCTGCTTTTTTTTGAAGTTTTTTCTCAATCCGGTGGACTTTTTCTTCCTTTGCTCTTGCCCACATGCGATTGAAGCTTTTTTGCATATCGTGAACCACAGGGCCTCGTATCTCGACATGCATGTCGCGCCATGTTCGCAATTTTTCCCATACTCCGATACCACCAGTAAAACCCACCTTACCGTCAATAACAAGGGTGCGTCTATGGTCTCGGAAGTACCACGAACGATAGTTTGGTATCTTGAAAAATCCAGGTACAAGCGTCTTAAAAAAGATAAGTTCGATACCTTTTTTCTTAAGCTCTTCCACGATTGCAGAGCCAAAAAAACTAAAGCTACCAGCTGCATCCCATAAAAAACGGACGCGGACGCCTGCGTGGGCTCGTTCCGCACAGACATCTATAATTTGCTTGCCAATAGCGTCGTCTACAAAAATAAATTGTTCGAGATCTATGTTCTCCTTTGCATTTGTACAGGCAGTAAGCATCGCTTGCCACGTTTCTTGGCTATCAGTATACAGTTTCCATTGTGTTTCATTCATAATGATGATGGGGTATAATATTGGGTATTATGATTATGACACATTTAAAAAAAATAAAGCCATCCCGTTTCTTTTTAACATATAGCGTTTTGGTAATTGTAGCATCACTCTTTGTCTGGACAAATGGTGTTGCGCAAGCTGTTACTATAGCGGGTATTCCTTCTGGATTCACATTTACAAAAGACTTAAAATACGGCATGACAAATCAAGACGTCCTGTATCTCCAAAAAGTTTTGAACTCAAGCCCAACAACCCAGGTTGCCACGACAGGATCCGGATCGTCAGGAAATGAAACGACATATTTTGGAACACTTACAAAAGCAGCTGTTATTAAATTCCAGCAATATTTCTACAATCAAATCTTGGTACCTGCTGGTCTTACATCAGGTACAGGGTTCGTTGGATCATTTACACGTACACAACTCAATGCTGTTATGGCGGGATCGGCGATAATCACTTCTACTTCAGGAACAGCAGGCACAGCACAGTCGTATTATGGCACAGGCGTGACAGCGACAAGTCCAACTGTGTCATTGCAGGTAAATGGACAGAGTAGCTATATATCGGTCCCTGTCGGCACCACAGTTACATTTACATGGTCTTCAACAAACGCTACATATTGTTCACCTGATCAAAATGGCATTACTCAAAAATCAACAAGTGGTAATGTGAGTTATCAAGTGACTCAATCAGGAACAGTCACGATGTACTGTTTTGGCCCAACAGGCACTACTCCAGGATCATCTTCTGTTACAATTGTTGCCCAATCAACCACAACTGGTTCTACAGGAACAACCGGATCTACTGGAACCACTGGAACGACAGGTTCAACTGGCTCTACAGGATATACAAACACAGCAGATAGCTCATTGTTTCCAGATCTTCCTGCATTGATCACCGCATCTTCTTCCTCAGCTTCTTCGACAGCGGCAAAAGCAGCAACATCAACAGAGACGCTCGATACAGGGTCGGTGACAGGAGTCTTTCCTTGTACGTTTGATCCCGGCAATTTCTATGTCGGTCTTAATATCACCAAATCAGTAGCTATTGTGCCAAAAAAGAAGACAGCTTCCTCAACGAGTGCAACATCGACCCCAAGCGGAACGGCTTCTTCAACGGCAGATACGATCGACACATCTTTTGATTCGATGGCTTCTTCAACAAATGCTTCATCGACACCCGGCTCAACAGCATCTTCGACAGCAACTTCAACAGCATCCTCAACTAAACCAAAAGGAAATCCGCTCGGAGACAAACACTATGTCTGGGTGTTAGGCAAATCGAAGCTCTATCAGGGAGGTAATGAAGTCGGTGGAGGCTTCTTACCATCGTTGCCGCCTGTAGGCGCAACTCTCGACATGCTTATTCTGAAAAAGAATCAGTCATGTAGCCCGCAAGGTGGAGGGTATCTCATTGAGAAAGGGTGGGTGAGATAATAGCGATTATGTACTAGATAAACACAAAAAAGACCAGGAAACTGGTCTTTTTTGTGTGGAAGGGGATTCGGTCCCTACAGGACCTGTACAGGTCTCACATTTTCTCAGAGCTTCGCTCCTCGAAAATATGTTCGACCTTTTCGAATCCCTCACGCGAGACGCGCAGGCGTCTCGCTATCGCGCCAATTAAAAAATCCGCTTTAGCGGATTTTTCTTTGTGCGCGATGAGGGATTCGAACCCCCGACCTTCGCTGTGTAAAAGCGCTGCTCTACCAACTGAGCTAATCGCGCGCACTTATTATCGCCACTACTGGCGTTTTCATGAATACTAGCATAGACTGAATAAAATGGAAATAATCAAGAAGAAAGATATTCTCTATGAAGACAAGGATTTTGTGGCGGTAAACAAACCCGCTGGTGTTGTTGTGCATCCTGACGGTAAGGTTGCCACGAAAGCGCTCATACTTACTGATTGGATTTTAAAACACTATCCAAAGCTTAAGGGTGTTGGTGAACCAATTACTATGACAGACGGCACGGTTATCGAACGTCCCGGTATTGTCCATCGTCTCGATAAAGGCACGTCCGGCGTTATTCTCATTGCCAAAAACCAAAAGGCCTATGAATTTTTAAAGGAGCAATTTCAGATCCGGGCCGTGACAAAAAAATACTACGCTTTTACGTACGGTGAATTTGAAGATAAATACGGGTCAATAAATCGACCGATTGGTCGAAGTAAAAACGATTTCCGAAAATGGTCCGCTCAGCGAGGAGCGAGAGGGGAGATGCGGGATGCTGAGACGTGGTATGTTGTTGTTGGTTCTGGTCGTGCACATCACGAAAATGAAAATGACGACAGAAGCGGCGGGGCGTATACATTTCTTGAGTTGGAGCCAAAAACCGGTAGAACCCACCAGATTCGCGTCCATTTGAAGGCGATAAACCATCCTGTAGTCTGTGACGACCTCTACGCTCCTGATCGCCCTTGTGCTTTTGGCTTTGGTAGGACGGCTCTCCATGCCTATTCCCTTGAATTTACAAAGCCTGATGGCACACCTATACGTATTGTCGCGCCACTCCCAAAGGACTTCAAAGGTGCTTTGAAGGAGCTTGGCATCCCTGAACCTAAGTAAAACCAAACTGAAATAGTTGCGAAAAACAGGGCTGTATGATACATTACGCTCTACTTATATTTTAAAACAATGGCATCAAAACCAATAACAGCAGTAAATACAGACGACCGAAAAGCTCTTGACCTCCGAGCCGGTGACACTGTGCGCGTATGGCAAAAGATAAAGGAAAAGGAGAAGTTTCGCCTTCAGGCATTCGAGGGTCTTGTTCTTGCTCGAAAGCACGGTACAGAAGCAGGGGCAACGTTTACCGTTCGAAAAGTTGTTGACGGTGTCGGTGTGGAAAAGATTTTTCCTCTCTACTCCCCAATGATCGACAAGGTAGAAGTCCTCCGCCGTTCGAAGGTTCGCCGAGCAAAGCTTTACTATATCCGTGAGAAGGCCGCAAAGGAGATTCGCCACAACATGCGAAAAATGCTCCAGCTTGAGCCAACTCAGAACACAGACACAAAGCACAATATCGCTTCAAAAGCCGAAAAGGCAGAAAAAGCGGAGGCTGCTCCAGCAGAGACAGCAGAAGTAAAGGCATAATTCAGACTTTTTTAAAATAAAAACCGCGCGAACATTTATTGTTTGGGCGGTTTTTATTTTTTCGTACAGTTGCCACGTTAAACTTGAAAAT
>OCZT010000358.1_pt1 | contig 44514 bp, 47 predicted proteins | sample 1539031 | NCBI WGS metagenome assembly OCZT01 (sample SAMEA3539308, study PRJEB22396) | soil metagenome | biome: tundra; feature: field; material: soil | place: USA | collected 2010-05 | depth 0.15 m
GGATCGCCGGAGTCGCCGGCGAGGCGCCGGTGCACGACGCCGGCGCGCTGCAGGCCGTCGCGACCGTGCGCCGGCTGCGTCCAAAGCTGCCTCAGATCGCGATCGCCGACAGCGCGTTCCACCGCACGATGCCCGCGGCCGCGACGACGTACGCGCTGCCGCGCGAACTCACCCGGTCGGGATTGCGCCGGCTCGGCTATCACGGCTTGAGCCACGAGTACGCCGCGCATCGCGCCTGCGCGCTCGCGGGGATCGACGTCGCTCGCGCGCGCGTCGTCACGGCGCATCTCGGCGGCGGTTCGTCGCTGTGCGCGATCCGCGACGGCGCGAGCGTCGATACGACGATGGGCTACACGCCGCTCGAAGGGCTGCCGATGGCGACGCGCAGCGGCTCCGTCGATCCGGGCTTGCTGCTACACCTGCTGCGCGGCGGCCTCACGGTGAGCGAGCTCGAGGATGTGCTCGAACGCCGGTCCGGTCTGCTCGGGATCTCGGGACGCAGCGGCGACGTGCGGGAGCTGCTCGCCGCACGCGAGGACGGCGACGCCCGGCTCGCGCTCGACGTGCTCGCATGGCGGCTTCGCGCCGGGATCGGCGCGATGATCGGGGTCCTCGGCGGCGTCGACCTCATCGCGTTCACCGGCGGCGTGGGCGAGCACGCGGTCGAGATTCGCGCGGCCGGCGTGCAGGGCGCCGCCGCCGCGGGAGCCCTGGTCGACGAAGGACGCAACGCCTCGCTGACAGGCGAGGGCCGCATCTCCGGCGATCGCTCGCGCGTCGCCGTTTACATCGTCGCCGCGCGCGAGGGATGGCAGCTCGCGCGCGCCGCGTTCACGGCGGCGGAGAACGCCTTCGGCCATGCTGCCGAGGATCGCGTGCCGGATCCTCCTACCGCGCTGTGACGAACGCGTGAAATGCTCTTCGCGAGTCGTTCACAGGGATGCCGCACACTTCGGACATGGTCAGCGATATGGCGATCCGCGTTCGTCGCGCCGCCGCCGGTGACGCCGATCGGATCGACGCGCTGGTGCGTTCGCTCTCGCCCGGCTCCATCTTGAGGCGCTTCATGGGCGGCGTATCGCGCGAGGTCGCAGTTGCGGAACTGTCCCGCGAGGTCCGGGCCGGCGGCACCGACTTCGCGCTGATCGCGGAGAACTCGCGTGGCGAGCTCATCGGGGAGGCGTACGTCGCCATGCTGACCCCGCACGATGCCGAGGCCGCCTTCGTCGTGCGGGATCGCGAGCAGCATCACGGCGTGGGGACGGCGCTCCTGACGGCGATCGTCGCCGAGCTGCGCGCGCGCGGGGTTCGCACGCTTCACGCTGACACGACGCCTGAAAACGTCGCGATGCTCGCGCTTCTGCACGAGGGCGGATTGGCGTCGCACGAACGGTATCTCAACGGCATGATCCACGTCTCGGTCCAGATCGGCGAATCATCGACGTGAACGGCGCTTGCGCCGGCCACGCGCCATAGATTAGATCCTCGCACGCAAAAAGGATTCCGTCGCCCGGCGATGGGTGCTTCGCCGCACCGGCACCGCCCGCCGCGACGATGCGGGCGACGACTACGCCGATGTCGTCCGTCTGGCGCCCGCCTGCGTGAGCGCACGCCACGTCGAGCACACCTCGCGCGGGATCGCCCCCACGGCGCAACGATCGCGCGACCGCGCACGCGGTCCGTTCGGCGCCGAAAAAATCATCCGAGCCGGCGGGGCGGCTGTCGGCGACGCCGTCGGTCACAATGACCAGCGTCTCGCCCGCGTCGAGGGAGAGTACCGCGTCGCAGACGTGGACCGCGTACGGCACGCCGAGCATCGGCGCGGTCGGTCCGAGGTGACGGAGACGGCCGTCCTCGGCGAGCGTGAAGGCGACGTCGTGGCCGGCCGATGCGTAGACGACGGTCCGCAATGCGGGATGGACCAGCGCGACGAAGGCGACTGCGTACGGCGATTCGTCGGCGAACCTCCGCAGCCGGTCGTCCGCGCAGCCGAGCGCCGCAGCCGGCGATGCGCCGCCCAGGAGTTCCGCTGTGATCGCGCCGGCGATGGCGGATGCGAGCGGAGCACGGGTCGCGCCGTGGCCGGCGACGTCGACCATGACGATCGCGGTGCGGCCGGAGCCGAGCGGCAGCGTGAAGGCCATGTCGCCACAGCGGCCGTCATGGGCGGACGCTGCGCGCACGACCTGCCACACCCGTATGCTCGACGGTGGCGGCCGTGGTGTGAAGAATGCACCACGGACCCAAACCGCTGCGTTCGTCATGTGGCGATGCTACCGCGCGAGAATGAACATCATGTGAAGGGGCTGACGGCTTCTTTCACGTGCCGTTCTCAATTTGGCGATAGGCTGCGAGCGGGAAACGCACCGAGAGCGAGTGCATCGCTTACCTTGGGAAGCGGCGTTGCTGCGACCGAGGGTCGAGCGGCGGTGCTTTGACCGCGTTGGGATGCAGCTTCGGCGCATGCTGAGTCGTCTCGTGGTGGATTGCGCGCTCGAGGGTTTCGACTTCGAGACGGTGCTCCTCGTTAACGCCGTCCGGGCGCGGGGGGTTCGCTTTCCGTGATCTCATGGAGTTCCTCCGGATTGGGTGGCCCGTTCATTCTCGCCGAGCCGTGAGAAGAGACGATGAAGAGACGCGGTTCACGACTCGGACGCCCTTTGCCCGAAGAACAGACGCTTCCCGAGCTCGATCAAGCCCAGATACGTGACGACCATCAGCCCGAGAACGGCGAAGAACGCCGGCGGCAAGGCGACGAACCCGAGCACGTGAGCGAGCGGCGTGAACGGCAATGCCAGCGCGACCGCGGCCACGCCCAGCGTCGCAACGGTGAGCTGCCGGCTCGCGCGGCTGGCAAAGAACGGAACGCGGCGCGTTCGGATGAGAAAGATGACCAGCGACTGCGTCGCGAGCGACTCGACGAACCAGCCGGTCCGGAACAGCTCGGGACCCGCGTGAAAGAGGAAGATCATCACGCCGAAGGTGAGGAAATCGAAGATCGACGAGATCGGCCCGAAGACCATCATGAAGCGCCGGATGAACTGCATGTCCCAGTGCGCCGGGCGCTGGAGCTGCTCCTCATCGACCTTGTCGGTCGGAATCGTCATCTCGCTCACGTCGTACAGCAGGTTGTTGAGCAAGATCTGCGATGGCAGCATCGGCAGGAACGGAAGGAAGAGCGATGCGCCCGCGGCGCTGAACATGTTGCCGAAGTTCGACGACGTCCCCATCAGCACGTATTTGGTCGTGTTGGCGAAGATGCGGCGGCCCTCGACGACGCCGTCGGCGAGTATCCCAAGGTCTTTTTCGAGCAGGACGATGTCCGCGGCGTCTTTCGCGACGTCGGTCGCCGAGTCGACCGAGATTCCGACGTCCGCATCATGCAGCGCGACGGCGTCGTTGACGCCGTCGCCGAGAAAGCCGACCACGCTGTCGGCCGCGCGCTGAAGCTTGATGATGCGCGACTTCTGCTCCGGCGTCACGCGCGCGAAGATCGTCGTGCCTTCGAGCGCGCCGCTGAGCTCCTCGTCGCTCATCGCGGCGATCTCCTTGCCGGTGAGGACGCCCGCGACCGGCAGACCGAGCTCGCGGCAGACGACGCGCGCGGTGCGATCGCTGTCGCCCGTCACGATCTTCAGCCGTATCTCGAGCGCCTCGAGGCGCCGCAGGCTCGCCGCGGCGTCCGCCTTCGGCTCGTCGGCGAAGGCGAGCAAACCGGCAAGCGACAAATCGCGCTCTTCGGAGGGATGGAGCTCGGTCAACGACGGCGCGTCGCGCTGCGCGAGCGCGAGTATTCGGTTTCCGGCGTCGAGCTGCACGTCGACGAGCTGCTCGAACGCCGTGTCGATCGACCCGCACCGTGCCCCAATCGCTTCCGGCGCGCCTTTGGCGAGGAGCAGGCGCCGCCCGTCCGGCGCGTCGACCAAGACCGACATCATCTGCCGCTGATAATCGAACGGCGCGCGGTCGATGACGCGATAGCTCGCCGCCCCAGCGCGCCGCGCCGGCGTCGCGGCTTCCCACAGCGCGACATCGAGCGCGTTGCCGCCGACGACGCGGTCCCCGTCGAAGACGACGTCGGTGCACACCAAGCCCAGTAGCGCCGCGTCGTCGGAGACCGCCCCACCGGGATCGATCGCGTGGCGAAACGAGATCTTGCCGTTCGTGAGCGTCCCCGTCTTGTCGGTGAAGAGGACCTCGACGTTGCCGAGGTCCTCGATTGCGACCAGCCGCTTCACGATCACCGAGCGCCGCGCGAGGCGGCGCGCGCCGACCGAGAGGCTGATCGTGACGATGGCGGGGAGCAGCTGCGGCGTGATGCCGATCGCGATCGCCAGCGCGAACAGCAGCGACTCCAGCAACGAATGGTGCAGGAGCGCGTTGCACGCGAAGATCGCGGCCGCCAGAACGACGGTGACGCGGACCAGCAGTAGCGAGAAGCTGCGCAGCCCCAGCTCGAACGCCGTCTGCGGCGGACGTTCCGAGAGCTGGTGCGCGATCGATCCGAATGCCGCGTCGCGGCCGGTCGCGACGACGACGCCGCTCGCTGCGCCGTTCTTGACGGCGGTGCCGAAGAAGGCGCAGGACGGGAGGTCGAGCGGCGAGTCGCTCTGCCCGCACGGCGAAGGTGATTTCGTCGCCGGCAGCGCCTCGCCGGTCAGCGCCGACTCGTCGCATTCGAGATCGTGCGCGTCGATGAGCCGCAGGTCGGCCGGGACGACGTCGCCGACCCCGAGCCGCACGACGTCGCCCGGGACGAGCTCCGTGACGTCGACCGTCTCGCGTCTCCCGCCGCGCACGACCACGGCTTTGCGCCGGACGCGCGCGCGCAAGTCCGCGACCGCGTTCTCCGAGCCGAACTCGTTCGCGAAGCTCAATCCCGCGCTGAGGCAGACGATAGCCAGGATGATCAGCGCGTCGGAGCGGTCGTGCAACCAGAGCGAGACCAGTGCGGTGCTGACCAGCAGGATCAGAAACGGGTTCCCGAGCTGCCGGCCGAGGATCGCGAACGCGCTGGTGCGGCGCTGCTCGATCTCGTTCGGCCCGGTCCGCCGGAGACGCGCCTCGGCCTCGTCCGGCGCGAGTCCGCCGGGCGAGGTCCCGAGCCGAAGCAATACCTCGTCGAAGGTGAGTGCCGCGGCGGTCCGCAGGTCCAGGGACGGCATACCGATACTATGTGCCGCGCCGCGTGAACTCCCCGTCCGTGTACTCCGCCAGCGTTCGAAGCGTAGGGTCGCAGGACGCGTTCAGCAATAGCCGCGTCGACAGCCGCAGGGCTTCGGCGGCCTCCTCGGATCCCGGCCGGCGCGCGGCTCTTGCCCGGTGTTCTTGCCGCGGAAGCCGTATCGAGATAGATCGCCCGGGCGCTGGGAGGCGAGGGCTACTCGCTGCGGCGGCCTGCGCGATCCGCAGCATCCGATGTGTGCCCTACGTCGGCGACGACATCGGCGATAAGGCGGTCGAGGAGGTCCGCCAATGCGCGCGGCGCGATGCCGCGCGCGGCGGTCGCATCGATTGCGCGCCCGAGTATCCCGAGCGGGACCTCATACTCTCCGGACAGGGTGACCTTGGTTGCGGCGGTGCTCGCCTCGGCGAGGTCGAGGTCGCCTCGAAATCGCGGGTAGAGCGCCGGCCTGGTTCGTGCCGTGATCGTGAGCCCGAATCGGGGGGTTTTCGGCGCAAGATACCTCACGTGCAAGCGCACCGGCACAGCGACGCGCCCTCCCCCGGGGATCCACGCGGCCAGCACGACCGTCCCGTGCTCGGAGGCTTCCTCCAACGTCTCGAGCTGCCGCCGCAGCAGCGGCACGATCGCGTCGCAGTTCATCGGAATGCTTCGCACGATCGAGACGGGGGATGTCATCGGCGCCATGGTCGCCGATGCGGCGGAAGATCGTTGGAACGGGCGTTCACATGAGGGTTCGCCGCCCGGCGCGGTTGAAGAACCGAGGCCCGGAGACCGATATGCAAGACCCGGAACACCTGCGCCTCGTGGTCGAGGCGGCGCCAGTCGCGATCGTCGTGGCCGACGCGGACGGCCGCATCACTTTGATCAACGAGCAGGGCGAGCGTCTGTTCGGCTACGACCGCGGCGAATTGCTTGGGCGCTCGATCGAGATGCTGGTACCTGATTTTTTCCGCGGCGCACTTCCCGGGCTTCGGTGGGGCTACCTGGGCGCGCCGGCGACGCGAGCGATGGGCGCCGGCCGCGAACTCTTCGGGCTGCGCAAGGACGGCAACGAGGTGCCGATCGAGATCGGGCTCAACCTGATCGCGACGCCGCAAGGCGACTTCACGCTCGCGGCCGTCATCGACATCACGGAACGGAACCGCGGCGAGGAGCATTTTCGCTCGGTCGTCGAGGCGGCGCCGAACGCGATGCTGATGATCGACCGCAGCGGCGCGATCGCGCTCGTGAACGCGCAGGCCGAGCGGCTCTTCGGGTATCCCCGCGAGGAGTTGCTCGGCGAACCGGTCGAGAAGCTCGTCCCCGAGCGCTTTCGGATCGGGCACGGCGGATTGCGGGCAGGATTTCAGCTCGCGCCGAGTACGCGCCCGATGGGCGCCGGCCGCGATCTGTACGGGCTGCGCAACGACGGTACGGAGGTTCCGATCGAGATCGGCCTCAACCCGCTGAGCACGCCGCAAGGCGAATTCGTCTTGGCCTCCGTCATCGACATCACGGAACGCAAGCACACCGAGGAGATGCGCCTGCAGCGCGACCGCGCCGTCGACGCATCGCAGATCAAGTCGCAGTTCGTAGCGACGATGAGCCACGAGCTGCGCACGCCGCTCAACGCGATCATCGGGGCGGCCGAACTGCTCAGCGCGGCGCACCTCACTGAGCAGCAGCGAGGCTTCGTCGGTACGATCGACGAGTCGGCGGAGGCGCTGCTCTTGGTCATCAGCAGTATCCTGGATTTCTCGAAGATCGAAGCGGGAAAGGTCGATCTCGAGACGCGCGACTTCGAGCTGGAGCCGATCGTCGCCGGCGCCGCCGCGATGCTCGTATCGCAGACGCGCGAGAAGGGGCTGACGCTGCACACCTACGTCGACCCGTTGATTCCCCCGACGCTGCGCGGCGATCAGGGCCGGCTGCGCCAGATCCTGCTGAACCTGATCGGTAACGCGGTGAAGTTCACCGAGCGCGGGCGCGTCGTCGTGCGGGCGCTTCCGGCCGAGACCTCGAGCCGGTACGCGCGCGTGCGGTTCGAGGTTGCGGACAGCGGGATCGGGATCGACGAGAAGACGCTGCCCAAACTGTTCGAGCCTTTCGTCCAAGCCGATGGTTCGGCGTCGCGCACGTACGGCGGCACCGGCCTCGGGCTCTCGATCTCAAAGCGGCTCGTGGAGCTGATGGACGGCGAGATCGGGGTCACCAGCGAGCCCGGACGCGGCTCCGAGTTTTGGTTCACCGCACGCTTCGGGCGGCCGAGCGTCGTCGGGTCGAGCCGCCGCGTCTTCGGCGTGCGCGCGCTGGTGGCGAGCTCCGACGAGCTGTTCTGCGAGATCGTCTCGCGCTACGTCGAGTCGTGGGGGATGCCGGCTCTCTGCGTGGCCGAGCCGAAGCAGGCGCTGGACGCGGTGTGCGCCCACAACGCCGATGAGAACGCCGACGATACCGTGGACTGGATCGCGATCGTCGACTTCGACGACGCCGAGGCGGCAGCGGCGATCGAAGTGCTGCACGCGAGCCCGGTCTTCGGGCCGTCGCGCATCATCCCGATCGGCCGAGACGAACGGCTCACCAAGCCGATCCGTCAGTCGCAGCTCTTCGACCGCATCACCGAAACGCTGGTCGAGGGTGGCAGTCTTCCGCAGCTTCCTGTGTCCTCGCCCGTTGAAGAGCGCGGGACAACCGGAACGGTGCTGATCGTGGAGGACAACTCGAGCCTCCGGGAGATCCTCGTGCACCAATTCGCCGAACTCGGAGTCCCGGCGAAGATCGTCTCCGACGGACTCGAGGCGGTCGAGGCGGTCTGCCGCGAGCGGTTCTCGCTGGTCTTCATGGACTGCCACATGCCGAACATGGACGGTTTCACGGCGACGCGTGCGATCCGCGCCTCCGAAGAGGCGACCGGCGGCCACGTGCCGATCGTCGCGATGACGGCGAACGCCTTCAAAGAAGACCGTGAAGCGTGCCTGGCGGCCGGCATGGACGACTACCTGTCCAAGCCGGTCCGCATGAACGATCTGCGCACGATGACGCAGCGCTGGATCGGCATCGGCGCGTAGCGCCTCACGCCGAGGTCGTACGCCGGACGGTGACGACCGGGATGCGCGCGTGCTCGACGACGTGTGCGGCGACGCTGCCCAGCACGAGCCGCTGGAACGCCGGCCGGCCGTGCGTGCCCATCACGATCATGCAGCACTCGAGCTCGTCGGCCGCCGAGAGCAGCGTCTCGGGCGCGCGGCCTTCACGAACGATGACTTCGGCGCTCACGCCGCGCGCGTGAACGCGCTTCGCGGCGCCGGCCAGCAGGGCGTTCACGCGGCCGGGATCCGGGCTCGGCGTATCGCAGGCGTGGATCAGGGCGATCGAAAGTCCGCGTGCGGACGCGATCCAAATCGCGGTTTCGAGCGCGGCGTGCGCCGCCGGCGACTCGTCGAACGCTACCGCGATGGGGCCTTCTCGCACGACGTCGTCTTCGTGCACCGAGACCACCGGGACGTCGCTGCGCCGAAGGAGTCCCTCCGCGACGCTGCCGAGCACGCTGCGTGCCAGGCCGGTTCTGCCGTGCGTGCCGACGACGATCGCCTGGGACCCGCTCTGCCGGACCAGCGACTCGATCGCTTCGACGCACTGTCCGTGCAGCACGCGCACCTCCGCCGCGATCCCCGCGCCGGCCGCTTCGACTTGGGCACGCCGGCAGAATTCCGCCGCGTCGTCTTCGAGCACGGCGAGCATCGGGCCGGGATCGACCGCGACGCCGTAGGTGGCCGGCAGACAGACCAGCATTGGGTCGACGACGCTGCAGAACGTGACCGATCCCCCGCCGCGCGCGAGCTCCAGCGCGAACGCGACGCCTCGTTCGCTAGTCGTCGAACCGTCGACCGGGACGGTGATGTGCCCAAACGCGGCGCTCATGTCCTCATCGTCGCGGCCTCGTAAGAAAGGGCCAAGAATGCGAAGCGTTGTGCGCGTTCACACCCTCTTCACCCGGCCGACCCGTCGCGCGGCGTAGAATACCAGCGTGACGATCATGGACTCGGCGACGATCCCCTTGCCGGCGCGCCTCGCCGCGCTCGACCGCTACTGGCGGACGGCGAACTACCTCGGGGCCGCGCAGCTCTATCTTCGCGACAACGTGCTCTTGCGGCGCCCGCTCGAAGCCTCCGACTGCAAGGTCCGCGTGCTCGGGCACTGGGGGACGCAGCCCGGGCTGAATCTCGTGTACACGCACCTGAATCGGATCGTGAGCGACCGCGATCTCGACATGCTGCTCGTGGTTGGCCCTGGGCACGGGGCGCCGGCGATCTACGCCAACCTCTTCCTCGAGGGAACGCTCGGTGACCTCGATCCCCGTTTTGCCCGCGATGAAGCCGGGGCATCGCGGCTGGTGCGAGAGTTCTCGTGGCCGGGCGGTATGCCGAGCCATTTGACCGCACACGCGCCCGGTGCGCTGCACGAAGGCGGAGAGCTCGGCTACGCGCTTTCGCACGCCTACGGCGTCGCGCTCGACGATCCCGAGCTGGTCGTTGCCTGCGTCATCGGCGACGGTGAAGCGGAGACCGGCCCGCTCGCCGCATCCTGGCTCTCGCACGCGTTCATCGATCCGACGATGTCGGGCGCCGTGCTGCCCATCCTTCACCTGAACGGCTATAAACTTTCCGGTCCGACGGTCCTGGCGCGCCTGACCGACGAGGGGCTTCGCGCCTATCTTCGCGGACTTGGCTACGAGCCGATCGTCGTGCGGGTTGACGACCGGCAGACGGCGGATGCAATGCACGAGAGCCTTTGGCGGGCGTTCGACGCCGCGTACGATCGCCTGGCGGAGCGCCGTGCCGCCGCGCAGCGGTGCGCCGCGCCGATCGCGCCGCCGGTCCTGGTCCTGCGGTCGCCGAAGGGGATGACCGGGCCTTCGTCGATCGACGGAAAGCCCGTGGTCGATACGCCACGTTCGCACGGCATCCCGATCAGCGATCCGGTCACGAATGCCGAGCACCGGCTCGCAGTGGAACGATGGTTGCGTTCCTATCGGCCGGAGGAACTGTTTGACGTGGCGGGCCGGCCGGAAGCGGATATCCTGGAGTGTCTTCCGCCGACCCCTCGGCTGATCGGCCGCAACTCGCGTGCCAACGGCGGCACGCGCCGCGTGCCGCTCGTGCTGCCTGCGCTGGAGCCGCACGCATCCAAGTGTCCAGTACCGGGAGCGATCTCTGGCTCGGCGACGCACCGCCTCGGCGGCTGGCTGGCAGACGTGTTCTGGGCGAACGCGCACACCGCGAACTTCAGGCTCTTCTCCCCGGACGAGACCTCGTCGAACAAACTGGACGACGTCTTCTCGGTGACCGCGCGAGCATGGGTGTTGCCGCATGTGGCGACCGACGAGTCGCTGGCGCGCGACGGGCGCGTGATGGAGATGCTGAGCGAACATACCTGCGAGGGCTGGATGGAAGGCTACGTCCTGTCCGGCCGCCACGGCATCTTTGCATCGTACGAGGGTTTCGTGCCGATCGTCGATTCGATGGTCGCGCAGTACGCGAAGTGGCTCAAGATGGCGCGAGAGACGCCGTGGCGCCGGCCGCTGTCAGGGTTGAACTTCCTGCTGACGTCCCATGTCTGGCGTCAGGAGCACAACGGCTATTCGCACCAGGGTCCCGGATTCGTGAACACGGTGCTCAACAAGAAGCCGGAAGCCGTTCGCGTGTACTTCCCGCCGGATGCGAACACGCTGCTGTGCGTGATGGAGCACGTGCTGGCGAGCACCGATCGTATCAACGTCGTGGTCGCGCCGAAGCAGGAAGCGCCGCAGTGGTTCAGCCTCGAGCAGGCACGTGCCCAAAGCGCGGCCGGCGCCAGCCGCTGGACGTGGGCGGCGGACGACCCGAATCCGCATGTCGTGCTCGCCTGCGCCGGCGACGTCATGGCGCAAGAGACGTTGGCCGCCGTCTCGCTACTGCGCGCTCACGCGCCGACGCTGCGCCTCAGGGTTGTAAACGTCCTGAACCTCTTCGCCCTCGCATCCCCGGAGATGCATCCGAGCGGTACGGACGACCGCCGGTTCGTCGAGCTCTTCACCGGCGACCGTCCGGTCGTGTTTGCCTACCACGGCTATCCGCGCACAGTGCACGAACTGATCTACCGGCGCCCGTCGCCGGGCCGTTTCCACGTCCACGGTTACGTCGAGGAAGGGACCACGACGACGCCGTTCGACATGGTCGTGCTGAATCGGGTCAGCCGCTATCACCTCGCGCTGGACGCGCTCCGGCGCGCCGAAGAGAGCGACGGATACCGCGTCCCGGAGGGCGCGCGCTGGTTCTGCGAAGATGCACTGGAGCGCCATGCGGCCTACATTCGCGAGTATGGACGCGACATGCCGGAGGTCGTGGATTGGGGCTGGCGCTGACTCCGATGCCTACCGCGCGGTCGGGTGCACGGAAACCGGATAGCCGGCACTCAGCAGCGCGACGATCGAGGATGGGGTGAGCACGTCGACCGTGCCGCTCCGCGGTCGTCGCAGCCTCGCCGTATAGCCACCGTCACTCCACGCGAGCAGCTCGTCTCGCCACACGAGCCACGCCGCCCCGTCGAGTGCGATGTAGGCACCGTCCGGCAACGCTGCGAGCGGCGCAGGATACGTGCGCTTCCGGCGGCCCTCGAGGCGCTCCGCCTGTAGCATTCGGTCCATCGAGTCCGCGTTTGCCGGCGCGCCGTGACACGCTTCCCAGAGCGCGCGAAAACGCTGATAGTCGGCGTACCGGCACTGCGCGCACGGACGATGTCCCGCTGCGAACGCCGTCGCTTCGTCGAGAAAGAACAGCTCGGTCCACCGCCGCGGCCGCATGACCATGCGGTACCGGCCGCGGAACTCCGTACGGCAAGCGATCCAGCGCCGCACCTGCCACGGGCGAACGATCCTGCGCGCGTCATCGTGCAGGACGCCGCGATTTCCCATCAGCAGGCCGCGTCCGGCGACCGCGACGAGATCGCCGAACGGCGTGACCCGATTCTGGAGCAGCATGAAGACGACGTTCACGTTCCCAACGAGATGCGGCGCTATCAACCGAGCGTGCGCTTGTCGACGAGGACGCATGCGAAACGACGTCGAGCCGGGCGTGGTTGTACGGCGTACCATGAACAAGACGATGCGCATCGCGACGGCGACCGCGGGTCTGCTCGCCGCGTTCGCTCTGCCGCTGGTTGCGCAGGCAGCGACGACGACCAGCGCTCCTGCTCAGCATTTCAATCTGCAGACGCGGATGTTCGACCGTTACCACGCAGGCGAGTACGACGGTCAGCTCGTGCTCACGATCTATCCGAACGGGATCGTACAGGGCACCTACCGCCCTAGCGACGGCGGCGTGCGCACGGTGACGGGCGGCGTCGACGGCGAGAACATCTGGCTCGACATCGGACAGAGCCGCCCGCTTCACTGGACCGGCACGTTCGTCAAGGGCGTCCTCGACATGGTCGCCGCGATCTCCGGTCCCGATACCTACTCGCTCCAGTCGGTCGGAAGCGTCACGACGGGCAAGTAGCGGATGTCGCCGCGCTAGGCGTTCGGGTCGGGACGGCCTTCGAGCGCGAGAAGACAGCCAATCTCAAGAACCACGGCTGGCTGCGAGCCAGCGCATCACCGATTCCGGCGTCACCACGCCGACGGCCACTCCCTGTGGGTTCGTCAACGCGACGGCATGCGCTTTGTTCCGCGCCATGTGTCCGATCGCGTCGTCGGCGGATGTCGTCGTCGGGACCTCGTCGAGATCCTCGACGCGCGTCATGAGCACCGTCACGTAGTTCCGCTCGCGCTCGTCATCGGGGAGTTGGCTCAGCTGGTCGTACGAGACGAGGCCGAGGACCCGATCTCCGAGGAGCACCGGCAACGCGCGCATGCCCGCGTGCTGGAATGCTTCGAGCGCTCCGTTCGCGCGCGCATCCGCGGGGATCGCGAATTCCGCCGAGATCGCCAGTTCGGCGGCGCTGTGACCTTGCATCGCTCGCGAGAGCGCGATCCGCGTCTGCTCGGCGCTGCCGGCTTGGAGTAAGAACCAGCCGATGAACGTCGTCCACAATCCGGCGCCGACGTTGTACGCAAGCGCCTCGAATATCCCGAAGGCGACGATCGTGCCGGCCAAGAAACGGCCCGTGATCACCGTGATCGAGGTCGCGCGCTCGCGGCTTCCACCGATGCGCCACACGAGCGAGTGGAGCACGCGACCACCGTCCAGCGGATACGCCGGGATGAGATTGAAGATGGCGAGCGCGACGTTGACGTACGCCAGATAGCCGAACAAGACGCCCAACGGCGAGTTCGGTCCGAGCGCCTCCGCGCATCCGAAGAAGACCGCGCCGACGACGAGGCTCGTCAACGGCCCGACCGCGGAGATCCACGCCTCGCCCGGTGCGTCGTTGACCTCGTCCTCGAACATCGAGACCCCGCCGAAGATGAAGAGCATGATCCCCCGGACGCGAATCCCCCGCGCGCGGGCGACGAGTGAGTGGGCGAGCTCGTGGACGAGCACGCTCGCAAAGAACAGCACCGAGCCGATCACCCCGAGGACGATCCTGCCCGGAATCCCGAGCTCCGTCCGATGCAGCGGCCCGGTCGGGTCTGCCAGCGACCACGCCACGAGGGCAAACACGAAGATCCAGCTCAGGCTTACGCTGATCTCGATCCCGAACACCGACCCGATGCGCAAAGCGATCCCTCCTGGGGTTGCCTGCCGCCTCACGGGTGCGAGCGGTTACCGGCAAGTCCCATCCGCGAAGCTAACGAGCGTGCGGGTTACAGCGGTTTATAGCCGACCAGGGTGGGGCCAGTCTTGACGTGCTCGATCGTAATTTCGCAGGAATCGCGAGGTCCAGCCCCATCGAGGCCGGCCTTGTCCGACGGTTCACGCAGGTTCACTGCGCCTAAGGAAATCGTCTGTCCATTATCGAGAGTAAACTGGTACTCGTTGCGCTTGGCCTTATGGAGAAACTTCATCTCATCAAAGCGGGCGCGGTACGTACCTGCTTCAATGGCGGCTCGGGAACGAGGATCAGGTCGGCTCATCACGTCCTGTGAACCCCAAATCCGCCGCGGCCGTTGCAAGCCGCCCCTCCGGCGCCTGCCCACCAGTCCGCCTGCGCTGCTCGGCCTCTGTATCGTGATCGGCGTGATTCAGGCCGTGGTGCGCGCCCAAACGCACGCGCTACCGACGAGGGTAGTGCCGGTCGTTCCACAGTTCGCCTCGACCATTGACGCGCAGTACCATGAGTGCGTCCCGCTGGGGTGGTTCCCCGACAGCCGTCCCTGGCGCGGCTACTTCCCCGGCTCCAACGCGGACGTGGCCGATACGGGCGTTGGCGGGACGAACGGTCATCCCTCAGAGATCCGAGCGAGCGAATGACGGCAGTCTCATCCACGCCGTACCGATCCCAATTGGTGTCGGCGTCGCCTTTTGTATCATAACGATCGCCGATGCTTGCTCTAGCAAAGCGACACTCCTGGCTATAGCCGAACGCTGCGGCGCGGCTCGCTATCGAGATCGGCCATCGCGCGCGCGGGGTAACGCTCGCCCGCCGCGGCGTCCTTTGGTACGGAGGCCTCGATAGCGGCGATCTCCGAAGAGTCGAGGGTGACGTCGAGGGCATCGAGCGCCTCCGCGAGTTGCGCGCGCGTGCGCGAACCGACGAGCGGTACGATATCGTCGCCACGGTGCAATACCCAGGCGATCGCGACCTGCGCGACCGTGACGCCCTTTGATTCCGCGAGCGTGCGCAGGTGATCGACGAGCTGCAGATTGCGGTCGAGGTTCTCGCCTTGGAACCGCGGGCTCACTGCACGGAAATCCCCCTCTGTCGGGCGGTCTTTCGTCCAGTGTCCGCTGATCAAGCCTCGCGAGAGGACGCCGTAGGCAGTCACGCCGACGCCCAGCTCGCGGCACGCCGGCAGAATCGTCTCCTCGATCCCGCGCGAAATCAACGAGTACTCGATCTGCAGGTCGCAGATGGGGTGGACGGCAGAAGCCCGGCGAATCGTTTCGGCCGAAACCTCCGAGAGCCCGATGTAGCGCACGTATCCGGCCTGCACCATCTCCGCGAGCGCGCCGACGGTTTCTTCGATCGGCACGTTCGGATCGAGGCGTGCCGGCCGGTAGATGTCGACGTGATCGGTCCCAAGCCGCACGAGGGTCTGGGCCAAGGAGTTCTTCACGGCTCCGGGCCGGGCGTCGTAACCGACCCAGGCGCCGGCGGGGTCGCGTAACGCCCCGAACTTCACGCTGATCACGACGTCGTCGCGGTTGCGGCCGGCAAGGGCCTCGTGGATCAAGAGTTCGTTGTGGCCGCTGCCGTAGAAATCTCCGGTGTCGAGCAGGGTGATCCCGGCATCCAGCGCGGCGTGGATCGTGGCGATGCTCTCGGCCCGGTCTGCGGGACCGTACATATGGGACATGCCCATGGTGCCCAAGCCGATCGTCGAGACCGTCGGGCCGTTGCTTCCAAGCGTGCGTGATTCAGTCAAGGACTCGTACCTTCGGAAGATGTGTGACAATTGACGACGAATGTAAGCTATCACAAACGCGCAAATCACGATAACCCGCTCGGCCACAAGGGTACACGTTTAGAACCGGTTAGAAGGTTCCGGCTACGAGCTGGCCGAGCGGACGGCGAAAATCAACGGGTGGTCCTTGGATATGTTCTATTCATCCGTCACGGGCGTCGTGATACGTTCACAGGGCGCAATCCGGCGCGCCACGTTTGCGTTTGTCGTAACGGCGCTGGCGTTCGCCTGCGCCGGATGCAATAGCGGCAGAGCCGCGCAGCAAGGGCCCCCGCCGCCGCTCGTCCAGCGTGCGGAGCACGACTCCCCGGATTCGTTCTCGCCGGCGGAGACGCTCGCCGCGTCGAGCGTGGCGATAATTGGAAGCCCGACCAATACCGGCAGAGCAGACGCGCTCGAACCGCGCTATCGAGTTGGGGCAGAGAAGGTCGTATTCAGCGTCGCGCCGCGAAACGTCTCGAGCTCCATCACGGTGTTCGGGAGCAACATTCTCCGCCTGCGCGACAATGAGAAAGTGCTGCTAGCGCTAAGCCCTTCGATCGAGGACGCCATTTCGTTCCAGTTCACGACGCGAGTGTCGGCGGTCGGGTTTCTTCGGGAACACGACGTCGACTTTCGTTCCATTGACGGAGGGCTTGTCACCTTTCCCATAGCGCCGGATTCGAGCGTCGGTTGCTTCGCAGCGGCGAATCCCGCGAGCGGCTGTCGTGCGGCGCTCCTCGCCCGGTTCGGCATCCGGTCACCGCGGCAGCAGCGCGTTTACGACGAACTGCTGCGAGAGAGTCCGGCGGGCGGCGTCATGTGGATTCACGCTTACCGCCGGACGCACGCCGCCTTTCCCGATCGGCTTTGCTCACGAATCGTCACCGTCCATTGCGCATCTGCGCAGGCCTTTTTTAAGGCCGCTCACCTTGACCTCAAGGTGTGACACCGGAAGGAAAGTATGTCGAACAAGCTTTGGTCCGCGGTGGCGATCTTGCTTTCGATCCCATTGACCGGTTGCGGCCCGGTCGGGGGTGGCTCGAATCCAGGTCCGAATCGCCAATCGCCCTTCGAGAGTCGGCGCGTCCGATCATGAGGAGTTTGGCTCCGCCGAAGCGGAAGAAGCGCAGCGGTGTCCGCTAGCCGCTGCGGAGCGAAATCTGGCGCGCGACTAGGTGCCGCCTCTTCGAACCTGCGTGGCCGCTCTCCAACAGCCTCACCACTGATTTCTGCATCGACGCGGTCGAGGAAGCGATCGCGAAGTTCGGCTCGCCGGACATCTTCAACACCGATCAGGGCTCGCAGTTCACGAGAGCGCCTCGGAGGCCAAGTACTTCATCGGGCGGTACATCAACTTCTACAATCAGCTACGACCGCATTCGTCTCTCGACGGCCGGGCGCCGGACGCGGCATATTTCGATCCGCCGACCGCAAAGGCGACGTAACCGGGACGGTCATCACATAACGGGTGCCGATTTCGTGTCCGAATAACCGGCGCCACCTCTGGTCGGTGCGGTACACGGTCGCTCCGACACCGCGTAGTGTCGCAAGCGTCGTTGCCGCGGGGTGCCCGAACAGGTTGTGTCGGCCGACGCTAATGAGTGCGTATCGCGGGTGGACGGCGGCCACGAAGCGTGGTATGCTACGCGCCGACAGCGGCTGCTTGGTTCAGACGGCGGCGTCGAAGCGGCGTGGATCGATGTCGATCTCTCCAAGCGCTTAGCGTGCACGTTTTACGTCGTCGGGACTGATGATCGGTGAGTTGTTTCCCCACGACGTGCGTTCATGATCGATGATCGCGGCGATGTCGTTATCGCTGAGTTGTGGAAACGCCGGCATCTGACTTGCATACGGCTTCCCGACGATCGTCTTACCATGAAGTCCGTGCAAGACTATGCCGATGTGCGACTCCGGGTCCTTCGCGGTGACGACCGGATCGCCGGCGAGCGCAGGAAAAGCCCCCGGAACGCCCACGCCGTTCACCCCGTGGCATGCCGAGCAGTTGGTCGTGTACAGTTGCGGCCCGGTCGCCGCATAGTCGAAGCCGGCCGCGACGCCATGCCCGCTGTACGTCGTCGGAGCCTTTTCGCCCATCGGCATGTTTGCTGCCGCAACGGCATTAGGCGCGTCCCCTTGAAGGAACGCGGTCGGCTGCTGAAACTCGGTCAGTCCGTACCAGCCAGCCCACGCGGCGATGAGCGCCGACATGACCCACGTCCACACGGGAATCGGCCCGCTGGACTCGGCACGCACCGGGTCGAACGGCTCATTGGCACTGAACGCGTTGAGGGCGAGCTCGAGCCGTCCGCTGACGCGCTCGTTCGCGCGCAGCCCCGTGACGGTAATTCCAGGACCGTTCTGAACGACGAAGGGAATCACTCGTACCCCGGCGTTGCCGAGCGCATCCTGTGCCCGGACACGTAACACATGGGGCCCGTCTTCAAGCGCGGTCGTGTCGAGTTCGGCCGTCGCCGGGGGATGATACGTCGCGAGCGGTTCCGTCGCATCGTCCAGATAGACGCTGAGGGAGACGGTCTCGCCGCTCTCCGGACGACCGTCCGGCGGCTGCATCAGCGGTCGTCCTTAAAGATGAGGTTTTTGGGGTGGTCGGGCGCAGTCTCGCCGGGCCAGAACGTTACGCGAAAGGCCAGCACGAACGCGAGCAGGGTGACGAGCGCGCCGGCGATCACGACGATCGTTCCCAAAAGGTCGCCGCCGGGCGGGGGCCCCATCTGCATACCGCTCATGGTGATGGCGCGCGTGACGGAAGGGGCGGCTGCTTGAGTGACTTCAGGTAGGCCACGAGATCTTGCTCCTCGTGCGTGGCGACGATGACTTTCCCCGGTGGCGCGTACTCCGGCGGAACGCTGACGACGACGTCGTCGGGCGCGGCGTGGTCCTTGGCGACGAACATCCATGGATATGCCGGCATGATCGATCCGTGCACGAGCGCGCGCGGTTCGTAGAGGTGGATCGACTGCCAGACGTCGCTCGGCTGGCGTACTCCGATGTTGCTCAAGTCGGGTCCCGTCCGCTCGGAACCGAGCAGCTGCGGCGTCGAGAACGCGTAGTCGCCCCCCCTCGAAGGTCGACCCCAGACCCGATCTTGCGCCAGCGGGCGGACCTGCTGCGTGTGGCAGTACGAACACCCCTCGCCGACGTACACATCGCGTCCGCGTGCGGCTGCCGCATCGAGCGGGACGAGCCCCGGGGTAGGTGGCGTCTTCGACAAGATCGTGCCGGGGATGACTCCCATGACGAGCGCCATAAAGGCATAGACGCCCGCGGCACTCAGCACAAGCACGCGTACGTTGTCCATGCCGCGCCGTTTCACTCGTGAGCACTTTCCGCAGCGAGCGACATCGGCGAGGAGGACGTCGCCGTCGGCGTCGGAGCTAGCGTCATTCGCCAGACGTTATATGCGAAGATGACGTGGGCCAGCAACATCATCGTTCCGGAGACGGCGCGCCCGCTCCAATAGGGCGCCGCCGCCTCGACGGACGCGATGAACGGATCGCCGTTCGCCCACGTGATGCCTTGGACGGTGCCGGCGACCGACAGAACCAGCACGTAGATCGTCACGCCCAAGAACGCAAGCCAGAAGTGCAATCCGACAAGGAGCAGGGGAGGGCGCTTCCCGGTCGCCATCGGCAAGAGTCCATAGATGCCGCCCCAAGCGATGAAGGTGATGAAGCCGTACATCGTAAGATGCGAGTGCCCGACCGTGAAGTTCGTAAGGTGCCATATCGCTTGTAGACTGCGAAACGCCTCGACGGTGCCTTGTGTCGAACCCACGAAATAGTACAACACGCCGACGAAGAAGAACGGCAGCGCGTACGAGCGGCGGACCGTCGCCCATCGCCCGCGCATCGTCAGCCAAAAATTGCCGGTGCCGGCCCAGACCGGCACGAGCATCCCTACGCTAAAGACGATTGCCAGCGTCTGAAACCACCACGGCAATGGCGAGAACTCGTAGTGGTGCGCGCCGATAACCGGGTAGAACACGAGGTTCGTCCAAAAGCCGAGGACGCCGAGCGCGTACGAATAGATCGGCCGATTCAGAAGTTTCGGAAGCGAGTAGTACGTGACACCCAGTGCGAGGAACGTGAACCACATTCCGACGGCGTTGTGCATGTAGAACCCTTGCACTGCCACTTGGCCAAGGCCGTACTGGTAGATCGGGATGGCCGCAGTAACGCCCAGGATCGTCGTGAAGATGAAGCCGCCGATCGTGTACCAGTTCGCAATGTAGATCTCGCGTTCGCGCCGCGCCATCACCGTGGCAACGACGACGACTCCGCTCAGAACGACTGCGAGCAGGAAGAATGCGGCGACCCACCAGACCCATTCGCGATATTCTTGACTGCCGTTGCTGATGCCGAGATCGAGGGTGATGCCTCCAAGGACGGCGGCGATGTTGTAGGACCACAACGCCGCCCACGCGAGCCGCTTCTGGCGCAGATGGATACCCGACGATCGCGCGGCGATGTAGAACGCGAGGCCGGTGAGTGCGAGCGACGCCCAGCCGTAGAACGTGCCGTTCGTGTGGATCGCCCGCAGACGTCCGAACGAAAGGAACGGATTCGTCGCCAGATCCGGATACGTGAACTTGAAGCTTAGGAGCAGCCCGATCGCGGTCGTGATCAACAGCCAAAGGGTCGCCGAAATCGTAAACGCACTGAAAATGGCGACGTCTTCGGCAACGGAAGCCTCATCGAACCGCTCACGGGAGCTCAGCCTGCCAACAGTCGCAGTTGACATCGTTCATTCATTTTCCAAAGAATGCCGGGTGGGGAAACAGATCATCGACGCCGGCGCCCGGCGACGTGCGGTCCCCAAGTCTTGAGCACACGAGACCTTACTTGTAGTGGTCCGCGTTGATAGCGGAATAGTGTTTCCACTTGTCCGGGACGTCGGCATCGGCATAGATTGCTTCGACGGGGCAGGCGGACACACATGCGCCGCAATCAATGCACACCTCGGGGTCGATGTAGACTTGGGGGTCGGCGTCGCCACCGTGGATGCAATCGACGGGGCAGACATCGACGCAAGACTTGTCTTTCGTTCCGATGCACGGCTCGGTGATGACGTAGGGCATGATGGCGAAACGGATCCTTCTTGGGGGTTATGCCTCGGAGGTTGCGTTCTTCTCGCCGACGTAGACGTCAGCGCCGTCAACCCGGACCGGATACGTATCGAGCGGCAGGAGGGCCGGTAACCGCAGGACGGCTCCCGAGATGACGTCGAAGCGGGCTCCGTGGCGCGGGCACTCAATCTCCTTTCCGAAGAGCACGCCCTGATCAAGCGGCCATCCGTCATGCGTGCACACGTTCGCAATCGCATAAAACCGGCCCGCGACGTTGCACAAAAGAACGTCGTCGCCGTCCGCGCTGGTGACCGGCCGCGCAGTCCCGGCAGGAACGTCGGTGACTTTCCCGACCGGCCGGGCGTTTGGCATCGTGTCCTCCGCAGGACGATCGCGACGATTTCCCGATCCCTCCTGCATTGTAACGGCCGGCCTCGCCCGTCGTGTTGATTTTGATCAATGACGTGCGACAGCACGTAATCGCGGCGGAAGCGTAGAGCAGCGATGCCTCCTGCCAAGCAAACTCGGACGCTCGACGTGCGTCCGATCCCGACCTGGGAGCGTCACGGGCGCATCTTTTCGGCGTTCGCCGACCTGCGCGGTGATGCATCTCTGACGATCGTCACGGACCATGAACCCCGCCCGCTCCACCTGCAATTCCAGGAACGCCATCCTGACGAGTTCGTATGGGAACAACGCCAAGTGGGCAGCGGGCGATGGGAGGTAAAACTTCAATGGTCGCCGCGGGCCGAAAACGGCGTAGACGACCAGACCTTCTTTCAACGTTGTGCGGTCCTTTCCAACGCGAGTGAGGAGACGCTGCGTGCGTTCCAGCAGGTGGCCGGCGAACGAACCTTCGAGGAAGGCGCGTCGATCGTCGAGCAGGACGCCCAATGGCCGTATCTGGGCCTCGTCCGGAGCGGGACGCTATCCGCCATCATCGGTTCGAGCACGGGACGCGATCAGGGTCTTTTCGACTTCCTTCAGGGCGACACGTTCGGTGACGTCGAGACTCTCGACGGCGGCCGAACGCTTGCGCGCATCGTGGTGACGGCAGCGCCGGCACGAGTCGTCCTGATCCCGCGCGGTATCGTTATTTCAGCTATGATGGCGGATCCTACGTTTGGACGGCAGTTAGCGGCGGTCTGCGCACAACGAGTACGCGTTCTCGCAGCGCACTTCTCGGCACATGTCGCTCATCCCGCCATCGCGCGCGTTGCTGCCGCGCTCCTCCCTTACGCGTCGGCCGATGCTGGGCTTGCGCCCTCGTTAGGGCCCCTCCAACACATGACGCAGAATCAACTTGCCGTTGTCGCTGGAACAGCGAAGGAAGTCGCAGCTCGTGCCATTGCGGAGCTCGAGGCGGCGGGGGCCCTGCAACGCACGCAGGGCCACATTTCCCGAATTGACCGCGCCAAGCTGCGGGCATTCATCCCGGAGCAATGAGCCGTGAGAACGTGCAGCGGGCGTCTTGGGTCTCAGGGTTGCGATTTGCCGTTGCGCTTCACTCGAGAGCGACGGTACCGGTCCGTGGCCGGTCTGGGTCTCGCATACGTGGCCGAGGAGTTCGTTCAGGAGTGACCCTTCCGCATTCGCTCCTCGCCCCGCTCGACGAACGAGGCCATCTCGTCCGCTAAGCGTTGAAGCGCGAGCTCCGCGACCTTCCGTCCTATGACAAAATCGAAGAAGCGCCCGAGAGCACCGAACGGCGGAACATATTGACCATCAAGCGCGAGCCGGGTCAGCTGACCATTCGGTCGAACCGTAATGAAACCGTGAACCACTGGCAACGGCAGCCATCCGCTTGCGCGCCAAGTGAACGAGAAGGCTTCGTGCAGGCGCGAATGATCGCTGACGTCGCGGACTTGCGATGCCTCGCACCAGACATGTGCCCGTGCCCATCCGAAGGGCCCGATCCGGTGATCCGGATTCGTCGCATGAAACAACTCGATGAGCTCGATCGTCCAGCTAAACGCAGATCGCACGTCTCGCTCGGCGTGGATAGCCGTCATGTTCGTGTCGAGACGCACAAGTTGCTGGCGAAGAGCCTTGAGCTCACGGAATCTCTTCGTTACGTCGCGCAGGATTGCCGCTACCCCAATGATGCTGCCGTCTGCGTCACGCACCAGGAGAATCGTGAATTCGACGGAGATGCGCGCGCCGTCCTTACGCACCGCCGGAACAGCGAGCAGATCGCCGGCACCATAGCGCGTCTTCCCGGTCCGCATTGTCTCCGCATACCCGTTCCAGTGACGGCCCCGGAGATTTTCGGGGATCATGAGGTCGAGCGACTGTCCGAGCGCCTCCGCCTCCGAGAACCCGAAGATCCGCTCGGCGGCGTGGTTCCAGAATCGGATCAGTCCCCCGGTATCCGCGTAGATCAGCGCGTCGGGGGCATCTTGGACCAGGGTGCGGGAGAATCGATCGAGATCGAAGCCGACGTTCATGGCACTTTCCGTCGCCGCCGCGGATCGGCGGCAGACGCTATGACGAACCGGAGCTTAATATGTGGGAAGCGGGTGTGAAGCATGCGTAGGTGTCGCTTGAGTCGCTCCCGGCGCGGAATCGAGACCGGATGTACGGCAAAGGGTTGCCAAAGTCGTAGGGAGGAGCGATCACGGCCGGGATCCTCTTGAAGTTGTAGTAGGGTGGCGGCGAGCTGATCATCCACTCCAGTGTACGCGCTCCCCAGGGTTCGGGCCCGCCTTCTTCCCGTTCCTGAGACTCCACAGGATGTTGATGAACATCAGCAGGATGGCGAATGCCATCACATACGATGAGACCGATGCGAACTCGTTCCAGAAGCGGAATTGTGGGTCGTAGGTTGCTACGCGCCGTGGCATACCCAGCAGACCGAGCCAGTGCAGCCTGGCATCAAAATACCCATCCCGGCAGCAACCTCTGCGATGCATGTCGCAATGGGCTGCGCCCTCACGTGAAGATTCCTACCCTCGTCCATACTAGGACGGTCCCGAGTCGATCGCCTTGACATTAATCATTTGCAGACGGCGAATTCTTAGCGCGGACATTGCACTCGTCGCCGCGCACGCATGGAAGAGATCTCGAATGGCCAGCAGGATGACGCTCCGTGAAAGTCGCCTTCGGCGCTATGCAAAGATGGCGGCTCAGCAATCATGGTTGACGGGCTGCTATCCGCTCGAACAAGCTGCGTAGGACGATAGCTTCATTGCGCTCGGTATCCTTCGCGCCATACACGAGGGTAATGGTCTTCGTCCGTTTTGCAACATCGAGAATCTCGCCGATGCTCCTGGAGGCACGAGATTGAGTAAGCTCCGCGCGATAACGCTTGCGAAATTCAGGCCATCTATCCGGATCGTGCCCAAACCATTTACGCAGCTCGGTGCTGGGAGCCAAGCCCTTCGCCCACGTATCGAGCTGGAGATCCGTCTTTTTTACGCCCCGCGGCCACAGGCGATCGACCAGGACTCGAAATCCGTCTCCTCTAGCTGGCTTGTCGTAGGCGCGTTTCAGCAGAATAGTGCGTGTCATACTATCTCCAACGCATAAGCGCCGTTGCATTGATGCCGGGCCGCTTCGAAGCGTTCATGACCCTGTCCACCGGACTGCGAGATGTTTCCGCGACGGCGACATTCGCAAGCGAAAAGTCATCGTTCGCGAGATTTTCCACGGGAACGTTGATCTGCCCTAATAGTCGCTTGGCATTGCTCGTGTCACGCGAGCGGTTTACGCCACATACCGCCTCGATGCGACCACCCTTAAGGTAAAAAGCCATAAACGAATCTTGTGCAGGATGACCGCGCAGAACGACGTCGTCCCATTCCTTGGCACTTCCGTAATATTGCAGGCCCCAATCGTATTGGTCCGACCAGAAGAACGGTATCGGATCATACGGCGTCGTTTTGCCGCACATCGAATCTGCTGCGGCAGCGCCTTGCAATTGCGCGTTGTCGAAATGTTCCAAACGCACATGGCGATTCAGCCGCGGGCGCCAGGAACGCGCGATGTCGCCGGCGGCAAAGACGTTATCGATGCTCGTCCGGCAAAACTCGTCCGTCATCAGCCCATCCTTCGTGCCGACATCGCTCAGCATGCCCAGAGATGGGTCGATTCCAATGCCGATGACCGCTGTCGTGCAGGCAACTGTGCGGCCGTCCGAGAGCACCGCTTCTTCGAGCGAACGCACACCGCGAAATTCCGTGACGGTCGGGCCGATCTTCACGTCAACGCCGTGGGCGCGGTGGTAATCCGCATAGAAGGCGCCCACCTCCGGACCCAAGGCATGCGCCATCGGAAGAGCGGGTGCAGCAATTATCACCTCGCAGCCCACCTTCTTGGCGGACGCCGCTACCTCACATCCAATGAAGCCGCCGCCTACGACCAGGACGCGCGGATGCTGCTCAAAGTCTTTGCGTAGAGCCAGCGCCTGCGGTAGCGTGCGCAGATAGTGCACGCCTGGGAGACCGGCCCCCGGAATGAGGAGCTGTCGTGGTAGGCCTCCGGTGGCGATCAAGAGCTTGTCGTACTTGACGTGCGCACCGCTTGCGCACTCGACCAGACAAGCGTGCGGATCGATATGGACCGCACGATCGGCCATATGTAATTCGATTGCATTGCCTCGATAGAACTCCGGCGAACGCAGGAGCACGAAGTCGGAAGATACTTCGCCGCGCAACAACTGCTTCGAGAGCGGCGGCCGCTGATACGGCTGTTCAGGCTCTTTTCCGATGAGCACGATTCGACCATCGAAGCCTGCGCCGCGAAGCGCTTCCGCAGCACTGACGCCGGCCACACCGGCCCCGACGATAACGTACGTGCGAGCTGTCATGGCTACGCGGCGCCGAGCCCCTGTTTCGGTTTGGTCGCCGTCGCGTCGCCCTCGGTGGATTTGAACCCGATGCGCAAGTGCGAGTTATCGCAAAATGGCTTGTTGTTGGAGGCACCGCAGCGACACAAGAAGATTGCGCCGCTACCATCGGCTTCGCCCTCCTGGGAGATCACATGGCCGCTTGGCCACAAAAGTTCGACAGCGCCGGTCACCATGTTCGGACCATCGGCGGTTGCGGTAATTTGGATGGAAGCTGGCATTACGTATTCCTTTATGAGGTAGATTCTGCTCCGAATGTGTTTTTCTATGGAAAGCGTGCGACAAGGATTGCAATGTCGTCTTGCAGTTGCCCGGATCTGGCCGATCTCAATCTCGTGGGTGCCCGTCAGGAATCGGTACGCGCTCTTGCTCACGAATTTGTACCGCGCCGATGACTCCGGTCATTGACAAATCGAGTTGCGCTACTTGCGCCACATCACATGGGCTCGCGGGTTAGAATGAGGAGGAGGATATTGAAGGGGCAGTTGACGTGTGGGCAAATGTTCAAAGTAATAAAGGCGCGCATTCGCCCCAGCGTCAACTGAGATGACGGCGTAAGAATGCTTGAACGTGATCCCAGCGATCGGCGATGACACGAGCAGGAAATGATTCCATGGTTACGCTGGTTTGCGACGCTGGGGCATCGTAGTGTTGGATTTCCACCATTTTGCCCGCCCCTTCAAGATCGCTACGGATCCCCTGAATCACGTCATCAGCATCGAGACGCGACGTCGCGAAGATAAGCAACACCGGACACTGGACGTCATGCGGATCAAACGGTGCCGCCGGGTGCCAGTCCCCCGTCGGGCCGGTGCCCGCGTCTAAGTGAAGAATGATTGCAGCGGCGATGCCGGGGACGGTAGACGCGATCGCGCCACAGCCTGCGCCCAATGACCACACTGCGATGCTCCCATGGCGGACATCGGGTCTATCGTTGAGAAAAATAATGGCTTCCGCGATACTGTGTTTGAGCTGTGCCCCATCAAACTGTTGCGCGAGCAATGGAAAAGCGAGCGTGACACGTGCTAGGCCCGAAAGCAGGTCTGCCACGTGGATTAACTCGGTAGCCGCGGTTGGCTCTTCCCCGATGACAATGACCGCCTGATGCTTTTCGGCGTCGCATGGGATTGCGAGATGAACCCGCACATCTCCAAGGAGAACCTCTTTAGTGTTCATACGGCGCCAAGCCGGCGGGCGATGAAGTCGACGACGTGCGCGCCGGCCGCATCCGGGCCCTGTTGCGCTTGCGGCTGTCCCCGCTGGCAACCGGCGATCGCTGCGGTTGCAACCGCGCCGGCGCCGACGTTGCGCCGAAATGCCGAACGTGGAAACGGCGCCTCGGGACTGTGCTCGGACTCGCTCATCGTCACACTTTCCAAGCGACGAGCCCCTCGTCGCTGACATGCCGTTCCTCGATTAAGGAGAACCGTTTTCGCTTTCCGAGTGATTTTGGCGTCCGCGGAACTTACGCAAAGGATCGTGCCTACGATACGACGGAACGACACCTGGTGAACGGTCGAAGAATTGGCATGGCGCCAAGAGGCGGCAATATGGATTTTGTGAGCACGATCTCGCCTACCGATCTGGTGGGCATCAAGTTGGTCGCCGAGTCGAACCAGTTCGCGATCTATGCCACCGGGCTCGAGACGTACCTCCTCATTCAACGCCACGAGAGCGTGCCGTGGACGGGTATCCTGCTCTCCGGTGACGGCCTGTTCCGCATTAGCGCCTTGCTCGGCGCGGCTACCCGAGATCTCTACCGGGAGGTAGCGGGGAAACTGTCGCCTACGAATCGCGAGCAGGCGGCCTTCGAGTCCCGGCCGATCGCGTCTGCCGCGACGAAGTCGGCTAGCGGGACGGAACGCCGAGATCTGTATCAGGACGACCTGACCGAAGAACGCGAGATTTCGCCGATGCTCCGCGATACAATAGCGGCGACGTTGGTTCTCGATCCCGTCGACGGCGAGGAACATACGGGACAGCCATTGACGCGCCGGCCGTCAATTCAGCCGTAAGGGTCGACGGCGTCGGGGTCGATACTTTGCGCCCTCGGCGCACGGATCGAGGCCTGTTCGAGGATCGTTGGGGGACCAGGTTCTGGACGTAGAGCTAGAGTGAAGGGTCGCTCCGAACCACGGATGAAGAAGCTGGTTCGAAAGAAGAAGCGGTAAACGGGGAGACTACGGCGATGCCGACGCGGCTTGAGCAGGTCCCGACCCGCGCAAGTGATGCAGCGAGGGTGCGTTTGACTGTTCGGTGCCGCCGAAGGTCGACAGCTCGAAGCCTTGTTGCTATTGGCTCCGATCGCCCGCGGCAAGACGACGCTCGCGGGCCGGTCGGCCGCGTCCGTGTGCGAACGAGGAACATGCGCTCTTCCGACGACGGAGCCTGCCGCGATGATAGCGCAGCTCCACAGCGTGTGTCGCCAACGCCCTCCAAGGTCTGCTGCAAGACGTAGCGGAATACGTCTACACGGTCTCGAGCCCGGCGGAAAAACTGTCCGACGGTCAAAGGTCGTCGAAGCGCAGCGCCAAGGCACGTTGCCCATGCTCGAACCGGGCGATTCGTGCGAATACGAGCTGCAGTTCGACGTGCGAATTCTCTGGGCGATTGATTACTCATGTTCGTTTTTGACGAAGCGCATCGAAAAGTTCACGCGCCTGACGATCGTCGTATGGTCGTCATCCTACGGCGGCGGTACATCATCTGGCTCGTCGTCGTCGTCGCCGTGCCGATCGTGCTCGCCTGGTCGCAAGTGCTCGTGCTCGGGATCCACTCCGCCTCAGCGCCGCTCGCGGGCATCACAGCCAGCACGCCGAACGGCGAGCCGCGCGGCTTTCCGGTATGGATCCGGTGGACACACTATGCGAATCTGTTCTTCCTCTTTCTCGTGATGCGCAGTGGTCTATCGATCCTCATGGACCATCCACGACTCTATTGGCACAACGATTGCACCCCCGGAACAGAATGGTTACGCTTTACGCCGATCGACGTTCCGAAGGACCGCGCTTGGACTGCGAAGGACGATGCGCGTTATATCTCACCGTTCATCGCGCTGCCCGGTTACAGGCACACTCCCGGGATGGGCCGGTCCTGGCATTTCATCACTGATTATGGATTTATTCTAGTCGGTGTTATCTATGTCGCGATGCTCGTCGCTAGCGGGCAATGGCCGCGGCTTATTCCCACCTCGTGGGCGATCGTTCCATACGCATGGGAGACTTTCGTGCACTACGCGACCTTTCACTTTCCGGTCGAGCCGAACGGCTACTATGCGTACAACGCGATTCAACAGCTCGCGTACTTCGGCGTCGTTTTTATTATGGCGCCGCTCTCCATCTTGACGGGAATTGCGATGTCGCCGGCTGTCGATAGCGCCTTTCCTTGGTATCCGCGGATATTCGGTGGTCGGCAGGGCGGCCGCTCAATCCACTTTCTGCTTCTCTGCGGATACGTCGCTTTCACCATCGTGCACGTCAGCCTCGTATTCTGGACCGGAGCGCAGCGTAACTTCAACCACATCGTCTTGGGCACCGACGACACGCGCTTACTCGGACTGCTCCTCGGTTGCGCCGGTCTTGCCGTTGTGGTTGCCTCGTGGATCGTCGCGTACGTGGTCGCGTGGAGGTATCCGCGTCTGATTCAACGCTTGCACAAGGCGTTAGTCTTTCCGCTCGAACTCGGCGTGAGCGCCTCCACTCGCTTCAATCCGGCGGAGCGCTATACCCGAGCGGACGTTTCGCCATACTTTTGGGCGAACGGCAAGATGCCGGATTCCGATGAATGGAAACGCCTCGTGGCGGACGACTTCCGCGGGTACCGTTTGCGCGTCAGCGGCTGCGTCGAGAACTCCGTCGACTTGAGCCTCGACGAGATTCGGGCGCTCGGACACGACGAACACGTGTCGTTGCATCACTGCATTCAAGGGTGGAGCGGAATCGCACAGTGGGGCGGCATCTCGATGGTGCGCCTTATCGGGTTGGTGAAGCCGTTGCCGGGCGCGCGCGTCGTCGAGTTCATCTCATTCGGCGAAGCGACGTTCGGTGGAGTCTATTACGATACGCAACGGGTCGAGGACGTCGTCAAACCCGAGTGCCTTCTCGCCTACGAGATGAACGACGTGCCTCTTCCGCAGGTGCATGGTGCACCGATACGTTTGCGCGTGGAAAATCAGCTCGGCTTCAAAATGGTTAAATGGATTCGCGAGATTCGCTTTGTCGAGACGGAGAAGGCCATCGGTGAAGGTCACGGCGGGGCGAACGAAGATCAAGAATACTTCGACCTATTGCCGTATATCTAGCTGGACGAAGACTGGGAGCCAGTCACGGGCTTGGGCACGATTGGGTACTTGACCCGAGCTTGCCGAACGGCTGCGGGAAAGCGAACGCGGTGAAGAAGCGGGCTCGGCGGAAGAAGCGCTGACAGGGAGGTTGTCGCGATGCCGGCGCGGCTTGAGCGGATCCCGGAGGCGTGAGCAAGTGTGCTGGATCTTACGCTTCGAAGAGCACGTCGTAGCGGAGTCTGCCCGCCTCGGTAACGCGGACGCCCACAGTCGGAATGTGTGAGCGAAGTTTGCCGTCGTGCATCAGGTGCTGGACCCGGACGCCGTGCAGCAGGAACGCGGCGTCGGATATCAGCCGGCGATGACAGCGCCACCAGAGGGTTTCCGAGCATAAGATCGCGACGCGCGCCGCCGCCGCCCGCGCAAGTAACGCGACGAGGGCGCGCGTGAAGGCGTCCGTTTCCATGTAGTCCGCGTACGCGCGGAATGAGGGGTGGCGCAGAGCGACGTTGTTGCTGGTGCGATCGACCTTACGAAAACCTCCGAGGGTCGGCTCCCAGAGATAGGCGCTTCCGGTCCTTTCGGGCACCCAGCGCTCCATCTCTTCGCGCCAGAATTGCGGATGACGGCGACTCTTGGGGACCGAGCGAACGTCGACAATCGACTCGATCGCGGCTTCGCGAATGAGCCGAGCGAGTTCGTCGGCAGTTGCAGTTCCGTGTCCAAGCGTGAGCAACTCTCGCGCCATCGAGCCCACTTCACGCACAACGTATTGCTTAGTCGGCCAGTCTTCTCAACGCCGAGGCCTTGTGCATCGCAATGTGATCGGTTTTATCACTTTTGATCTCGTATTGCGGTTCATCCTCGCTGGCATGAACTGTATACCCCTTGAATTGGACCCTGGAGGTGACCACTCTCATGATCTTGCCGCGGACGCGGCCGGCTTCCGAATTCCAACTCACATGATCGCCCTTGCTAAACCGCCGCTTCGTCATCATATGCCGCTTCTCGGACCCCACGCCCGACCGATGCTGGGTCTGCGCCATGACGCACGTCGAAGCGAGCACAAAAACAAGAGAGGCGGCGTAAGCACTCACCGCTGTTCGGAGCTTCATTGCAGCAGCGTAGCAAGAGGTTGTTTAGGACCTATGAAGGGGGGGCGTCACGACTGTCGGCACCACCCCGGACTAGCACGTGAGGGTCGTTGTCGCGCCGACATCTCTGCTTGGTTCGACGGTGATGGCGCCGCAGAGGTCGGTGCGGTAGGTCATCGCTCCGGTGCCGTGCAGCGTCGCGAGCGTCGTTGCCGCGGGGTGTCCGAACAGATTGTGTCGGCCGACGCTGATGAGGGTGTATCTCGGATGGACGGCGGCAGCGAAAGCAGGCGCGGACGAATATGCGGAGCCGTGGTGGCCTACTTTCAGGACGTCCGCGTGCAGATCTATGCCGGACTCGAGCAGCCGCTGCTCGGCCTGAAATCCGGCGTCGCCCATGAACAGCATCCGAAAATCCTGATAGGCCAGCATGATGACGACGGAGTTCTCGTTCACGTCATTCTTGCCGTCGGCGAAGAGCGCGCCGCAGGGCGAGAGCACCGAAAGGGTCACGCCGTCGTCGGTTACCCACCGGTCACCGCACCGTGCGACACGGACTGGAACACGACGCAGCGTCGCCTCGCGCATGCCGACGTTGAACGCGCGTCCGCCGTAAGTCTGCCCGCTGTCCGCGATCGCATCGACGCGCAGCGCGCGCACGATCGGCGCGAATCCGCCGACGTGATCGCCATGCGGATTATAAGCACATCACACGCTCGCTTGCTTGAGCGCAACGGCCGGGTCAAGCGGTCGGAGGGCCGGCGCTCCCGACCATCAGCAACGATCTCGCGCTGATGGAGAAGGAACACCACGACGTCCTCGTTGTGCTCGCGCGCTGAGCGTTAATCCCCGCAGCGTGGCGCCGATCTTGGAAGCGTCCACGTGAACCGCGATCCTCGCCCCGGCCGACACTCGACGCTGACGTTGCCGCCCTGCACTTCGACGAGGCTCTTGACGATCGCGAGGCCCAAACCGCTGCCTCCGGAAGCCCGATGGCGTGAGGGATCCGCGCGATAAAAGCGCTCGAAGATGAACGGCAGCTCTCCCGGTGCGATTCCGGGCCCGTCATCCTGCACGAAGCATCGGATGTGCTCATGATCTGCCGTCGCAACTACGACGACGTGGCCGCCGGCCGGCGTGTACCGCAGCGCGTTCGAGATCAGATTCTCAAGAACTTGCGCCACCCTCAACTCGTCACCAACCGCCGCGGGGAGTTACTGCCTCATGGCTCGATCGGGATCTTACCGAACCCGTATAACCCCGCCGTGCCGGTGCCGCCGGATTCGGATTTCCGGGTCGTCTACCAAGACCATGACGGCGGCCGCACGGAGGACGTCACCGGTTGGCCTTCAGGGGACGTTCTGGCGCTCATCAAAGATCGCGCAGCCGCGGACGGGCTGCCCTTCCCGGAGCCCGCCGAGGGGTAGCGCGACATCGCTGAGCGCCTTGGCTCACAGTGAATAGGGTACTGCCTCAAAAAGCAGCGCGCCCTGGCCGAGCATCGTCGCATGGTCACGCGGAACGAGATACCCGCCAGAGCGCTCCGCTGGGATCGTGCATGTTGGCGCAGCGAGGTCAAGGACGAACCGCCGGTGCTTCTCGCACGGCGCCCAACGACTCGCCCGCATGGTGACAGACGACTCGCCGCGGGCATCGCATCCACACGGCCACGCGAGGCCCACGGGGACCATGGGGCGCTGTCCTTCCGGTCCGCGAGGAGCGAGTGCCTCACGCGGTTTCATCCACACCATTGTGAAGTCACCGATGCAACGCTCGACCTCGTCGATAGTGAACGGCCCGAAGTACGTCATGGCGCGTATTACTGCCTCACTCACACTGCCGAAAGCGTCCGAGACGGTAACCGATGTAGCCGTCCGGCTCACGATCTGACTCTTCGGCGACGTGCTTGTTATGCTCGCAGACCGGGCACGCGTCTGCCCAGGGGTTGCGCAACGGGACGACTTCCAAACGTGGGCTACTCCGGTAGACGGGCGGTTCCGGGAACTTCGGTAGCGCCTTCGGGAGGTAGACGCTCGCGTGCTGCCCCATGAGCTTGGCGTAGGCCGAGGACGACAGAAGCGACATTTTCGTGATTCGATGGGCCTCGCGAGCGCTAGCCGAACCGATATCCATGTTACGCAATAGGGACGACATGTGGCTAATGCGCGTGACGTCGCGAACCCTGGCGAGCGACGCTGGCGAGGCGACAAACGACAATCCCGGGATCGGGTGCGCGTGGGAAGCGGCGCGCAGCGTCCGCATCGCACGTGTGACTTCGCGAGTCGCCGTGATTGACGCCGATGAGGAGAGAAGCGACATCGCCGCGAGACGTCCCGCATGCGGAGCAATCCGCTGCGTCTGTACTATGCGGTTGATGGATGCGAGCGCCGAGGAGCTCGGCGCGAGTCCGCTCGCAAGAGAACGAGTGAATCGATCGAATTTGATGGCAGTTGGCGCTTCGTGCACTTTCGCAATCCTCTAGTCTAAACTGTGCGCTGCAACAGCGTCGTATCTAACCGACCGGCAACACGGGCCCTACTGACATTATATCACGGAGAAGCAGATTGCGGTCTTTACTGATGGCATCGGCGCCGCGGCCGTCCTTGGCTTCGACGCTTGAGCCACTGCCCTAGCCCGACAGGCCCCCTGGACTAATTCGCGAGGTTGGGCCTCACGGAAGCCAGCTTCATTCCGCAGCTTGGCCGATTCTAGGAGCCTCACGGCACCCCGCCGGCGCAAACTGCAAACACGCACACTAGGCCGTTACCGATTGCTGCGCGCCGGCCGCCCTTGCAGCGCTGACGCGTGTCGGTATAGACCCCGTATGAGCACGACTGACTGGCGGCGGTTCCCGCCTATCTTACAGGGCGTGAAAACTCTACAGCTTCAGCCACGCTGTCCGCAGCTCGTGCTGAACGCTCGCGCGCTGGCATACCCCATGAGGACGAGATCGAGACTCGCGCGGCTATGCGGAACCGGCGTCGAGTGGCAAAGGCGATCTTAAGAGTTGACCGAGGCAAGCATACTAGACACGACCCGAGCGATATCGCGCGGCGCACTCCTAACCGGCGTATCGCGGCAGCCGCAGCAGGTTATCACTGAGTACGCCGTCCGCCTTGGTACGCAGGTAACGGATGGAGCCATCAGTGACGACAACAACATCCGCAATGTCACCCTTCCAATCACGCGTGATGAACTTTGTGCCGGAGTCGATCGACTCGATGACTGCAGCGACCGTCCGCGTATAGGCCACGTATGGTTTGACGCCGTCATTGACGATGGCGCAGCCGGCGATGTGCTTGTGCTCGGCCCCGTCCGACATCCGGACGGCTACGATGTAGCGGGACATGCTGCTCCCTCCGAGCTTTGATCTTGCACTGCGTATGTGGCCGTTCGCGAGCAGATCGGAGCGCGGGCGACGTTTTCCCGGGCCCGCGCACGATCTAGTAGCGCGGCAGCGCCATTAGGTTGTCGGTGTAGACTTGATCCCGGTAAGTCTGCACGTATTGGTTGCCCGCGCTGCTGACCCGCGCGGCGACGTACGCGACGTTGCCGGCGGCGTCGCGATCGAACCCGACGCCACCGCCTTTGATGAAGTCGTGCCAGGCAGCCCTGGTGTCCTCGTAGTTCTTGCCGGTGGAATCATCGGTTGCCTTGAGGCTCGCGATGTGCTCGTGACTCGTCCCCGGGTGGACCACGTGGACGGCTGTGAAGCGGACCGCCATGGTTATTTCCCCCGGCCGGCGCCGTTGCGCGCCGGGCGTGAGAGGACGTAGGAGGCGCCCTTCACGGGCGTCGGAGGAAGCGGCTCCCCGCGGACAACCGTCCGCTCGGGTCCGTTTTGCCCGCCGCGCGGGCCGATGATCTGGTATTCCCCGCTCTTGGGGGCTGTTTGTCCGGGTTTGTAATGGGGTTTCACGAGACTGGGTCCTCGCTGTGGATAACCTGAGGATGTCTTGTGGACGTGTCCCAGGCTACGGTTTGCGAGTACCGAGGGGAGCGCCGGCTGGATTGAGGGAAAACCGTCAATGCCAAGGCGGTCGCTGCCCATCGGCATGCGCCCCCGGGGCCAGAAGGCGGCGGTTTCAGGCATCAATCTGTCCGCCGCTTTCGCGTTTCCTGGAGACGCTCGGGGTAGGTCGCATCCTCCCCTAGCCCGCCGCCGGGGTCCCGGCCAGCGGGAATTTCTGCTACGAGGCCGCCATGTCGGCCCCCGAGTCCGCCATCGCGTCGTCGAGGTCGTCCTGATCGATCGGGTCACTGATACCGGTGTCCTTGAAGATCAAGGCGATGACCCGGCCCGTGTCCGAGATCTTGAACGAGCAGATGACGCGCTTGGAGTAGTTCACGCTGCGGCGTGAGGTGAATTCCTCGATGAAACCCATGCGATCGAGCCAGTGGTAGGCCTGCCGACGCTCCTGCCATTCCTCGATGGAGAAGTCATGGAGGCACAGCTTGCTACCGTCTCCCTGGCGATCGATGATCGCCCGGAGCTCGGTTACGTGCCTTTCCCAGCCGCGAAACCAATCCGGCTGCGTCACAAAGCGGAAGATCGCGTTGGTCACCGTCGACGGTCTCATGCCGAGATGGTGTGCCATCTCCTCGAGGGTCTGCCGCGAAGTCCGCGGCATCCGCAAGTAGACGGAGACCGACTCATCCGTTGCCTTCTTCGTCGCCATGAGGGGCTGTACGAGAGGCCGCCCTGACGGTCCTGCCAGAAAATCGGCCAACCCATGACGCGTCTATGACAAACCAGACGCAAGAGCGAGCATGTGTTCGTATCGGACTGCAGAACCCAACTGGAGGAGCTGCCGCCGGCGAAGGGATGCTCGGCTCAGTAGTATAAGCGAGCAATCACCTCCAGAAAGGACGGGTGTCCCATGGCGAAAGTCGCTCCCTACCACACAACTCGTCTCGAAGACCCGCCTGAGCGAAACGTCTATCACGACTACGACAACTGCCCCGCGGGGTCGCAGATCAAGCCCGAGCATAAGGCAAGTGGCACAGACGGTCGGCCGCGCTGCCTCGACTGCAAGGCGATGGACTAGCGAACCCGGCTCCTTGAACGACACCTGCCAGCGCGCGCCCGTCGGCTCGTCGGTCACGTATGGTGGCCCAAGTCGTCCTTTGAAATGGGCGATGAACAGAGCTCTGACCGGCTACCCGAGCGGGTTCGGCTAAGTGTGCGGCAGTCTATGCGAGCGAACGAGCTCATCGCCGATCTGGACGAGCTCGAAGACTCCGTCTCGTGTCCGTTCGAAGTAGCGTCCCGCCACCATGAAATGAGTGGAGTGGCCTGCGGCCACATCACGCTCGACTTTGCGCCGGATATAGTCGTTCGCCGCGGCGACCGCCACGCGCATTTCGTCGGTGAATTCCCCCATTTTGCGCATAGTGTACACCCGGTACGCGAGGTGGCCAAGCATATCGTCCCCATGCGTTGTCGATTGCGCTAGGTCGGCGCGTCGGCTGCCAACTGCGCCGGCGTTTTGCCGCCTGGCAGCGGATCAACCACTCTCGCTCGCCGCTCGCTTTGGGGTCAGGGTACGGCGGCGGCTGTGTGAGTCCGAGAGGGTCTTTTGCGTATTTTGGATGATCGTGGGCGAACGCTTGAAGGTCGTCGTCATCCGAGCCTTCCGGCGGGCTCGCTACGGCGACGACTTGTTCGCGGTACTGCTCCCCGAAGGCTACTGTAATCGCCGTATCGTTTGTGACGCGCTGCGTGATGGCCGGGTCATCATCCGTTGAGAGTCGCTTCGCGTCCTTAAGCGCGCGATAGAGCTGACCGAAGGGCCTGGCGGCGCGTCGCATCCGGCTGCGGCGCTCGACGGCCGCGACGGTCATCGCCGCGCTGACAACAGAGCCATGCACGCGCCGCGCTTGACGAGCGCGCTAGCTTTGCGGTAGGCAAGCACGAGACGCGCCGCGCGTAGCGTCTTCGCTGTGATCGCCGCGCGATCGACGAGGTCATAGCGCTCCGCCCACTGCGCTTCCTGTACCCCCGCCCGCCGCACCCGCGCCAACGCCGCCACCCGGAGCGCCACCCGCGCCGAAGCCACGCCCTTAAGTTCGCCTGCGGTAGCCGCATGCTTGGGTCATCCGAAGTCGACGTCCCCATCGTCAATTCGACGATGTTGGCGGGTTCGGCTTCGGCGGCGGCGGTGCGACGGGCGGCGTTGCAGGACCAGACGTCTGTGCGGCTGGCGCGGCGGTCGTCGCTGCAGGTCCGACGTTGAGGCCCGGCTTCTTGGGATCTCCGACGGTAACTTTCGCGTTTGCATCCGGCGGAGTCAGTATCAGCATATAAAGGAGTCGGAGTAGAACCAGACGCTTGACGATGTGAAACACGAAAACGATGAGCGCTATGACGGTGATGATGAGCAGTACCGTACGATACGTGACGACCCAACTCGACGAGGTTGTAACGATCGCGTAGTAAAACCCGACCGCGAGGAGAGCGAGCGTACAGTTCAGTACCAACGACCCGAGTTCGGCTCCAATGTACGCTACCCCGGCGAGGACGTCTCCACGTGCCTTGTTTAGGATTGGAGCAAACTTCAGCATGTCGCTGAAGCCCGAGCCGATTCTTCGCGGTACAAACATTACCACGGCGCGCAGAAGCCTCGCGACCGGGGACGTAAGGAGCGTCGCGGCGATGCCGATGGTGAGCGCGATCCATACGGCTGGATTTGTGAAGAATTCTGTGATAGTCTGCACCGTTATTCCCCATCGGGTCGAGCACTAAGGTCGAGGGCGTCACGTTTTCGTCAGTGCGTTGTTGGCTACCCCATGACTCGAAGAGGTAAAAATCGGCCTAACGATCTCTAGTCCTGTGCCCCGTCGCTGAGCGGTCGCGCGGCGGCGGCTGCTTATTTCTTGCGCTTCGCTGCGATCTGGACGAACACCGGACTCGATGCGAGGCCGCGCGACAAAACCGCACGCCCAGCACCGGTCGGACCGCTAGCGGTGTACGCCGGAGCGCCAGCTCGGAGCGTCCCTGATGAGGGACCACCCCATCGCGGTTATGCTCTCAGGGTTCCTCCGCGGCCGTCGGCGACGGGGCGGCGACGCCGGGTGTAGGCGCCCATGACAGGCGCGCGCCGCCGCCCCACGCCCATATTAGTACCTCCGCGGGGTCGGCGCTAGTCGGACCATCGACGCCAGTTGGCGCTGGTTCGACGATGTAAGACTTGCTTGAGACTCTGTGCTCGCCAGGGACGGAAACGCCAAGGACCGGACGCGGGACCCGCGCCCTATACGACTGCACTCGGTCAGGTTAGCATTTGGGGATGCTGGAGCATCGCGGCGTCCTGCAGTCGGCGTCCAATGTGCGATCGACGTCTTATTTGGAAGGCAGCGCACCGCTGTTCGAGGCTGGCTGACCTAGTCGGGCGAGGTGTCGATCTCGCCGACCCAGCAAGCAGCCAACTCCCGGCTGGGCGGGAGCCGCCAGCTTTACGAGTAGCGTGACAACCGTGACAACCGTGACAAACTCATTATTTGGTGTCAACCGTGTCAAGGTTGCTCTGTGAGCAACACAACCTAACTAGCTGTCGCTCCGAGCCGAAAGTCGACCCTTTCGTTTGAGCGCCCTCAAGCGCGCCTCCGGGATGCGTGCTACTCTCAAGGCGATGGGAGAGTTCACCGACGAGATGCTGAAGGCAATGGCCGCGGCGAACGAGCTGATAAGACGCGAGGTCACGCAAGCCCTAGCCGACGGGCACTCGACGCACTTTATGCGCGAGGGGCGAATCATCGAACGCACGCGCGACGGCGACTTTGAGCTGATTAAGGTTGGCGATGAGCTGGTGCGCTCGCATAAGGTGGCAACCGATCAGGGCTCTTCCGAGCCCCTTAGACCTGATCCCTAATGCGCCTCACGACAGTTGACGTCTTTGTCACCGCGAGAGGTTGGTCGTGATCAACCCACGCTGCGCGGCGGCGAGCGCCAGCGGCGGCGAGCTCTCTTGAACCTGCCGGCTAGTTCCATCATGGTTGCAGTGGCGGCTGCGCTGCTAGGCTCCTATGCCGCGTATCGCGGTGCGCGGATCGCGCGCTGCATGTCCGACCGTCGGCGGTCCGTGGCCGCGATTCGCGAGCACGCCAAGCACCTGTACGTAGCCGCGCTTGGACTATTCGCCTGCGCATTTCTCATGCACTGGATCTCGTACTTGACAATGGTCGCCCTCTTTCTTGCGAGCTATCTTGGCTGGCGACTCATAGCGACGCGAACGCTCGACGGGTACAACAGCGGCTAACCTGCGCGCCGCGCCGGTCGGTCTTTTTTGCGGCGTCGAAAGACCTTGGCCACGCTCTTACGGCTGGGCTCGCTAAACCGAAGCGCAGCGGATTAATGCCGCGCCTGAGTTGCAGAGACTGGTGAGAGCCGTGTCGCAAGTACCTTCGGAGCGACCAACTTTCGAGCTCTCGACACGGCTATCGCTCGCCTGTCCTTCTTCATTAGCAAAACGCGACGGTTCAAGGTGGCCCGCTATCGTCGCTGCCCCCAACCCCCAGCAGGGCAAGGGCGGTGCGACAGCAGAACCCTCCGCGCAGGTTCTGTCTTCCATGGCGGGCCGTGAAAGGGTGTTCACATGAAAATCGTACCGGGCCTTTTGGCCCTGGTATTGTGTGGAGGATGCATGCGTCATAGAAGGAGGGGTGGTCGTAGGCGGCGCTGCGTTAGGCGTCGCCGAAGTAGCCGAACTTGTCGGCGACGTAGCACTAGCCGGGGCGATTCGCGGTGGCGTTGCAGCGAGTAGACGCGCGGCATGGCAGGCGCTTGAGAGCGCGGGGGGCTGGGTTAAAGGACGGTTCACGACTACAGCGGGGAGACTTCGCATTGCGGACCACCTGGACCCCGCTAAGAAAGTGCTCGGGGAAGCCAAGGACGTGGCGTATCAGTCTCTAACCGCGCAGATTAAGGACGATATCGCATATGTTGAAGCAAACCCGGGGTACACGTTTATCCTGCGGCTTCGCGCCGGCGCGGACCCCACGAAGTTAAGCAAGCCCTTACAGAAGGTTATGGAAGACTTGATCGCTCGTGGTAGAGGTAGAATACAAGTGGGATCGGAGGATATACACCCGTGACGCCATCACGCGGTACGAAACCAGTGGCCGCGAGCCCTGACGTTGAGACGAAAGAATGGGCCCGCGTTCGTTCCTGGTCGCATTCGGCAAGGTCCGAACTTCAGAGCTCGCCGAGTACCGATGGTGCTCGCGAGCGCAATGAACTGGTGCGACGAAATCTTGCCGCTTCAGAGGGGCTTGTAGCTGAATTGCGGCAAGCCGGCGTTCCGCTAGAGGACATAGGTGAACTCTCGAATGTTCAATTGATGTACCCGAGCGCGGCACCCATCCTTTTGGCGCATCTTGAACGTCCCTATCCCGACGATATTCGTATGGCGATCCTCCAGTCGTTACAGCGACCTTACGGAAGCGTTGTGTTCGAGCGACTTCGGGATCTGTTGAAGCATCACGCGGCGTCGCTTCCTCAGGACGTATCGGCCGGGTACGGCCATGCGATTGCAGCGAATGCGACGAAGGCGGACATTCCCGACCTCGTCGCCATGATCAAGGACCCCGCCCTCGGCATGGCACGCCTCTCCATCGCGCTACGAGCGGCGCGTTGGCGCGATGAACGCGTAGCGGAGGCAATTCGGCAACTTTTCCGGGAGCACTCGTTACCGTGGGCTGCCCTGCGCGCTGCACGACTGGCCAAGCTTTGGGACTTACGAGACGAGGTCCGTCCGTACCTCAACCATTCGACCGCCGATTTTCGGGAGGAGGCACGGGCATACTTCCGGGCTTTGGATAAGGCTGCTGCGAAGTAGACGAAAGAAGCTCGTGGCATAGTCCGCCGTTTATCGTTTCGATGCAACGGCATTGCGACTGGACCTGGTGTTGGGCGCATCAACTGCGCCTTCGCGAGTCCGCGCCGGGAGCCGGCGTGCGGGAGCGTTAGCCGCACGGGAGGGGATCAAAAATAAGAAGAGCCCGCTCCGGCCGAAGCCGAGCGGGCTCTTCTCGGTAGCGCCAGGGAACGTGCCGCCTGTTACGGGTTCTTCGTACATGAGCTGATTGACATGCGGATCGGGTACAGATGGACGAACGCTTGCCGACCAACCCCCTAATAGGTCTCGGACGAGAGCTGATCGCTCTCATCGAGAAAGCCGTCGATGTCCTGACGCCCGAGACAGGCACGCCCTTGAGCCGACGAGACGTGGCGGCCCGACGGTGCGAGCTCCAGCTTGCGGTCCTTACGGTGAACGTCTCGGTTTCTGTGCTCTTGCTTTGCGAAGCTGGCGACGCACGCGGAGCGTACATTCTGCTGCGAAGCATCTACGAGTATCGCGTCAAAGCTGCTTACTTCCGAAAACACCCTAAGATCGCGTTCGAACAATACAAAAGCATCCAAGCTCGCCTGCATGCGCACCTCTCAAAGCTGAACCATCCAACACCGGGAATCACCGCGATCGTGGAAGCGGACCTTCGCGAATGGCGCAAAACGGCTGGCGCAAGAGATGAGTATTCGGGTTCTGTGCAGTTTACGAAGATGGCGATGGACCTCGCCGACGACGCTCAGAAAAAGAAAGATAAGCGTGGTCACGAGTACACAGCAGACAATCAGACACTCTATGGGATAGCTTCGCTCTACGCCCATGGTGACGTATCGCTTATGCACGAGGTGTTCCCTAATTGGCGAGACGACAGCGATTGGACGATCGACGAATCTCGTGCAAATGTCAGTACGTCTACGGTCCTCTTCGGGCTGAACTCAATCCTAGCTTTGTATCTGAAGGAATTGGGAAGCGCTTACGGCCTGGACGTCACTGCCATACATGGGATCATGGGACGCATGCTCGCCTTGAACCAAAATCTTAGGATTACTGAGCCCGATACAGGGTAGAACCTCCGGGAGGACAGCCTCCCGAACAGCCCCAGCGCTCTCGCACCGCAACTCGTATTCCCAGCCATTTCCCGACTCACGGCCTGGTGGTGCGCTCTCTCCTTGCGTCGCACGGACTGTCGGGTCAGGACCGACTTTGGGTGTCACGGATATTCACGGCGTAGACATCATCGCTAACGGATATTAAGATTAAACGGTAAAGCGCGAGACGTCAGCGCGAAGGTCGGTACGCTCGCGCAAGAGTCGCTGCTCCGTCTCAAATCCTGCGTCGCCCGTGAACAGGATGCGGAACGCGGCATAGTGCAGCATAACGACGACCGAGTTCTCGTTGACGTCGTTTTTGCCGTCGGCGAGAAGCGTACCGCACGGCGAGAGCACCGACAGCACGACGCCGTCATCTGTCGACAACCGATCGCCGCAGCGTGCGATCCGAATCGGTACGTGGTGCTCCGCGGCTTCGCGTAGGCCGTCGTTGAAGGCCCGTCCGCCATACCGCTGTCCGCTGTCCGCGATCGCATCCACACGAAGCGCGCGCACGATTGGGGCGAGACCACCGACATGATCGCAGTAGGGAATCGACGCACACTACAGTGCTTGCTTGCTTAGTGCGCCATTATGGGGCGACGGCGCCATGCGCTAGTGTCGGCCCCTCTACACTGGCCGTTGACACGGTCGCTGCGAATAATCAATATTTAGACTCATGAGCATCGCCATGATCGAACGGCTCAATAACGATGTTTAGCGGACGCGGACAGCGCGCGAAGCCGTACGCTAACACGCGAACGCCACGGGTCCTTCAGACTCAGGCGGACGCCTGGCTAGACGCGAAATGCCCGAAATAATCCAAGCCTTCGTTGCTGCGGCCGTGGCACTCTTCGGCTTGCTGTGGCTCGCGTGGCCCCGGTTCGGAACCCTCGTCCCGGGAGGGTTGATTCTCGACGAGCGCGTTGCAACTCACCTCGGCCTGTCGAGCGATGCGTTGTCGCGCGTCCGCGACGCTGGTGGGATCTCGGGCCCTAGAGATATCGCGGAGGCTCGCATCCTCGGTTTCGCCCTCGCCTTTATCGGCATCTCGGCGCTCTTCAGCCACACTTCCGCGATGGTGGTGCTCGTTGCAGTTGTGGTGGTCGACTATAGCGCCGTCCTAACGAGCGCAGGAGCGAAGCGCCTATCCGCGCGCGCGCTGCGGCCATCTGCCGAACGACGTGGGCGCTTCACCGTCGACAATGTAACGATGGTCGCAATGCTGGGGCCAATCGGCAACGCGGTGATCCTTGTCGCCGCGCCCTACTTTACCGCGCGCTGCCTCGCAATATTGGTGGGCGCGGTTGTCGCCATAGTGGCGTACGTGTACGCCGTCACGAATCTTAGCGCTGCGGCGTCGCCGCTTGAACGAGCATTGGCTGCCCGCCGGCGCTCCGCTTTGAGCTTTACCGCGATCGCCGCGGCGAACCTTGTCGCGTTCGCGTACGGCACTCTTGTGCTGGACGTAGGTAACGGATTCGCCGTCGCTCTAACGGGATGGGGCGCAGTGTCCACTGCTCTGCTCGTCTATTACGCGCGGAAGCGTTTCTCAGCACTGAACGAAGCGTTACAGTCGGCGTTAAAGTAAACCGTAGGATGGGCGAACGGCCGTAGCAGCATGAAGTGCGACCACCGGTCTACGTCGCGACCGCGTTCACCCTACCCACCACGGTTCACGAAAACCGCAAACCCCGGTTCGAACCGTTCGCACTTGCAGCACCTGTTGCACACGCGTCAACAGCGTAGCATAGTAGACGGACGGCGCCCGTTCGCCTCAACGATGATTGCGCCGCAGAGGTCGGTCCGGTACGCGATAGCGCCGGCGTCGCGGAGCGTCGCGAGCGTCTGCGCCGCGGGGTGTCCGAACAGGTTGTGCCGTCCGACGCTGATCAGTGCGGAGCGCGCATGAACCGCGGCGATGAACGCCGGCGTCGACGAGTATGCCGACCCGTGATGGCCTACTTTCAGGATGTCGGCGCGGACGTCGGCGCCTGACGCGAGCATGCGGGCCTCGGTCTGCGCGCCGGCGTCGCCGGTGAACAGCATGCGAAAGGGTGCGGCGCAGCCGACGCAGCGATAGGTCATCATCACGACGACCGAGTTTTCGTTGACGTCATTGCGGCCTTCTGCGAGCAGCGGCTCCTCCGGCGCAAGCGCGTCGAACGCGACACCGTCACCCGTGGCGTAGTGCATCCCCTTGCGAACGAGGATGACTGGTACGTGATGGGCGTGTGCCGCGGCCAGACAGTCGCGGAACGCCCGCCCGCCGTAGTCCTGTCCCGAGTCGCCGATCGCGTCGACGCGTAGCGCGTTCACGATCGGAAAGCAACCGCCGACATGATCGCCGTGCGGGTGCGTGTTTACCAGCAGGTCGACGTGCCGGACCCCTTCGCGCTTCAGATAGGCCAGGACGACTCGCTCGCCGACGAGCTCGGCGGGGGATCGGCCGTCCCTGGCTGGGCCGCGCTCGAGGCGGCCGCCGCTGTCGATCAGGATCACGTGGCCGCGCGGGGTTCGCACGACGATCCCGTCACCCTGGCCGACGTCGAGCATCGTAATAGTCAGCTTCCCGTCCGGG